>Ga0075418_10003999_pt1 | contig 16775 bp, 13 predicted proteins | sample SoiMetdeltSBSDD2_FD_81776 | JGI IMG/M metagenome (GOLD analysis project Ga0075418, IMG submission 81776) | Bulk soil microbial communities from a Populus tree surrounding site in Tennessee, USA - Soil MetaG P. deltoides SBSDD2 | ecosystem: Environmental > Terrestrial > Soil > Tree plantation... | reverse complement strand
GTCGGACCATGGGATCGCCCTAAAGCGCCTGCGCGGCTCAGGACTCATGAGGCATCTCCTCGAGACTGGCCTCCAAGGCGGCGTCCTCCTCGGCGAGAGTGGTCCTCGAGGCGCTCGCCAACGCTTCCTCGGTGGGGACGCCGGCCATCATCAGACCGAGCACTTCACGTGAGGTATCCGGCGGCACGATGCCAACGATTCGGCCGCGGTACATGACCGCGATTCGATCGGCCAGTGCGACGACCTCATCCAGCTCCGTGGATATGATCACGACGGCCGTGCCGCGGTCTCGTTCCTCGATCAGCCTCTTATGGACGAACTCGATTGCCCCGACGTCGAGTCCGCGAGTGGGCTGGGAGGCGACCAGGAGGGCCAACGACCGTGACAGCTCACGAGCCAATACCACTTTCTGCTGATTGCCGCCGGACAACGAAGACACGCTTGCTTCGATTGAATGCGTGCGGATGTCGAATTCGTTAACGCGATGGGAAGCGTTCTGCTTGACTTTCGACAAATCGAGGGCGATGCCGCGTGCGTACGGCGGTTCGTCATGATGATTCAAGATCAAGTTCTCGGCAACGGTAAATGTGCCGACGCAGCCATGCTGCTGGCGGTCCTCGGGAACGAACCCGAGGCCGGCATCAATGGTTTCCCGCGGCGACAGCCCGGCTATCTGATTGCCGTCCAGCAGCATCGATCCTTTCATGATCGGGGTCACGCCGAGCAGCGCCTCGGCGAGCTCAGTCTGGCCGTTGCCTTGGACGCCTGCGATGCAGACGATCTCTCCGCCGAACACTTGGAGGTCGAGATCGCGAACCGCCAGCGCCCCGTTCGGGCTTGCCACCCAGACGCCCTCCATAACCAGTCGTGGCTCTGCGGTGGGCGAGGCCTGCTCCTTGTCGACGACGAGCTGAACGGCGCGGCCCACCATGAGCTCCGCCAAATCGGACTCGGAGTCGGTGGGCCTTGCCGTGCCGACTACCTTGCCGTGCCGGATCACGGTGATCTTGTCTGCAATCTCCCGCACCTCACGCAGCTTGTGGGTGATGAACACGATCGCTTTGCCTTCGTCTCGAAGCGAATGCATCACCGCGATCAGCTGGTCGGTTTCCTGCGGTGTGAGCACTGCTGTCGGTTCGTCGAAGATCAGGTACTTAGCATCATTTGCCAGGGCTTTCAAGATCTCGACTCGCTGCTGCACGCCGACTGGGAGGTCCTCAATAAGCGCATCTGGATCTACGTCCAGCCCGTACCGTTCCGAGAGCCGCTGGACGGTGCGTCGCGCGTCAGCCATGTTGAGCATGCCGGCCTTGCTGTCCTCGCGGCCGAGGATCAAGTTCTCCGCCACCGTGAAGACCTCGACCAGCATGAAATGTTGATGCACCATGCCGATTCCCGCAGCAATCGCCTCTTTGGGGTTCTCGCCGACATGCTCGACGCCATCGATGGAAATCGTGCCGTGGTCGGGTTGCAGCAACCCGTACAGCACGTTCATCAGGGTCGTCTTGCCGGCCCCGTTCTCACCAAGCAGGCAATGGATTTCACCAGGCGTAATGTCGAGGTCAATGGAGTCGTTGGCGACGAGATCGCCAAACCTTTTGGTGATCCCCCGTAGCCGAAGGCCTGCTTCGGCTACGGAGTCCGAGCTCGGTGTCACCTCTCAATCATGCCGTTGGCTGCGCCTTCGAGTCGATCGTGATCTTGCCGCTGATGATGTCAGCCTTCAGGGCGTCTATCTCAGACTTCAGCTCCGCCGGAACCTTGGAGTCGAAGTCGTGGTACGGCGCCAGGCTGGTGCCATCGTTCTCCAAGGTGCCGACATAGGGCTCATTGGTGAAGGACCCATCCTGAGCGGACTTGATCGCGTCCGTCACGGCCACATCCATGACTTTCTCGACGCTGCTGATGAGGTTGGGGCAGTACGTCTTCGCGCTCACGCAACCATCGGTATCGACCCAGATGGCGTTGACCTTGCCGCCGCTGGCCTTGGTGGCCTGGAGGGCGCCGAGGCCGGCTGGCCCGGCGACCGGGAAGACGATGTCAGCGCCCTGGCTGATCAAGCCCTCCGCATTACGCTGTCCGCCCTTGATGTCCTCGAAGTCACCGGTGAACTGCCCGTCCTGTTTGGCAGCATCCCAGCCCAGGACCTGCACATTGCCGCCCTTCTGCTTGTTGTAGTAGTCCACGCCCTGGCTGAAGCCATCCATGAAGATCGTGACCGTCGGAATCTTCGCGCCCCCGAAGGTTCCCACCTTCTTGGTTTTGCTCATGCCAGCGGCCAGGTATCCGGCCAGGAAGCTCGACTGCGCCGTATTGAAGACCAGCGGCTTGAGGTTCTTGACAGCCGGGTAGGTCTTTGGGTCATTGAAATCGACTATGGCGAACTTGACATCCGGGTTCTTCTTCGCGGCGGCGAGAGTGTCATCGCCGAGTAGGAAGCCAACGGTGACGATGATGCCGCAGTCGGCATCCACCATCGACTGGATGTTCTTCGCGTAATCGGCGGTTGCATGTGACTCGACCTCACCGGTTTCGATGCCGAGCTCTGCCTTCGCATCGGTCAGACCCTTGTGTGAGACCTCGTTGAACCCCTTGTCGTCAAAGCCTCCTGAGTCGGAAACCATGCACGCCTTGAAGCCCCCACCACCTGCTGCGGTGGCTGCTGGACTTTCGGCGGGCGCCGAAGCACCACCAGTCCCGGGCGCCTCAGCGCAGCTAGTAAGAGTGAGAGCGGCAGCGCAGATGAGCGCCCCAGCCAGTGTGAGAATTTTCACGTACTGCCTCCTCGGCGAGAGAGTTCACAACCTATTGGGAGCTGCTCGCGCATTGCCGGCGCTCGCAGCTCGCGGAATTTTGTCGCCCCAACCACCTCGGGCCGTGCATCCTCGCGCTGGTCAGGTTTGGAACCGACTCTAACTCTCACCGTCCAGCCTCGGGCGGCTAGCGGATAAGGACTCGGTACCGTTTTCATCTCTGCTCGCGCGGCGCCGCGTAAGGCTAGTGGACCTTTTAGATTGCCCGTCGCTCGAAAGTGGTAACGACTTCCGTGAGCACCTTGAGGCCAACCGGGATACAGCCTTCATCCACAACGAATGTCGACTGATGAATGTCCGGGCAGATCTTTCCTGGCGTTCGTACGCCGAGCCGCGCCAAGGCGCCGGGGACCTGCTGCAGCATCCAGGAGAAGTCCTCACCACCCAGCGATTGCTCGGTCGCGGCGACCGCGTCCGGTCCGAGCATTTCCTCGGTTGCCCGGGTCAACCGGCGTACCCCGCGCGCATGGTTGACCGCAGGAGGCACTCCGTCGGTGACGACGACGTCCACCTCGACCCCGAACGGCCGGACGATATCCGCTGCCAGCTCGGGGATGAGCTGCTTGGCCAGCTGCCAGCCGGCTCCGTCGAGCGCCCGGAGCGTCCCGACGATCTCCCCGGTGCGGGGGATGGCGTTGGCTACCGAACCAGAATGCATCGATCCCCACATCAGCGAGACCCCGCTGCGTGGATCGATGCGCCGGGACAACAACAGCTGGGTCATCGTTGCAAGGGCGCCGAGCGCCCCGATGACGTCCTGGGTCAGCTGCGGTCGCGAGGTGTGGCCACCAATGCCGTTCAGCGTGATGTTCACCTGGTCCACGGCAGAGGTAATCGGCCCGACCTTCAGAGCAAGCTTGCCGACATCGGTTCGCGGGTCACAGTGCAGTGCGTAGATCTCCGTCAGATCGTGCAGTACGCCACCCTCGATCGCGTCGAGCGCACCCCCGGGACTGGTCTCCTCCGCCGGCTGGAAGATAAGCCGGACGCCTCGGGTAAGCAGGTCAAGGTCGCGCAGCCGCGACAACACAATGCCGACCCCGAGCAGAATCGCAGTGTGCACGTCGTGCCCGCACGCGTGGCAAACGCCAGGGTTCCGGGAGGCGTAATCGACGTTCTTGCCGTCGGGAATGGTCAGCGCGTCGATGTCGGCACGCAAGCCCACCAGGCCTGCGGAGTCGTCGAAGCCGCTCGGCAGCACATCGCAATAGGCGCCGGTGCCGACCGGAAGCACTTTGACCACCAGCCCTGCTCGCTCCAATTCGTCGACGATGAGTGCTGTGGTGCGATGCTCGTGATGCCCAATTTCTGGATGAGCGTGGATGTCGCGCCGGATGGCGATCAGACGCTCATTCAGCGCGCCGGCTAGGCGTGTGATCTCGGTGCGTCGGACGGTATCAGGGTCGGATACGGACATCTTCCGCTCAGTCTTTCATGCCGAACGACAACCGGTTGGAAACGCTCCGAGTCGTAACAACGAGAAATACAAAGTCGTAACAGGTGGTAACAGGATGGTTACGTGATCGGGCGGTAGACACCCCAGACGTCACGTAAAGCATTGCAAACCTCACCGACGGTGGCTCGCAGTCTGAGCGCCTCCTTCAGCGGGATGAGTACGTTGCCAGTCCCGCGTGCCGCCGCCCGCACGCTGTCCAGCGCGATGTCGACAGCTGCTTGGTCGCGGCCAGCGCGTAACTCGGCAAGCCTGGCAGCTTGCGTCACCTCAATGGCTGGATCCACTTGCAGCGGCTCGTATGGCTCCTCCTCCTCGAGCTGGAACCGGTTCACCCCCACCACAACCCGTTCTCCAGCGTCGATCTGACGCGCCACCTGGTACGCCGAGCGCTCGATCTCGGCTCTCTGGAAACCCTGCTCGATAGCCGCCACCGCACCACCTCGCTCGGCAACGGCTTCCATCAGGCGGCGGATCTCCGCCTCGACATCGTTGGTCAATGACTCGACGGCGTAGGAACCGGCAAACGGATCAACCGTTTTTGTCACGTCTGTCTCGTACGCGAGCACTTGCTGGGTGCGCAGCGCGAGCCGAGCCGCCTTGGGTGTAGGTAGCGCGATCGCCTCGTCAAAGGAGTTCGTATGGAGCGACTGGGTCCCTCCTAGCACCGCTGCCAGCGCCTGTACTGCGACGCGTACCAGATTGACTTCTGGCTGCTGCGCGGTCAGCTGCACTCCGGCAGTCTGACTGTGGAAGCGCAGCATCATCGATCTCTCGTCACGGGCACCGAAGTGTTCTCTCATCAGCTGCGCCCAGATTCGTCGCGCAGCCCGGAACTTGGCTACCTCCTCCAAGAGCGTGGTGCGAGAGACGAAAAAGAACGACAACCGCGGTGCGAATTCGTCCACTGCCAAGCCAGCTGCCAATGCGGCCTCGACATAGGCGATTCCGTTTGTCAGCGTGAATGCGATCTCTTGTGCCGGCGTCGCGCCTGCCTCAGCCATGTGATAGCCCGAGATCGAGATCGTGTTCCACCGGGGTAGATGATCACGACAGTAGGCGAAGGTGTCGCCGACCAGGCGCAGCGATGGCGACGGCGGAAAGATATAGGTGCCTCGCGCGATGTATTCCTTGAGGACATCGTTCTGGATCGTTCCGGACAGGCTCGCGGGTGGGATGCCCTGCTCTTCGGCAACCAGCTGGTACAGCAGCAACAGCACGGCCGCCGGGGCGTTGATCGTCATCGAGGTTGAAACCCGATCAAGAGGAATGCCGGTAAAGAGTTCTCGCATGTCTTCGATCGAGTCGATGGCGACCCCGACCTTGCCAACCTCGCCAGCCGCGATCGGCGCGTCCGAGTCATAGCCCATTTGGGTGGGCAGGTCGAAAGCCACCGAAAGGCCAGCGGTCCCCTGTGCAATCAGCTGGCGATACCGGGCGTTGGACTCCGCGGCAGTGCCGAAGCCCGCGTACTGGCGCATGGTCCACGGCCTCGTGGTGTACATCGACGGGTAGATGCCCCGCGTGTAGGGATAGTGGCCGGGTTCGCCGAGGGCGAGATCAGGATCGATTTCAGCCAGATCCTCTGGCCCGTATACCGCCTTGAACGGCGTCCCAGACTCCGTCTCTGCACTCACTCGGGAATACTCGCATAGCCCCCTTTTGTGCCCCGCTCGCGCATCGCGCGTGGAATCCGCCGCCGTCGTCGCTCGCAGAGGAAACTACGCCTCCGCTCGCTCCTCCTCCGTGCCGGCGGCGCGCGATTCCCGACGCTCGCGGGGCAGCCTCAAACTTGGACGGAACTCTGTACCAAACCGACAGCGGACTCGATCATGCGTACCGTCTCGGCTTGCCAGTTCGGTTCCTGGCCTCGATAGGGGCCGGTGGCGAGCGAGACGATGACCCCGGCAGCCCGCAGCCGCAACTCGGCCGGATCCACTCGAGTGTCGAAGACCTGCAGCCAAAGATTGATCAAGCGCGTCAGCCCGGCGGCCTGTTCGGCTGTCATACGTTGCATTGTCGAGAGGTGCGCGATCATGCAAGCAAGATCATCAGCACGCCGCCCGGGGCCCATGGTGTCGATGTCCAGCATTCCGGTGATCAAGCCTTTTGAGACGAATAGCTGACCCTCGTGGAAGTCGCCGTGCGTAGGCTCCCGACCCGGCTCCATTCCGCTCAGGCCGCCGGAGACCTGGTCCACGAGCCACCGTAGCTGCGGATCCAACACCGGCAGTGCGGCGCCGATCATCTCTGCATACGTTGCCACCGCACCGGTCCACGGCGGCCGACGGGGTAGCGCAACTACCGCGGACGGCAAGGAATCCAGCAACATGACCATGCTCTCGGCGCTGCACGGCATCGCTTCGTCGAAGATCGCTTGCGTGAGCGGCCGACCCGGAAGCTCGTGCAGCACCAGAATGAAGTCGGCCGTTGCCGCTGCTACCAAGGCGGCAGGAAATCGAGCGCGCCGCAGCAGCTCGTGGCGCTCGAGGGTGGGTCCGTACGCGGCCTCTCGTAGAACTTTGACGAAGAAGGTTGTTGGCCCATTGGGGGTACTGATCACAGCCTTGAGTACGGCACGTCGCCGCGGTCGGTAGCTGATCATCTGCAGCGCGATGTTCTCGCCCGTCACTGGATGATCAAGTATGCGATGCTCGTTGCACAACGCGGCCACGGCGTTGGGCACTGCGGCACGTGGCAGGCCCGGCAGATCGGGGTCGTTTGGGTACAGCCAGACCGCAACCTCACGCTCGCCGTCTCCGAAGATCACCGCACGCTCGTCGTTGCCGCTACGGCCGCCCGCTCGCGCGCTTGCGCCGAGGAGCTCAGTGCTGCGTCCGGTCGGCCAGTCAACGGCTGCGGAGTAGGTCGCGGTTGTCGAACGCCTCGGGTTGGCGTCAATATGATCTAGCCGCCACGAGATGAGGTTGCCGCCGGCATGCTCGACCGCAGCCGAAAGCAGGTCCTTCACCTCGGCCGAAGTCAGCAAGGACGACCCGTCGGGGTCCCCCGATACGGTCACGCTCCGATCCTTACACACGGCGGCGACGGCATCTCGGTGCCGGAATGGAAGCATTGCATTGTGACCGTAGCTCTCAGCATCCTGGCCTTGGTTGCCACCGTGCTCGCTGTGACGGCGTTGGCCAATCGGATCAGATTCTCCGCACCTCTGCTGCTGATGCTCGTCGGAATCGGGCTGTCCTTCCTGCCCAGGGTTCCTATCCCCGAGCTGACTTCGGAGCTGGTGTTGATCGGCTTCCTGCCGCCGCTGCTCTATGCAGCAGCCATCCGTACCTCAGTGATCGATTTTCGTGCGAATCGTCGATCCATAGCGCAGCTCTCCGTGGTGCTCGTCGTCGTCACCGCTTTGGGCGTCGCCCTCATCACCTGGCAGCTCTTGCCGGTCAGTTTCCCGGTGGCACTTGCCTTAGGCGCAGTGGTGGCGCCGCCCGATGCTATCGCCGCCACCACAATCGCCCGTCGAGTCGGACTGCCCCGCCGCCTGGTCACCATCTTGGAGGGCGAGTCCCTGGTAAACGATGCGACCGCGATCACCTGCCTCAGAGTGGCCATAGCCGCGATTGGCGGCACCATTACGGCTACCCAGGCGACCGTGGGATTCCTCATCGCTGCTCTGGGGGGAATTGCGGTTGGCCTGGGAGTGGCGCTGATCGTTATTCCCATCCGAGCGCGGATCACTCTGCCGGTCTTCGACACGGCGATCTCGCTTTCGGTGCCTTTCGCGGCCTATCTACCGGCCGAGTTGGTGCACATCGGGAGCTTCCATGGCTCCGGTGTCGTCTCAGTTGTGACCGCTGGGTTGATCCTGGGCCACAAATCGCCGGTCATCCAGTCGGGACAATCGCGTCTGAGCGAACGGGTGAACTGGGCAACCATTGAATTCCTGCTCGAGAACACGGTCTTCCTGATGATCGGACTGCAGGCGCGCCGGATCATCGTGGCCAACTCTCAATCTGGTCTCTCTGGACAGCAGATAGCCGGGTTCTGCATAGCGGTTCTGGCGGGCGTGATCATCATCCGCTTGCTGTGGGTGCTCGGCACTCGTCCTTTCCTGTTCCGTCGTGACAAGGACACGGGTGAGACCCGGGTGCCGTGGTCGTACGCGCTAGTGATCGGGTGGGCGGGTCTACGTGGCGTAGTGACGCTGGCCGCTGCCTTCCTGATTCCGGAAGGCGTGCCCTATCGCGACACTTTGATCTTCGCGGCAATGGTCGTTACAGCGGGGACTCTGCTGCTGCAAGGGTTGACGTTGCCGCTCTTGGTCAGGGCACTGGGACTGCGGGGCCCCGACGCTCGGTCCGACGCGCTACAGGCCGCCACCGTGTTGCAGACATCCAGTAACGCCGCCATTGCGCATCTTGGCGAGGTTGTCGGCCCGAACGATACGGCTGAGACGGTGCAGCTGCTCCGTGATCGCATCGCAGCCCGCCCGAATGCGATGTGGGAGAAGCTCGGCAGGGTGGGCGACAACGAGACACCATCCGAGGAATATCGCCGGCTCCGGCTGAAGACCATCGACATCGAGCGAAACGAGGTCTTGAAGATCCGCTCCAGCGGCACGGTCGATCACGACATCATCGAGGAGGTGCTCGGGTCTTTCGACATCGAGGAGTCAATGCTCACCGTCGCCACCGAGCGCTCGGATGCACTCGAAAGCGAGACAGTGGCAACGCCGACCCTGTCTGCTGGCCCCTGCGGACATCTCGAACATGCTCCCGCCAACATCAATCCCAACGGCCCGGGCATCTGCGAGGACTGCATTCGTGAGGGCACCCGTACCGTGCACCTGCGAATCTGCCTTAACTGCGGAAACGTCGGATGCTGCAACTCCTCGGTTGGCCGGCATGCCGAGCGTCATTTCACGGTGACACACCATCCGGTGATGCGCAGCTTCGAGCCGGGCGAGTCATGGCGCTGGTGCTTTGTAGACGAGCGGATTGGGTGACGCCGCCATCGAGGGGACGTCAATGTTCCCAGGTATCAGGGAGCTTGCGGGGCGCTCTTGTGGGTATGACCGGACCGATGCACCAGGTGATGACACGCGGCTTGGCGCACGTCCACGGAGCAGTCCTTTGCCTCACGAAGTCGGATTTCGCCGGTCCAGGATGAACGGCGGCATTGTGGAAGACAGCCTGGCTACTCGGGCGGGCCGGCTCTTCGCGCAGTATCGCGACGGCGATCAGGCGAAGATGGGCGCTCTTGTCAGCGTTCTCACGCCAATCCTGTGGCACACCGCGCGGTCTTCGCAGCTGGATCCTGCGACAACGGAAGACGTACTGCAATCGGTTTGGCTGACCTTGATCCGGAAATCCGACACGATTGCTGAGCCACTTGCCGTGCTGCAGTGGATGGTGGTGACCACCAAACGCGAGGCCTGGAGAGCTGCCAGAAATCAAGCAAGGCTGCGGCCGGAGGATCTGGAGTCCTCAATGGCGGCAACCTCGAACGAAGGCCAATCAGTGGAGGACACCGTGCTCCGCGGCGAAGGCGACGCCCGGCTTTGGAAACACATCGCGGCACTGCCCGAGCGATGCCGGACCCTGTTGCGCATCATCGCCTTCGCAGACCGACCCGACTATGCAGAATTAGCCAAAGCGCTGGGGATGCCGCAAGGCAGCATTGGCCCCACTCGGGGGCGCTGCTTGGCCAAATTACGGATCTCCCTTGCGCAAGACCCAACCTGGGAGCATCGATGAACGGATCCGACGACAAGCGCCGGGCCGAGGTGGAAGAGTCGCTGGCTGCTGAGGACCTGGATCCAAGCGATCTCGCCCTCCTCAACTCGATTCGCAGCTACTACGACGAGCACGATCCGGTCCCGGAGGGCCTGGTGGAGCGCATCGAGTTCGAGATCACCCTCGATGCCCTGCGTACCGAGGTAGCAACCCTGACTCGGCTGGACATGGCGGCGGCCGGCACCCGCGGCGCCGCCACCGAGACAGTCCGTACCATCACGTTCAGCAGCCAATCACTGACCACCATGGTGAGCCTGACGCCGCTGGAGGACGGCACTGTGCGGGTTGATGGATGGGCCGCACCGGGCGCCGGCATCCGCGTTGATGTCTTGCTGCCAGATGGCCCTCGCAGCACTCACGCCGATGAGGATGGCCGCTTCGTGTTCGAACGCGTCCCCTCCGGGTTGGCGAAGTTTGCGCTGTACCTGCCACACGACGCAGAGTTCTTTACGGTGCTGAGCCCGGCGATCGAGCTGTAGCCCGCTGACCTCGACGTCGTTCAGGGCAAGCCGACTTTGGTATAGACGTCGGCCAGCGTCGCACTGGCGACCTCACGCGCCCGATCAGCTCCCTTGGCGAGGATCGATTCAAGCTCGCCGCGCTCCTCCATGAGCTCAAGGGTCCGGTTCCGGTACGGCGTCGCGAACTCGGTGACCGCGTCGGCCACAGCGTTCTTCAGGTCTCCGTAACCGCGCCCTGCGAATTCCTCTACGAGCGAGTTGATGTCAGCACCCGTCAGCGCTGACAGGATGGTCAACAGGTTGGACACGCCAGGTTTGTCGGCCTCGTCAAAGATGATCTCCCGACCCGAGTCGGTGACCGCGGATTTGATCTTGCGGATGTTGATCGCCGGATCATCGAGCAGCTCGATAATGCCAGTCGGTGAGGACAGCGACTTGCTCATCTTCGTGCCCGGTTCGGCAAGATCGGCAATTCTGCCAACTGAGGGGAGGATGTACGGCTCGGGAACCACGAAAGTTGGCCCATAGCGAGAGTTGAAACGCGTCGCCAGATCACGGGTGAGTTCGAGATGCTGCCGCTGGTCCTCACCCACAGGTACTTGATCAGTCTGATACAGCAAGATGTCGGCGGCCATGAGCACCGGATAGGTGAACAGGCCCACATTCGTAGCCTCCGGGCCCATCTTGGCGGCCTTGTCCTTGAACTGTGTCATCCGCTGCGCCTGGCCGAACCCGGTGAGGCAGCCCAGTACCCAGTTGAGTTGGGTGTGTTCTGGGATTTGGGACTGGAGGAACACGGTGGCTTTTGCCGGGTCGATCCCTGCGGCAAGCAGCTGAGCCGCGGTGCGCAGCGTACGGTCGCGTAGCACCGCAGGCTCAGTCGCCACGGTGAGTGCATGCAGATCGGCAATCCCGTAGAACGCTTCATGATCTTCTTGCAGTGGTACCCACTGGCGTAGCGCACCCAGGAAGTTGCCGAGGTGAAGAGAGTCCGCTGTGGGCTGGGCGAGAGAGAGCACGCGCGGCCTGCCAGCACTGCTTTGTGAAGCCATGGGGTACAAATATTCCTTTCCGGGTCCCGCCGCTGTGCGCGTCATTGTTCCACGGGGTGGGCAATGACCTGGAACCTTTTGTGGCCAGTCCGTTCGTGGCTGGTGTCCGGCTAGGGCGACTCCGGGGTGAAATCCGTGCCGTCCTGCCGGTGAACGACGAAGCCGGATGCTCGCCGTCCGTCCAGCTCGCTGACTCTGAGTTCCACCTGCGCCAGCTCCTCATCCTCCGGGTCGACCGACGATAGCTCAAGGGAAATTGCATCCCCAACGCTAGGCAACTGCCCGAGCCGCGCCATGAAGAAGCCGGCCAAGGTGTCATATGGGCCTTCGGGCAATACCAGAGCGGTCTTATCGGCGAAATCGTCCAGCGTGGTCAGACCGTCGATCACCAGGTCCCCGCGTACGCCAACCGGCTCCTCAACGACCACGTCGTACTCATCTGTGATGTCGCCGACGAGTTCCTCCACCAGGTCTTCCATCGTCACAATGCCGGCCGTGCCGCCGTATTCGTCCAACACCATCGCCAGGTGCGATGCGCTGCGTCGCATGTCACTGAGTGCTCGAAGGACCCGCACGGTGTTAGGCATGGAAAGCACCGGACGAGCCACCTCGGACACAGGCGTGGTACGCGAGCTGAGATCAGGATCGAGCAGATCGCGAACATGTACGAAGCCGATGATGTCGTCAACGGAATCCCCGATCACCGGATAGCGGGAATGCGGCGCCTGGATCACCTCACGCACAGCCCGGTGCGCCGGCATGTCGCCCGGAAGAAAGTCGACCTCGGTCCGTGGCACCATTACTTCGCGCAGGCCGCGCTCACCGGCCGCGAAGACGTCCTCCACGATCCGGCGCTCCTCGTCGCCGAGCGTGGTAGAGCCACTGACCATGGCTCGGATTTCCTCATTGGTCACCTCTTCACGGGAGAGCCCGGGGTCGCCACCCAGAATCCGTACCAAGACATTGGTGGAGACGCCGAGTAGCCAGATCACCGGCCGCGCGATTCGGGCGGTGAAATCCACCAGCGGTGACAGGGCGAGTGCCACGCTCTCGGCGCGTTGCAGCGCCAATCGCTTGGCGGTGAGTTCGCCGATCACGATCGAGACGTAGGAGATCACGACGGTGATCAACACCAGGGAGATTGTGTCCGCCGCACCGCTGCTGATGCCCAGTCGCTCCAATTGGGGCGCAAGATCATCCGACAGCCTGTCAGCGCCAAATGCGGCAGCGAGAAATCCAGAGAGGGTGACGCCGACTTGGGCCACGGAGAGGAAGAGGTTTGGATTCGACGTGAGCTTCGCGACCAACTGGCCGCGCTTGCCTTGGTGAGCCAGCTGCCTGACCTGGCTCTCCCGAAGTGAGACCAAAGCCAATTCTGCGGCAACAAAGATGCCCTGGATCACCACCAGCAGCAAGATCAGCAGAATATTGAAAACGGCGCTAGACATCGTTGCAGCAGGTCAAAGGTCTGTCACAGTCGGCGTCGGCACTCACCCCAGCAAGCCTAGTAACAGGTGCATGCCTGGTATGGCCATGCCGAGAAACTTGGTTGTCACTCCATCGCGTCACTGGATTGGATGGGGCTCATGGCGGACTCGAACCCACCCGTACTGCCTACGGCGCGGGCGTTCCCCGAATCAGTTCCGATTCTCATCGATGCCGAAGCCGGCGTCACGCTTCGGGCGGCTGCGAGGAGGGATCTGCCCGCGATGGTGGAGCAATGCCGCGATCCCGAGATGATCCGCTGGACGACGGTGCCGACGCCACCGGACGGCTACCAGTTACGAGACGCCGAGCAGTTTCTTGCACTGACCGCGGTCGGTTGGACCACCGGTCAACGACTCGGCTGGACTATTGAGGCGGAGCGAGACTCCGTGCGAGGCTACTGCGGCAGCATCGATCTCCGGCTGGAAGGCGACGGGGTCGCCGAGATCGGCTTCGGCTTGCATCCTGCGGCGCGTGGCCGCTCGATCATGACTGTGGCGCTGCACTTGGTCTGCGATTACGGATTCGAGGTTGTCGGGCTGCAAGCCATCCGATGGCGTGCCGTGGTCGGCAACTGGGCGTCCCGACGGGCCGCAGCGAATGTCGGGTTTGTCTTCGATGGTGCCGTCCGGAGCCTGCTGGGACATCGCGGCGAGCTGTTGGACGGCTGGATCGCTACCTTGCTCCGAGACGATCCCCGAGTAGCGCAGCCGTGGCTGCATCCAGTCGAGATGCAGGGCGATGGGGTGCGGCTGCGGGCATTTTGTAGCTCCGACGTCGACCGCATTGTCGAAGCCTGCTCCGACCCGCGTACGGCGCACTGGCTTGTCTCGATGCCACGGCCATACCAGCGACACAACGCACTGGCATACCTGGATTCCCTTGCCGAGCTGGCCGCGCGCGGTGCCGGCGTCGCCTGGTGCATTGCTGATCTGGAGCACGACCGCTGCCTGGGTTCTATCAGCCTGGATGGTCTCAACGGATACGCGAAGCGAGCCGAGATCGGATATTGGGCCCATCCCGACGCCCGCGGTCGGGGTGTGGTGACCGAAGCTGTCCGACTGGTGACACAGCACGCCAGAAAGTCCGGGCTGGCGCGGTCGATCCTGATTCGTTGTGCCCGCGACAACACGGCGTCGCGGCATGTCGCCGAAAACGCTGGGTACACCATCATCGGGATCCAACCCGCCTCCGAACCCCTGGGCGGCGGCGAATTGGCCGACCTCGTGCTCTATTCCTGCCCGTAGCAATTGGCCGTTACGGGCGGTCGGTGTTTGGCATCTTGTGGGAAGATCTGCGGGTGACATTGCGGGTGAGCGTCATCGGCACGAACTATATGGGTGCCACACATGCCGCTGGTCTGGCGGAATTCGGCCATCAGGTCATCGGGGTCGATATCGATGTCGATCGGGTCAAGACGCTTAATGCCGGCCAGGCCCACATCTTCGAGGTCGGCCTTGAGCCGCTGTTAGAGCGGCATACCGCATCGGGCAAGCTGCGGTTCACTACCGACTACACCGAGATTGCGGACTGGGCCGATGTCCATTTCTTGGCGCTGGGTACACCGTCTGGTCCCGGTGGTGCCGCTGACCTGAGGCAGTTGTATGCGGCGGTGGACACGCTGGGCCCGTTGCTGACCGAGCCCACGCTGGTGGTCGGCAAGTCCACTGTGCCGGTCGGGACAGCGATGGCGCTCGAGGAGCGGCTGCGTAGCCTGGCGCCGGCGGGAGATGCGGTCGAGGTGGCGTGGAACCCGGAGTTCCTGCGCGAGGCGTACGCCGTCGAGGACACGCTGCGTCCGGATCGGCTGGTGTTCGGTACTCATTCCCGGCATGCGCTGGATGTGCTGGAAGAGATCTATGCGATCCCGATCAGCGAGCGTACGCCGGTGGTCCGGTGCGACATCGCAACCAGCGAGTTGATCAAGGTCGCGGCCAACGCGTTCCTTGCGACGAAGATCAGCTTCATTAACGCGATGGCACAGATGTGCCAGGCCGCTGGCGGTGACGTCGTCTTGCTGGCCGACGCCCTCGGGCACGACAAGCGGATCGGGCGGGACTTTCTGAACGCAGGGTTGGGGTTCGGCGGGGGCTGTCTGCCCAAGGACATTGCGGCGTTGGCCGTACGCGCCGAGGAGCTCGGCATAGACGTGCTCAGCGACTTCATTCGTTCTGTTGAGGCGATCAACGCTGGTCAGCGAACCGAACTTGCCGAATTGGCGATCGACCAGGCCGGTGGAACTGTGGCCGGTAAGCGGGTCGCGGTACTGGGGGCGGCGTTCAAGCCCGGCACCGATGACACTCGCAACTCTCCTGCGCTGACCGTGGCTGATCAGCTGCACGCGTCCGGGGCGGACGTACGCATCTATGACCCGCAGGCAAGACTGCCACCGCGCGAGGGATTCACCCAGGTCGCCAGCGTCGAACAGGCGCTGCTGGGCGCTGACGTGGTGTTGCACTTGACCGAGTGGCCTGAGTTCCGCCAGCTGGACCCCGAACGCCTCGGTGATCTGGTCAGATCCAAGGTGATCATCGACGGCCGCCTCAAGCTCCATGCCCCCACCTGGCGCAACGCCGGCTGGAAACTCGTCCAGATCGGCCGCGCCACCACTCTCTAACGCCGAGTTGTCAGCGTCTGTGGCTGCTCTGGCGACCCCTAGCGCTGACAACTCGAGGGACACCGATGGCGCAGAGGTCGGCGACGACAAGAGCTGGCTCCACCCGCATCTCGATCGCCGTCGCCCGGAGCACGTGAGCACCGCTGACGACGATGCCGCGCTCCCGGCGCATGTCGATCTGCCAGCTCTGAACATCGAGGTGGTGCGCGCCGTCAACCTCGAGTACAACTGTCCGTACATCACCGAGCTTCCACTCAGCGTCGAGATAGCGCAGCCGTCCGTGTGAGTCGAAGCGCTTGACCTGGCGATCTGGCTCTTGAATGCCAAACCGCCGACAAACTCTCATCAGGTCGATTTCACTCAAGGCTTGTGACCCACCGCGAATGTCACGAATTGCTTCACGAAGGTGCGCTTTATGTCGTACGCGTCCGACATGCTGCATGGCCTGATCGAGCTCTTCGGCAGTACACAACCGCTGCTGCACCACGGCCGCGACCAGCGCGCAGGCGAATCGCGACCATGGTTGCCAGGCAGCGGCATCAATCGCCGAGCGTGCAACATCAGTGCACGGCAGCCCAGCGAGTTCGACATGAAACTCCGGTCGTACCCGTCGTGATTCGTGCACCCGCACTCCGGGGAAGGGATGACAGCGAGCCCCACGCGGAATGATTAGGTGAATTTCGCCAGCTTCCTTCGCGAATGACTTGAAACCCGCGAGTTCAAGGGACGTATGGCTGGCAAGCGCCGCCGGATACCCGACATCCAGGACTGCGATCAGCATCAGCTGTCTACGGGTCGGAGCGCCGTTCTGCATGAGCAAGACGTGATCGCCCCACTGTGTCCAGCGGGAGGCTCTGAGCTGATTTCGCGTGAAACCACGGGTTAGATCGAGTTGGTCAGACCGGTCACGCCTGATGACACCAGCTTCCCGTGCGGCTCGACTGACCAGGGAATCCGGACCGTACGGCGCGCAGATCACGTCTAGATCATCCGGTTGGACTCCGGAATCGTTCGCGGCGATGAGAACCTGTTGATGAGCACCCGACCTGCGGCGCCGATGTGGACAACCATCTGGACTTGTCAGCGAGAGTGGCTGCTATGGCAACCACCGACGCTGACAAGTCGGCGTTAGGCGAGG
>Ga0075418_10003994_pt1 | contig 16779 bp, 15 predicted proteins | sample SoiMetdeltSBSDD2_FD_81776 | JGI IMG/M metagenome (GOLD analysis project Ga0075418, IMG submission 81776) | Bulk soil microbial communities from a Populus tree surrounding site in Tennessee, USA - Soil MetaG P. deltoides SBSDD2 | ecosystem: Environmental > Terrestrial > Soil > Tree plantation... | reverse complement strand
ATCTTCTCGTTTGACTGGTCGAGGGATGGGAAGCAACTTGCTGTTGCACGTGGCAGACAGTCCAGCGACATCGTCGAGATAACCGATTTTAGATAATCAACAGTCGAAGCATCCCCTGCGCTTGGGCTCACTTTAGCGCGGCTCTCAGAAAGGACAGCACATCCTCTTGCCACACCTTGATGCCCAGGGCCCTGGTCGCAAAACCGCCATGGGCTTCTTGATTCGTTGTCCCAAACTTTGGGTATAGCTTTGCCCTGTTCATCCCGCCCTTTTTCAACAGGTATGTGCCCAGCGTTTCATACGGCCCGGTATTGTAGTCACCCTCGGCCTGTATCAGGAAGATTGGGCGCTCGGCCTTCTCCTCTGCCCGCAGCAATCTGGCGCGAAGGTCCGGGAAGCTGTTCCAGGACATCGCCGCCGGTGCGAACGCCACGAAGCCCCGAATGCCCAGTCCCTTTTCTGCGGTCAACAACGTTTGAATGCCGCCAAACGAAACTCCCGACATCGCAATCTTCTGTTTGTCGACAAATAGTTGATCCTTCAGCCATTCGACCGCCGCGACCACATCCCTGTTGTATAACTCGTGGAGTTGAATAACGCAGTCTTGCGACTTGCATTCGCGCTGCAGATCAGCGTGGTACGGACCCGCTTCTGCTGATCTCCCGTGACCGTGTCGATGAGGGACAAAGAAAACGAAACCCTGGTTGGTGTAAAACTCTCCCAAGTCAGGTCGCGACCCGGGTTTGGCTTCGCTGCCGTGATTCCAAAGCATCGCGGGAAACGGCCCCTTGCCCGCCGGCTTATAGAGAAATCCGTGAAGCGTCATCCGCTCGGGCCCCGGGAAGGTCACTTCTTCGGGCTGCACTCCGTTTACTGTAGGTTGCTCTCTGGCCGTTGGCGGATTGCCGTTCTGCGCGCGAGCATTGAATGAAGGCGACTGACCTGCAAAGTTAACGCAGGAAAACACCAATAACCCAATCAACAACAGTATCCTCACGGAGTGACCTCCGATCTGTCCCGCGACGGTCGCAGGCAAAATGATACTACCGTCCTCGGCTAAAACAAGCACAATTGTGATCCTTGATGACCACGCCCAGCCGGGATTGGGAGCGTTGCGGACTTCGCGCTCACGGTTTGAAGAACGGCCTCTATCCGCGCCCCTGATAAGTCCGGCCGTCCATCACCCTCGTAGACAGTCGCGTAATCTTGGAAGACTTCAGGTGGAGTGTAGTAGCATTGGGCTACCAAGATCTCTAGCGAAAGGAAGAGCTATGAAAAACCTGCTTGGCGCCACTCTGGCAACTCTTGTGTTGATCGCGAGCGGAGCAAGTGCGAATGCGCAGAGCCTCTCGCAGGCCGATCTCGACCGGGGGCTTCAGTATCTGGAGACCACTAAGAAGAACATCGTGGACGCAACCCGAGGTCTATCCGAGGCTCAGTGGAACTTCAAGGCTTCCCCCTTCAAATGGTCGATCGCCCAGGTTATGGAGCACATCGCCGCGAGCGAGGACTTGCTGCGACAGATGGCCGAGAGTCAGATCAAGACGGCTCCGGCGGTTCCCGATCGCGACCTCAAAAAGACGGATGACCGGGTGCTGGAGGTAATTCCCGACCGCTCCAGAAAATTTCAGGCACCCGAGCAGCTACGCCCAACGAATCAGTTCGGCTCACCGGAAGCCGCTCTGAAGCACTTTATCGAGAGCCGGGCGAAGACGGTCGCATTGATGAAGAACACCCCTGACCTCAGGGAACACGTGGTCGATAGCGGGCTGTTGGGGAAGATCGACGGCTTCGAGCGAATTCTGTTCGTCGCCGCGCATAGCGAGCGTCACACGAAGCAGCTGCTTGAGGTGAAAGCGGACCCAAAGTTCCCAAAGCAGTAGGCTAAGAGCAAAGGGCAAAGGGCTAAGAGCTCTTCGCCCTTTGCTCTTTGCCCTTAGCCCTCAGCCCAGGACTGAGCGACCTACAGCTGACAATCGATCAGGCTGTCTAACGTTCACCTTGCTAAAACGAAGCTCGTCACGCCCGACGAACGAACACTGCACCACACGTCGCGAGCGGCCCGATCGGTTTGTCGTTCCGCTGTGCCAGAGATGACCGTTGAACACCAGCGCTGAGCCTGCTGTCGCAATGATGCTCACCTGATCAGGATGACGGCTTGCCGGATCGGCGAAGCTCTTTGGTGGTGGACCCAGCAACCGATGTGTTCCCGGCACGACTCGCGTAGCGCCGTTCTCGTTTGTGAAGTCATCCAGAAGCCAGATTGTCGTGACGATTCGAAATGGCTCACCTTTGGATCGAGCGCTCCAGTCAGCGTGCAAGCCTTGCTGTCCGTAACCGGGCAGCGGATCCCGCCCGCCGATTTGTCCAACCCTGAACTCATTCGCAAGAACGTGATGAACGGCTGCAAGCACCCGCGGGTGAGTGAAAGTCACTTCGAAAACGGGATCGCGATTCGCGAGATCGGTGATTTGACGGGTCCCGCTCTCTTTCGCAACCGGAGCGTGGCCATCTCTCTCACGCTCTGTCTCGAACGCCGTTCTGAGCCGTCCAAGGCAATCGGCGTCGATGAGATTGGGAAGCACTACATAGCCCTCGCTATCGAGCAATTCACGCTCGCGCTGCGAGAGCGTGCTCTCCGTGATTCCGTATTCGATGAGTTTTTGCTCCACTGTTAGTCTTGCCGCGGTGGAAGATTCGGGCGCTTGCTGCTCACCTTAACGTAAGTTCCATCCGGCTCAACGTTGAAACCAAATCCACAACCCATCAACGAGCCGCCCTGTTCCACTATTACCTTGCCCGGCCGGAATTCCAGCTTGATCGTGCAGGGATTGTCGCCAAACTGGATCTTTACGTTAGCCGTTTGGCCTTCGAGCGGTACTATCTCGTCGAAACCTCCCGAGTTTCTGGTCTCGACGCGCTTCCGGTCGTTTGGGTAGAAGCCCGCGAACCTGATTCGGACCTTGTTTTCAGGCAGCTCGACGACTTCGACCGAGTTGAGCACAAACTTGTACGTCCCGGTAACTGCTCCGCTCTGCCCCGGCTTCTTGACGGCTTGAAAAACGAACGCGTCCGCATTGGAAAACCACGCATATAGCAGCACGAGGGCCAGCGACCCGGCAAATGATCTCTTCATATACCTCAACCTATACCAACCAAATGTCGTGGAACACGGTCATTCTAATCCTCCGCGTGGTCAAAGGTGAAGCTGGATTGACTCGATGAAACAATGAGAGTAGTTATACCGTCACACACTGCGACAAGGAGAATCACGTGACGCTCATTCGCTTAACCAGACAAAGCGCAGCCGAAGTTGATCTCAAAAAAACCTATGACGCGATAGTAGTCGGATCGGGCGCTGCCGGCGGAATGGCCGCGCACGTTTTGACCGCACATGGAATGAAAGTGTTGATGCTCGAAGCAGGCAAGAAGCTCGACATCGATAAGGAACTCAAGTCCACCGAGTGGCCTTATGAACACAAACGGCGCGGCGAGATGCCGCCTGGTTTTCACGCGCTTTCGCTCAACGAATACAACATCCGTCAGCCGCCGTATGCCGCAAATAGCAAGGCCCAACACGTTTACTCATACGTCCAGGGCTGGGGCGGTCCGGACTACAGCAAGAACATTGTGGTTGATGAAAAGGACCACCCCTACACCGGGACGAATTATGCGTGGGTGCGTGCGAGGCTTCTGGGCGGAAAGACAAACATCTGGGGGCGCCTCGCGCTCCGGCTTTCCGATCTGGATTTCAAAGCGAAGAGCCACGACGACTACGGAGAGGATTGGCCGATCTCCTACAAAGACATAGCGCCCTATTACGATAAGGTCGATCTCTATCTGGGAATCTCGGGCGTGAAAGAGAACGTCGCTCACCTGCCGGACAGCATCTTTCAGAGACCCATTAAGCTTACCTATGCTGAGAACAAGCTTCGTCAGAGCATAAAGAAGATGAACCGCCTGCTCACCCCGTATCGAGCGGGCGTCACGACAGACGGGCTGAAACACAACAAGTATCGCAGCAAGTGTTTCGGACGAGGCGCGTGTAATCGGCGAACCGGCGGTTGTGACATACACGCCGCTTTCGACTCGCCTACCGGGCTGATCATGCCGGCAATGGACACCGGCAATCTCACGCTTAGAACAAACGCGATCGCCCGCGAGGTGACTATCGATAAGAAAACCGGCAAAGCTAGCGGGGTAGCGTTTATCGACGCCGAAACCGGCAGGACTTACGAAGCAAAGGCGAAGGTTGTAGTAATCGCGGCCTCGACTCTCGAATCGGCGCGGCTGATGCTGTTGTCAAAGTCGGACGCGCATCCAAACGGTATAGGCAACTCCAGCAGCCACGTTGGACATAACTTCTGCGAGCACATTATGGGCCCGCACATCACCGGTCTGGTCAAAGACCTGGTTGGCAAGCCGCGAACTCTCGACGACGGCAAACCGGGCTCCTTTTACCTGGCCCGGTTCCGAAATCTCAACGAACGCAATCCGAAGTTTATTAGGGGCTACGGGTTTGAAGGCGGCTCCGGTACCTCGATCTACCCGGGCAATGCGGGTTCGACGCCGGGCTTTGGCTCGAGCTACAAGAAAAGTGTCCGGGACTACGCCGGAGCATTCATGTCGATGGGAGCCTTTGGCGAAGTGCTGGCCAGGTACGAGAACTACGTCGACATCGACCCATCGGTGAAAGACAAGTGGGGAGTCCCGGTGCTGCGCTTTCACTACAAGTTTGGCGACAATGAAAAGAAGATGGCCGATGACATGGCCGATACGGCTCAGGAAATGTTTACCGAAGCGGGTTTTGAGATCGTCGATCTGAGCCGCAGGATTCTAACCGAGGGCTGGTCAATTCACGAGTTGGGAACTGCACGAATGGGAACTGATCCGAAAACTTCGGTGCTCAACCAGTTCGAACAGTCTCACGACGTTAAAAACCTGTTCGTCGTGGACGGCAGCGCGTTCGCAAGCGCGTCGTGTCAGAATCCAACTTGGACGATCATGGCGTTGGCGTGGAGGTCGTGCGATTATCTCGCCGACCAGTTTAAGAAAGGGAGCCTGTGATGGCCGAAGACCAAAACGAGACTAATCCGGTGGGCAGAGACGAAGAGAGCGAACTGTCGCGTCGCGAATTGCTCAAGCTGGGCGCAAGCGCGGCCTTCGCCGTAGCGCTCACGGGGCTGGAGACGAACGCACTCGCTGAATCCGCACAAGGTAGAGCACCGCTGTTCTTCACCCGGGAGGAGTTCGCGCTTGTAGACGAGCTTACCGAGCTGATCATTCCCGCCGACGATCACTCACCCGGCGCGAGAGCGACTCGGGCGGCCGATTACATCGATTTCAGACTGTCGGAATCACTTGAGGAAAACCCAAAGACTCTCTGGCGGAACGGGTTGAAACGCATCGAGGAACTGTCTCAAGAGATGCACGGCCAGCCTTTTCTCAAATCTTCCCGGGAACAGCGGATAGCCTTGTTGACCCGGATCTCACAAAACGAAACGAAGCCGGTAAAATCCGAAGAGCTGTTTTTCAACGAACTGAAGTCGCGAACAGCGAGGGCGTATTACTCGTCAAAGATTGGTATCCACACCGAGATGGAGTACAAAGGCAATACCTACCTGAAGGAATTCGTCGGCTACGACGCGACGTAGTCCGTAGTCCATAGTCGGTAGTCCGTGGTCCGTACCTTCTGCCGAGCAGTCTTAGTAACCGATGACTACGGACTACGGACCACGGACTACGGACTACTGACCAGATTTCACTTCTTCGCGGTCGCTTGCTTAGCCATCACGTAACTCCGCCGGGCAAGCAGCGCCACCTGTCCTTCACGCTTTTCGATTTCCGGAGATAGATTGACCTTGATCTTACGACGCTTGCTGTCTATCGCAGTGTTCGTGGGAACGTAAGCCAGAGAGTAGCTCTGCGAGATGTTATCGACCAGCCGGTTGAGAGTTGGATCTATCTTGTCCGGTGGGGCGCCGGTTAGCTCGCCTCCCGTCTCTGTCACAAACATTCTCAGGCTTCCCGCGCGTAGACCCAGATGCCGAAGTAGACTTGTTGGCTTTCCGCGAATCCCCTGTTCGAATCGGCCACCCAGGCTCTGCACCAAAATTCCAGACACTACCGCACCGGACTCAAGCACCGAAAGGAGAGCTTCTTTTTCCGAGACTTTTGAAAAGTCGATACTGGCCTCCAGACTAGTCAGCACAATGATTGCCCGGCGTCCGGCTGGATTGGCGGCCTTCTTCATGTACTCCGAAGCTTCGTATATGCCCGCATTGAAGTAGTGTTGTTCGGCGCTGTGCTGATTCTCAACAGTCATAATCTTTTCGGCGATAACCCGGCGATCGCGGGTGAACGGCTGTGCGAGTGCGACCTTATTCGAGAACGTCATTATCGCGACTTCATCTTCAGGTTTGAGATTGCTTATGGCATTGACAGTCGCTGCACGAATCTGAGGCGAGAAGGCGTTGACGCACCCGGCCCGATCCACAAGCAAAACAATCGAGACCGGAAGTTTATCCTTACTAAAGTGGGAGATGGTCTGCTGGACTCCGTCTTCCAGCACCGTGAAATCTTCCCGCTTGAGATCAGGGATGACCCGGCTGGTTCTCTTCTGTACAGGCAAAACATCGACCAGGACCAGATCAGACCTCAGCTTTAGCGTCTGATCATCCGCGGGCGATTGCGTCTGTGACAGGTTGCAGATTAATCCGTTGAGGGTGACCAACAGGACGAGAGCGGAACCAATTGACTGAAACATCGTGTAGATCCGATCTGGAAGGGATTTCGCTGGTTCGTCCGGGCGTTATCATACCACGAACATCTGGATCTCGTCGTCCAATTTTCGGTGGCGGGCGACCCAAATCCCTCCTGTAAACACATAGCGCAAAGGCGCAAAGGACTGCGAAGACCGCGAAGAAACTTATCCCCACCTTCGTGATGCTAAAAAATTAGCACTTTGCTATTGACACGCCCGCCCGCATGATGCTAAAAAATTAGCACACCGAAAGGAGACGGCTACGGAAGATGCCAAAGCACCCTCATGTGAATCTCAGCCGACGTGAACGACAGATCATGGACGTCGTGTATCGCCTCGGACAGGCAACGGCCGCGGAGGTGCTCGAGAATATGCCGGAGCCGCCCGGGTATTCGGCTGTCCGGACGATGCTGCGTTTGCTCGAAGAAAAAGGTTATCTCAAACACGATCAGGAAGGGCCGCGATATGTCTACTTGCCGACAATTTCACGCGATAGGGCCAGGCAGTCGGCGTTGAAGCAAGTGGTGCAGACCTTCTTTGGCAACTCTACCGAGCAGACCGTCGCCGCGCTACTTGATATGTCAAAGTCAAAAATGTCGGACGAGGAACTTGAACGTCTGTCTCAGCTAATTGAAAAAGCCAGAAAGGAAGGGCGTTAGCATGACTTCGTTATTCGAGTTTGCCGGGCTTTCAGTCCTGGAAGGCTATATCCTTGCCGCCACGATAAGAGGAACCGTGATCGTGATCGTCGCCGCCGCGCTTTGCATTTCGCTGAGGCGTGCGTCGGCCGCTGTGCGACACTTCGTTTGGTTCCTGGCGCTCATGGCCTTACTTGCGCTTCCGCTGCTTTCGAGTGGGCTGCCGTCATGGCGAGTCGCCGTCCTTCCCGCCCCGCATGCTGATTCCACGTCACTCGAGGACAACCGGTTTGATGTCACTCGAAGCTCTCCGGAACAAACTAATATCTCATCCGTTGTAGCGATTCCGGTTCATTCGAACAACGATGCAAACCCAATAACCGACGACCGGATCGCGACCAATCTCCAAAGAGATCCGCGAGCCGGCAAATCTGCTGTCGCGACCATTTCGTCGTCGAGCTGGGTTAATTGGGCCCTGCTGATCTGGCTTGCCGGAGCGTTGTTGTTTTTAAGCCGGCTGCTCATTGGCATCGCGAACAGCTGGTGGATTTCGCGCCGGGCCCCGGTTATGGATGCCTGGTCATTGAAGTTGGCGGAGGATATCGCAGTCCAGATAGGACTGACGCGAAAAGTCCCAATACTCAAGTCTTCCAGAACTACAATGCCTGTGACTTGCGGAGTGATTCGCCCCAGAATCCTGTTTCCGGTGGACTCGGATCAGTGGCCGCCAGAGCGTCTCAAGGTGGTGTTGTTGCACGAGCTCGCGCACGTAAAGCGATGGGATTGTCTGACCCAGTTATTGGGTCAGACGGCGTGCTCCCTTTACTGGTTCAACCCGCTGGTATGGCTGGCGAGCCGCGAGCTTCGAGTCGAACGTGAACGCGCTTGTGATGATCAGGTGATAGATCTCGGGACGAAGGCTTCAGACTACGCGGGTCATCTCCTGGATATGGCTCGAATGTTTAAGTCTTCGAGATGCTCATCGCTTGCAACGCTCGCGATCGCTCGACGCTCTCAATTAGAAGGGCGGCTTCTTGCCATCCTTGACCCGGACCTCAAGCGGCGGGGACTAAATCGTATAGTCGCGGTAGCCATCGCAGCTGTGATCTTAGGTGTTGTGCTTCCGCTGGCTACTGTCCAACTGTCGGCGCACCCCAACGATCCGGCCCAGGCAAAGTCGATTGCCGCGCAGGGCTCAGATCCCGAGCATGTCGCCCTGGCAGAGCAGTCCCGAGCCGAGCAAGTTGTTCAACCGGCGTCTAAAACGTCGCACTCGGATGACACATCTCCGGATCAAAAGGCGAGCGACTCGGACAGCGCCGTTCAACAAAAAGAAAACCCGGCACTGGACGCATTACGCGAAGCATTAAAGGACGACGATCCCGGGGTGCGACAACAGGTGATCATTGCCCTGGCTCAAGCCGGCGATGAGCCCTCAATCGCGGCACTTTTGGAAGCTCTCACCGACCCAAACTGGCAAGTGCGCGCGAACGCGGCATGGGCGCTCGGTCTGAGAGGCGGACGCAACAACGTAGACGCATTGGTAGCCGCATTGAGAGACACGAACTGGCAGGTGCGTGAACAGGCTGCGTGGGCACTAGGATTAAAGGGAGACGCCCGCTCAGTAGAACCGCTGGTTGATACGTTGAAAGACGAAAGCGTTGACGTGCGAGAGAAGTCAGCGTGGGCGCTTGGGCTCAAAGGCGATCGTCGATCTGTCGAAGGTTTGATCGAGGCGTTGAAGGACCCAAGCCCGAGGGTTAGGGGAATGAGCGCCTGGGCTCTAGGGCTACGAGGCGACACGCGCGCCGGCGATGCGTTAAAGGACGCGCTGAAGGACCCGGACAAAGAAGTGCGACAGAAAGCCGCGTGGGCGTTCGGGATGCTATTGATGAAGCTGGGGGGAGCTCCGGTTGGATTGCCCGACGCGGATGGCGTTGATGGTCAGATCGGATCCAACCGAGGCGTTTCCGGCGGGGTTTCGGGAGGCGTTCAGAGCGGAGTTCCCGGTGGCGTTCCGGGTGGGGTTCCCGGGGGCGTTCCCAGCGGCGTTCACGGTGGCGTTCCGAGAGGCGTTCAGGGTGGCGTTTCGCGAGGGGTTCCCGGGGGCATTCCGAGTGGTGTTTCGGGAGGGGTTCCCGGTGGTGTTCCGGGTGGGGTTCCCGGTGGCGTTTCGGGTGGGGTCTCCGGCAAAGCTCACTTCGTGAACAAGGGCGTACTTGGCAAGGGCGAACGTGTTGGACGCGGCGCAGGTGGCGGAACCGGGGCGGGCATCGGTGGCGGCGTGAGCGGTAGACTCGGGATTGATCGGAAGACCAAGGGCAGGGTGAAACAAAAATAAGCCGCACGCTGCTGGGTTTGTTTAACCGAACGCTTCGAACACTACTTCGATCTTGTTTGTCGAGCTGCTGTGCCACGCGATATTACTTGCGGTCGTCAGGCCTTTCTTTGAAAAGGAAAGGAACGAACTATGCAGAAGCTATTTGCAATGTCGGCGCGATACACGCTTCGTGCATTGATAGCATTGTTGCTGCTCAGCTCAGTACTTGCCCAACAACCCAACAGCGGTGAAACACCGAGACCTCCCGGGAAGCTGGTCGATGCAGGCGGGCATCTCCTCCACATCAACTGCAAGGGAGAAGGCAGTCCCACAGTCGTGATGGAAAGCGGAGCGGGCGATTTCTCTTTCGATTGGGATTTGGTACACGGCCTTGCAGCAAGGGATTCGTGTGTATGCACATATGACCGCGCCGGTTATGCCTGGAGCGAACCCGGCCCAACACCCCGTACGATGCAGCAGATCGCCTTTGAACTTCACACAGGGTTGCTCAATGCAAAAATCAATGGGCCATATGTTCTGGTTGGTCAATCTCTCGGCGGACTGATTGTGCGCACCTATGCGAGCCAGTACCCAAAAGAGGTCGCGGGAATCGTGTTGGTAGATAGTTCGCACGAAGACATGCTGATCGGTCTTACCGATCGAACGAGCAGGCAAGAAAACATCGTTCGTTTTCGTGAACTCTCTCGCGGAAGAGAAATCCCTTCAATCCAGACGAGTATGTCCGGAACTTCAAACAAGGTTCAGCAGCCGCAACAGTCATCTCCGGCACAATCAAAAGTCGACGCTCCTTTTGACAAACTTTCTTCGCGCTTACAGCAGGTGCGGCTGTGGGCGATGTCTCTACCAAACTTTGGGTCTGCGCGATCGAGCGAATTTGATTTCCTGCCGGAAGAACTAGCTCGAATATATTCCGGACGAAGCAAAACTAAATACCCGTTAGGAGACATTCCTTTGATCGTATTGACTCGCGCCACGAGCAAATCAGATGTCGCAGAGAACCCGACGAAAAAGCAACTGAGAGAGAGTCACGATCGCTTACAAGCGGATCTTGCAAGCTTATCGACTAACGGCAAACAGACAATCGCGAAAAATGCCGGTCATCATGTTCAGCTTGATGACCCCGAATTAGTTACCGAAGCCATAGCCCAGATGGTCAACGCCATTCGGCAGAGGACGAGGCGGCCAAAATGACGCGATCGGTGTTGGGCGTCGATTGATTCTCAAGCGCCGCCTAAGATAGCGATCCACCTATATGCACGGAGGGGTTGAGATGAAACGTCAAACAATGATTGTGTTGGTTCTTTCTAGCTTTCTCGCAGCGATGTGCGTAACGCACGTGAGAAGCTCGGTTGCCACTGAATCAGATAATGCAGCGTTCAACCAGAATTCGAACGACGCACAGGCTCGCCTGACTGACAAAATCCGAGCGCTCGGTTCGACAAATCCGATCGAACGGGCTAGCGCAGCCTGTCAGATTGGTGAGATGGGGAAAAGCGCGGCCGCGGCGATCCCGGCTCTTATTCAAATGCTCGCCGATGACACGCAGATAAACGATGCAATTGATTGTGGCGACACCTGGCGTGGCAAACACGGACTCCAGGAATCAACAACAGTGGGACGAATAGCAGCCCAATCGCTTGCGAGGATAGGTGAACAGTCGGTTGCACCGCTGCTAGCCGTCGTGAGAGTCGACAATCCGATAGTCCGTGTAAACGCCGTCTTCTCGCTCGGAATCATTCCAGATCCACGAACAGTCGAGCCGGTTATTGCTGCCTCGCGAGATGCTGACCCGCGAGTGCGCGAGCAGGCTGTGTGGGGACTCGGCCTCAAGCAAGACAAAAGCGTCGTAGAGCCTCTGATAGCCGCTCTTGCTGATCGCGAATGGAAGGTCCGCGAAAAAGCAGGATGGTCGCTGGGGCTTCAAGGTGATTCTCGCTCGGTCGAGCCGTTGACCAACGCACTCAGAGATGAAAATGCCAAAGTGCGCGAACAGGTTGCATGGGCGCTCGGTCTCAAGGGAAATAAGAACGCAGTCGAACCGTTGATGAATGTGTTACAGGACGCCGATTGGCACGTTCGAGAGAAAGCTGCCTGGTCGTTAGGGCTGAAGGGTGACAATCGCGCTGTTGAAGCGCTAATCGCCGCTTTGAATGACGAGAATGAGCAAGTCAAAGCGCAAGCCGCGTGGGCGCTCGGTCTCAAAGGCGATCATCGCGCGGTTCAGGCGCTAGGCGCGGCAATGAAGGATAAAAACCCGGAAGTTCGAAAGAAGGCAGCGTGGGCGCTCGGTCTCATACTGATGCGCGACAGCAAAGCTGCCGACAAGGCTGCCGATCTTAATATCGATTTGAAGCAAAAGGAAAACCTGGACCGCGACTGATCAGAGCGAGAAAAGCTACTTCACCTTCACAACAGACACGGTGAGGTCATCCTCCGGACCGCCGACCTCCGCGGAATGTTCGTCGACAGCGCTGGTGATTGCCTCGACGATCTCGTGGGCACGGCGGTCCCGCGATGCTCGCACAACCTCTTCAAGCCGCTTCAAGCCAAACTCTTCGTCGCGTTGATTGCGAGCTTCAACCACGCCGTCGGTGTAGAGTACGAGAATATCGCCGGAGCGGAACTCCAACACCGACTCTGAATACCTGGAGGTTTCAAAGACCCCCAGTGGCAGACCGCCCTGGGTCAGGAGTTCGCGAGTCCCATCACCGCGCAGCAGCAACGGCGGGTTGTGACCCGCGCTGATGTAAAGCAGGCGCTTGTTCTCCGGATCGATCAAACCGTAAAAGCATGTAATAAATCTCTCGCCGTCAGTGGTGTCGTAAACCAGTCGATTCACTCGGCCCATCACAACCCGCATCGCGAGCTCGTTGATAACCGTCGCGTGAAAGTAAGCTCGGAACGCCACCATGATGAGCGCGGCGGCCAGTCCCTTGCCCGAGACATCGGCGACTAGCACTACCAGCCGCTCGGAGATCGAGTCTATGAAATCGAGATAATCGCCTCCTACCTCGCGAAAAGGGACTGTCGTGCCGTAGATGTCGAAGTCCTGAATCAGCGGGAATGAGCGGGGCATCAAGCCCTCGACAACCTTGCGCGCTAATTCGAGTTCGCTTTCGACGCGACGTTGCCGCATCACCTGCCGGTAGAGCAGCGTGTGATCGATGGCGGACGCGGCCAGCGTCGCGAACATCGTCAAAAGCTCGAGATCGCGCGCATCGTAGCCGCTGACCGTATCGGATTCCAGATTGATAACACCGATTACCCGGCCGTCCGCTCGGATAATGGGAGCGGCCACCTCGGATCTCGTTTCGGGTCGCACCTTTACGTAACGGGCATCGCGTTTTACATCGTCTACTATTTCACCCGCGCGTTTCCGGATAACCCAGCCTATTATTCCGCTCCCTGTTGCAAGAAAGTTCTCAGAGATCGACTCCGGAAGGTAACCGCGTGTTTTGAATTCGTGGACCTCGCCACTGTGGGCATCGATGACGTAAATCACCGCGGCGGAGTAGTCGATTAGCTCTTTGATTGAATCGAAGATCGTGTCGAGCACCTCGTCGAGATCCAGAGAGCTGCTGACTTTGCGGACAGCTTCGATCAATGTTTCGATTGTTTCTTCGTGAACGGGCATTGGCGTGTTTTCAGTCGGCATTTTGGAGCGCGCGCAAAGTGAGTATGCTAGTCACGACCGCTTTAGAAGGCAAGTTGACTCTCAACGGTTGCCTCTCAACGGTGGTGTTTCGGATTGCGGTGCGCATACCACAAACGTGTAAGTTTGCCAGACTCATTTCGTACAATTTGTCTCACTCTGACTGACCTCCGTACAGGGGGCAAGCACCTAGATTTCCAATCGCTTCCTGGAAAACCAGCGTCCTTATGATAATTGCGGGGCTGCAGTTTTTTGGGAGCTATTAACCTCGGTGGAACGATCTTTGTATCTCGCCTCGTACGTGGATAGGACAGGCGCCTTATTAGCAGAAGTTAATTCTTGACTCTCTAAGTGCGCCAACTTAGGATGAACTTCGTCAGCGGCACCCGCTCCCTATCGGGGTTAGACGCCGCAGCTTCTCGCCTCTAACGCTGAGTTGTTCAGCCACCCAATGCTTTAATCGTGCCTCCCCAAGCAATGGACGCTGATTAACCCTTTTCACGGAGGGTCAATGCACTCGCAGCTTTCCGTATTGTTAATCGCAGTGTTGATATCAGCCAGCCCGGCCGCGGCAAGATCAGATTCCGTGGTTTCGCACTTCACGATTCAAGTCGCGTCATTCCCTGACAAAGCTCAGGCTGAACGCTTCGCAGTCGGACTCGCGGGGGTGGGAGAGGACCCTGCTTTTGATACGGTAAGCATCGAAGGCCGCGGGTTCTGGACCAGAGTCTTTATCGGCTTGTTCAACTCCGCCGATGACGCGAGAAGTCATGCCATCTCGCTGGTAACCCGCGGGATCATCGAGGAGTTCCTGGTTCGGAAGGCGGATTCCATCCTCGCGCTCACCCGTCCGAGAAGGGTTAAAGACAGCGAAGGACACGGCTCCAGCGCGTTTTCAACCGCTAAACACATTGAATACAATCTCGCGCGAAAATTCCGCGATGCTGCAAGCACATCGCTCCCGGTTGTCGAGGTGGCCATCGCTGGACTCGTGCCGAGAATTGACACTCATCTGATCCCTCGTCCCGACCCGGCGAGCCTTGCCTTCAAACTGGTGACTGGCGAACAGCGACAGACCTCGGGATCCACTAAACCGCGGGGCGGGTTGTGGGTCAGCGGTGACGCCGACGAAGCACTCGTGCGGCTGCGTTGGATCGCTGGCGAGGGGAACGCGGAATTGATCAATCTCGATCCCGATGGCCGGGTGCGATTCGACAAAAAGCTGCTGGCTAAGGCAGCGGGACTCGGCGAGAGCAGCGTCCACGACCCCTTGAAAGCCGTTGAATACATCTCGTCAAATGAGGGCTTGCTGCTCCTCGTACAGGTCGCACTGGGCCGTCATCGCTACCTTCTTCACTTGGGAAGGCAGGCGCTCACGTACGGAAAGAGCGTAGACATTGCCGGAAGCATCAACCTGGACAACAACATTGACAGTCGTATTAACCCGTACAGAAAGGATGGAAAGAAGCTGGACTCCGAGTTGCCGCCCGCAGGGTTCGACTCGTTAATAGCCTTGAATCCGGTTGCACGCTGGTTCAACTTGAACACCAACTCCTGGGTTCAAGACGGCGAAATAGTCTTTCACGAGCTCGCGGAGGCATACGCCAAGCTCGAGTTCAGCCTCGATTATCTTGATCAGGGCACCCGTCCGGGCGCCCACGCCGTAGCTCTCGCACGTGAGCAACGCTTGAAGTCACAGCGGCCCGACGCCGATATCGTTGTCACCACCGGGTCAAACCGATTGCTAAGAACCGAACAGGAGATTCGATTATTCACCGCGGAAGCCAGCGCCGCAGTCAACCAGCGATAGCCGCATTTTGCTGGCAAAACAGAGTAGTTAGAGTGGCCCCTTCCAGATCCCCACGAGCCGGAGCCGGGTCGGGCAAGATTCTGACGGGCGCGCCCTGGCTGACCCGGACTTTACACCCCAGCTTGGCGTGTGGTAACTTTTTGCAGTTCAATGAGAACGAAGAGTTTAGCTTTAGAGGAGAACGAGTAATAGTGGCTTTGGCTAAGGAAGCAAAGACCGATACAATCGGTCAGTACCGCACGCACGCGACGGACACCGGCTCGCCCGAAGTTCAGGTCGCGCTGCTAACGCAGCGGATCAACGGCCTGATGGAACACTTCAAAACGCACGTCAAGGACAACCATTCGAGGCGAGGCTTGTTGAAGATGGTCAGTCAGCGTCGCCGCCTGCTGGATTATTTAAGGCGAAAGAACTCCGACCGTTACCGAGAAGTCATCAACCGTCTGGGTATAAGAAAATAGAGATAACCTCAGCGAAAGGCCGGAACCAGGGGCAGCCGCTTCGAGCGGTCCGGTCAATTGTCGGTTCTCTGGCGCGACGCCAAGATGTAACCCGAGTAGCAATCGATCCTGGCGAGATTTTTCCAGGACGCGGGATTGGGCTGGCGCGCTGCGTACAGTTCAGACACATTCAGTTCATCGATGGCCACGGGAGCGAAACGGCAGGTTTTGCCGCTCACCGTGGCCTCGTCGCTTTATGACATCAATTGTCAACACACCGCCGGCAGGCAAAGGTCTGCTAGCCCAAGATTTCAGTTACTGCACCAGCGCGCCACAAAATGAGCCGCATGCGGTACGCACGCAGGCTGTGGCTCTCAAACAAAAGCGGAGATGCGCGCAGCGGAGAGAAGGAGAAAGTTATGGAGTTGAAGCAATCAGTTCAATTGGGGGGAGTAGAATTTTCAATAGAAACGGGCAAAATTGCCAAGCAAGCCGACGGAGCAGTGATAGTTCGTTACGGAGACACGATGGTTCTTGTCGCTGCAATGGGAACGAAACCACGCGAGGGCATCGATTTTTTCCCGCTCACCGTTGAATACCGCGAGTACGGCTACGCAGCCGGGCGCATTCCCGGCAATTACTTCCGACGCGAAGGCCGCCCATCAGAAAAAGAAACGCTAACGTCAAGATTAATAGATCGGCCAATCCGTCCTCTATTCACAAAGGGATACAACAGCGAAACGCAAGTGATCGCCTTCGTGCTCTCGGCGGATGAGAATTACGATTCGGACGTTCTTGCGATAACCGGGGCCTCGGCTGCGCTTTATCTTTCGGATATTCCTATGGAGACGCCTATAGCCGGCGTTCGCGTAGGGTTAATCGAGGACCGCTTCGTCGTCAATCCAACCTACGATCAAACGCGGGCTTCGTCGCTGAATCTGATCGTCGCCGGTTCGGAAGAAGCAATAGTGATGGTGGAAGCAGGCGCTCAGGAGGTCACCGAAGAGGTTATGGTCGAAGCCCTGCTGTTCGGCCACAACGAGATCAAAAAGCTGTGCCGGCTTCAGAGAGAAATGCATCAGAAGCTCGGTATTGTCAAACGCGAAGTTATCAAGCCGGAGCTGGACTCGGGGAT
>Ga0075418_10003991_pt1 | contig 16784 bp, 14 predicted proteins | sample SoiMetdeltSBSDD2_FD_81776 | JGI IMG/M metagenome (GOLD analysis project Ga0075418, IMG submission 81776) | Bulk soil microbial communities from a Populus tree surrounding site in Tennessee, USA - Soil MetaG P. deltoides SBSDD2 | ecosystem: Environmental > Terrestrial > Soil > Tree plantation... | reverse complement strand
CCAACGCTGGAGCGCTGGTCTGGCGGTCGTCGTCCTCATCCTGTTGGGTTCCGTAGGGCTCGGCCTCGCCGAGGACGTCGGGGTCATCACCGGCTCCGACAAGGGCACGTACTATCAGTTCGGTCTCGATCTGCAGAAGCTGGTGAAGCCGAACGGCATCAACGTGACGGTGCATCCTTCCAAGGGCTCGATCGAGAACATCTTCGCGGTCTATCAGCGGCCGGGCGTGCAGCTGGGCATCGTGCAATCGGACGTGCTCGCCTTCGTCGCGCGCCTGCAGAGCGATCCGGTGCTCACGCGGATCGCCAAGAAAACCAAGATGGTCTTTCCGCTCTACAACGAGGAAGTGCACGTCATCGGCAAGCGCGGGATCGCCGACTTCGACGACCTGGCCGGCAAGCGGGTCGCCGTTGGACGCGACGGCAGCGGCACGTATCTGACCGCTCGGCTGCTCTTCAAGCTGTCCGAGGTCACTCCCAGCGAGATGGTCCCCATCGACACCGGCGAGGCCCTGGCCGAGCTGAAGGCCGGGCGGATCGACGCGATGTTCTACGTGGCCGGGTACCCGGTCCGCCTGCTCACGGAAGATGTGACCGACAAGGACGGGCTGGCGCTGATCCCCATCACCAACAAGAGCATCGTGGAGTTCTATCCGACCGCGTCGATTCCGGCGGGCACGTACGCCTGGCAGCCGGCCGCGACCGCGACCGTGGCGGCCAAGGCCGTGCTGGTGTCGTTCGACTTCCGCCGCAAGGATTGCGATCTCGTGGGCAAGGTCGCGCAAACGGTTTCCACCCGTCTCACCTGGCTCCAGCAGAACGGCCACCCCAAGTGGAAGGCGGTCGATCTCAACTATCCGTTGCGCGGGTGGGAGCAGTACGACTGCGTGCGCAAGTATCTGGGCAAGGCCGCCGCCCCGGCCTCGACGACGACCGCCAAGCAACCGGGTCTGAATCCGGTGTTCGAAGCCATCAAGGGAGTACTGGACGAGTGACGGCACAGCGACTTTCCCGGATCGCCGCGGGCATCGCCATTGTCACGGTGCTCGGGGTGACCGCGCTGGTGACGCGCAACGTGCTGTGGCCGGATGATCCGGACGCCTCGCTGCAGCGCAACGGTGGCAAGGTGATGGGCGACATGGCCGGCTACGTCGGACGTGTTGATCGTGAGGCCCGTACCGTCGACATCTCGACGAGCCCGCTTGGCATCCGGCCGGTCGTCCTCCTCGTGACCAACGAGACGGCGATCGTTGTGAACGGCAAGCAAGGCGCCATCGGCGACCTGTGGAAGGATCTGCCGGTCAGGGTGTTGTACGAGGTCCGCGACAACGCCCGGTACGCCACGTCGATCCAGGTCACCGCGGGTGACTCGCTGGCAGCGTCCCCGGCAGCCAAGGACTCCGCGCCGGCCTCGGCGACTCCGACACCGACGAAGGAGCCACAGGCGCCTTCCGTTGCGACGAGCCCAGTGCCGGCAACCGCGCCGCCGTCCGTAGCCCCAGCGCCCGTCGCTCCGGCAACGCCTCCCAAGCCTCCGGCGCCGCCGGCCGTCGCGACGAAGCCTACGCCGGTCGCACCGGCACCTGTGCCGGTCGCGCCACGGCCAGCGGTGGCGCCGGCCCCGCCAGCGGTTGTCGCGGCGCCCCCGGCCCCGGTCGGGCCGCCGCCAGCAGTGGTCACGGCCCCGCCAGCGGTTGTCGCGGCGCCCCCGGCACCGGTCGCGCAGCCCCCGGTGCCGAGGGTTGCGGAGCCGGCGGTTCCGAGGGTCCCGGTCGCGACGACGCCGTCGACGCCTTCGGCTGAATCGGCGTCGGTTGGCTCGCCCAGGGCCGCCCGACCCGAGCCGACCGAGTCGGAGACCGATGGCTCGGCCGCGATCGACTGGCTCCTCAAGGGACCCGGTCGGCGATAGTCCGTCGCGACCGCGTCGTTCGCTAGCGCGCGAGCATCCCTGGTCGGAACGGCATGTCGAGGTGCTTCACCCCGAACGGCCGTAGCGCATCGATCACCGCGTTGGCGACGGCCGGCGTCGAGCCGATCGTGGCCGCCTCACCGATCCCCTTGGCCCCCAGCGCGTTGAACGGCGTCGGCGTGACCGTCGAGTCGGCGCGGAATGACGGGAAGTCCTCGGCCCGCGGCACCGCGTAATCCATCAGCGAGCCGGTGGTGAGCTGGCCGTCGTCCGCGTAGACGAGCTCCTCCCAGAGCGCCTGGGCGATGCCCTGGGCCAGGCCCCCGTGAACCTGGCCGGCCACCAGTGTGGGCGAGATCCGCACGCCGCAGTCGTCGACGGAGACGTAGTCGCGCAGGCGGACCGCTCCGCTGTCGCGGTCGACTTCCACCACCGCCACGTGGGCGCCGAAGGGATAGACGAGCTGGACCGGGCGGAAGAAATCGGTCGCTTCCAGTCCGTGCTCGAGGCCCTGGGCGAGGGTCTCCCCGTGCGCCATCGCGGCGATGTCCGCGAGCCCCAGCGCCTTGGACGGCGCGCCCTTGACGTGATAGCGCCCGGACTCCAGCACGACGTCCTCGAAGGCGGCCTCCAGCATGCTGGCCGCGATGCGTCGCGCCTTCTCCTGCACCTTCAGGGTGGCGTTCAGGATGGCGGTGCCGCCGACGGCGACGCTCCGGCTGCCGCCGGTGCCGTTGCCCATCTGTACCGCCGCCGTGTCGCCATGCCGCACCACGATCTTGTCGAAGTCCACGCCGAGGTGGTCGGCGATGATCTGCGAGAACGTCGTCTCGTGCCCCTGGCCGTGGGCCGAGGTGCCCGTGTAGGCGGTGACCGTCCCCGACGGCTCCACCCGCACCACCGCGCTCTCGTAGGGGCCGAAGCCGCACATTTCCACGTAGACGGCCTGGCCGATCCCGAGCAGCGTGCGGTCGTTGCGCTGCAGGCGCTCCTTCTGCTCGCGGCGCAGCTGGTCGATCCCGGCCATACCGAGGGCCTTGGTCAACGCGCGGTCGTACTCGCCGGAGTCGTAGTTCTGGCCGGTCGGCGTCGCGTAGGGGAAGGCGCTGGGGGAAATGAAGTTGCGCCGGCGCACCTCTTCCGGCGGCTTCCCGAGCTCGGCCGCGACGATGTCGACCAGCCGCTCCAGGTAGTAGGCGGCTTCCGGCCGGCCGGCCCCACGATACGCCGCCACCGTCGTCGTGTTGGTGAAGACGCACGTGGACTGCAGATCGACGGCGGTGAACTTGTAGACGCCGACGCCCATGGACAGCGTGAGGTCGGGAATGAAGGTGAAGACCGGGTAGGCGCCGATGTTCGCGGTCACCTTCATGCGCAGCGCGGTGATGGTCCCGTCGTCTTCCACCGCGGCCTCGAGGTCGGCGACCTGGGCCCGCCCGTGCGTGGTGGCCACCATGTGCTCCACGCGCGTCTCGACCCACTTGAGCGCCAGGCGGTGGTGCCGCGCGAGGGCGGCCAGCACCACGTCCTCGGCGTAGCAGCCGAACTTGTTGCCGAAGCCGCCGCCCATGTCCGGGTTGATCACACGGATCAGGTTCTGATCCATGTCCAGCACGCCGGCGAGATCCGCCCGGAGGTTGTGCGGCGCCTGGTGTGTGGCCCACACCACCAGGCCGCGCGTGGTGGGATCGGGCGCGGCCACGCAGGCGCGCGGCTCCATCGCCACGCTGCATAGCCGCTGGCTGACGATCCGCTGCTTCACCACGCGCTTGGACTTGGCGAAGACCGCGTCGGGATCGCCGGACTTGATCTGGTTCTTGTGCTCGATGTTCTGCGGGGCATCCGGGTGGAGCTGCGGAGCGCCGTCGCCCATCGCGGCGAAGATGTCGGTGACCGCCGGCAGCGGCTCCCAGTCGACCACCACGGCCTCGACGCCGTCGTGGGCGGCGTAGTCGGAGTCGGCCACCACCGCCGCCACCGCCTCACCGACGTGGCGGACCACCTCCGTCGACAGCGCCCAGTGCTGACGCCCCGGCGCGCCGCTGCTGGCGCCGCCCTCGGCCGAGGCGCTCGCCGGGGGCAGCGCCTTGGCCAGCTTGCGGATGTCGTCGCCCGTGACGACCATGCGGACGCCGGGCACCTGCAGTGCCGGCTTGATATCGATACGCCGGATGCGCGCGTGAGCGTGGGGGCTGCGCACGAACGCCACCCATTGCATGCCGGGCACCACCACGTCAGTGACATAGGTCGACGTGCCGGTGATCATGCGCGGATCCTCCTTGCGCTTGACCTCGGCACCCATGAGCTTGGACGGAGTGAGAGTGGTCATGGCGCGAAGGATAGACGCGCCGCGGGCGCCCCGCAAGGCGCCCGCGGCGGATGGTGCCAGTCTCAGGCGGGGCGGTAGATCTCGCCGCCGGTCTTCTTGAACTCGGCGGCTTTTTCGCGCAGACCCTGGGCCAGGACCACGGCCTCGGCCGCCACGCCCTGCTGGGCGGCGTACTCGCGGACTTCCTGCGTGATCTTCATGGAGCAGAACTTCGGCCCGCACATCGAGCAGAAGTGGGCGAGCTTGGCGCCGTCGGCCGGCAGCGTCTCGTCGTGGAACTCGCGCGCGGTCTCGGGATCGAGCGAGAGGTTGAACTGGTCCTCCCAGCGGAACTCGAAGCGCGCCTTCGACAGGGCGTCGTCCCACTCGCGTGCGCCCGGATGACCCTTGGCAAGGTCGGCGGCGTGGGCGGCGATCTTGTAGGCGATCACACCGTCCTTGACGTCCTTGCGGTTGGGCAGCCCGAGGTGTTCCTTGGGCGTCACGTAGCAGAGCATCGCCGTGCCGAACCAGCCGATCATCGCCGCCCCGATGGCGGAGGTGATGTGGTCGTAGCCGGGAGCGATGTCGGTCGTGAGCGGTCCCAGTGTGTAGAATGGCGCCTCGTGACAGACGGCGAGCTGCCGGTCCATGTTCTCCTTGATCAGATGCATCGGCACATGGCCGGGCCCCTCGATCATGACCTGCACGTCGTGCTCCCAAGCGGTGCGCGTCAGCTCGCCCAGCGTGTCCAGCTCAGCGAACTGTGCCTCGTCGTTCGCATCGGCGGTGCATCCCGGCCGCAGGCCGTCGCCGAGCGAGAACGAGATGTCGTAGGCGGCCATGATCTCGCAGATCTCACGGAAGTGCGTGTAGAGGAATGACTCCTGGTGATGAGACAGGCACCACTTGGCCATGATCGACCCACCGCGCGAGACGATGCCGGTGACGCGTTTGGCGGTCAGCGGCACGTAGCGCAGCAGCACGCCGGCGTGGATCGTGAAATAGTCCACGCCTTGCTCGGCCTGCTCGATGAGCGTGTCGCGATACAGATCCCAGGTGAGGTCCTCGGCCACGCCGCCGACCTTCTCCAGCGCCTGATAGATCGGCACGGTCCCGATCGGCACCGGCGAATTACGCAGGATCCACTCGCGCGTTTCGTGGATGTTCTTGCCGGTCGAGAGGTCCATCACCGTGTCGGCGCCCCAGCGGATCGACCAGCGCATCTTCTCGACCTCCTCCTCGATGGAGGAGGCGACCGCTGAATTGCCGATGTTGGCGTTGATCTTCACCAGGAACTTCCGGCCGATGATCATCGGCTCGGTCTCCGGGTGGTTAACGTTGGCCGGGATGATTGCCCGCCCGCGCGCCACCTCGTCGCGCACCACCTCGGCCGGCATGCCCTCCCGGATGGCGATGAACTCCATCTCGGGTGTCACCACGCCCTGCCGCGCGTAGCGCATCTGGGTGACGACTCGGCCCGGCTGCGCGCGCAGGGGGCGGCGGACGGAGGCGAAGCGCACACCGCCCAGCGCGGGGTCCTCGTCGCGCGTGCGGCGGTACGCCGACGTCGGTCCCGGCAGCTCCTGCACGTCGCCGCGGTCGAGGATCCACGGCTGCCGCAGCGCCACGAGGCCCTGCTTGATGTCGGGGTGCGCGTCCGGATCGGTCCACGGGCCGCCGGTGTCGTAGAGACGCAGCGGCGGCTCGCCGCCGTGCAGGCAGACCTCGCGCATGGGTACGCGCAGGTCGGGGCGCGAGCCAGGGATATAGATCTTGCGCGACGCAGGATGCGAGACGGACATTGGGATCTCCCTCCGCTGGTATTAACCAGGTCAGGTTCATGCGGTCGGCGGCGCTCAACCGCCCTCTCAGCCCGGTTCCCCGAGCTCCCGCGTTGACTCGAGAAGAGGCTACTCCCGAACGACGAGGCGATCAAGGCGGCGTACGGTAGGACTCAGAAGCGAGCTGAGGCAGCCGTCGAGCTGACCGCGGCGAGCCGGCGATAGCCCACGCTGAACAGGTCGTTGTTGCCGATCCGACCCCACAGCAGTCCGACCCCCACGACGATCGTGAGCGATCCCAGCAAGAGCAGGGGCCAGAAGGCCGAGTAGTGGGGATTCCACCACGCCAGCAAGGTGAAGTAGAGGTAGTACTGCACGAGGAACACGGCCAGCGAAGCGCGGCCGAGCGTGGCGAGGACCGCGATCCACGAGCGAAGCGCCGCACGGGCGTCGAGGGCGAACAGCCCGCAGACCAAGAGCAGGCCGAATGCGGCATAGACACCGAGGTAGGCGGGCGAAGGTGGCTGCTTCTGGAAGGGCCAGCCAAGAGTCCAGACCAGCACCGTCGTCGGGGCCAGTGCGGAGATCTTCAACACGAACGGCACACCCTTGACGACGAGGACGCCGAGCACGCACCCGACTGCAACACGAACCAGTATGGGGATGGTCTCACCGCCTCTTCCAGCGGCGGAGCGTCGGCCGAGATACTCGCCGAGCACGGTGGCCGCAACGTACACCGCGAGCCAAGGAACGAGCGGGAAGCACTCGAAGACGAGACGCGGATTGCCGCCGTCCAGGAAGTGTGAGGGGCCGAGGAGGTATTCCTTGGCGCGCTCCAGGGCAGGACTCTCCGGCTGCCACAACGCCACCGTGATCCAGGTGAGCGCGTAGGCCGCACCGGCCAGCACGAGACGTGATCCGGGCGGGACGCGTGTGACGAGCCAGGGGCCGATCATCAATCCCACCGCGATCACGTCGGTGATGAAGCCCCACTCGAAGGCCGGGCCGATGCCGCCGGCGACCGGTGCGTGCGCCACCGCGATGACGACGTGTCCGATCGTCAGCATGAACAGACCGCGATCGACGAGCTTTGTCCTCAGGGCGGCGAACTCGAGAGGGCGGGTGCGAGCGAGAAAGCCCAGCAGCACGCCACTGATCATGATGAACGTGGGTGACGCGACCATGCCTACGCGCTGAAGGGTGGCCATTTCGAACGCATGCTCGGGCAGTCGGCCGAAGTAGACCCAGCCGAAATGGGAGATGCACACGAACAGCATGGCGGCACCGCGCGCTGCATCGAGGGCCTGCAGGCGACGAGGCTGGGAGCCGTGCGTGGACATTCTCGCTGGAAGGGTCAGCAATGTGCGTGCCCTTGAGCTATCTCGGCCGATCGGGATCGCCCCAGGACCGTGACCGAGGAGTCACCTCCGGTAAGAGACTGGGTAAACAGACGGCGCAATACTCGATTCAATGGCACTCGGGTGAGACCGGAGTGACTCATAAGTACTCGAAAAACATGGAGTCTGAAGCGCGTCGCTTTGTGGCATGGATATCGCTGTTCCCTACCGCAGTAAGGGCTTAAGACGGATCGTGCGCGAGCATGTGATCGGGCATGAGCTAGGCGGCAGTGCGCGGGCGAGAGCGGGAACGTACGAGGACCAGACGGCAAGAACATCGGCCAGCCCGGATTGCGGCCAAAGCCAACGGGCCCGCAACGCGTGAGAGGTCGCCGCAGGGCATCCTTCTTCTCACTGTGGGTCGTCCGATGCACGACCGGCGTGAATGCACCAGGGTTGGGTGGGGGGTTGATCAGCGAACGCATCGGCCGCACCAACGGCTTCTGGTAGCATCGAAAGAGCCGTGGTCCGGTACGGGAAGATAGGGCTATGCGAGTATTGGTGACCGGGCACAGGGGCTACATCGGGACGGTGATGGTTCCGATGCTGGTGCAAGCTGGCCACACCATCGTCGGCCTCGATAGTGACCTGTTCGAGCAGTGTACCTTCCATCCAGGAATCTTCGACGTGCCGCAGCTCCGCGTCGATCTTCGCGATGTCCAGGCCCGGGACCTCGAGGGCTTGGACGCGGTGATCCATCTCGCTGCGCTCTCCAATGACCCGCTGAGCGACCTGAACCCGGAGATCACCTACGATATCAACCACGCCGCCTCGGTGCGGCTGGCACGGTTGGCCAAGGAGGCGCGTGTTCCACGCTTCCTCTACGCATCCTCCTGCAGCAGCTACGGCCAGGCCGGCGACGATTTCGTGGACGAGACGGCCGAGTTGAAACCGATCACCGCGTATGCGATCTCGAAGGTGCGCGTCGAGAAGGATGTGGCCCGTCTGGCCGACGACCGCTTCAGCCCGACGTTCCTGCGCAACGCGACCGCCTACGGCGTATCACCGCGGCTCCGCTTCGATCTCGTGCTCAACAACCTCACGGCATGGGCGTACGCCAAGGGGCGGGTGCATATCAAGAGCGACGGCACACCGTGGCGGCCCATTGTCCACATCGAGGATATCGCGCGCGCCTTCCTCGCCGTACTCACCGCGCGGCGCGAGCTCGTCCACAACGAGGCGTTCAACGTTGGGCAGACCGAGGAGAACTATCGCATCCGCGAGCTGGCGGAGATCGTCCAGGACGTGGTACCCGGAGCGCACATCGACTACGCCAAAGACGGCGGCCCCGACCCCCGCTGCTATCGCGTGGACTTCGGCAAGATCCATCGCCTGCTGCCGGAGTTCAAACCGCAATGGAACGCGCGCCGTGGCGCGCAGGAGCTCCACGACGCCTACCGGCGGATCGGCCTCGTGATCGAAGACTGCGAGGGCCCGCGGTTCAATCGTATCCATCACCTCAAGGAGCTGCTGGCCACCAACCGGGTGGACTCGACGCTGCGCTGGAGGGCCGCGTAGCATGGCCGACTGTCTGTTCTGTGCTGCGCCGCTGCGGCACACCTTCGTGGATCTCGGCATGTCGCCGCTCTGTGAGAGCTTCCTGCCCGCGGACCAGCTCAACCAGATGGAGGCGTTCTACCCGCTTCACGCCTACGTGTGTGAGCGCTGCTTCCTCGTGCAGGTCCAGGAGTATGTCCGACCGGAGGCGATCTTCACCGAGTACGCATACTTCTCGTCGTATTCCGACAGCTGGCTGGCGCACGCCAAGGCCTACGTGGGGATGATCACGAGCCGCCTGGGCCTCCACGCGCGCAGTCAGGTCGTGGAACTCGGCAGCAACGACGGCTATCTTCTCCAGTATTTTGTGGCCGCCGGCATCCCGGTGCTCGGGGTCGAGCCGGCCGTCAACGTCGCCCAGACAGCCATCAAGCGGGGCGTACCGACCATCACCAGGCTGTTCAGCCGCCACACCGCCCGCGAGCTGGTGGCCGCCGGCACCCGTGCCGATCTGGTGTGTGGCTCCAACGTGCTGGCCCAGGTGCCGGACGTGAACGACTTCGTGGGGGGTATAAAGATTCTTCTGGCTCCGTCCGGCGTCCTCACGATCGAGTTTCCCCACCTGATGCGCCTGATGGCCGAGAACCAGTTCGACACCATCTATCACGAGCACTTCTCGTACTTCTCGTTTCTCACCGCCGAGCGGATCTTCGCCGCCCACGGCCTCACCCTGTTCGACGTCGAGGAGCTTCCGACCCACGGCGGTTCGCTGCGCATCTACGGACGGCACGTCGAGGATACCGCCAAGCTCGTCACCGAGCGGGCCCTGAGGCTGCGGGCCCGCGAGCTGGACGCCGGGCTCGAGCGCCTGGAGACCTATGCCTCGTTCACCGAGCAAGTGCACGAGACCAAGCGTCGGCTGCTGGAGTTCCTGATCGGCGCCCGGCGCCGGGGCAAGCGCATCGCCGGGTACGGCGCCCCAGGCAAGGGCAATACCCTGTTGAACCACTGCGGCATCCGCACCGACTTCGTGGAGTACACGGTGGATCGAAACCCGTACAAGCACGGTCGGTTTTTGCCGGGAACCCACATCCCGATCTATGCGCCCGAGAAGATCCAGGAGACGCATCCCGACTACGTGCTGATCCTGCCCTGGAACCTCAAGGACGAGATCATGGAGCAGCTGGCGTACATCCGCAGCTGGGGCGGACAGTTTGTCGTGCCTATTCCCGACGTCAAGGTGTACTCGTGATCTTCACCCCCACGCCACTGGCCGGCGCGTTCGTGATCGAGCCCGAGCCGATCCCCGACGCGCGCGGGCTCTTCGCCCGCACGTGGTGCCAGCGCGAGCTGGAGGGCCGCGGGCTCGAGAGCCGGCTGGCCCAGTGCAGCACGTCGTTCAACAAGCGCAAGGGCACCCTGCGCGGCATGCACTACCAGGTGGCGCCCTTTGCCGAGACGAAGATCGTCCGCTGCACGCGAGGCTCGATGTACGACGTGATCATCGACCTGCGGCCGGAGTCGCCCACGTTCACGCGGCATTTCGGCGCGGTACTGACCGCCGACAATCGGAAAGCGATGTATATCCCGACGGGGTTCGCCCACGGCTTTCAGACGCTGGAGGACGACACCGAGGCCCTCTATCAGATCTCGGAGTTCTATTCTCCTGAGCACTCGCGCGGTGTGCGGTGGGACGATCCGGCCTTCGGGATTGCCTGGCCGCCCGATGAGCGGATGCTCTCCGAGCGTGATCTAGGCTATCCGGACTTTCGACGGCCACCGGTACCATGACCATCGGCGATCTTCGCGCGGGTCTCGATCAGGCCGCGGTCGGGCGGGCCTTGCACGAGTGTGTCACCGAGCTCTACCCCTTGTGCCGAAGCCTCACCGGCGACGGTGTTCGTGAGACGTTGCGTCGTCTGCAGCAGCGGATCCCGCTGACCCTCCACGAGATTCCGACCGGAACTGAGGTCTTCGACTGGACGATCCCGCGGGAATGGAATATCCGGGACGCGTACGTGAAAAACGCTCGGGGTGAGCGAGTGATCGACTTCCAGGCTTCCAACTTGCACGTGATCAGCTACAGCGTGCCCGTGCGACGACGCATGTCGCTCACCGAGCTTCGTCCGCATCTCCATACCTTGCCGGACCGCCCCGATTGGATCCCGTATCGCGCCGCTTTCTACTCGGACACCTGGGGGTTTTGCCTGAGTCAACGGCGCCTGGACGCGCTGGAAGCCGGCGAGTACGACGTGTGCATCGACTCGACGCTCTCGCACGGGTCGTTGACCTACGGCGAATACGTGATCCCGGGGGATTCAACGGAAGAGGTGCTGCTCTCGGTCCACGTGTGTCATCCCTCGCTGGCCAATGACAACCTCTCAGGCATCGCGATCGCCGCGCAGCTCGGGCAGGCGCTGCGATCTCTCTCGTTGCGCTACTCCTACCGGTTCCTGTTCCTGCCTGGAACGATAGGGCCGATCGCCTGGCTGGCTCGCAACGAGGCGCTCGTGACCAGGATCCGGCACGGGCTCGTCCTGGTGTGTCTGGGCGACGCTGGTCGGTTCACCTACAAGAAGAGCCGTCGCGGGGACTCGGTGATCGATCGGGCGGCGGCGCACGTCCTCCGGCACGGGGGCGACCACGAGGTGCAAGACTTCTCGCCCTACGGCTACGGCGAGCGGCAGTACTGCTCCCCCGGCTTCGACCTGCCGGTGGGCCGGCTGTCGCGGACACCGCACGATTGCTTTCCGGAGTATCACACCTCGGCCGACGACCTGGGCTTCGTTCACGCGACGAAGCTCGCCGGCTCGTTCGCGGCGTGTCTCGACATCCTTGACGTCCTGGAGGGTGATCGGACGTACATCAACCAGAGTCCCAAGTGTGAGCCCCAGCTGGGCAAGCGCGGGCTCTATCGCGACATCGGTGACGACGAAATGGCGATGCTGTGGATTCTGAACCAGTCCGACGGGCAGCACAGCCTGCTCGACATCGCCGAGCGGTCGGGCTGTGCGTTTCCCGCGATCAGGCGAGCCGCGGACCTGCTCGCGCAGCATGGGTTACTCAAGGAGCAAGAATCTCTGAAAGGGCGGGAGACAGGATGAATGCAGTGTTCCTCGATCCCGAGATGGACGACGTGACCCGGCGACAGGCTCTGTATGACGGCCAGCTGATCGTCTACTCGCCCCGCCCGAGTTCCCTCGCCCTGTGCGCGATTGCCAGGGAGATGTCGGAGCAGGCCTTCGATGGTCAGGACCCCCGATACGCACAGCACAGCATGCCGGTCGAGACTTACGCGGCCATCCTGGCCGAGCTGAAGCCGAAGTTCATTCATCACCCGAAGGTCAAGACCGCCATGCAGGCATTGCTGCGTGACTTCGGGTGCGATCCATCTCGGACGTACTTCGATGTCCCCCGGCTTCGGACGTCGACGGCCGGCGGCTACCTGACCACGGGGATCGCCTACGCGTTCCATCCCCATCGCGATACGTGGTACTCCGCGCCCTTCAATCAGATCAACTGGTGGATGCCGGTCTACGAGATCGAGCCGAACAACGCCATGGCGTTCCACCTCGGCTACTGGAACCGGGCGATCCGGAACGGGTCGCGCGACTACAACTATGCGGAATGGAACCGAGTAAGCCGGGCGAGCGCGGTCCAGCACATCAAGAGTGATACCCGGCAGCAGCCCAGACCGGAGGAACCGGTCGAGATGGACCCGCAGGTGCGGCTCATCTGCAAGCCCGGCGGTCTCATCCTTTTCTCGGGCGCCCATCTGCACTCGTCGGTACCGAACACGTCGGGCTATACACGGATCAGCATCGACTTCCGGGTTGTCCACCTGGACGACGTCCGGGATCGTCGCGGCGCCCCCAACGTCGACTCGGCGTGCACCGGCACGACGATGGGCGACTACCTGCGCATGACGGACCTCGCGCATCTCCCTGGCGATGTGATCGAGATGTACGAGCGCGAGCCTTCGGCCACATCCGTCGGTGCCGGCACCCTCGGGGCGGGCCGTGGATAGAGGCTCGGACGGCGGCGCGGCCATGTCCCTCCGCTCGACGCGGGCGCTCGTGACCGGCGCTCGAGGCTTTCTCGGCTCGCATCTCTGCCGTCGACTGCTCTCCAAGAAGGCCGAAGTCCACGCGGTCTCACGAGTCTGGTGCCAGGGCGGCGAGGACAGCGTCCACTGGTGGCAGTGCGATGTCGTCGATGCCGTTGCGGTCCGAGACCTGATCAGTCGCGTCAAGCCGGACGTGGTGTTTCATCTCGGCGGAGTGGTGACGGCGGCGCCAGATGTGCAGCTGGTGGGGCCGACATTTCACAGTCTGCTGACCAGCACGATCAATCTTCTGACGGCGGTGACGGACGTGGGCCGCGGCCGGGTCGTGCTCGCCGCGTCGCTCGAGGAGCCGACCGGCGGCACCGCCGACACGCTCGTCCCTGGATCCCCCTACGGGGCCGCCAAGCTGGCCGCCGGCGCCTATGCAAGGATGTTCGTGAAGCTCTACGGCACGCCGGTGGTGAGTCTCCGCCCCTTCATGGCATACGGGCCGGGCCAGAACGCGACCAAGATCATCCCGTACACGATCCTGTCCCTGCTGCGCGGCGAAGCCCCACAACTGTCGAGCGGCGACCGCGCTCTCGACTGGGTGTATGTGGACGATGTGATCGACGCGTTCCTGCTGGCCGCCTCGCGCTCCGGCGTCGAGGGCCGTACGCTCGATCTCGGGTGGGGCACGACGGTCCGGATCCGGGATCTCGTCGATCGCGTGGTGCGCTTGGTCGATCCTTCGATCGCCCCGCGATATGGCGCCCGGCCCGATCGCCCAGACGCGGGGTCCCGTGTCGCCGATGTGGAATCCACCGCCGCCGCCCTCGGCTGGCGGGCGACGACGTCGCTCGATCACGGACTGGCTCAGACCGTCGCATGGTACCGGCAGTCTCTCGCCGTGACCGTACGGAGCGGAGCATGAAAGTCGTGCTGTTCTGTGGCGGATTGGGGACGAGGCTACGCGAGTACTCGGAAACAGTACCGAAGCCCATGGTCAACATCGGCTACCGGCCCATCCTGTGGCACCTGATGAAATACTATGCCCACTATGGGCACACCGAGTTCATCCTCTGCCTGGGCTATCGTGGAGATCTGATCAAGCAGTACTTCATTCACTACGAGGAGTGGCTGTCGAACGACTTCCAGATCACGGGGAGGGACCGGAGCGTGCGGTTGTTCGGTCAGGACCTCGCCGACTGGAAGATCACGTTTGCCGATACCGGCCTCCACGCCAACATTGGCCAACGCCTGAAGGCCGTCGAGCAGTATCTGGGCCACGACCCTGTATTTCTCGCCAACTACAGCGACGGGCTCTCCGATCTTCCCCTCGGGCCGTACGTGGACCGATTCACACAGCAAGACAAGGTCGCCAGCTTCCTCTGCGTCCGTCCCAGCCAGAGCTTTCACTCCGTCTCATTCGGTCGAGACGGCCTCGTCGAGGACATTCGGCCCGTGGGAACGAGCGAACTCTGGATCAACGGCGGATTCTTCGCCTTCAAACGAGAGATCTTCGACTACATGAAGGAAGGCGAGGATCTGGTTCACGAGCCGTTCCAGCGTCTGATCGGCGTGCAGCAGCTGACCGGGCATCGCTACGGTGGGTTCTGGGCCGCCATGGACACCTTCAAGGACAAGCAAGCGTTCGACGACATGGCAGCCCGGGGCGACACTCCGTGGCAAGTGTGGCAGGAGCCGCACCCCGCTCAGGGGTGAGATGCTCAAATTCCCCTTCGCCGATCTCGTACCGCCCATCCGGCATGTGCTGTGTCTCGGCGCGCACTGTGATGATATCGAGATCGGATGCGGTGGCACCGTGCTCAAGCTGGCTGAAAGCGCGAGCCCTCCGGAGTTCACCTGGGTCGTGTTCGCTTCGGATGCCACCCGGGAGGCCGAGGCGCGACAAAGCGCCGACCGTTTCCTGCGCGGGGCCAAGGCCCGAATCATCTTCGGTGAGCTTCGCGATGGCTTCCTTCCCCACGATGGAGCGCTAGTGAAGGAGGCCTTCGAACATCTCAAGGGGTTGAGCCCACCCGATCTTGTCCTCACCCACTACGGCAAGGACCTTCACCAGGACCACCGAATGGTTTCGGAGCTGTCCTGGAGCACGTTCCGGGATCACCTCATCCTGGAATACGAGATCCCGAAGTACGATGGCGATCTGGGCGCCCCCAATCTATTCGTGCCACTCGAGGATGATCTCTGTCAGCGCAAGATCGACATCGTCCTGTCGAGCTTCACGAGTCAGGCGTCCAAGCGGTGGTTCACCGCCGAGGTCTTCCGCTCGCTGCTCCGCCTCCGGGGTATGGAATGCAATGCCGCGAGCAACTACGCCGAAGCCTTCTATTGCCGCAAGCTGGTCGCCGGCTGAGTCGGGACCGCGCCCCCTCGAGCCCGGCGAGCCCTTGTCGCGCAACCAGTGGTCGAGCCATCCCTCGCTACGGAAGTGGCGATACTGCTCGGCGCGTAGCGTGTCAGCCACCCGGCCTGTCTTTCGACCAGACCCTCGGGCAGATACCGTTGCACCACTCATCTCTTCGACGTTCACCGCCTCGCCTTTAGGTCGCGTACATGCCGAATACCATGGCCGACCGGGGGGCGCTGTACGCCACGACCGCCATCTCCCTCGATGATTGGCAGGGCGGGACGCTCACAATCGGTCCGTGACTCGGTCGAGCTCGAAGTAGGACAGCGCCCGCTGTCGTCGACACCTACGTAGAGGCCAGGCGTCATCAGGGTCCACGCGCTTGTAGGCCACAAGGTCCGCCGCCGATAGATCGATTCGACCATGGGACCTGACCATCACCTGGTGAGCAAGCGGCCGACCGCCCCGATTGTCGTGACAATGGTATCATCGCGGATCACGGAGGTCGTCCGGTGAACACTCATCGCATTCTCTTTCGCGAGGCGCCAACGGTTGCCGGCACGGCGCTGCTCGGGTTTTCTCGATGAATCTCGTCCCCGGCAGTGCGATCGTTACGGGCGGTGGTTCCGGAATCGGCAAGGCGATTGCGCTGGCGCTGGCGGCCGCCGGCACGCCGGTCGCCGTGATCGACCTGCTCCCCGAGGGTGGCCGAGCGGTCGCCGAGGAGATCGGTGGCCGAGGAGGCAAAGCCTCGTTCGTGACCGCCGACGTCAGCAGCTGGAACGACGTTGATCGTGCGGTGGCCGAGGTGGTTCGCGGGCTCGGGCCACTCGGCATCATGGTCAACGCCGCCGGGATCCTGGACGGTTACGCACCGGTCCAAGAGATGTCGCCCGCCCTGTGGTCGAAGGTCATCGGCATCAACCTCAGCGGCACATTCTTCGGCTGCAAGCGTGCGCTGCAGGAGATGGTGCCGGCCGGCCGTGGTCGCATCATCAACCTAGCGTCGGTCGCAGGCCTGATCGGCGACGGCGGCGGCCCCGCCTACGTGGCGTCCAAGCACGGCGTGGTCGGCCTCACTCGACAGCTCGCGGTGAGCCACGCGGCACGCGGAGTGACCGTGAACGCCATCTGCCCAGGCCCCATCCAGACGGCGCTGCGCGCCAACTCGACGTCAATCCTGGGCACCGACGCGCCGGTCATGCGCGGCGTCGGCGGCGATGAGGCGGCCATCAAGGCGGTGACGCCGATGGGCCGGCGCGGTACCGTCGAGGAGATTGCGGCGACGGCGCTGTTCCTTGCCGGCGTCGAGGCCGGCTACATCACCGGGCACACACTCGTCATCGATGGAGGATGGACCGCGCGATGATCAAGCGATTTCACTCCCTGTATGTCGGGCAGATCGAGCTGGAGAATATCGAACTCGAGGGCACCCCGGCCAACGATCGCCGTTATGGGAACGACCGCT
>Ga0075418_10003990_pt1 | contig 16786 bp, 12 predicted proteins | sample SoiMetdeltSBSDD2_FD_81776 | JGI IMG/M metagenome (GOLD analysis project Ga0075418, IMG submission 81776) | Bulk soil microbial communities from a Populus tree surrounding site in Tennessee, USA - Soil MetaG P. deltoides SBSDD2 | ecosystem: Environmental > Terrestrial > Soil > Tree plantation... | reverse complement strand
GGTATACGACGCTCTCAGCGTACTGGTCACCGAGGGCCTGATCCGCCGCATTCAGCCCGCGGGATCACCCGCGCGCTTCGAGGATCGCGTCGGCGACAACCATCACCATTTGATTTGTCGAGTTTGCGGGCGCGTCGTCGACGTCGACTGTTCGGTCGGTAAGGCCCCGTGTCTCAACGCATCCGACGACAGCGGCTACGAGATCGACGAGGCGGAGGTGGCGTACTGGGGACGGTGTCCGGATTGCCTCGACGAATCCAAGTCAACAGCGCGCGTCCCTAAGAAGGTCCGCCTGAAGGCTGACACTACGTCTACGGTCCGGCTAAAGCCGGACACTACGTACGCCAAGCACGCTGGCGCCAAAGCTACCAAGGGATCGCACGTAAGGAGCACTTCGCGATTCCATCAACGAAGTCCGAAAAAAATCGCCCGGACGAAGTAATCGGGCTGCACTCCAATCACTCTTAGAGGTCAACGCACATGGCAGACGAAAGCAAGTGCCCATTCTCGGCGACATCGCGCAGCGGTCGATCCAATCGCGACTGGTGGCCGAATCAGCTGAACCTGAGCGCCCTACACACGAATCACCCTGCAGGTGATCCGATGGGCGACAAGTTTGATTACGCAGAAGAGTTCAAATCGCTCGATCTCAAGGCCGTGAAGAAAGACATCGAAGCGGTGATGACGAACTCGCAGCCCTGGTGGCCGGCGGACTTCGGCCACTACGGACCGCTTTTCATCCGCATGGCGTGGCACAGCGCGGGCACGTACCGCATTCACGACGGCCGCGGCGGTGCGGGTTCGGGTCAGCTCCGGTTTGCCCCGCTTGGCAGTTGGCCGGACAACGCGAACCTCGATAAGGCGCGCCGCCTGCTCTGGCCGATCAAGCAGAAGTACGGACCGAAGATCTCGTGGGCCGACCTGATGGTCCTCACCGGCAACGTCGCCCTGGAGTCGATGGGGTTCAAGACGTTCGGCTTCGCGGGCGGGCGCAAGGATGTGTGGGAGCCGGAGCAGGTCAACTGGGGATCCGAAGCCACGTGGCTTGGCGACGAGCGCTACAGCGGCGACCGCCAGTTGTCCAATCCGTTCGGTGCCGTGCAGATGGGTCTCATCTACGTCAACCCCGAAGGGCCGAACGGCAGCGCGGATCCCGTGAAGGCGGCACGCGACATTCGCGAGACCTTCCGTCGCATGGCGATGAACGACGAGGAGACGGTGGCGCTCATTGCCGGCGGACACACGTTCGGCAAGACTCACGGTGCGGCCCCTGCGGACAAGCACGTTGGCGCCGAGCCCGAGGGCGGCAACCTCGAGGAGCAGGGCTTCGGCTGGAAGGGGAGCTACCAAACCGGTGTGGGAGCACACGCGATCACGAGCGGTCTCGAGGTCACCTGGACGACGACGCCAACGAAGTGGAGCAACGATTTCTTCAAGCACCTCTTCGAGTATGAGTGGGAACTGACCGAGAGTCCGGCTGGCGCGAAGCAGTGGAAGCCGAAGAACGGCGCGGGGGAGGGCACGGTGCCCGCTGCACACGACAAGTCGAAGAAGATCGCCCCGAACATGCTCACGACGGATCTTTCACTCCGGGTCGATCCGGCCTACGAGAAGATCGCGCGGCGCTTCAAGGACAACCCGCAGGAGTTCGCGGACGCTTTCGCCAGGGCGTGGTTCAAGCTGACGCATCGCGATATGGGACCCATCTCACGCTACCTGGGCCCGGAAGTTCCCAAGGAGCCGCAGCTGTGGCAGGACCCGGTGCCCGCGGTCGATCACAAACTCGTCGATGAAAAAGACGTCACTGCTCTGAAAAGTAAGATCCTCGCATCGGGCCTGACCAGCTCTCAGCTCGCCTCCACGGCCTGGGCATCGGCATCGTCATTCCGCGGCACTGACAAGCGCGGCGGCGCCAACGGCGCACGTATTCGCCTCGCGCCGCAGAAGGACTGGGCCGTCAACAATCCAGCGGAGCTGGCGAAGGTGCTGAAGACCCTGGAGGGAGTTCAGAAGGAGTTCAACGACGCGCAGACCGGCGGGAAGAAAGTGTCGCTGGCCGACCTGATCGTGATCGGCGGCGATGCGGCTATCGAGCAGGCGGCGAAGAAGGCCGGCGTTGAGGTGAAGCTGCCGTTCACGGCGGGCCGCACGGATGCATCGCAAGAGCAAACCGACGTCGAATCGTTCGCCGTGCTCGAACCAGACGCGGACGGGTTCCGCAACTTCCTGGGCGAAGGACACGACGTGCCAGCCGAGCACCTGCTGGTCGAGCGTGCCTTCAGACTCACGCTGAGCGCGCCGGAGATGACGGTGCTCGTGGGCGGCCTGCGGGTGCTGGGCGTAAACGCGGGGCAGTCGAGCGCCGGTGCGTTCACCAAGCAGCCCGGCACGCTGACCAACGACTTCTTCGTGAACCTGCTTGACATGAGCGCGGAGTGGGTGCCCACGTCCGGAAAGGCGGACACATTCACGGGTCGCAGTCGCGCGAAAGGTGAGGCCAGGTGGACCGCCAGCCGCGTCGATCTCGTCTTCGGCTCGAACTCCGAACTACGCGCCCTCTCTGAGGTCTACGCGTGCGACGATGCGAAGGAGAAGTTCGTGCACGACTTCGCCGCCGCGTGGACCAAGGTCATGAATCTCGATCGCTTCGACGTCGCGCGCGAGGTTCAGACGGCTGGTGGCCTCGCGCACGCCGCCGTCTAAACAGGACTTAAGAACAAGTCAACGCCCATCCGCCTACGCGCGCCCACTTCCCGGGCGCGCTACGGCGTGATGGGAATCGACAAGGATCAGCCGGCTCGGAGCGCTAGGCGCCGATGCAAAGCCTTGCTACGGAAGCTTTCCGAACCAGTTCAGCATGACGTCGACGCGCGCGAGCGCCTGCTCCGTCTTCGTGCACGCTACGCCGTCAAGAGCCGGCAAACAGAAGCCGCGAGCGAGAAAATCGTCAGTGTGAAACCACGGTCGCGCAATGCCTTTCGTGAAGGCCCCGACCGTATCCACCGGCACCGTCACTGGCTGACCGGTTAAGTCGAAGTATCGCAACTCGCGACCGTCCGGCGACCAGCGCGGACTGCCACCGCCAGTGGTCGAGATCTGCCACTTCGCGCCGCTGGCGGGAAACGGTTGCACGTACAACTCGCGGCGGCCCGATTCGTTGGACTCATACGCGAGAAACCGCCCGTTCGGAGAGAAGTCGCCGCGTTGTTCGTCCGCGGCGCTGTTTAACAGCGGCTGTGGCTGTGGTTCGCCCAGCCGATACATCCACACGTCCCAACCCGTCGCGACCTCCCCCTGTTCGAACAGGATTGACTTACCATCCGCGGACCACGACGACAGATGAATGTGGGAATCCGAAACGAACAGCCGCTCCTCGGGACTGTTGCCGTCCGCCGCACGCATGAAGACGCCTCTCGCGATTCCGCGTCGCGACGACGTGTACGCCACCTGCCGGCCGTCAGGCGACCACACCGGCGTTTCGTGTTCTCCAGGTTCAAACGTGAGCCTCGTCATCGCCTTCGAATCGAGGTGGAGAACCCAGATGTCGTCAGGCGGCGCCTGAAGGGCGACGCGCGTGCCGTCAGGTGATAACGCCGGCGAAAACGCGAAGCCTTTGAGTGGCATCTGTAGTCGCGTCGCGCCGGCACGGTCGAGCACGGAGCGTACGGAATCATCGTTGCCACTGGCTGCCGAGTACACCATTGGCCCTGCGGCAGACACGCTGAACGCCACCGGCGTCGGCCGACCGAAGTTGGCGAAGGCTGCCCCGAGCAGCCGTACCGGCTGGCCAGTGATGCTGAGACTTGCGGCATCGAACGGCACGGCGAACACATCGTGGTCGCGGCCAAAAACGAGATGACCACTGGCCAGGTACTGCACGTTCCGTGCGCCGTCGAGCAGTATGCGTTTCTCTCCCGCAGGCAGCGAGACAACGGCGATCTTGCCTTCGTCGAAGCTCTTCTCGACAGTGTAGACGACGAACACGAGCGCTTTGCCGCCCGGCAGCGCTTCGGGAAAGCCGTGCCACAGTTCGCCTTTGTCGCGATCGACACTCGTCACGACGCGCGGTTCGCCGCCGTTTGCCGACACGGCGGAAATTCCTGCACCGAACGCCGGACAGAAGTAGATGATGTCGTTGTCGGCCCAGCTTCCGCACGAAGCGCCGCTGCCGAGAATTACCGAAGGCGACCCGCCACTCAGCGGCACTTTCTTGAGCCGGGCGCCATCGAAATACGCGATCCACTGACTATCAGGAGAAAAGAACGGAAAGTACCCGCCCTCCGTACCGGCGATCGGCTTGAAGGCAGGATCGTCGAGATCGCGCACGTAGAGGCTCGCGCCGGTCCCGGGATTGAAGCCGCCGAAAACAATTCGAGTGCCGTCCGGAGACACGATTCCGCCGCCCGCGACTGACACTCCCGGCGGCGGCACAATCGAGAAGTGCGCCGGACGCTCTGGCCCACGCTGGGTCGCGCGCAGGTACCACACGGAAGCGACCAGGGACAGAGTAAGGGCGGCCGCGGCGCCGATGACGATGCTGTTCCACGCACGCTTCGATGGTTCGGGCGCCGTGCGCCCGGCGATCAGCTCGTCGACTTCGATCCGTGCGTCGCCGATCGATTGCAGACGTTGCTTCCGATCCTTGGTCAGGCAGCGGGTTAGAAGACGATGAAGCGCGTCCGGTGTGTCGGGTGGGAGACGCTGCCAGTCCGGTTCCACCTTCAGAACTGACGCCAGCGTGTCGGAGATCGACTCGCCCACGAATGCCTGCTGGCCGGTCAGCATCTCGAACAACACGGCCCCGAACGACCAGATGTCGGCGCGACGATCGGCCGGCTTCCCGCTCGCCTGCTCCGGCGCCATGTACGCCGCCGTCCCGACGATCACACCGGCAGTGGTTGCGCCCAGCGACAGCGTCGGCGAGTGAGTCGCATCGGGCCGCAGCAAGCTCTGTTCGTCCACTGCCTTCGCGAGGCCGAAATCGAGCAGCTTCACCGCACCGTCGCCGGTGACCTTGATGTTTGCCGGTTTCAGATCGCGGTGGATGACGCCGCGCTCGTGAGCGTACTCCAGAGCGTCGGCAATCTGCTTCGCATACGCCAAGGCCAGATGGCGAGGCTGCGGACAGCGGAGCGTATCGCCATCGACCAACTCCATGACGAGCGCGCGCACGCGGTCTCCGGTTTCCGCGGTACCCTCTTCAATCCCGTAGATGGCTGCGATGTTCGGGTGGTTCAGCGAGGCGAGGACCTGCGCTTCGCGCTCGAATCGCGCGAGCCGATCGGAGTCGCGCGTGAACGCGTCGGGCAGCACCTTGATCGCGACATCGCGGTTCAGCCGAAGGTCGCGTGCGCGGTACACTTCGCCCATCCCGCCCGCGCCAATCATTGATGTGATGGCGTACGAGCCAATGTGCGATCCAGCGGACAGAGTCACGAGATGCGCCACATCTTAGCTCAGCCATCATCTGGCCGCGACGGACACGCTTATGAATTTCGTAGACGTTCGGTCGGCGTTGTCTGAGGAGCTCAGGGCTTCGCCGCACCGAGGGCCAGGCGCAGCGCCGATGCGAACCGGCCCGGAGCCCGCTCGAGGAGCCAGCTCCCCACTCCCTCAACCCAACTCTGCGAGGAGGCCTCAGTGTCCTGAGGCGGCGGCATCTCGACGACGAACAACGTCCCGTGTTTATCGATGACGTCAAACGCCGTGGCACCCTCCCGCCCTCGTTCAAACCGTATCGATACCGAGGCATTGCCGACACGTATGTTGCGGACCGTGACCGCAGGCAGCCATTCTGGGAGGTGCGGTCGTACGAGCGCAACGATGTGCGCCGGTGCGAACGGGTAGATGCCGAGCAGCGTCTGCACCAGCTGCACCATTGCGCTTGCGCTCCACGCCTGCGGCGCATTCGATCTCGGATACGCCGTCGGGATCGGCGTCTCTTCCCGCCCGTGGCCGCCCAACGCTTCGGGCAAGCGACTGTTTCGAAAGTGGGCCACCGCCTCGAAGAGGCCAGCTGCGAGCCGGTCCAGGTGATCGTCGAGGCCGTAGCGCTTGAACCCGAGGGCGAACGTGGCGTTCTCGACCGGCCAGACGGTTCCAAGGTGGTAGGCGATCGGGTTGTATGACGGGTGATCGGCAGATAGCGTACGAATGCCCCATCCCGAAAACATGTCGGCGGCCATCAGACGATCGGCGCAGGCGCGAGCGTGTCCGATTGGAACAAGGCCCGCCCCCAGTGCGTGTCCTGGGTTAGAGGCGATCGAGCGCACGGGCTGCTTGTCGGCGTCGAGCGCGATCGCATAGAAGCGTTCGTCCGGCATCCAGAATGTGCAGTGCCAGCGCTCGCGAAGCTGCTGCGCTCGCGTGACGAATTTTTCGGCATGCGACTTCTCGCCGAGCGCGACCAGAATCTCGGCCATCCGCTGAAGCGCGAGCCAGTAGAAGGCCTGTTCCTCGATCGTTGCAATCGGGTTTTCCACGAGCCGGCCGTCGGGATAGCGGATCGCTTCGTTGGAATCCTTCCAGCCGTGATTCTTCAAGCCGAGTGGCGACCGGCGTTCGTATTCGAGGAAACCGTCGCCGTCACGATCGCCATACCGTCGCGCCCAGTCGAGAGCGCCGAGCGCGCTATCCCGATAGTGTTGAAGTGCGGCGATGTCGCCCGTCCAGTGCCAGTACTCGGACAGCGCAACCACGAACATCGCGGACGTGGTCTGCGTGCCGTAATAGGCGCGGTGAGGAATGATCTCGAGCTCGGACAGCGGGCCTCGCCGCATCTCGTGCACCATCTTGCCGGGCTCGCGGTCGTGCCATGCCGAGTCGTCGTGCGCCTGCGCGTCGGCAATGTGCGCCAGCGAGCCGCGCAGCATGTCCGGGCCCACGAGCGCTCCCTGCAATGCCGCCGTCAGCGAATCGCGCCCGAATATCCCGGTATAGAACGGCACCCCGGCGTTCGGCATCCATGCGTCTCCCGAGGTGTCGAATTCCCACGCTCGCAATGAGAAGAGATCCTCGGCCGCGTTCTCGTACGCCGACGCGAATACCGGGTGTGGCGAGTCCACCTGCGTGCGCTGCTGCCGCCAGTCTTTGCGCAATTGGTCGAAGGCGCTGGCACTTGCGACGTCAGCGATGTTCGGAGCACGCCAGCGATCATCGACCAGCGACTCATAGACGATCGTCGCAGTCCACGACGCCTGCGCCGGCAGAGAAACGATGAAGTCGATCGCGTCGTCGCGATTGGCCGGTGAGGAGTCGGAATGCACGACGCGAATGCGGCTCGCGCGATGCAGCCGCCGGCCGTTGGCCTCGGCGCGGTGATCGAACGTCAATGTTCCGGTTCGTCCATCCCAAAGGCGCCGCGTGGTTCGCTCGTACGGGGGAGCAGCGTCCGGCGCCAGGACATCGGCGAAATCCGCGTCCAGCTCCAGTCGAAGCGTGACGTTGGCCGCCGCCATGCTGAAGTTGCGCACGATCAGCTGCTCGATCATGCCGCGACCGACGCGGCGGCGGGTCTCGATGGTGAGCGCGTCCTGTGGCAGCCGTGGTCCGTTCGCGTCACCACCGGGACGCGCCACGGTCAGGTGCGCGGCCCAATAATCACTGGCGATGGCCGCGCTGGTGTCACATCGTGGCGCTTCGCTATCGACCAGCAATCGGTATTTGGAAAGGATCCGTGTGTCGTAGTCGAAGAGTCCCATCCCAGCGCCGCTAATCGAGCCATCGGCGTCCGTGACGAGCACGGTGTAGCCGTGAAACGTGAGCTGCAGGCTGTGATGCGGATCGATGGACTCCCCGCTGCGGCGCATCTCGAGCCACACGGGCGAGTTTTCGTGGAAGGCGGTCGAGTCCGAGGGGCCAGGCACGTGTCGCCTCTCGAGCAGATCCCAACTTCAAAATTCCAATGCCCAACTTCCAAAGCGTTGGAAGTCGGGCATTGGGAGGTGGGAGCTGACAGGTGTACAGAGCCCGCTTAGGCGCAGCTCTCGGCCACGACCTTCACGGTTTCAACGACGATGGCCGGCGGACGAACGACGTTTGGATTCGCCCCGCTTTCTTTCTCGGCGCTCGGCGGCTCCTGCACTGGCCCGGTGACTTCGACCTTCTTGTTCACGTTGGTTGACCAGTCTGATTGCGCCGTTCCACCGAGCACGTACATCGCCGCGGACCCGCCCTGGACCTTGGTCAGGACGTACGCGGTACCACCGTCAGTCGTCTTCGCCTGCACGACGCAACCGGTGAGTGTTGATTTCGGCGCCTGTGCCTGCTGCTGGGCAGCTGGTGGTGCGGGCGCCTGCTCCTGCGCGAACACGCTCACTGCACTGGCAAGCGTGAAGGCGGCTATCGTCGAGGTGACATATCGCATGGGAACTCCTCGTGAATGAGCTTCCGACTATCGACTCTCGTCTCGTTCAGCACTATTCCTGCCAAGTGAAAAAAAGCCGCGGCTACGGCATGCAGTGCTGACGAGACGGCGAGCACGATGCTCACAGCGTGAAAGTTCTTCACCATGCCGGCTCGCGAACCAGCTCAGGTCTGTCGGGAGTTGTAGAGCGACCTCAACGTTGCTGTATCGCGCGCGCGGCGCGCGCCTCAGCAAGCGAAGACCTTGTCCAGGTCGAACGTCAAGCCGGCGTACCCGCGGATCTCGTGTTCGGTGTTGAACTCGCTGCGGTTCGCTACGGTGAACGATAACGGGATCTGCGCGGCGCCACCCGCGCCGGGATCGTCAGCTTAGTCTGGACCTTCACCAGTCCAATAACGCATGGGGAAATGGATTTGCTACAGACCGATGTGTCCTGGGTGTCTCCCTGCCGACGCCCAGCGCGCGCTGATGTTGTCACAGTGTAGCGGAGACGGCACTCAGTGCAGGGTGCACGGAGGGAGTAAAGTGATGCTGTGCGAGAGGACAATTCACACCAGGCCGTCCCTTCTGATCTCACGCTGCGAGTGAAGTCGCTCGAGTCACTCCTGGTGGAAAAAGGTCTGGTGGACCCGGCCGCGCTCGACGCGCTGATCGACACCATGGAGCACAAAGTGGGTCCACGCAACGGAGCACGGGTGGTGGCGCGCGCCTGGATGGATCCCGCCTACAGGAAACGCCTGCTGGAGAACGCGCCGGCCGCCATCGCCGAGTTGGGCTTCACCAGCGGACAGGGTGAGCACACGCTGGTGGTGGAAAACGACCCCAAGGTACACAACCTGGTCGTCTGCACGTTGTGCTCCTGTTATCCATGGCCCATTCTCGGCCTTCCTCCCGTCTGGTACAAGTCAGCGCCCTATCGGTCTCGAGCCGTCATCGACCCGCGCGGGATCTTGCGCGAGTTCGGAACGGAGTTAACGGAAGATGTCGAAGTGCGCGTGTGGGATAGCACCGCGGAGTTGCGGTACATCGTTCTACCCGAGCGTCCTGCAGGCACTGAGTCGATGACCGAAGAGCAACTGGCCGCGCTGGTCACACGCGACGCGATGGTCGGCGTCGCCAAGGTCACGGTGCCGCGTCCTGGAGGCGACCAATGAACGGCGTGCACGACATGGGCGGTCAGCAGGACATGGGTCCGGTTGTGTGCGAGAAGAATGAACCCGTGTTCCATGCGTCCTGGGAGGGGCGAATTTACGCACTCAACTGTGCAATCCGCGCCTGGCGCAAGTGGAGTCTCGACACCGACAGGCACGCACTCGAGCTCATGCCGCCGGTCGATTACTTGCGAATGAGTTACTACGAGCGATGGGTCCACAGGCTCGAAGCGCAGCTTGTGCAGTACGGCCTCGTGAGCAAAGAGGAGCTCGAGAGCGGAAAGGCGGCGCCGGGCTCGGCGAGGGCCACTCCGGCGTTCGGCCTCGCGACCTCTGACAGCTGGCTCAGGCGAGCAATCGCGTCGAGCGATGATCCGAACGTTCGTGCGTTGTTCACGGTGCACCAACGAGTTCGTGCACGGAACATCAATCCCACTGGCCATACTCGTTTGCCGCGGTACGCGCGCGGCAAGATCGGCGTCATCGTTCGAGATCACGGCGTCTATCTCTTTCCAGATACCAACGCGCACTTTCAGGGCGAAAAACGCCAGCACGTCTACTCCGTGCGTTTCGCCGCAACGGAGTTGTGGGGGGAAAACGCGTCGCCGCGCGACTCGGTGCACCTCGACTTGTGGGATGACTATCTTGAACGAGCGTAATCCCACCTCGCGCGTACGCGCCCTCGGCTCGGAGCATCTCTCCGATCTTCCACGTCTGCCTCGTGACGAAGGCGGGCCAGTGTTCGCCGAACCGTGGCAGGCGCAGGCCTTCGCGCTTGCAGTCAAGTTGTCGGAGCAGGGGCACTTCACCTGGAAGGAGTGGGCCGCCGCGCTGGCGAATGAACTCCAGGCTGCTGCCAGGCGCGGCGAGCCCGACGACGGTTCTCGCTACTACGAACACTGGCTGGCCGCCCTGGAAAGCCTGGTCACCGCGAAGGGGCTCTCGGATCCAGCGGCGCTCCTTACACGAAAGGAAGCCTGGGCCGCTGCGTATCGAAACACTCCTCACGGTCAGCCTGTCGAATTGCTTCAATCGCGAGTGCCTGACGCGCGCTGGCTGCTGATTGGGCTCGCGTGCACCTTCGCGACGTACTGGCTGCTTCAGCAAGCGAGTGTTGAACCGACAGGCGAAGGAGGCATCGTCCTCCCGCCACTGGGATTCGCTGCGAGCGCTGGTCTGGGCACCGTGCTTGGCATGCGGCACGCGCTCGAGCCAGATCACCTCGCCGCGGTGTCAACCCTCATGACCGGCGAGCGGAGCAGTGCGAAAGCCGCGTGGCTCGGCGCCTGGTGGGGACTGGGGCATACGCTGACGCTGTTCACCGCTGGCGCGCTGCTGGTGGTGTTACACGCTGAAATGCCAGCGATCGTTACGCAGGCGTTGGAGATCTGCGTGGCCTTGCTGTTGATCGGCTTTGGTATGCGCGCGATCCATCACGGCGCCCGTCGTGTTCCCAAGGGTCCAACCCATTCCCATAAGAAACCAACCAAGGGCTCTGCCCTTGATCTCCCAGCAGAGCTCTCGGTTGGTTCCCAGTCTCTCTTGGCGCGCTTCGCGCGCCTGGGACCGCTGTGCGGGTCACAACGAGTACGAAATTCACGCAACGAGCCGCATAGCGGTCCAGAAGCGTTGTCGCCCTTTCAGGTAGACCGATGGACGCTCGCGCGGCCACTCCTGGTAGGCGCTGTGCACGGACTGGCGGGTAGCGGCGCGCTCACGGCGCTCGTGGTGACGACGCTCCCTTCGACGGCAACGCGCCTGGCCTATCTGATGCTGTTTGGCGTCGGATCGACGTTGGGGATGGTTGTGCTCTCGGGTCTACTGGGCTGGCCGATCGCGCGACTGGGAACGCATCACGTGTGTGTGCGCACGCTATCGCTGGCCGTCGGCTGTGTCTCGACCGCGCTCGGTTTGCACTGGGTGTATCCGTTTATGGAAGGAGCTCTCAGACGATGAGGACGCTGCTCGGGGCGGAGAGGCCGCCAGCCCGATGAGACCAGCTGCGGCCAGTATCGCGCGACATGTAGAGGTTGCCCCCTCGATCAGCGAGCGCCGCTGCTGAACCCTGCGTGGCAATGCACCCGGTGTCGATGATGCCGTCGGTCCATGCGGGCAGGCCACCCGCGATGGCGACGAGCGGACCGTCTCCATCGATCCTTCGTCGGTAGATTGCTCCCTGTGCCGCGAAGTGGTCTACCGATGCGGAGACGAGAACGTCATCGCCCGCGAACGCGACCGCGGAGCAATACGAAGCATGCAGGCCGTCCTGTTCGACGTTCCATGTCACGCCACTGTCGTGGCTGGTGCAGAGTCCGATCGCGGCTGCGGCCATCACGACGCCCCGACGGCTCGGGTGCGCGCGAACCTCATGGACGTCACTCTCGATGGCGATGGTCGGGTGCCAGGTTACACCGCCATCCGTCGATCGGGGGACACCGCCGACGTGGACGTTGGCGAGGAGGACCGCGCCGTCCGGCGTTGCGGTGATCGAGCGGATCCCGAGCGGCGGTCCCACGCGCTGACCGTTGATGACTGCCGACCCCGCATACCAGGTCTCACTCCCGGCGACCGCATTGAAGCCGCGAAGTTGCTCGAGCGTTCCGTCCGCGCCGACGCGTAGAACGCGGGCATCATCGGTCCCGACGTAGATGACGTCACCAACCGCCACGCAGCAGGAGAGATCCAAGTCCGTGGTCGCGATCGCGCTCCACACGCCGTCCGGAGCGCGCCGGTGCAGCGAGCGGGAGTTGACAATCGCGAGCGCGCCGCCACGCCCGTCAGGTGCGAGGGCCCTGACCGACTGATTGCGAAGCTCCTGGTCGAGAGTCTCGCCGGCGACGACGAACAGGCCGTCGCGCCAGGTGGCCACAAGCAGCATTGGAGTCGTCACGACGGCATGCTCTCAGCCAGTATGCCCCCGGCATGGGAGCCCGGCTCGCAGTTTGCCTTGTGCTCCGTAGCGCGTAGCGCGAACGAGAAAAGGAAGGACTTGTCCTCCGTAGCGCGTAGCGCGAAGGAGGACTACTTTGCCGCGGGCGGCGTAATCGTGGCCGGATCCCAGTGCTCGTCGGCCTTGCCATTGACGAACCGCCAGGTATCGAACCAGGTGGTGTAGTACTCCGCGCCGGGCTTCCGTGGATCCGGATACTTGCGCGGCATGAGCACCGTGACGTAGTCGTCGTCAGCGATCACGGCGACGACTTCGGTGGTCAGCTTGTCGCACTTGTCCACGCGCTTGACCTTCAACACCTTCGTGAAAAACGCGATGACACCATCGAGACCCGACGCCGCGTTCGGGTTGTGCTGGTGATAGGCCTGAGTCAACCACTCACCGGCGCGATCCCACTGCCCGCACTGGAGCAGTTCGCGCATGATGTGCAGCGTCGCCTGTTTGTTCCGGTTGAGCGTCGGATCTGAATCCTTGAACAGAGACTCGGGATCCTTTACTCCGACCACCGGTTCCTGAGCATGAAGCGTGGAACCTACTGCCAAGAGCGCTGCTACCAACACAATCGTTCGCATGGTCATCGATTCCTCAACAGTCTCAGAAGCCGCATGAACATGTGATCGAGCGCACGAAGATCACGCGGCGGGCCTGGCGGGATTCTAGCGCAGGTCGCCTTCTATGGCTGCGCGACAGGCGAAGCGCGCTCAATCACGGACCACGAGCGCTGGCGTCGAGGAGGGAGGCTTGCGGTGACGCGTCCCTTGCTCGTAGGCGTACGCGAGCCTGAGCAGAAGCGGCTCCGAAAACGGGCGTGCCATGAGCTCGAGTCCAACGGGGAGGCCGTCGCTCGTGAATCCGGCAGGAACGGTGATCGCGGGAAAACCGATCACCGGACTCAGGCGCCGGTTGTTGCCGAGGCCCGTCAGCTCCACATCTGTTCGAGTCAACGCATCCCCGGCAATCCGCAGCGGCGGATAGTCGAACGTCGCGTACGCGATTGCGTCAAGACGCTGCTCCGCCATTCGGGCGAAGACGTTCTGTCTGAGCTCTTCCTTCGCCAGGAGCAGCTGAAGGTATCCCAGTTCGGCGGTGGAGTGTCCGAGGGTCGCGATCAGCGTTCGTGCACGACCGGGCACCACGACTCCAGACAGGAGAATGTCGCGCAGACTCTTCATCGGCGCGTTCGGATGCTTCGCCAGGTATGCGTTGGTCGCAGCCTCCGTCTCGTAGACGTTGTCGTCATACATCCGGGCGGAGCGAACTGCGAGGTCGTGAATCGGCGTCACGTCCACGACGTCGGCGCCAAGTCGACGCAAATCCGCAAGCGCACGATCGATGACCGCTCGCGCCCGAAGAAATTCAGCGGAGGTCGGATCCGCCTTCGGATCGAGCGGCTCACGAATCACTCCAACCCTGGCGCCGCGCAATCCGGCGGCGTCGAGGGATTGGGTATAGGTCGTTGGCACGCGCCCGATGGCCTCCGCCGTAACCGGGTCGTTCGCATCGTAGCCAGCGAGGACATCCAACACGATCGCGACGTCCTTGACAGAACGTGTAATCGGCCCCAGCGTGTCGGTACTCGGTCGGGCCGGCATCATGCCATGACGGCTAACCAACTGCGTCGTCGGCCGCAGGCCCACGAGGTTGTTCGCGGCCGCAGGACCGCGCACCGAGCCGCCGGTGTCCTCGCCGATTCCAACGGTCGCGAAATTCGCGGCGATGCCGGCGCCGGTCCCGCCCGAGGATCCGCTCGCGATCCTGGTCTGGTCGTAGGCGTTGCGGACGATGCCAAACGCGGATCCGAGATACCCGGACGCGAACTCGCCCATCGTGGTCTTGGCCAGGATCAGGGCGCCCGCGTTCCTGAGACGCGTCACAATCGTCGCCTCGCGCTTCGGAACGAAGTCCTTGAACAGCGCCGATCCGTACATGGTCGCCATGTCGCTTGTTTCGACTTGATCCTTGAGGAGCACGGGGACACAGTGCAGCGGCCCGGCCGCGCCGGACGCACGGAACCGGGCGTCGAGCCGTTCGGCCTCCTGCAGCGCCTGTCGATTGACGGTCTGCACCGCGTTCAACGCGGGGCCGGATTTGTCATAGGCGTCAATGCGGGCGAGATACGAGCGCACAAGCGATTGACACGTCGTCTGGCCGGATCCGAGCGCCGCCCGCACGTCCTCGATCGTCGCTTCCATCACGTTGAACGTGGAGCGCTGCGCAAACGCCGGCCATGGTGACATCGCACAAACTGTCATGACCAGTGCAGTCAGCGTGCGCATGTGAACGTTCCTCGATAGCGACATGAGCGGACTTCAGCTCACGTGAAAAACAACTACTCTGCCACGACTCTGAGATCGCCGATTGCGTGTTGCACTGCGAGATCGATGGTGACAGGTGATCCTTCTGCCCGCGCGTTGATCCACCGCCCATCGCGTTTCTCCAGGCCGCTGACGTTGGCGTCGCCAATGAGGCCGGAGGTGCGCGCTGAGATGCCGACGCTGGCCGGCAGCTGAATCGTGGTGTCGCCCGCGCCCGCTTCCACATTCACGCTGTAGCTTTTGGCGGGCGTGCCGCGCAGGTCGAGGACAAGGTCGCCGGCTCCGAGCCGGACCGACAAGCTTTGCAGATTGATGCGGCCGAGCAGCAGCTGCACGTCACCGGCGCCGAGGGTGACGTGGAGATCGACCGGCGTCGTCTCGTCGAGACTCAGGCTCCACTTGTTCTCGTAGTTGCCGGACACTGAACCCTGCGACACCTTCAGCGCGCCGGTGCTCCCATCCACCGCGTACGCGATCGAGGGTTTCAACTCCGGGACATTGAAATCGAAGTCGCCTGCGAGGAGCGTCATCGCGCCCGACTTCACGTCCAGCTCACCAGCACTCATGTCGATCTCGACGCGCGCGCTCGTCGCCGTGCCGCGTTCGACGTTGTGGTGCTCATGGACGACGGGACCCATGGGCACGCTCGTGCCGCAGGCCATCGTCCACACCGCTGCCACGACTACCGCGGCGCGTGTCTTCGTCGATGTCACATCTCCTCCGTCAGCCGTCCGCGCGCATCTTACAGGACGCGACGCTGTTACTGCTCCAGATTCTCGCGACAATGACTGCGCGCCATGCCTGGGATTTTTGTCAGCTACCGGCGCGAGGATTCTCCCGGTCACGCTGGTCGCATCTTCGATCGGCTGCGGAGCCGCTTCGGCAGCGACGTCGTTTTCATGGATGTTGCGGCGATTGAAGCCGGCGTCGATTTCGTCGATGTCCTCCACAAGGCGGTCGGCTCGTGCGACGCGCTCCTCGCCGTCATCGGACCCCAGTGGTTGAAGGCCGGATTTCGTTTTCTGATTCGGCTGTCCGGAGAGAGGTCCAAGACCCCGGGTATCGTCGAGACGCAGGTGCTCGACGAAGCGGCGGTGCCCGATCAACCACGACGAGTCGTGTTGACTGCAGCACCCATATCAACGGTCATTGTCCATGTCGTCAAGGGTGACGAGCGGAAGGCCGATGCTCTCGTTGCCTGTCTCAAGGAAGAACCAAGCACGACGGGTTCAATCGTCCGCGGCATGGCAGTCGTTCCTCGGGCTGAAGGGGGTGGACGCGTCGCATACTCGGAGGATCAACTGGCGGCGCAGGCAGAGGCGATCGCGAAGGACACGTCCGCGTATTTGGCGCGCACTGGCAATCGCCGAACGCTGCAGGCGAACCTGAACCCTCGCGTCGCCCGCGGCGCGATCATCGTGAACCTGTACGAACGCGCTCCGTAAGCAAGCGCTAGCGCGTTTTCTGGGGCTCTGTAGCCTCGGCTCATCTGACGGGCCGACGTGCGTCGAGCACGCGACGGCCGGTAGGCTAGGACTTCGCTCCGGTTCGACGCCGCGGAAAAACGACTCGTCCGCGGGCGTGCTCACGACGACGGCGGCGGCTCATCTGATCCGCGCGACGGTGAGGAATCGTTTCGAGAACCAAGTGCGGGTAGCGTCAGTGGCAATTCACCGCCGCCGCCGATCGGACCGCTGCCGAGCCGTTTTTTTCCCTCTCGCATGTCGCGGCGCGAACAGTCGCTCCGTCCAGCAACACCGCCGTCGCTCGCCCGGTGAGCCGATGATCTAGAGATGTAGAAAACGGTCTCTAGGGCAGCAACACCGGCGGCATGCGGCCCGACACCGGGTTCCGGTAGTGGAACGGCACGACGTGCACCTTGGGAAACGGCGCCGCGATCGAGCCGCGAAGCGGACGGTCCGGTGGAAACTCCTTCGACATCGAAATCTCCGGCGCGCTCGGAGGCGTCTTGACGCGGACCCAGCCGCCGCGCGATGGCGCGTTC
>Ga0075418_10003989_pt1 | contig 16788 bp, 12 predicted proteins | sample SoiMetdeltSBSDD2_FD_81776 | JGI IMG/M metagenome (GOLD analysis project Ga0075418, IMG submission 81776) | Bulk soil microbial communities from a Populus tree surrounding site in Tennessee, USA - Soil MetaG P. deltoides SBSDD2 | ecosystem: Environmental > Terrestrial > Soil > Tree plantation... | reverse complement strand
TTTTTTATTTCCGTGCTGGCGATTGCCGGCTTTCCGCCGTTCGCCGGGTTTTTCTCCAAGGATGAGATTCTCTGGCTGGCGGCTTCGAACGGTCATTGGACGATCTGGTTTCTCGCCGTGTGCGGCGCCGGCTTGTCGGCCTTCTACATGTTTCGCCAACTCTTCATGACTTTTTACGGCGCGAGCCGAGCCGATCATCACACTCAGGAGCATTTGCACGAATCGCCGCAGGTGATGACCATCCCTTTGATCATTTTGGCCGTCGGCGCGGTGTTTGCCGGTTTCGTCGGCCTGCCGGGGGTCTTGGGCGGCAGCCAATTCGCGCACTGGTTGGAGCCGGTCATCCACGCGCACGAAGAGGCGCATGCCTCGCACGCGCTCGAGTGGGGTCTGATGGCGGTTTCTGTTTCGGTGGCGTCGTTGGGCGTTTTTCTCGCATATCTGATGTATCGCCGTGAATCACTTTCGCCGGCGATTTTCGCAAATCTTGCCGGCGGATCCCTGTATCGTTTGTTCGACCACAAATGGTATTTCGATGAAATTTATCAAGTCGTCTTCGTCAACGGTACTTTGTTGATCGCGCGCCTCGGTTCGCTGTTCGATCAATACATCATCGACGGCATCGTCGATGGTTCGGCGGCCTTGACCCGCTTTGTTTCTTGGCTCAATGGATTGTTCGACCAGTACATCATCGACGGCATCGTCAACTTGATTGCGAACGTGACATTTGGCATCGGCAACAAGCTGCGCCGAGTTCAGACCGGCAACATTAACAGTTACCTTTATGGAATTTTGATCGCAGTGCTGCTGCTCATCATCGCCAAATTGCGTTACGCGAGCTGAGTTCTAGGGAGAATCTAGCAGATGAACAACGTGCTCACCTATATGACCTTTATTCCCGTTGCCGGGGCGGCGATCGTGCTTGCGCTACCCAATAACGCGAAGCTGATTCGTTGGGTTTCGGCAGCCGCGACCGTGCCGCCGCTGTTAATGGCGATTTGGCTGTTTAAAAATTTCGATCGCGCCAACCCAGGATTTCAGTTTATCGAGGATTATACTTGGATTCCTAGCTATAACATTAGTTACACCATGGGTATTGACGGCTTGAGCATCTCCATGGTGCTGTTGACCGCATTACTTAGCTTCCTCTGTATCTTTGCCTCATTTGGCATCGAAAAAGCCGTCAAGGGTTACTTCGCGCTTTTCCTTTTGCTCGACGCCGGCATGATGGGAGTCTTTTGCGCTCTCGATTTTTTCCTTTTCTATGTTTTTTGGGAAGTCATGCTGTTGCCGATGTATTTTTTGATCGGCATCTGGGGCGGGCCGCGCCGCGAATATGCTGCGATAAAATTTTTCTTGTACACCTTGTTTGGCAGCGTTCTCATGCTGCTCGCGATCCTCGCGCTTTATTTTAGCAGCGATCCGCACACCTTCGACATGCGAATCATAATGGCGCAAGGCAATAAGTTCAGCACCGAAGTGCTGCCGATCTGGCCGTTCCAGCAGCTCCGCTGGGGTTTCCAGCATGTTGTCTGGATGGCGCTGTTCATCGGCTTCGCCATTAAGATCCCAGCGTTCCCGTTTCATACCTGGCTGCCGGACGCTCACGTCGAGGCGCCGACGGCAATTTCCGTCATTCTTGCCGGCGTGCTGCTGAAGATGGGCACCTACGGGATTCTGCGCACCAACTTCCCGATGCTCCCGGCCGCCACCGCTGACATGGCTTATTGGCTACTGGGCGCGCTCGGCGCCTGGAACATTATCTACGGGGCGTTTTGCGCCATGGCGCAAAAGGATCTCAAGAAGCTCGTCGCCTATTCGAGCGTGAGCCACATGGGTTACGTAATGCTTGGCATGGCGAGCTTTACGACGCAGGGGCTCAATGGCGCGGTGTTGCAGATGTTCAACCACGGCACCATCACCGGCATGCTCTTCCTTTTGGTCGGCGTGATTTACGATCGGGCACATCACCGCGATATCGAAGGCTTCGGCGGCATAGCCGCCATCATGCCCGTATACACGGGAGTGACGGCGCTGGCGTTTTTTGCGTCCATGGGTTTGCCGGGGCTTTCAGGGTTTATCTCGGAAGTCTTGGTCTTGCTCGGTACCTGGCAAAAATATCCGATCTTGACGATCCTCGGCGCCAGCGGCGTAGTTCTCACCGCCGGTTATCTTCTCTGGACGATCCAACGCGTCTATCTCGGCCCGCCCAATGAAAAATATCTAAAAATGCCGGATATCAACGGCCGCGAAATGTTTACCCTAGTGCCGCTCGGTGCCATCGTGATCATCGTTGGCGTTTATCCGAGCGTTGTGCTGGATTTGTTGCGCGCGTCGCTGGATCAGATCAATCAAGTCATTATTCCGCATCTTTAAGCTCGATCATGGATCTTAAGAACGTCGCCAGCCTCAGTTTTTTTTACCCGGAGTTTATCCTCTCGACGACGATACTGGTGCTGATCATTCTTGATCTGATAGCGAGCCGGCGCCGCGGTCTTGCGATGATCGCCATGGTTGGTTGTGTGGCATCGTTGATCGCGACTCTGGACCTTTACAGCGCTCAGCCCGGTTACTTGTTTCACCGCATGATGATTCTGGACAACTTCAGCTTGTTCTTTAAGGTCATCGCGCTCGCGGCTGCGATCCTCTGTATCTGGATGTCGCTTAGCAGCAACGAAATCAAGCAAGTCCATGAAGGCGAATATTACACGTTGCTGCTGACCTGTACCCTGGGCATGTTTTTCATGGCGTCGTCGAGCAATTTGCTGATGGCTTATCTGTCCTTAGAACTGGTCAGCTTGACTTCATATGTCCTCACCGGCTTTTTGCCGCACAATCGCCGATCGAGCGAAGCGGCGTTGAAGTATTTGATCTACGGCGGTGTCGCGTCGGGCACGATGATCTACGGCATGAGCTGGATCTTCGGCATGACCGGAAGCTTGGATTACGCCGCCATTCAAACCGCGCTTGGCCAAGCGGCGTTTAACAAAGCCGCCTTGTTCATGGCTTTTATTTTCATCTTGGCCGGTTTCGGTTACAAAATTGTTTTCGTGCCTTTCCACATGTGGTCGCCAGACGTGTATCAGGGCGCGCCGACACCGTTTACCGCGTTCTTGTCCGTCGCTTCCAACGCCGCCGGTATTGCCATCATGATTCGTTTCTTTTTTCCCGGGGTCTCGCGCTCATTGCCGAGCGGCGATTGGGCGTTTCTTTCGGGCGTCGAGTGGCCCCAGGTCTTATTGTTTCTCAGCATGATCACCATGACCGTCGGTAATCTTTGCGCGCTTAACCAGCGCAATCTCAAACGCATGCTGGCTTACTCCGGCATCGCCCACGCCGGGTACATGATGATGGGCTTGGCGGTATTGAACAACGATGGTCTCGCGGCGATTCTTTTCTATGTCGTCGTTTATTTGATCATGAACGTCGGCGCTTTTCTCGTTGTCGCGATGATCGCCAACGTTACCGGCGACGAAGACATCGAGACTTACCGCGGCCTGGCCTGGCGCGGCGCGATCGTGCCGGCGATTTGCATGGCGGTTTTTCTCTTTTCGCTGACCGGCCTGCCGCCGTTCGCCGGGTTTATCGGAAAATTTTTCTTGTTCTCCGCGGTGCTGAAGCAAGGCGGCGCATTCGGTGCGCTAGCGTTAGTAGCGGCGCTCAACAGCGTGATCTCGCTTTATTACTACGCGAAAATCGTCAAGACCATGTTTCTCGACACGCCCAACCCCGAGGACAAGCCAGTTGCAGTGGCGGTTAATGATTTCACCCTCTTGATCCCCCTGACGGTGCTCACGATAGTGTTTGGTGTCTACTTTGGGCCGCTCGTGCAGTACACCAGCCAGTCGTTGCGTTTCTTCGTAAAATAGCTCTATCGCAATCCTGCGATCGCAAAAATCGGTATTGAACTTCGCTTCGCTGTGAGGTTCTATCCTATGCGGTTCTCAGGCTGTTTATAGAAACCCACCCGCTAGAGTTGATTTCGTTAGCAGTACAAAAAGTCAGCATTCAAGACTAATTGTTGCGGAATGCTTGTAAGGAATGCTGACAATGATCGAAACGAATAACATTCGTCAATTCCAGGTTTTATCGAGTTACGTGAGGACTACTTGAAAGTGTCAGTTGATCTTACACTTCTATCCGTTATAGCGAAAATTTTTTGTTTTGAATCTCGCAATCTTACAAATCGGCATTACTCTTGCTCTGAGCAATCTCTGATGTAACCCACGAGGTAAAACAATTCGATTTGGTCCATAGTTAATACAACCAGACCCTACATCGGTCCAAAATGGCGCCGGGCTTAATGCCCGGCGTTTTTTTTGATCTCGTCATCCGTCAGGCAAAAGGTGAATGCTGGTGGCAAAGGGGCTTTTTTCGCAAATTTCTGTAAGATTTATCCCAAGACCACCGATTGCTCTGCGCTCTGGCCGCTTTTCGTACTAAGGGTTCGAAGTCACCCCGACCCGACTCATCGCCTTGACAAGTTGGCTTCCGCCAAATAACTAGAAACCGGGGCTTGCAGCGACTGTTATCAATCTGCGATTAAATGATAGCTTCGATGATCGGGGGCAAATAAAAACGGCATTAACTAGGCCCGTAGGCAAGATGTTCTCGGCGTTCAAAAAGGTTTGCGACGTGTAACGAGGTCTCATGAATCTCGGCAAGCTCGCACTCAAGTCCGTATATGCCAACGCAAGCCTCGCTACCCGGTTTGCTATCCACAGTCTTATTTGCGTTGGCATCATGACGATTGCCCTTTGGTTTATCGTCTCCAATTATCTAATCAGTCAGATCCTCGATCGGGAATGGCGCACGACAGCGCAAATCGTGCGGGCGGATGTAAGAAAATTTCTCGTGGAATATGACTTCAAGGCCCAGGACCGAAAATCGGTCGGCCCTAAATTCGCGGCGTTGCTCGATCATATGCGGCTTGAGCCGGAGATTATCCGATTTCGGGTCTACAATCCCAAAGCAATCGTCATTTGGTCGGACAATAAACAACTCGTCGGTAAATATTTTGGCGACAACCCCCAATTGCAGAAAGCCCTGCGCGGCAACGTAATCGCCGACATGGGCGAGCGGCAACAGAGCGACAGCGCCGTGGACGGAAAAGCCGCGTCACCGGTGGTTGAAGTCTATGTGCCGATCTATGGCGAAAACGGTGGAGAATTACTTGGCGTTTTTGAAACCTACCGCCGCCCGGATACGATCCTGCAAGCTGTCCGTCAGGCGAGATTAGTAGTTTTCCTGGGTGCTGTGGGTGGTGGTTTGCTGCTGTATGTTTCACTCTTCGCGATCATGCGCCGAGCCGCGCGGAAAATCGCCGAACAACAAGAGCACCTGCTCAAGATGCAAGCCGAGCTGGCCGCCTCGCAGCGCATGGCACTGGTGGGTGAAATGGCGGCCGCCGTGGCTCACGGTATCGGTAACCCGCTGTCGTCGATCCGCGCCGCAGCTCAGGTCGCTTTGCTCGACGTTGAGGGCGCTGACGGATCTGAACAAAACGGCAAGACGAGAGAAAATTTACGGAGCATCATGCAGCAAGTCGACCGGGTGCAAAAACGCATGCAGGGTTTGTTAAATTTTGCCAAACCTCTCGAGCCGCGCCCGAGTCGGGTCGAAGTGAACTCGGTAGTGCGCGAGGTGATGGAGACCATGGGCGCCCGCTTCAGTGACGCGAAGGTCACGCTCGACCTCGATTTAGATGCCGCGTCGCCCTGCGTCAGTTCGGACGTGAATCAATTGGAACAAGCTTTGATGGTGCTGATCACGAATGCGCTTGAGGCTACGCCGAAGGGCGGAAGCGTGACGATCCGAACTAAATCGTCGGAGCATAACGGCGCCGGCGCCGTAGTGCAGCTCTCGATCGAAGACACCGGCGAAGGCATCCCTGCGGAGAATCGCGAACGGGTCTTCGAGCCGTTCTTTACCACCAAGCCCCATGGCACCGGGATCGGTTTGCCCCTGGCAAAAAAATTCGTCGAGCGAAACGGCGGCACGATCGCGATTGCTAACGGCGTAAACGCCGGCACGAAGGTTGAAATCACATTACCGCGCGCAGCCTGACCCTGAGTGACACCCTCCTAGAACAGGGTCTTTGAGCGCCGGATTGTCATGAGTTGCCGACTGCTCAGTGCCGCCATCAGCTACGCGCGGAAGAAATCTCAAGTGACAGGTATCATGATGTGAGCCTGGTAAGGCTTACGCTGTTTCAGACGCTCGTACCAGTCGTTTAGATTGGGCTGCGCAGGGCGTTCGATCGGGAGATTAAACCAACGGTAAGCCCACACCCCGAGCGGTATATCTCCCAATGAAAAATCTTCGCCACCGAGGAAGCGAGTCTTTGCCAACTGACTCTCGACGAGTTCCCAAGCTTTGATTGTTTTGTCCAAAGCCGCCTCGACGGCTTTGGGATCGCGCTTATCTGCAGGAGTCCGAACCAGATTCCAGAACAGCGGCACGATGGTCGGATTGAAAGCCGATAACTGCCAGTCCATCCAGCGGTTGGCATTGCCCACGCCTTCCGGCGTGGCCGGTAACAGTCGGCCGCCGCCATATTTGACGTTCAAATAGCGCATGATGCTGTTCGATTCCCACAGGATAAAGTCACCGTCTTTAAGCGTCGGCACCAGCCCATTGGGATTGATTTCACGATAAGCCTGGTCGTTGTTGCCGCCGAATTTTCCACCCCAGTCGACCCGTTCAAAATCGATGCCGAGCTCCGCGCAGCACCACAGCACTTTTTGCACGTTGGAGGAATCTGTCCTGCCCCATATTTTGATCATCTGCGGCCCCCGTGATCTGAAATTTTACGCCTAGTTCTTTATCATCCTTTTGGCTCCATGAATAGCCGAATTTGTCCCTCGCTGCAGGCTTAGACGCTCTGTTGCTTCGCGAAAATATCTGTTAGGGAATGTAAATGAAAATTTCATGGAAGGCGATTGGACTATGAACAAAGCATTTTTCTGGTTGGCCTTAATCGTTCTGGTGGAACTCGCCATGGCGAAGGCCGGCCAAGCGCAAAATCCAGCCGAAGGCCAAAAACTATATTCAACTTATTGCTCGACCTGCCATGGTGAGATGGGCAAGGGCGACGGTGTGGCAGGGGCGTCGCTGCCCGTCAAACCGGTTGACCATACCAACGGAGCTGCGATGAATCAGCTCAGCGACAAATTTCTCATCGATATTATTTCTAAAGGCGGGAGCGGGGTGGGCAAGTCGACTTTTATGCCTTCTTGGGGCGCCGCGCTAAACGATCGGCAGGTTCGCGACGTCGTCGCCTATATCCGGAGCATCGCGGTGCCGCCCTACAAGCCGTGAAACGTGTTTTCGACAAAAATTTTTAAATTTCTAGTCAAACCCCTTGACGATCGACGATCGAAGATTAAATTGGGCGCATCCAACCTGTTCTGCAGGAATCTAAATTTACGTTTTATTTCAGGAGGGTGTTATGGCGACAAAGATACGTCCCCTACACGATAGGGTGATTGTGAAACGCATCGAGGAGGACGAAAAAACCAAAGGGGGCATTATCATCCCTGATACGGCCAAAGAAAAGCCGCAAGAAGGTAAGGTCGTTGCGGTAGGCCCGGGCAAATACGAAGATGGCAAGCTAGTGCCTCTCGGGGTGAAGTCGGGGGACAAGATTCTCTTCGGCAAATACTCAGGTAGTGAAATCAAACTGGATGGCGAGGAACATCTGATTATGCGCGAAGATGATATCCTCGGAGTCATCGAATAAGGAGGAGAAAAGGCACATGGCTGCAAAAGATATTCGCTTTAGTGAAGAGGCGCGCAACAGAGTTCTGCGCGGTGTGAATCTGTTGGCTGACGCGGTAACGGTCACTTTGGGACCCAAGGGCCGCAACGTTATTCTCGAGAAGTCCTGGGGGTCACCGACCATAACCAAAGACGGGGTTTCGGTCGCAAAAGAAATTCAGCTCGAAGATAAATTCGAAAACATGGGCGCTCAGATGGTGAAAGAAGTCGCGAGCAAGACTTCTGATGTGGCCGGCGATGGCACGACCACAGCGACGGTTCTGTCCCGGGCGATTTTTAGCGAGGGGATAAAATTGGTTGCTGCCGGGCACGATCCCATGAGCATCAAGCGCGGCATCGATAAAGCGGTCGCGAAGGTGGTCGATGAGCTCAAGGCGATCTCTAAGCCGACTCGCGACAGAGACGAAATTGCCCAAGTTGGCACCATTTCCGCCAACAACGATAAAACCATAGGAGATATCTTGGCCGAGGCGATGGATAAGGTAGGAAAAGAGGGCGTCATTACCGTCGAGGAAGCCAAAGGGTTGGAAACAACTCTGGACTTGGTCGAAGGCATGAGATTTGATCGTGGCTACCTCTCTCCTTACTTTGTGACCGATCCGGAACGGATGGAGTGTGTTTACGAAGATTGCTATCTGCTGATCCACGAGAAGAAGATTTCCAGTATGAAGGATCTGCTCCCGGTGCTCGAAGCCACCGCGAAGACCGGCAAACCGTTGCTCATCATCGCCGAAGAGGCCGAAGGCGAAGCTTTGGCAACCTTGGTGGTCAACAAGATCCGCGGCACGCTGAAAGTCGTCGCCGTCAAGGCGCCTGGATTTGGCGATCGCCGTAAAGCGATGCTGGAAGATATCGCCATCCTCACCGATGGCAAGATGATCGCCGAAGAGTTGGGCATCAAGCTGGAAAACGTAACGCTCAAAGATCTCGGCCGCGCCAAGCGCGTGATCATCGACAAAGACAATACCACGGTCGTCGAAGGTGCCGGCAAGAAATCTGCCATCGAAGGGCGTATCACGCAGATCCGGGCGCAGATCGAAGAAACGACTTCGGACTACGACCGCGAGAAACTGCAAGAACGTTTGGCTAAGCTCGCCGGTGGCGTCGCCGTCGTCAAGGTTGGCGCGGCTACTGAAGTCGAAATGAAAGAAAAAAAGGCGCGTGTCGAAGACGCGCTGCATGCGACTCGCGCTGCGGTTGAAGAAGGCATCGTGCCGGGTGGCGGCGTCGCCCTGATTCGCGCTTCAGCGAATCTTGGCAATATGCGGGTTTCAGATGATGAAAAGGTCGGAGTCCGCATTATTCAGAAGGCGCTCGAAGAACCGCTTCGTTGGATTGCCCAAAACGCAGGGCTAGAAGGTTCGGTGGTCTTAGACAAGGTAAAGACCGGCAGAGGGGCGGCGTTTGGTTTCAACGCGGCGACGGAAGAATACGAGGATCTCGTCAAAGCGGGAATCGTCGACCCCACTAAAGTCGTGCGTACCGCGCTGCAGAACGCCGCATCGGTTGCTGGCATGATGATTACGACCGAAGCAATGATCGCCGATAAGCCGGAGAAAAAGAAAGATGTTCCGGCGATGCCACACGATCACGACGACTACTAAATCGATTCGGCTAGCCGCAGGAAACAACGAAGGCGCCTGAGCGATCAGGCGCCTTTTTTCTTTTTCAGCGAAATAATTTAGGCCGCAAGACGCTTAACCCAAGGAGTAAACAATCCTTCTTTGGGATGACGTGCTTGAGCTGAAAACGAGAAGAGGACACATACCTCGCCTTGGATCGCAATGCTTTTCACGATTCGGCAGGAAAAGGAACACGTGAACACTTTCAACGCGGTGATATTCGACGCCATTGGCCGCTCATCAAATTTTCCTTCGCGACTCGGAGTTAGGTAGCCATCGGGCACTTCGAGGCTGAAATCCTCTTTTTTTCACAGCCAGCAACTCGGGCGAATGAGGTACAAATCTTTGCTCTAGAGGACGCGGTCTCACCCAAGTTCTGCCTCGGCAGTTTGGTTTTCTCCGGTTGACGCGTCCGCCGAACGTGCTTTTGGCAAGACACTTGGGAGGTGATATAAGAATTGCGCATTCGCCGGGACTGCTAGGCAATATTGCTGCATGGGTTTCGCTCAGGAGCATAAAGTGTCAGACGGAAAAATGAATTCATCGAGTCGCTACATTCGGGTTGGAGTACTTAGTGTGGCATGCTTGCTCGCCGTTCTATTTGCGAGACAAACTTGGCTTGATAGCGCTTCGTTGAATGATCCGAGCGCGACGTCGCGCACGGTCACGGCGCGGGGCGAACTTTTTTCCGACGAGCGATCCACGATCAATCTATTCCGACAAGCTTCGCCTTCTGTCGTCAACATCACCACGATCGGCGTGGAACGGGATCTATTTACGCTGAACCTCTATCAGATTCCGCAAGGCACAGGGTCTGGTTTCGTCTGGGACCGCAACGGTGACATCATCACCAATTTCCACGTGATTCAAAACGCCGACTCCGCGCAGGTGACTTTGGCCGACCAATCGAATTGGAAGGCACGGGTAGTGGGCGTGGCGCCTGACAAAGATCTCGCCGTCCTGCGCATCGACGCACCTGCCAACCGGCTCCGTCCGCTTCCGATTGGCACGTCTAAAGATTTACAGGTCGGGCAAAGCGTCTATGCGATCGGCAATCCTTTCGGCTTGGATCAGACTCTGACGACCGGCGTTATTTCCGCGCTCAACCGCGAAATTGAATCCGTCACGCGCCGCCCAATCCAGGGCGTGATTCAATCCGATGCCGCGATCAACCCGGGGAACTCGGGAGGGCCGTTGCTCGATAGCGCCGGGCGCTTGATTGGCGTCAATACCGCGATCTACAGCCCGTCCGGGGCATCGGTCGGTATTGGTTTCGCTATCCCCGTGGACACCGTCAATCGCATTGTCCCAGAGTTGATTCGCAGCGGAAAAATCATCCGTCCGGGCTTGGGAATTCAAATTGCCGATGATCAAATTGCTCAGCGGCTCGGAGTCACGGGCATCCTGGTGGTCGATGTCGCTCGAGGCAGTGCGGCGGCGAAGGCGGGAATCCAACCGACCCGGCGCGATGCCGAAGGCCGTTTGCGCTTGGGCGATATCATCACCGCCCTCGATGGTAAAAAAGTTGAATCGCCGAACGATCTCTACTTGCTGCTGGAAAAATACAAAATTGGCGATGCCGTCAATATCTCGATTTTGCGCAACGGAAAGACCGTGGAGACGAAAGTAGCGTTGGAAGCGGTTCAGTAAACTTCTGTTGGCGAGCGATTCGCCGGCGTGGGTCCGTCTGCGTCTGACGCGCAGCGATCAGCTTTTCTCGAGTGTCTCCCTCGCGCTCAGTTGGTTTTCATCACGCTCGTACGCCGAAATGATCTCCTGAACCAGGTGATGGCGTGCCACGTCCTTTTCCGTGAAAGTGATAAAGCGGATGCCGTGTACGCCCTTGAGAATGCGCGACGCTTCTTTTAGCCCGGACAGCTTTCCCGCGGGTAGATCGATTTGTGTGGCGTCGCCGGTAATCACCGCTTTTGACCCGTAGCCGAGCCGCGTTAAGAACATTTTCATTTGCTCCGGCGTAGTATTCTGCGCCTCATCGAGAATCACAAAGGAATCATTCAATGTTCGCCCGCGCATAAACGCCAACGGTGCCACTTCGATGGTGCCACGCTCGACCATCTTACGTGCGCGATCGAAATCGACCATGTCGTGCAGCGCATCGTAAAGGGGACGTAGATACGGATTAACCTTTTCAGCGAGGTCGCCAGGCAAAAAGCCGAGCTTTTCACCCGCTTCGACCGCGGGGCGGGTGAGGATAATGCGCACATAATTATTCTTCATCAACTCGGCAACCGCCATTGCCATTGCCAGGTAAGTCTTGCCGGTGCCCGCTGGTCCGATGCCGAAGACGATGTCGTAACGCCGGATTGCGTCGATGTAGGCTTTTTGCGCGATGCTCTTCGGCGTAATCGTGCGTTTGTGCGCCGAAATATAAATCGTATCGAGAAAAATATCTTGCAACCGGGCGCGCGAATCGCCGCTCAGAATGCGGATGGCGTAGTCGACATCGCTGGCATAGACCGGATAACCTTTCTCTAAAAGACCGTAGAGCTGGCGTAGAATCTGGCTCGCCAGCTCCACTTGAATTGGATCGCCTTCAATCTCCAATGCCGCGCCGCGCACACGAATCTTTAGTTGCAGCGTAGTTTGAAGAATTTTTATATGCTGGTCATGCTGTCCCAACAGGTCGCGGAAGAGACGCGGATCATGGAAATCGAGAACATTGACACCGACCTCGGTCACCATGCCGACGAGTTGTTTTCTTTCGTCTTTCACTCGCTTTCTCCTATGAGTTGGACGATGATTTCGCGCGTGCGCGAACGATTGTCAAAATCGATCAAGATGACCTGCTGCCAGGTTCCTAAACATGGTTGGCCGTTCTCAACCGGAATTGCGACCGATGGGCCGAACAGCGACGCGCGCAAATGAGAAAAACCATTGTCGTCGCCCCAGCGATCGTCGTGATGGTAGCGGCGGTCGGATGGGATCAGTCGCTCGACGAATTCCTTCAGGTCCTGAATCAATCCCGATTCATGCTCGATCGTGGTAACGGCCGCGGTCGAGCACGACACAAAGATCGTCAGCAAACCTTTGTGAATGTTTTCTTTTTGGATCTGTTCGCGAAGCTTAGGCGTGATGTCGATGATGTCGCAGAAGCCGGTAGTCTGTTCGACGATTGTATTGGAGCGAATCTTTAACACGCTATTTCGCGGCTCTCAAAAACCCGTTCCCGAAAAACTTTGAGACAATCTGCTGAAACCAACCAATAAGTCGACTGCAGGAAAATCATTTGGCCGCACGAATCAGCTCTTCAGCGCGTTTTAGCGCGGCGGCAATCTTGGCCGGCTCTTTGCCTCCGGCTTGAGCGAATTCCGGCCGTCCGCCGCCGCCGCCGCCGACTATTCCGGCGAGCTCTTTGATGATGTTGCCGGCATGGTAGCGCTGAGTCAGCTCTCTGCTGACCGAAGCGACCAGATTTACGTTTGTTTCGCCGGCGCTTGCCAGTACGACCACTCCGGAGCCGATTTTTTCTTTGAGCTGGTCGGCAATATCCCGCAGTTGCTTGGCGTCGACGCCGTCGACCTGGCTGATCAAAAACTTTGTCCCATTTACGGAACTTTGCTTCGCCAGCAATTCAGGGATCTGGTCCTTTTCAAATTGACCGCGCAGTTTTTCGATTTCTCTCTCCAGCTCTTTTTGGCGTTCCAAAAGTTTCTTGACTTTGTCGACGGCGTCATCGGCGCTGCCGCGCACCAGATTGCCGATCTCCTTGAGCCGCTGTTCATAGTTGTGAATCAAATCCAAGGCGCCCTGGCCCGTGAAAGCCTCGACGCGCCGCACTCCCGCGGCGACGCCGCCTTCGGATTGGAGTTTGAATATTCCGATCTCTCCAGAAGCGCGCACGTGAGTGCCACCGCAAAGCTCGGTGGAAAAATCACCTATTTGGACCACCCGAACACGATCGCCATACTTGTCGCCAAAGAAAGCGAGCGCGCCGTGGCGGATCGCCTCGTCGTAACTGACCTCCTGAATGGAAACGCCGGCATCTTCACGAATATGCTGATTGACGCTCGTCTCGATCAGCGCGAGTTGCTCATCGGCGATGGCGCCGCTGTGATTGAAATCAAAGCGCAGTCGTTCCGGCGTAACCAACGAACCGGCTTGGCGAACATGCTGTCCTAATTCCCGCCGCAACACCGAGTGCAGAATATGCGTGGCCGAATGATTGAGCTTGACTTTCTGACGATGCTTGGAATCGACTGCCAATTGGACCTTGTCGCCGACCTGGACACGCCCTTTCTTGACTCGTGACCGATGCGCCGTGAGTTGAGGCGTGGGGTGGTGCGCGTCGAAGACTTCGATAATATCACCGCGCGCGGTAGTGATCGTACCGCGATCGCCGATCTGGCCGCCCGATTCGCCGTAGAAAGGTGTCTCCGCGGTAAGCAGCTCGATCTCATCTCCCTCGACCGCTTCGTTTCGCCCGGCACCGTTCCCATAAATGGCCAGCACGGAGGACTCTGCTTCGAGCCGATCGTAGCCGATGAAATGAACGGACCGGTCGAGCTGGATCTTGGATTCCATGCTGGTGGATTCGCGCGCTTCACGTCCGCGCGCGCGCTGTTCCTGCATCAGCTTCTCGAAGCCGGCCTGATCGACGGCTATGGATTCACCGCGCAAAATATCTTCGGTTAAATCGAGCGGAAACCCAAAGGTGTCGTAGAGACGGAAAGCGACATCGCCGGGCAGCACTTGTCGGTTTTCTCTTTTGAGTTTTGCTGTGGCGTCCTCGAGCAGCGCGAGCCCCTTCTCTAGAGTTTCGCCGAAGCGTTCCTCCTCGGTGCGAATGACTTCGCGAATGCGCTGTTCTTCGGTGCGCAGTTCGGGATAGGCATCGCCCATCACCGCCGCGACGGTCTTGGCGACTTCGTGCAAGAAGGGTTGTTCCAGGCCGATCAAGCGCCCATGGCGAGCGGCGCGCCGCAGCAGTCGGCGCAAGACATAGCCGCGTCCCTCGTTGCTCGGCATGACGCCGTCGGCGATCAAAAAACTAACCGCGCGTGCGTGATCGTCGATGACCCGAAACGAAATATCCGCCGTTGGATCGATGCCGTACTTTTTGCCGGTAAGTTGCTCGGTGGTCGCTGTGAGCGCGCGCATATAATCGATGTCGTAGTTCGACAAAACGTTTTGCAGTACAGCAGTGATGCGCTCGAGTCCCATGCCGGTATCGACATGCTTCGACGGCAGCTCTTCCAGCTCGCGATTTTCTTTGCGGTTGTACTGGATGAAAACCAGATTCCAGAGCTCGATGTAACGCGCGCAATCGCCGTTGACCCAGCATTGGTGCCCCGGCACGCCTTGCCGGTCGCACGCCTTGGGCCCCCGATCGAGATGAATTTCGCTGCATGGACCGCAGGGACCGGTCTCGCCCATTTCCCAAAAATTTTCCTTCTCTCCGAAGCGGCTGATGCATTCGGCGGGCAGACCGCTGATCTTCGCCCACAAGCGCTCGGCGTCATCGTCGTTGAGGTAAACGGTCGCGTAGAGTCTGTCCTTGGGCAGGCTCCATTCCTTGGTCAGCAGATTCCAGGCCCACTCGATCGCTTCGGCTTTATAATAATCGCCGAAGGACCAATTGCCGAGCATCTCGAAAAAGGTGTGATGATAGGTGTCGCGGCCGACAGCTTCAAGGTCGTTGTGCTTACCGCTAATGCGCAGGCACTTTTGCGCGCTCGTGGCGCGCACGAAGGGCAAACGCTCCTGACCTAGAAAAACGTTTTTGAACTGAACCATCCCCGCGTTGGTGAAAAGCAGGGTCGGGTCTCTGTCAGGCACGAGAGACGAGCTTCGCACCACGGTATGGCCCTGTTTTGCGAAATAATCCAAGAAGGATTTGCGAATGTCACTGCCGGTCATCATATTTCCATCAATCTTCTTCTATCCAATAGCCTAACAGATCGAAAATCACTTTGCTGCTATAGCCGCGATGCTGTAAAAAGGCCACCGCGCGGTTGCGTGTTTTAGATTCTTTCAAAACTGCGCCGGCGAAATGTTTGGCGAGAAGCCGCTTGGCTCGCCCGGCTTCGTCGACTTGATCGAAGGTCTCCCGCAACGTGTCGCGGATCAGGGATTGGCTGATACCCTTGCTTCTCAATTCTTGATCGATTCTCCTTGGGCCATAACCCGTGCTTTGGGCACGGGCGAGCGCCCAGTCACGTGCGAAGACCTCGTCATTCACGTACTTCAATGAGCGCAGCCGGCCGACCGCGCTTTCGACGGCCGCCGGCAAGTAGCCTCGTTGATGCAAATAGTGTCGAACTTCGGCTTCGCTGCGTGAGCGATAACCGAGATAGCGTAGCGCAGTTTGCAACGCTTCTGCCGCGGCTGCGGCTCCTTTGGAATCGACTTCGGCTTTCTTGAGCGCCAGAATGACCTTCTAAAGCTACCGAACTTTACCTTTTTCCTTCTTGTCCGCGCTCGGCACCGCGGCTGGCGCAGGAGGTTCGGCTGGGCGTTGCTGAATGCCGATTTTTTCCATCACCTTGGTCATGATGTCGTTCGCGGTTTCGGGGTGTTCCTTGAGAAATGATTTGGCCGCCTCGCGGCCTTGGCCGATGCGTTCACCGCCGTAAGAATACCAAGCGCCGCTTTTTTCGACGACTCCGAGCTCGCTGCCGAGATCGACGATTTCTCCATCGCGCGAAATGCCGGTGCCGTAGAGAAGATCGAACTCGGCTTCTTTGAACGGTGGCGCCACTTTATTCTTGACTACTTTGACACGGACTCGTCCGCCGATCACGTTGTCCCCGTCTTTGAGCGCGCCGATGCGCCGAATATCCATGCGCACCGAGGCGTAGAACTTGAGCGCGTTGCCGCCGGTCGTGGTTTCCGGGTTGCCGAACATGACGCCGATCTTCATGCGAATCTGATTGATGAAAATGACCACCGTCATGGATCTGGCAATCGTCGCCGTTAACTTGCGCAATGCTTGCGACATCAGCCTCGCCTGCAATCCCATGTGCGAATCGCCCATCTCGCCTTCGATTTCCGCTTTGGGAACGAGTGCGGCAACGGAATCGATCACCAGCACGTCGATTGCGCCGCTGCGCACCAGGGTCTCGGCGATTTCCAGCGCTTGCTCGCCATGATCAGGCTGTGAAATCAGTAGCTCATCGGTATTAACTCCCAGTTTCTTGGCATAGCCCAAGTCCAGCGCATGTTCGGCGTCGATATACGCGCCCATGCCGCCTGGCTTCTGCGCTTCGGCGACGATATGCAGCGCCAGCGTGGTTTTGCCGGAGGATTCAGGGCCGTAGATCTCGATTACGCGGCCGCGCGGCACGCCGCCGATACCGAGGGCGATATCGAGACCGAGAGATCCGGAAGAGACTACCGGCAGATCCTTGGGGACGCCGGCTTCGCCGAG
>Ga0075418_10003988_pt1 | contig 16789 bp, 14 predicted proteins | sample SoiMetdeltSBSDD2_FD_81776 | JGI IMG/M metagenome (GOLD analysis project Ga0075418, IMG submission 81776) | Bulk soil microbial communities from a Populus tree surrounding site in Tennessee, USA - Soil MetaG P. deltoides SBSDD2 | ecosystem: Environmental > Terrestrial > Soil > Tree plantation... | reverse complement strand
GGTGCGGAGCCAGCGGCCGTGGGAGAAGGGAGAGGTCCAGTCTGGCAGGCGGGCCGGCCGGAACGAGGTCTGGTCCTGTAGGAACCCCTCGACAACATCCTCGCCTTCTTCCGGTTCCGTCGAACAGACGGAGTAGACGAGACGGCCTCCCGGCTTGACGAGACTCGAAACGGAAAAAAGAAGCTCGCGCTGACGTCGGGCGTGACGTAGGACGTCAGCGCTCGAGATCTCAGCGCTCGTGGTCTTCCACTTGATATCCGGATTCCTCCCGATGGTGCCCAGGCCCGTGCACGGCGCGTCCAGGAGGACGGAGTCGAACGCGCCGCGAAACGGCGGCCGGGACGCGTCCGCGGCCACGACCGCCACGTTCGGGGAACCCCAACGGCGCACCAGGAACGACAGGGTGCGCACCCTCGACAAGGAGACCTCGGCGGCCACGACACGCGTCCGGGGGCCGCCGAGGTCCGAGATGAGCGTCGTCTTGCCGCCCGGCGCCGCGCAGGCGTCGAGGACGAGCCCCTTCGACGCGGCCAGGTGTGCCACGAGCTGCGATCCCTGGTCCTGGACGTACGCGATCCCCTCGGCGGCCAGGCGAGCGAGCGCGGGCCCGGCCGTCTCCCACGCTCCCGGCACGGCGACGGGCCGCGGCTCGAGGCCGGCGGCCTCCAGGCGCGCGCGGGCGTCCGGGACGCGCGGGTTCAGCCGGACGACCGAAGGCGGGCGGTCCAGGAATGCGCGGGCGCGGGCCACGGCCACGTCGGGGCCCAGACGTTCCGCCCAGCGCTTGGCGAGCCAGTCCGGCAGCGATCCCGTCGTCGTCAGCCAGCGGAGCGGATTGGCCTTGGGGTCGGGCGCCGGCGGCTCGCCTTCGCGCGCCAGCCGGCGTAGGACCGCGTTCACGAACCCGGCCGAGCGCGGCGCGGCGGACCGCAGCAGGTCGACGGACTCCATGACCGCGGCGCGGTGGGGGACGCGCATCCGCAGGACCTGATAGGCCCCGAGGCGCAGCGCCGCCAGGGGCGCGGGGTCGATCTGCGCGATGGGCCGGTGCAGGAGCGGGCCCAGCGCGTGGTCGAGGGCCCCCCGATGCCGGAGCGTCCCCAGCAGCAGCTCGTGCAGGAAGGCGCGGTCCCGCGGGGCCAGGGCCTCCACCTCGGCGTCGGCCAGGAGGTCGGCCAGGGTGGGCCCCGCCCGGTCGAGCGCGAGGAGGATGCGGAAGGCGTGCGCGCGTGAGGCGGTGGCCATCCGCGCCGGGTCAGTCGAAGCGCGCGCCGGGGCCGAGGCGCAGCCCGGCCGCGAAGGCCGCGGCGGTCATCGGGCGGCGGCTCTCCGGCTGCACCTCGAGGAGCCGCAGCCGCGTGCCCTGGCCGCAGCCCACCAGGAGCCCGTCCCGGTCCGCCTCCAGCTCGCCCGGCGCCAGGGCGCCGCCGGCCTCGCCGCGCCCGCGCAGGATCTTCAGCGGCTGGCCGCGCCACGTCGTGAAGGTGCCGGGCCAGGGATGGAAGCCGCGCACGCGGCGGGCCAGCGCCTCGGCCGGCATCGTCCAGTCCAGCCGGCCGTCTTCCTTCTTGATGATGGGGGCCAGGGTGGCCCGGGCGTGGTCCTGCGGCGCCGGCGTCAGGGTGCCCGCGGCGATCTCGGCCAGCGTCTCGACCAGGATCTCCGCGCCGATCGCCGCCAGCCGCGGCTCCAGCTCGGCGGCCGTCTCCTCGGCCCCGATGGGCGTGGAACGGGAGAGCAGCGTGGGCCCCGTATCGAGGCCCTCGTCGATGAGCATGGTGGTGACGCCGGTCTCCCGCTCACCGTTCACGATCGCCCACTGTACCGGGGCCGCCCCGCGGTAGCGGGGCAGCAGCGACCCGTGGACGTTCACGGTGCCGTGCCGCGGGATGTCGATGACGCTGCGGGGCAGGATCTGGCCGTAGGCGACGACGACCTGGACGTCGGGGGCCAGGGCGCGCAGCGTCTCCTGCGCGGCGGGCTCCCGGATCCGGCGAGGCTGGTGGACGGCCACGCCGCGCGCCTCGGCCACGGGCTTGAGGGGCGGCGGCGCCAGGACCCGGCCACGTCCCTTCTCGCGGTCCGGCTGCGTCACCGCCGCGGCGACGTCGTGCCCCGCGTCGATCAGGGCCTCGAAGGAGGGGATGGCGAAGGCCCCGCTGCCGAGGAAGACGATCCTCATCGACTCGTCACCGAGGTGCCGAACCTACTCCTCGTCCCAGTCGTTCGCCTTTGCCTTCTTGCGCAGCTTCCGCTTGAGCAGGTCGCGCTTCAGGGGCGTGAGGCGGTCGACGAACAGGAGGCCGTCGATGTGGTCGATCTCGTGGCAGAACGCGCGCGCCAGCAGCTCGGTCGCCGTGTAGACGCGCTCCCGGCCCTCGGGGTCGAGGCCCTTCACGGTCACCCGGGCCGGGCGCACCGGCGTCCCCGCCACGCTGGGGATGGAGAGACAGCCTTCCTCCTCGCGCTGCTCGCCCTCCTTCTCCACGATCTCGGGGTTGACGAGCTTGATCAGGCCTCCCGGCTCCTCACCCACCGAGAGGTCGATCACGATGACCCGCAGGGGCACGCCGATCTGCGGCGCGGCCAGGCCGATCCCCGGCGCGGCATACATGGTCTCCACCATGTCCTCGAAGAGCGAGGCGACGGCGCCGTCGATCTCCTCGACGCGCCGGGAGGGCGTGTGGAGCACCGGATCGCCCCACTTCACTATCGAGCGGAGCGCCACCGCCTACTTCGCCGCCCGGGGCCGGCGCGACAGGAACTCGCGCCACCGGCCGCGGCTCGCCTCGAGGTGGTCCATCACCTCGGAGAGGGAGTCCCCGCCGACCTTCTCGAGAAGGGCGTCCGCCGCCACCCATGCCGCCACGGCCTCGCCCACGACCGCCGCCGCCGGGACCACGCAGGTGTCGCTGCGCTCGACCGAGGCGCGGGCCTCTTCCTTGGTCGTCATGTCGATGGAGCGGAGGGGGTTCATGAGCGTGGGGATGGGCTTGACCACGGCGCAGGCCCGCACCTCCTCGCCGTTGGTGACGCCGCCCTCGAGGCCTCCCGCCCGATTGCTGCCGCGGTGGAGCCCCCGCTCGTCGTCGAAGAGGATCTCGTCGTGGAAGCGCGCGCCCGAGGTCGATCCGCCCTCGAAGCCCGCGCCGATGGCCACCGCCTTGACCGCGGGGATGGACATGAGGGCCTGGGCCAGGCGGCCGTCCAGCTTGCGGTCCCACTGCGCGAACGAGCCGAGGCCGGGAGGCAGGCCGCGAACCACGACCTCGAAGACGCCGCCCACGGTGTCCCCGGCCTTCTTGGCCCGGTCGATGACCGCGACCATGGCCGCGCTGGCTTCGGGATCGGCGCAGCGGACCGGGCTCTCCTCGACGCCGCCGAGCTTCTCCCACTCCACGGGCGGGCCGGGCGGCAGCGCGGCGTCGCCGATCCGCACCACGTGGCTGCGCAGGTGGGCGTCCGCGGCGGCGAGCAGGGCCTTGGCCAGGGCGCCGGCGGCCACGCGCGCGGTCGTCTCGCGGGCGCTCGCCCTCTCCAGCACCTCGCGCAGGTCGTCCGTCAGGTATTTCAGCGCGCCGGCCAGGTCGGCGTGCCCCGGCCGGGGATGCGTCACGGCCCGCCGCGCCTTGGCACCGGGCGGCTGCGGGTCCGGCGACATCACGTCGCGCCAGTTCTCGTGGTCCTTGTTGCGGACCACCAGCGCCACGGGGCTGCCGAGCGTCCTGCCGTGCCGGACGCCGGAGAGGATCTCCACGCTGTCGCTCTCGATGCGCATGCGGCCGCCGCGGCCGTAGCCGCCCTGGCGCCGGCGCAGGTCCGCGTCGATCGCGGCGCGGTCCACCGGGAGGCCCGCGGGCAGGCCGTCCACGACCACGGTGAGGGCGGGACCGTGGGATTCGCCCGCGGTGAGCAAGCGCAGCATCCTGGAGGCGAGACTACCTCATGCGGCGGGGGACAGGAAAGCTTGTGACACCGGCATTTGTGTGACACCTGCCCTCCGGCGCGCCGGACGCGCGGCTAGTCTTCGCCCGCTCGCCGACGCTGCGGGCCGCCACCCATAGAGATCAGTCGAACGAAAGGAGCGGAGCGAGATGATCGCGCACACCGTCCCACCCCCGCCCTGCGTGGCCGCCGCCTTCCCCGAGCTGGTCGGCCACGGCCCGGCCATGCAGGCCCTGTTCGCCGAGATGGCAAGGGTCACGGACTCCGAGCTGGCCGTCCACGTCTTCGGGGAGACGGGGACGGGCAAGGAGCGGGTGGCGGTGGCGATCCACCGGCGGTCGCGGCGCGGCGGCGGGGCCTTCGTGGCCGTCAACGCGTCCTCGCTCTCGGACGAGCTCTTCGAGGCCGAGATGTTCGGCCACGTGCGCGGCGCGTTCACGGGGGCGGTGGCGGCCCGCGAGGGATACGTAGCCCGGGCCGAGGGCGGGACGCTCTTCATCGACGAGGTGGCCGAGCTCACGCCGCGGTGCCAGGCCAAGCTCCTGCGTTTCGTCCAGGAGAAGGAGTACCGCCGGGTGGGGGAGACGGAGACCCGGCGCGCCAGCGTGCGAATCCTGAGCGCCGCCAACGTGGACCTGGAGCGCCGGGTGGCCGCCGGCCTGTTCCGAGAGGACCTGATGTACCGGCTCCGCCCCATCGTCCTGGCCCTGCCCCCGCTGCGCGAGCGCGGCGACGACGTCCTCCTCCTCGCGCGGCACTTCGTCCGGATGGCCGCGCAGCGGGAGGGCCTGGCCCCGCCGCCGCTGCCGGTGGAGGTGACGCGGGCGCTCGCCGCCTACGCCTGGCCCGGCAACATCCGCGAGCTCGAGAACGAGATGAACCGGCTCGTGGTCCTGGCCGGGCGGGGACCGATCCTCCGCGAGCACCTCTCGCCCCGGCTCGCCGAGCCGGTGGCGGACCCGCGGTCACGCCTGCGCGACGCGCGACAGCGCTTCGAGCGCGAATTCGTGGCCCGCGCCCTCTCCCGCAACGGCGGCAACCGGACGCGCACCGCGCGCGAGCTGGGGCTCACGCGGCAGGCCCTGGTCGCGAAGATCAGACGTCTGGGGCTGTAGGCTCGGCCGGGGCCACGAGCTCCGCGTGGAGGCGGCGCACCGCGTCCTCCACGCGGGCCTCCTCGACGAGGGCGCTGATCCGGAAGCTCGAGGTGGACAGACCCACGAGCGGCGCTCCCATCCCGGCGAGCGCCGCGAGGAAACGGCGCAGGTTCGTGAAGGTGGCGTTGATCCCGGCCCCGATGGCGGAGATCGCTCCTACGCTTTCGCGGAGCGTCAATTCCTTTCCGAAGGTTCCCGACAGTTCCTGCCGTAGCTCCGCGAAGGCGTGTATGTTTTCGAGCGATAGCACGACCGTTGCGGATCCATCCTGGCCTGGCCCCTGCTCGAAGTAGAGCTGTTTCCCGCCAACCTGGCGTTTGTCGAGCCATTCCACGAGTCGTGACAGGCCGTCCTGTCGTTCCCCCCTGACGCCGATCGTGACCAGCCCTTTCTCGCTCGCGATCCCCGCCACCCGCCCGGGCGCCCGCGGGGGCTGCTTCCGTATGAGCGTCTCTCCGGGCCCGCCGTGGGTGGATCGGGCATAGATGACTATTCCCCGCTCCTTCGCGAACTCCACCGCCTGGGCGTTCAGGACCTTGGCCCCCGCCTCGGCCAGCTCCTGCATCTCCTCGTACGACAGCTCGGCCAGGCGCGCGGCGTTCGGCACCACGCGCGGGTCGGCGGAATACACGCCCTCGACGTCGCTGTAGATCTCGCAGGCCTCGGCGTCGAGCGCCGCGGCCAGGGCCACCGCGGTGGTGTCCGACCCGCCGCGGCCGAGTGTGGTGACCTCGCGCTTGTACGAGACGCCCTGATACCCGGCCACGATCACCACCTTGCCCCGCTCCAGCTCGTCCTGCACGCGGAAGGGCCGGACTTCCACGATCCGCGCATTGGCGTGGGCGTCGTTGGTGATGATGCCGGACTGCGAGCCCGTGAAGCTGACCGCCGGCACGTTGCGGGCGTTCAAGGCCATCGAGAGGAGCGCCATCGAGATCCGCTCGCCGGCGCTGAGCAGCATGTCCAGCTCCCGGCGCGCGGGGCTGTCCGTGACCTGGCGGGCGAGCTCGAGCAGGTCGTCGGTGGTGTCGCCCATGGCGGAGACCACCACCACCACGTCCTTGCCGGCGGCCTTGGCCGCGGCCACGCGATCCGCCACCTTCTTGATGCGCGCCACGTCGGCCACGGACGAGCCGCCGTATTTCTGGACGATCACACCCATGTCGATCCGCTCCGTTTCATCTTCTCATCGCCGACTTCAATAAGGATACAAGGCGCCTTCGGCGCCCCGGTTTATGCTGGAGTTGACGATGACCGCGACGCCCAAGACGCCTCCCGCCGACCCGGAGACCGCGGCCCCGTCCCCGACGAGGAACGTGGTCACCGGCGAGCGGGACCCCGACGCCACGCGGCGCTCGTTCCGGGAGACCCTCGCCGAGTACCTCGACCGGCGCCTGCTCACCATCTTCATCTTCGGCATCGCCAGCGGGTTCCCCTGGGTGCTCTGGGGCTCGGCCATGACCGCGTGGCTCAAGGAGTCCGGCCTGACCCGCTCCGCCATCGGCGTGTTCGGCACGGTGGCCGCGGCCTACTCGATGCACTTCCTCTGGGCCCCCTTCGTGGACCGGATCCCGTTCCCTCTCCTCGGCCGGCTGGGACAGCGCCGCGGCTGGATCCTGGCCATGCAGATCATCCTGTGCCTGGCCACCCTGGGCATCTCGTTCACGCACCCGGCGGAGAGCGTCAAGTGGACGAGCGTCCTGGCCCTGGCCATCGCCTTCGCCTCCGCCACCCAGGACGTGGCCATCGACGCCTACCGCGTGGAGGTCATCCCGCGCGACGAGCCCACCAAGATCTCCCATGCCTCGGCCACCACCACCGCAGGCTGGTGGACGGGCTACGCGCTGCTGGGCGCCATCCCCTTCTTCCTGGCCGACCTGCCCGGCTGGACCTGGGGCCGCATCTACCTGCTGCTGGCTGCCATGTGGATCCCGATGATGATGACGGTCGTCTTCGCCCGCGAGGGCCAGCAGCACCGCGAGCGGTTCCGGGAGGCGGAGGAGAAGTACGAGCGGGCCCTGGCCCAGAAGGTCGCGCCCGGGGCGTGGGCGCGCTTGACGGCCTGGCTGGGGGTGACGGTGGTGGAGCCGTTCCGCGAGTTCTTCCAGAGGACGGGCACCAAGCTGGGCGTGAGCGTCCTGCTCTTCGTCTTCATGTTCAAGCTGGGCGAGGCCTTCCTGGGCCGCATGGCCATCGTGTTCTACAAGGAGGTGGGCTACACCGACACCCAGATCGCCACCTACTCGAAGCTGATGACGGCGGGGGTGACCATCCTCTTCTCGATGGCGGGCGGCCTGCTCAACGCCCGCATCGGCCTCATCAAGGGCCTCTTCGTGGGAGGCATCGCCATGGCCGCCTCCAACCTGATGTTCTCCTGGATCGCGATGGTGGGCCCCAGCGAGAAGCTCTACGCGGCCACGGTCTTCGTGGACGGATTCACCTCCGCCATGTCCACGGTGGCCTTCGTGGCCTTCATCTCCTACCTTACGAGCCACACCTACACCGCCACGCAATACGCAATGCTGTCCGCGCTCGGAACCCTCGGGCGAACGCTCGTCTCCGGCGCCAGCGGCTTCGTGGTCGATGCCTTGAAGGGGAACTGGACGCTCTTCTTCATCCTCACCGCCCTCATGGTCATCCCCAGCCTGATCCTGCTCGTGTTCGTCGGCCGGATGCTGCGCGAGCGAATCAAGCACTGGGAAGCCGAGGCCTGAGCGGGCGCTTCGACCACGTACTGGAGCGATCGATCCCGCCGGCACCTTTCCGGCGTGACGCTCGACTCCTGACAGGCTTGAAAGTGTCGTAGCCTCGCGCTCATGTTTCGGAGCTTGCGGGCCCAGATGTCCCCCATGTTCCGGAGCTGGCGTCTGGCCTCGGTGGCGCTGCAGTCCTTCGCCTCCGGCCTTCCCCTCGGCCTCGTCTGGATCGCGATCCCCACATGGATGACCCAGGCCGGCGTGGACATCAAGGTGGTGGGCCTGTTCACGCTGGCGCAGGCGCCCTGGACGTTCAAGTTCCTCTGGGCACCGCTCATGGACCGCTACCCGCCGCCCTTCATGGGACGCAAGCGCGGGTGGATCTTCATCGCGCAGATGGCGCTGCTCGTCCTGGGCCTGTGGCTGGCGGCCGTCTCCGATCCACCCGTCGCCGTGCTGGTGATCGGCCTGCTGACGCTGGCCATGGGCCTGGCCGCCGCCACCCAGGACATTGCGCTCGACGCCTACGCCGTCGAGGTGCTGCGGCGGGAAGAGCAGGGGGCCGCGGTGGGGGCGCGGACGGCCATGTACCGCGCCGCCATGTTCCTCTCCGGCGGCGTGTCCATCACGCTGGCCTCGGATTTCGACCTGAACCTCTTCGGTCTCCACCTGGGGCACTGGTCGGGATCATGGAAGGTCGTCAACTACCTGATGGCCGCGTGCTGGATCCCGCTCTTGATCGTGACCTGGAAGTCTCCCGAGCCGGACGTGGTGCCCGACCCGCCGAAGACCTTGAAGCAGGCGGTGTGGGAGCCGTTCCTCGGCTTCCTGGCCCAGCACCGGGCCCTGGAGATCCTGGCCTTCGTCGTGCTTTACAAGCTGAGCGACAACCTCACGCAGGCCTTGACGCGGCCGTTCCTCGTGCAGGTCGGCTTCGACGCCACCGACGTGGGCGTGGTCACGGGCACCATCTCGCTCGTGGCTACGCTCGTGGGGACATTCCTTGGCGGCCTGCTCACGAACTCGCTCGGCCTCGGCCGCGCGCTCTGGGTATTCGGCTTCTTCCAGATCTTCTCGAACCTCGGCTATGCGCTCGTGGCCCAGGTCGGCGCGAACAAGCCGATCATGTACGCCGCGGTGGCCTTCGAGCTGGGCTCCACCGGGCTCGGCAGCGGCGCCTTCGGCGTCCTGTTGCTCCGGCTCACGCAGAAGCGCTTCTCCGCCACCCAGTTCGCGCTGCTCTCCAGCCTGTTCTCGATCTCGCGCGTGCTGGCCGGGCCGCCCGCGGGCCTTCTCGCCGACGCCATCGGGTGGCGGGACTTCTTCATCCTCACGATCTTCACCGGCATCCCGGGCATGCTGATGCTCCATCGCTTCGTCCCCTGGGGCGTGCGGGAGATCGAGTTCCACACGGCGGCACCCGTGCGCGGCCGGCCCGTGGGCAGCGGCGAGGTGGCGATGAAGGCGGCCCTCGGAGGTCTCATGGCCTCGGCGGCCGGCCTGCTCACGATGGCCACCCTGTGGGGCATCCGCAGCTACCGGGCCCGTTACGGCTTCAACTTCCCGCACCAGGTCGGCGAGGTCCTGCGGCCCGCGACGCTCGGGGCGTGGACGACCTTGATCGGCATCCTGGTGATCGGCCTCACCGTCGCCCTCGTGACTGCCGCCACGTTGGTGGCCCGTCAGGGGTTGGAGCCATCGAAGCGGGCTCGAGCGGGGGAATAAGCCTGGACGGACGGGCGTAGAATCGGTAGGGTCCCACCGCGACGGCGGCGGGAACCCGGGAGGCCGGTCCGGTGTCGAACTCAATGGCGACACGCGCGGAGCTCAGGATGGCCTCGGTGGACATGGCGCTCGCGTCTGAAGCCCTTCCGTGGGAAGGCGCATCGGACGGCCGCCTGCTGGAGCTCTGCCGCGGCGGCGATCCAAGGGCCTTCGCCCGGCTGGTGGCGCTCCATGAAGGGATGGTCTTCAACCTCGCGGCCCGTCTCCTCGGCGACCCGGAGGAGGCGAAGGACGCCTCGCAGGAGGTCTTCCTGCAGGTCTTCCGCACCCTGGCGCGGTTCGAGGGCCGCAGCAGCCTCCGGACCTGGATCTTCCGGATCGTGGTCAACCACTGCCGGAACCGTCAGCGGTGGTGGCGGCGCCGGAAGAAGGACCGCTGCTGCGCGATCGAGGACCTGACGCCTTCGCAGGAGGCGCGCCTGCCCGCGGGCCCGGAGAGCGAGAGCCCCTACGAGCACGCCCGGCGCGTCGAGGAGGCGCGCCACGTGCAGGCGGCGCTGCTGCGCCTCTCCTTTGACCACCGCGCGATCCTCCTCCTTCGCGAGGTCGAGGGCCTCAGCTGCGAGCAGGTGGCGGCCGCGCTGCATGTGCCCGAGGGCACGGTGAAGAGCCGGCTGGCCCGCGCGCGCGACGCGCTGCGCCGGCAGCTCGAAGCCACGCTGGGGAGCGCGCGGCCATGACCTGCCGCGGCGTGCGCCGGCGCCTTTCGGCCTATCTGGACGGCGACCTTCGCCCGGCCGAGTCCGGGGAGGTGCGGGTCCACCTCGAGGCCTGCGCGGAGTGCGCCGAGCGGTGCCTCGGGCTGCGGGCCGCGCTGGGCGCGCTTTCGGCCCTGCCCCGGCTGGAGGGCTCCGACGGGATCTCCGCGCGGGTCCTGGACCGCATCGAGCTGGAGCGGCGCGGGCCCGGCTTCGCGTTGCTGGTGCGGCGCTGGGGAGCTGGCCGCCCGCTGATCATCCCCAGCCTGCTGTCGGCCGCCCTCATCCTGATGGTCGTCCTGGCGGGAGCGCTCGCGCTCGACCGCATCAACGATCCCGGGCCGCTGCCCGAGGTGGCGACCCGCGGCGGGTCGGAGACCTGGAGCATGAGCGCGCCGTCGGGCAGCGAGGGCAACCCGCTCTTCCAGTCGGCAGACGTGACCGCCCCCCGGGCGCGGGGCACCGCCTTCCCCGATCACGTCCTCGCGGAGATGGCGGAGGGGACGCTCTTCGTGGAGACCGTGGTGGCCCGCGACGGGACGGTCTCGACGGTGACGCTCCTGAACGGCGACTCGCGCGAGGCGCGCCCGCTCCTCGAGGCCTTGCGCCGCGAGCGCTTCGAGCCCGGGCGGCTGAAGGGCCGGCCCGTGGCCGTCAGCGTCTACCGCCTGATCAGCCGCATGGACGTCCTGGCCTCGATCACCTAGGTCCCGTCTCCGCCAGGAGCGGGGCGATCCGCGCCGCGACCACGTCCACGCCGATGCCGTCCATGCGTGCGTGCGGGCTGCGCAGGACCGTCACGCGCGGGCCCACGGGCGACCAGACACCCGGATCGGTGGGACCGAAGAGCGCCATCGTCGGCGCGCCCCAGGCCGCCGCGAGATGGGACACTCCGGAGTCGCTGCCGACGAAGGCGGCGGCGCGGGCCAGCGCGGCCCCGAGGACGCGCGCCGTGAGCCCACGCGCGAGGACGGCGCCGCCACGCCCGCGGAGCGCCGCCGCCGCCGCGGCATCGGCCGGTCCCTCGACGAGCAGGAACCGGTCGGCGCCGAGCGCGTCCAGCAGCCGAGCGAAGCGATCGGCCGGCCACGTCTTGGACGGCGAGCCGCTGCCCGGGTGAACGGCCAGGAACCGGGGCGGAAGGTCACGAACGAGCGCGGCCGCCCGGTCCGCCTCGTCGCTCGTGGCCTCGAGGACCGGCGGCCCCTCCGCGCAAGGCGCGAGAGACGAGACGGCGCGGGCCAGCCACTCCGCGGCGTGCCCGGATCCCGCGGGCGGCATCGGGTCGTGGACCACGAGCCGTGCGATGACGGCCCCGAGGTTGCGCGCGAGGTCCGCGTCCCGGCTGAAGGCCACGGCGGCGTCGAAGCCGCCGAGCGTCTCGCGCAACGCGGCCGACGGGCCGGCCTCCGTGAAAAGCTCGGCGATCCGGGCCGATTCCCACGGCAGCAGTAGCCGGACCTCGCCCGGCCCCGGTCCGACCAGAGCCGAGCCCGCGTCGTGCGGGGCGAGCAGCGCGACCCGGTGGCCGGAGCGATGGAGGCACGCCACCGCGCGGCGGAGGAGCAGGACGTCGCCCAGCGCGCCCGCGCGGACGAGGAGGACGTTCAGGCTAGGGGACGTCGACGCGGGCCGTGGCCACGTTGCCGAGGAGGTCGGTGGCGCGGACGACCACCACGTGCGGGCCCGGAGGCGTCATGTCCGGCAGCGCCACCTCGTAGGACTCCTCCTTCTCGTCGTTGATCCCGTCGGTGGGGTGGATGTCCTGCCAGGGACCGCCGTCCACCGAGTACTCCGCCTTCCGGATGAGGCTGCTGTCGTCTCTCGCCACCGCGCGCACACGCGCCCCGCTCCGGCTCTCCACGACCGCCGTCACCGTAGGCGGCGTGTTGTCGACGTCGAAGGCATTGCTCTCCTTGTCGCCCGAGAGCGCCAGCCCTTCCGGGTTGGAGGGCGCGTCACTGGCTGTCACGCGGATGACGTAGCGGCCGTTGGGGACGGTGGTCGTGTCCCAGGCCACGACGGCGTCGGTCAGCCCCTTGCGCAGGATCCGGAAGCGCGAGTCGTCGGCGGAGCGGTAGGAGACGTCGTAGGAGAGCGTGTCGCCGTTGGGGTCGTCCGCCTTCCAGGAGAAGGTCTGGATGCCCTTCTGGTACAGCTTCCGGCTGTAGGCCGTGGCCGGCGGCATGGCGAGCCGCTGGCTGGCCATGCCCGGCGGCGGCTCCGGGCCCTGGCCGGGCTCGAGCCCGAGGATCTCCATCTCGCCGCTGATGGACAGCGGCTTCTGGAAGACCTCGCCGGAAGGATGGACGGTCACGCCCTGCACCTGGGGCCGCAGGTTCCGCTGCAGGTACGCCGCCGAGAGGGAATCGAGGACGGGCGAGACGCCCTCCTTCCCGGCCATGACGACCTTCACCTGGAGGAAGCGCGCGGACTCGCTCGTGATCGGATCGCCGTCCTTGCGGCCGTAGGGCCTCGACCAGTCGGACCAGGTGCTGTCGGGCGTGCCGGTGTTGCCGCTGCGGGTCAGGACCTGCACCTCCGCGCCCGCGGGCAGCGACGCCTCCCAGGCCAGGCGGCCCCAGCTCGAGACGGTCTCGGTGTCCTTCACCTTGGAGGTGAAGGTCCCGCGCGCGCCGGGCGCGGCGCCCAGCTCGAAGACCTTGCCCGGGTTCGACGTGGCCAGCAGCGTGGCGCCACCCGGGCCGCGGAGCAGCGCGGTCACCTGCTGCGCGGGAAGCGTGGCGATCATGCTCCAGGTGCGGTCGTCGCGCACGCGGTAGATCTTGCCCTTGTTGCCCGTCCCCACGAGCAGGCCGTCGTCGGTGCGGAGGATCGCGTGCGGCGTCTCCTCGGCCGACGACCACAGCGTGTCCACCTCGCCTGACGGCAGCAGGCGCAGGACGGCGCTGCGGCTTCCGCCCGCCGTGCGCGCGGCCTCCAGCGGGCGGGGCGACGGCGAGGGCGCGGGCACCCCGGGCGGCACGATCGCGAAGCTCTCCGTGATCGTGACGGTGCCTTCGCCGCTGGGGACGGAGACGGGCGGCACGATGCCGGGCGCCCGGACCGGCTCCTCCTTCTCCTTGCCGTCGATGGCGGCGGCGTAGAGGCTGCCGTCCTTGCCCACGTCCAGACTTTTCACCTCGCGGTACGCGGAGTCGTGGAGGACGAAGACCTTTCCGGCGGGATCGATGCGGTAGAGGATGCCGCCGGGCGAGCTGCCCGCGTAGACGTTGCCCGAAGGGTCCACGGCCAGCGCGGTGATGTGGGTCTCCGAGCTGACGAGCAGGACCTCGGCCTTGCCCTCCTTGTCCACGCGGTGGATGCGTCCCTCGCTCCCGGTGGCCACCAGGAGCCGCCCCGCGCGGTCGAACGCCAGGGCCCAGACGTACTTGTCGCCTGGATCGTAGAAGGTCTCCACCAGGCCCGCGGCGTCGATCGCGTACACCTTGCCGTCCGGCGACGTGCCCGCGTAGAGCCGGCCGTCGGGGCCGACCGCCAGGGCGTGCACCTCGAGCTCGGTGGCGTCGAAGAGCGCCGTGGCGCGGCCGTCCTCCATGCGGTAGACCTTGCCGTCGTTCCCGGTGCCGGCGTAGAGCGCGCCCTTGCCGTCCCGCGCCAGGCACCACACGAATGGCGCGTCCGTGTCGGGCAGGCCTCGAGTGGCGGGCGCCAGGCGCACGCGCCCTTCCGAGTCCACGGAAAGCCCCTCGGTGTCGCCGTCGAGGAAGTCCTGCGCGCCCTCGATCTTCCAGAATTGCGGCTGCGCGGCGCGGGCGGGCGGGGGCGCGGCCACGGTGGCCGCCGCGACGAGCGCGGCCAGGCGCAGGCGTGCGCCGCCTTGCGAGGCACGGCCGCTGCGGGGTCGCGTCACCGCTGGACGGTGAGGGTCAGCAGCCGCGATCCGGTGACCGCGTAGTCGGTGGGGAGGTCGAAGTCCCAGACGGCCGCGGTGCGGAGGGGGATGACGTTGCCCGCCTCGTCCGATCCGCCCAGGACGGAGAGCACGGACGGCGGCAGGGCCTGCAGGTACTCCCCGCGCACGATCGCGCCCTCGTCGGCGCGCAGCAGCCGCGCGTACACGTGGTTGTTGCGGCGCAGGCCGTTGATGGCGCGGATGAGCTGGTCCAGGTCCTTGGGCACGAAGGGCTGGCGCATCTCGCGCTGCTCCATGGCCGTCAGGGAGTCGGCGTCGGCCACGAGCAGCGAGTAGGTCCCCGCGGGTGCGCTGGCCGGGACCGCGACGGGAATGGTCTGGGTGTGGGTCTCGCCGCGATAGTTGCGCAGCAGCACCTTCAGCGGGACGGTGGTGCCGGCGCGGACGGGGCCCTGCCTCTCGATCCAGGCCCGCTGCAGGGTGGCGCTCTGGTTGGTCTCGAAGGACTCCACCTCGACCTCGATCTTGTCCACGCTGACCCGCTCGAAGTCGTTGCTCATGAGGTAGGCCACGGGCGCCGCCACCATGGCCGAGGCCTGGGTGGCCGGCTGCTCCTGCGTGAAGAAGTCCTCGACGCGGATGTCGGGCCGGCCCGCGAGCGACAGCCGCGCGTCCAGCCGGATGGTGGCGGTGCCGAACGCGCGCTCGTTGGCCTGTAGCACCGAGGCCAGCGAGACGTAGGCCAGGACGGGGCTGAAGAGCTCGTCTTCGACGATACGGAAGGAGAAGCTGCGCTCCTGGCCGCGGCTGGTGGTGAGCTTCACGTCCACCGGGATCATGCGCGGCGTCTTGCCGATCCGGCCCGCGATCGCGGTGTTCCGGTCCTGGTCCATGGTGCCCACCGGCTCGCCGGCGGTGCTGATCTTCCAGGACTGGTAGAGGCTCGGGAAGACGGAATAGACGTACGCCTTCTTCATCGGGAACTGCGTCGGCCCCAGGTTGTAGAAGGGATGGCCGAAGGCGTAGACGCGGTCGCCGTCGATGTGGGTCACGGTGCCCGTGACCGAGAGGTCCATGTCCCCCTCGATGAGGGAGACGCCCACGGGCGAGCCCGGGGCGAGGTCGGGCAGCGCCTCTTTGGGCGCGGGGCCGCGGCCGGCGCCCATCACGGGGCGGAAGCCGAGGGCGGAGAAGACGTCGCGCGCCCACTCGAAGGTCGCCGGATCGAACCCGGAGAAGACCATGGGCAGCGACAGCGGGGTGAGCGTGCCGCCCGCCGGGAAGGCGGCCCCCTCGCGCAGGGAGCCGCGGTCCACGAGAACGGCCTGCGACGGCCGGCGGAGGGCGGATATCAGGGCCTCGCGGTCCAGGGGCATGGCCGGCCCGGCCGCCCCGAAGGCGGTGGGGAACCGCGTGGAGGCCGCGCGCGGTGCGTCCGTGCGCGTGGCCTCGATCATCTCGCCGATGGGCGTGATGCCGCCGATCGTCTCCTTGGAGAACGGGAAGCCGTAGGCCACCGCGCCCACCAGCTTGCCGTCGATGAACACCGGGCTGCCGCTCATGCCCGCGATCACGCCCGTCTTCTCCAGCGGCCCGCCCTCGAGCCGGGCCAGGATGATGCTCTGCTTGGGGGCCACGTTCTCGAGGACGCCGATCACCTCGACCTTGAACTCCTCGATCTTCGTGCCTTCGAAGACCGTGCGGCCCACTCCGATCATCCCGGGGCGGACGTCGGCGAGGGGCATGATCTCCTGGGCCGGGGACGCGGGAGCGGCGAGCGCGACGAAGAGGACGGCGAGGGAGAGCGGCAAGCGCATGCACCATAGTAAGAGCGCGCGCGGTGAGCGTCAATTGGCGCGGCCGGGACGGCCGCGCGAGGCGTGATAACATCCCGACTTTGCCCGGGGGAGGGGGATTCATGGCGACGGTCGTGACCGAGACCAGGCGCGGAGCGGCCATCCCCGCGTGCCTCTTCGCCTGGCTTCTGCCGGGCGCCGGCCACCTCTACCTGAGGAGGACGGCCAAGGGGCTGGTGTTCCTGGGCGCGATCGGCACCCTCTTCGTGCTCGGCGTGGCCATGGACGCCCGCCTCCAGATGTCGCTGGGGCTGGACGACATCCTGGCCTCGCTCTTCAGCCTGGCCCAGATGGCGATCGGGGTGCCCTATTTCGCGGCCCGCGCGATGGGGTTCGAAGCGGGCCAGGTCACGTCGGTGACCCACGAGTACGGGAACACCTTCACGGCGGTGGGCGGCCTCCTCAACATCCTCGTGATCCTCGACGCGTACGACACCGCGGTGGGGCGCAAGCCCTGATGAGCAGCCACCTGGTCGTCCTCCTGACCTTCTCCGCCCTCGTCTCCGCCGTGTTCGCCATGCTCCTCCGGGAGGACACGACGAGCCGGGTCCGGTTCGCGGTGACGGCCTTCGGGGCCTTCGTGCTCTCGGCCGTGATCGTGGGCTGGATCATGCATCCGTTCCCCAGCTAGTGCCGCGGGCGCTGCGGCTGTGGGGCCCGGTCGCGGCGTGGATGGCGGTGATCTTCGCGGCCTCGTCGCGCCCGCTGCCGGAGTACGTAGCCCTGCTCCCCGACTGGGGGACGCACAGCGCCGCCTTCGCAATCCTGTGCATCC
>Ga0075418_10003986_pt1 | contig 16790 bp, 13 predicted proteins | sample SoiMetdeltSBSDD2_FD_81776 | JGI IMG/M metagenome (GOLD analysis project Ga0075418, IMG submission 81776) | Bulk soil microbial communities from a Populus tree surrounding site in Tennessee, USA - Soil MetaG P. deltoides SBSDD2 | ecosystem: Environmental > Terrestrial > Soil > Tree plantation... | reverse complement strand
TTCTTCACGTCGTCGGCCGCCGGTCAGGCGGCGGGTGAGGCCTTCATCCGGAGGCTCTCACAGCGCAAGGACGATCTCGATCCACCGTCGGGCCCGAAAGTGGCGGGCGCTCAGATCGCGGCGTTCCGTGAATGGGAAACGGTTAAAGGCGAGCGATTCGCTGAACTCAGGACCATCCGTCATCCCACGCTCGTTGTGAACGGCGTGCATGACGAGATGATTCCCGTTCACAACTCCTACCGGTTGAGCGAGAACTTGCCGAACGCCGTCTTGCTCACGTACCCCGACGCGGGGCACGGCTCTCTATTTCAATATCCGGAGTCGTTCACGAAACACGCGGCGGCGTTCCTGTCCTCCGAGTCCGAATCGGCCGCCTTCTGACGCGAGGCTCGAGAACCTGGCACGACGTGCTCGCTACAGGAGCGAATGCAACGCGGTGCCAATGGTGGTGCCACAACTTTCGTTTCCGGTCAGCGCTGGCAGTCGCCCGTGTCACCTAACGCGCTGAAACACAACGGCCAGCGCTGGCATGCGCTGGCCGTGCAGGATTACGAATCGAGAGCTCTACCACTGAGCTACGGTGGCAACGGGAGCAGGAAGTTAGCGACGGGCCCCCCGTCACTCAAGCTTGATGCGGCTGAGATCGAACCGTCGCCTTGGGCGACGCTGGGCGTACATTAGGTACTGCAGCTCGTCGAGCCGGGCGACGTTGCGCGCGAGCGCGGCCTCGAGCTCGGGACCTTTGCCGAAGCCATAGGTATTGTCACGTGAACCTCGTCCTTGATCTGACCACGGCGGCCGCACTGGCGGTCGCCGCGCTGGCGGGACTGGCCGTCGGGATCGAGCGCGAGTGGTCCGGCCACGCGTCGGGCCCCAACGCGCGCTTTGCCGGCGTACGCAGCTTCCTCCTGCTGGGACTGCTCGGCGGGATTGCCGGCTGGCTCCTGGCCGGCGGCCTCACAGCCGTCGGTGTGTTGCTACTCGGGGCGGGAAGCGCGCTGAGCGTGGCCGCCTACGTCATGGCGGCGCGCCGCGGCGGGAGCAGCAGCACGGCGGACGAACCGCCGATCGGCGGCACCACGGAACTCGCCGCGCTCGTCGTGCTCGCGATCGGCGCCGTCTCCGGCCTCGGTTACCCCTTGCTGACGAGCGCCGTCGCGGCGGTCATGGTGCTCGCGCTCGCGGAAAAGACTCGCATTCACAGCGCCATCGGGCGCATCGGCCAACCTGAGCTCGCGGCGGCGCTGCAATTTGCCGTCCTCGCGCTCGTCATCCTGCCGCTCCTGCCCGCGGGCCCCTACGGCCCGTTCGGGAGCATTCGCCCGCGCAGCCTCTGGGTGCTGGTCCTGATCTTTTCCGGGTTGAACTTCGCCGGCTATCTCGCGGGGCGGGCCATCGGCCCGCGGCGGGGCTACAACCTCACCGGTGTGATTGGCGGCCTCGTCTCCTCGACCGCTGTAACGCTCCGATTCTCCATCAAGAGCCGCGAGGAACCGGCGGCGAGTCACGGACTCGCGCTTGGAGTCGTCGGCGCGTGCACCGTCGTGATCGTGCGCGTGCTGGCGGTGACCACCATCCTCCGACCAACGGTCACCCTTGCACTCCTCCCCTACCTCGTCCCCGCGCTCGTGATGGGCGTCGTCGCGTACGCGATCGCATCGCGCCAACGCCAAGGGGATAACGAGGGTGAATCGCTCGCGCCGAGCAAGAATCCCCTCGGCCTGTGGGCGGCCATCAAGATGGCGGTCGCGTTTCAACTCGTGCTGCTGCTCGTGCCGCTCGCGAAAGAATTGTGGGGCTCGTCGGCGGTCGTGGTATCGGCGGCGCTGCTCGGGCTCACCGACATGGATGCCCTGACGCTCTCCATGGCTCGACTCGACGGTCCCGATGCCGTCGCACTCGGCGCGGTCGGGATCGCTGTCGGACTGCTCGCGAATACGATCCTGAAGCTCAGCCTCAGTCTGGTGTTGGGCGCGGTGCCGTTCCGGCGAATCGCAGCGACGGGACTCGCCCTCATCGCCGTGGCGTCGGCGTTTGGACTGTGGATCGGACGGACTCTGTGACTGGGCGCTAGATCCTTCCGCGCACCACCACACAGCACATCCCCGGCTGCGGATCGAGTGCGGCCTGGCACCCGATGAGCTCGAGTCCCCGGACCACGCCGGCCAAAAGCGCCTGGTTCATGCTGCACATCAGCGACTGGTAGTCGCGCGCCAGGGTGTGGAAGGGACAATTGTGGAGCCGGATCGCGCCGTCGCGGGCGCGAAACGGCTCGTACCCGTGTTCCCGCAATACTGACTCCAACTCACGGAGCGCTCCCGAGCGCGTCGCCCGTTTCCCGGCGCGCCGCCGCGCCGCGCGTCCCAGGCCGGTCCCGAACTGCCGGGCCGTCCGTTGCAGCTGCTTCGTGGTGGCTGGGAGCGCCCGCGTTGCGAGCGCGCCGGCGAACAACCGCGCGGCGAGCTCGTAGTCGCGAGGCGGCAGCGACACGTCGACCTGGAGCGCCGAACGGCGGTACAGCTTGGCCGGGCGTCCGGCTCCGGGGCCGCGCCGGCGGGTGAGGCGGCGGTAGGAAGCCTCGAGCAACCCGGCGTCCACGAGTTTGTCGAGATGAAAGGCGGCGAGCGCTCGCGACGCCCCGACGCCGCGGGCCGCCTGATCGCGGCTCACCGCCTCGGGGCCTTGGGCCACGAAGCAATACAGGGCCCGCCGCATGGGGTCCGCCAATGTGGCAATCAGCCCGATGGTGCGCTCCTGCTTCCGCGCGCGCATGGCCACAATCTAATACCTGCGGCTGTTCGCGAAATGCCCCTGGCCCATTCGGGCCTCGGAACAAAACAAACGTACACTTGTTTTAGAAACACGGACCGGCGGCCGCCTCCGGCGCTCCCGACCATGGTTCCGCACCCATTGCAAGGAGTCCACCATGCTAGCGTTGCTGCTCGTCGGGGCGCTCGCCGCGACCCCTGTCCCCACTGCCCCGCACAGCGCGGCGCGGACCAGTGATACCACACCCTCGGTCAGTCGCGCGGCCTTCCATGACGCCATGCGCCAACTCTGGGAAGACCATATCACCTGGACCCGCCTGTACATCGTCAGCGCCGCCGCCGGGCTCCCCGATGCGGAGCAAACGGCCGGACGCCTGCTCAAGAATCAGGCCGACATCGGCAACGCAATCGCGCCGTTTTACGGAGCGGCCGCGGGGCAGCGCCTGACCGCCTTGCTGCGCGGGCATATCCTCACGGCAGCCAAACTGTTGGGAGCGGCCAAAGGTGGGGACACGATCACCGTCAACGCGGCGTCCGTCGAGTGGTCCGCGAACGCCGACAGCATCGCGACGTTCCTGAGCTCGGCCAATCCCCGCCACTGGCCGGTGGAAACGCTGAAGACGGCGATGCGGATGCACCTCAAGCTGACCCTCGATGAAGCCACTGCGCGTCTCCAGGCCAACTGGGCCGCGGACATCGCCGCCTACGACGAGGTACACCGCCATATCCTCCAGATGGCCGACGTTCTGAGCGACGGCATTATCAGGCAGTTCCCCGGCCGATTCAACTGAGGACCAGGAACGATCCTCCGTCGCCGGGGCGTGCAACGCATTGCGTTTCTGGGGTGTCCATTAGAGAGGCGCACTAAAAGGGGAGAGACAATGCGCACACCCGCGACTATCACATTCTTGCTCCTTTGCTGTGCAACGATTCCGTCCAAACACCTCTCCAGCCAGTCGAGAGCTGAACAGATCGCGACATCGTTCACGAAGTTCAAGCATGCTGTGAAAGAGAAGCACGGTGTTCGAGTGGAGAAGTACAAGGACATCCGGAGTGAACCCACCGTGAGGCAGAACCTGATTGAGTACTCCGGTGTGTATGAGGTCGCGGACTTGGGTTATACGCTCAGTGTCCGGGTCGAGAATGACGGCACGGCACGGGCCAACGGAGCTGACGGTGGGCCGGAGTCCCGTTCATTTGAGCTCAAAAACGCGAAGATCGCAGGCGCCGTTTTAACCGGTACCAAGGTCTATAGCGACGGCACTATCGAGCGTTTTGAGGGCGCTTTCCTGACTCGCACCGAGCGCGATAGTCCAACCGATCCCGGCATCGTCCGATATGGATTGGGAGTTGTTCTTGCCACACCCGTCGAGCATGGCGGCATCACATACGAGCAGCTGTTCTATCTGTTGAGGCGCTGAGGCGCGCGTTGATCGCCTCGACGTCCGGCTTGACCGCGTCGTCGAGCGCGACGTGGTTGCGATCGTTGCGCACAATTCGGGAAAACAGCGTGATGTCGCGGTCAGACAGGAACCGCCACAGCAAACGGGCCCACGACTGATGGGCTGACAGGGAGGCGTACACCTCGGGAGCCGTGGCGCGGATCTCCGGCAACCGGTTCCACGGCACCGATGGGAAATCGTGGTGCTCGTTGTGGTAGCCCACATTGAACGCGAGCCGGTTGAGCGGTCCGTAATAACTGAAGGTTTCCTGCTCGCCGTCCTCCGTGAGGTAGTGTCGCTGGATCCAGCGCGCGCCGAGGGGATGCAGCCCGATTGAGAAGAACAGCGAGAGCCCAAGGTAGAGTATCGCTTTCGGCCCCAGGACCACCCACACGGCGGCGGTGAACGCCACCTGCACCAGCAGATTAATCACCGTCCACCGATCCCACAGCGGAACCTCTTTCACCCGCCACGGGCGGATCGCCTGGAAGATCGGGAACAGCAGCAGCCAAAGCGCTTTGCCGAGCGCCGACCGCCCAACGAGCCGGGCCTCCCATCGAAACGGAAGGTCACCGTCGAGTTCGTACACGCCCTGAAAGGCGTGGTGCTTGAGGTGGTACTTGGAGAACGATATCGCGCCTGGAAAGAGCTGCGGCAGGTTGGCCAGCAGCGCGGTAAGGATGTTCGGAACCTTCCGCTTGAAGACCAGCCGGTGCGCCGTTTCATGGATTATCACGAACAGGGCGTGGTCCGCGAACGCGCCGACCATGTAGGCGGCCACGACGGCGACCCACCACGGCAGCCCCACCACGACCCAGGCAATCGCGATCTGCAGCGCGACGATGCCGACGGTCCACCAGAACGTGACCGGGTTGGAGCCGATCAGGTTGCGGATCTCGGGATGGCGACCCAAGAGCTGCTTTGTTCGCAGGCGGTGAGGCTCGGGCGCCGCCGAGAACGCGAATTCGTCGTTGGAGCTTTTCACGAGCGTCGAAAAGTGGCGAGGGAGACGCCTCCCCGCCAGTGCCTGCGGCACGGTGGCTGCCAGTTCGGCGGGAAGGGTGTTTCAGGCGAGGCGCTCATACATTATCATGCGCGACCGAGGAGGAGCCGCTTGTACCAGATCGAGAACTCGAGCCAGCTTCTAAAAGCCCGCGGCGACCTGGTCAGCGGGAACCGACGGCGCTGGCTACCCGCGGTGAGCCGGACGGTGGTGATGTTGGGACTCACCAGCCTGTTCACCGATATCTCCGCGGAAATGGTCGCCACAATCCTCCCGCTGTACCTGCTGTTCGATCTGCACCTCGCGCCGGCGGCGTTCGGCGTGATCGACGGGCTGTATCAGGGGGCCGCCGCCCTCGTGCGCATCTTTGGCGGCGTCGCGGCGGACCGGTCACGCCGGTACAAGGAGGTCGCAGTCGTCGGGTACGGGCTATCCGCCGTCGCCCGGCTCGGTCTGCTGGTCGTAGGGAACGTCTGGACCCTGCTCGCGGGCGTCGTCATGGTAGACCGGCTCGGCAAGGGGATCCGCACTGCACCACGCGACGCGCTGATCTCGTTCAACAGCCGGCCGGAGGAGCTGGGCACGGCCTTCGGCGTGCACCGCGCGCTCGACACGGCAGGGGCGATGATCGGTCCGGTGATCGCCTTTAGCGTCCTGGCGCTCGCTCCCGGCGCCTACGACGCCGTGTTCGTGATCAGCCTCTGCACCGCGGTGATCGGACTGGGCTTCCTCACCCTGTTCGTTCAGAACCCGCCGGCTCCTTCCGTAGCCGCCGGTGAGCCGCAGTCCCTCTCCTTTAAGACTGCCGCGCAGCTGCTGCGGGTGCGCGGCGTGACTCGGCTGCTCGTTGTTGGAACGGCCTTGAGTCTCGCGACGATTAGCGACGGGTTTCTATACGTCACTCTGCAACGTCGCGTCCAATTCGCCGCGCAATTCTTCCCGCTCTTGTACGTCGCCACCGCGGCGATCTTCATGCTGCTCGCCGTCCCTCTGGGCCGCCTGGCAGATCGCGTTGGACGTTCGCGCGTCTTCATCGGTGGTTACGCCCTGCTGCTGCTCGTCTACGCGTCGCTGCTGGTGCCTTGGACAGGGGCGGTACCGGTGCTGCTCGATCTGGCTCTGCTGGGCGCGTATTATGCGGCCACCGATGGTGTACTGATGGCGTTGGCGGGTGCCGTCCTGCCCATCGAGCAGCGCGCCAGCGGCATGGCGCTGCTGACGACGGGCACGAGTTTGGCGCGCCTGGCGGGCTCGATCCTCTTCGGCCTGTTATGGACTTGGCGTGGAGTTGAGTTTGCGGTCGCGCTGTCGACGGCGGTCCTGACAATCACTATTCTGGGGGGAGGCCTCGCGCTGCGGCGGAGCCGGGAGGAGAGTGATGGTCGAACCGCTACGTCCTAAGACCCGCCGGATGGTGTTTGCCCTCCTCGTGACTGTGTGCCTCGTTGTCGCTGTGGGTTACGGTGCGCGGGCGGTGCAACGCACCCGATCGGAGAGCGGTGCAGCCGTGGCCGGCATGCCAGAAGCAGAAGCGAGTGGGGACAGCGCCGCCGCACGTGCGCTCATTGGCAAGTCACCCACGGTCTTGTTCCGCAACGAAGTCACCGGCGATAACTGGGCGAAGACCGCGCTGGTTCCTGTCACCGCCCCCGCCGGCTCGCGAGCCATCGTGCCTTTACGATGCCGGCGGCTGCACTTCTCGGGCGGCCGCGGGTTATGTCTCGCCGAGGAACCTGGCTTTGGTATGTCCTATGAGGTGTACGTCTTCGGATCGGATTTCCAGGTCACTCACAAACTGGCGTTGTCCGGCCTCCCGAGTCGCGCACGCGTCTCGCCGGACGGCCGCTACGGCGCCACCACCGTATTCGTGGCAGGTCACTCCTACGCGGCCGACGACTTCTCGACGGAAACCACGATCTTGGACCTCGCGAACGGAAAGAAAGTGGGGACCTTGGAGGAGTTCACCGTCTTGCGCGACGGGCGGCCATTCAAGGCCGTTGACTTCAACTTCTGGGGAGTCACGTTCGCCCCCCCCCCGGATGCGAACCGGTTTTACGCCACGTTGAAGACCAAGGGGCAGACCTACCTGGTGGAGGGCGACCTTGCCGCGCGGCAGATGCGGGTGCTCCGACCCAATGTGGAGTGCCCATCGTTGTCGCCCGACGGCACGCGCGTGGCGTTCAAGAAGCGCATCGGCGGTGGACGCGGGCAGGCGACCTGGCGGTTCCATGTTCTCGACCTCCGCACGATGAGCGAGACGCCGCTCGCCGAGGATCGGAGCATCGACGATCAGATCGAGTGGCTGGATGACCGGTTCGTCCTCTACGGTGTCTTGACGGACGTGTGGACAGTGCCCGCGGACGGGAGCGGCGAGCCGCGGCGGTACGTGAGTCGGGCGGTCTCGCCGGCGGTGATCCGCACTGCAATGAACGCCCCCCTGCCCAGCGAGACCCGGACCCTGACGCTCGCGCCGAGCGACATCGCGGTCGCGATGTCGGCCGCGCCCAACCCGGTGCAGGTTGGACGGGACCTCACTTACACGGTGACTGTGAGCAACAACGGGCCGGCCGCCGCCACGCAGATCGGGCTCGATGTCCGGCTGTCCCCGGCGGCGAGCTTCAGTCATTTCGCGCCTGTGACCGAGCCGCGCATCCCCTATGGCTGCTACGTGGAGAGCGAGTACTTCTCCTGCACCGTCGATCGGCTGCAGGCGCGCGCGACGTGGACCCTGCAATTCATAGTCAAACCGAAAGCAGCAGGGCCGCTGATTCATCGCGTCACGGTGGGCGAGGCTCAGCCCGATCCGGTTCCCGGCAATAACAGCGCAACGGTAGAGGTTCGAGTTGCGCAGTGAGCGGGAACGCGAGCGATTTCCTGCATACGGTCTATGAATGGATTTCGCGTTTTCGCCGACCCCTGGTGGGTCAACCTCCTGGTCCTCGTGCCGTTCGTATCGTTCTATTTCTGGCGTCGGACCGGACTGGCGATCGAGCGCTCAACCTTGGCGCTCGCCGCCGTGGTGGGCCTCGCGTTCGGGTTCGTCGAAGCGGTGGTCGTGGTGTACCTCCGCGGCGCTATCGGGCTCATCCCCGCTCCTGGCGCTGCGACAGCGCAGGTGTCCGTCCATGACATCCCTTCGCATCTGCTCGCGATTGAAGTCGTGCGCGAAGCCGCAACCATCGCGATGCTCGTCGCCATCGCGTTCCTCAGTGCGCGGCGCGCCGCCGAGCGCTGGGCCATGTTCCTTTACGTGTTCGCCCTCTGGGACCTCAGCTATTACGCGGGATTGTGGGCGACGATAGACTGGCCCACCTCGCTGCTCACTGACGACATCCTTTTCCTGATTCCTGTACCCTGGATTTCGCAGGTGTGGTATCCGGTGGCGGTCAGCGGCTTGAGCGTGCTCGCCGTGGTATTCGCGAGTAGGATCGGGCGTCTCCGTGAACTTGTTCAGGGAAGCGCGCGGACAGCTTCCTGCTGACCGTGAGGAATGCTTCCTGAATCGCTCTTTTTCTCTCCTTTTCTTCTTTCTCTGGTCGCTCCGGTCATTTTTTCGTGCCTGAATCGCTCTTTCTTCTCCTTTTCTCCTTCTCTCGTCGCTCCGGTCGTCTTTTCGTGTGCGCAGTTGCTGACATTGTGCTATCGGCGGCGCCACATGCGCAAACGGTTGATTGATGTGAGGTTAGGTCTTCTGAAGACCTGATCCATGCAGTTTGAGCACAACGACTCGTGCGCTGAGCTCGTCAGACCGTCCGGAACCCCCTTACCGTTCGAGAGTAATTTATTGCTGGAATCCCCTTGCCTCACAAGGGGCTAGACCATTGGGCTTCACCTCGTCGTCCACTGGTTGGGTAAAGGGCTCAGAACTTGCTCATGATGCCGCCACGTGTTGGAGTAGCGCCCACTCAAAACATGTAGAGGCACGCGATCATGGCATCCGGTCGGCTCACTGTCGCCCCCGCTGTCGCTGTGTGTTTCGCAGGGCTCGTCGCATGCGCGCAAGCGCAGGACGGGCCCGCCAAAGCAGCTGCGTCGCCGTCACTCCCCGCATTCGATTCCACCACTTTCCGTCGTTCGCTTCCCGTCACCAACGAATGGATGCCCCTGAAGCCGGGAACGCGGTACGTCTACGAGGGCACAACCATCGAAGACGACGGGACGGCTGTTCCGCATCGCTTCGTGGTCAACGTTACGGATCTGACCAAAGTGATCGGTGGCGTGCGGTCGGCCGTCACCTGGGATCTCGATTACAGCGACGGCCAGTTGGTTGAAGCAGAGCTCGCTTTTTATGCGCAGGACTCGGGCGGCACGGTGTGGCTCATGGGCGAATACCCCGAGGAATATGACGAAGGCAAGTTCGTGGCAGCGACGCCCTGGCTCCATGGCTTGGAGCAAGCGCAGGCCGGAATCCTGATGCCGGCCAAACCTCAGACCGGTACGCCGGACTTTGCGCAGGGATGGGGGCCCGCCGTGAAATGGTCGGACCGCGGGCAGGTTGATCAGTTGGGCCAGAAGACGTGCGTTCCCGTCCGCTGCTACGAAGACGTGCTGATCATGGCGGAAACGAGCGGGTCCGAGCCCAACGCGCAGCAACTCAAGTATTACGCGCGCGGTGTCGGCAACGTCCGGGTCGGCTGGCGCGGCACCGGCGAGAAAACGAAAGAGACACTGGAGCTCGTGCGGATCGAGCAGCTCAGCGCGGCGGAGCTGTCCGCCGTGCGCGAAAAAGCACTGGCGCTCGAACGGAGCGCATACCAGCGCAGCAAAGCCGTCTATGGGCGTACCCCACCTGCAGAACGGACGCCCTGATCCATATGTCCACTACCCACCTGTCTTCAGACTGAGGTTCCGGTAATGATCCGTGGCATCGTTGAATCGAGCTTGAGGCTCCGCGTGTTGGTGATCGCCGCGGCGGCCGTGGTCATGGTTGCCGGTGTGGGCCAGCTGCGCCGGATGCCCGTGGATGTCCTTCCTGAGTTTGCGCCGCCCTACGTCGAGATTCAGACCGAGGCGCTGGGACTGTCCGCCAACGAAGTCGAAGACCTCGTCACGCTGAACGTCGAGGAGTTGGTTGCGGGAGTCCCCTGGCTACAAACGATGCGCTCGCGATCAGTCCCGGGGTTGTCGTCGGTCCTCATGATCTTCGAACCCGGCACGGACCTGATGCGCGCGCGACAGGTGGTTCAGGAGCGTCTGACGCTCGCGTACGCTCTGCCCAACGCGTCCAAAACGCCAGTCATGATCCAGCCACTGTCGGCGACGAGCCGGGTCGCGATGATCGGTTTGACGTCGAAGGAACACTCCATGATGGAGCTGTCCGTGCTGGCGCGTTGGACGATCAAGCCCCGCTTGCTCGGTGTCCCGGGCGTGGCGAACGTCGCGGTCTGGGGAGATCGCGACCGGCAACTCCAGGTGCAAATCGATCCCGAGCGCCTTCGGGCCCGCGGCGTCACGCAGCACCAGATCATCCAGACGGCCGGCAACGCCCTCTGGATCTCGCCGTTGACGTTCCTTGAAGCGTCTCACCCAGGCTCGGGCGGCTGGATCGACGGACCCAATCAGCGCCTCGAGATCCGTCACGTGCTCCCAATCTCCCAGCCGGCGGACCTGGCCAAGGTGACCGTCGAGGGGAAACCCTCGCTGCGCCTCGGCGACGTCGCTGACGTGGTGGAGGGGCATCCCCCGCTCATCGGCGATGCGCTGCTGACCGGCGAGCCGGGCCTCTTGCTCGTCATTGAAAAGCTGCCGGGCGCCAACACGCTCGAAGTGACGCGCCGCGTCGAAGCGGCGATGGCCGAGCTCAAGCACGGTATGCCCGGGATTGAGCTCGATTCGAGCGTGTACCGCTCGGCGAGCTTCATCGAAATGGCGTTCGCGAACCTGAGTAAGGCGCTCATCATCGCCGCGATCCTCGGCGTGCTGGTGCTCGTCGCCACGCTGCACAACTGGCGGGCGGTCTTGATCGCGCTCATCACCATTCCGCTCGCGCTCATCGTCGCTGCGATCGCGGTTCGGATGATGGGCGGCACGCTCAACATGATGGTGCTCGCCGGCCTGGTGATCGCCCTGGGAATTGTCGTCGACGATTCGATACTTGGCGTCGACTCCTTGGTGCGGCATCATCGCAGCGAGCGCGGCGCATCCGGCATGAAGCTCGCGATTCAGGCCGCGCTCGACAGCCGCGGGGCCATGCTCTTCGCCACACTGATTCTGTTGCTCGCGGTGGTGCCCGTATTCCTGATGGGGGGCATCGCCGGGGCGTTCTTCAAACCCCTGGCGCTCTCCTACGCACTGGGCATGCTCGCATCTATGGTCGTCGCGGTGACCGTCACGCCGGCGCTTGGGATGATGCTCCTCGGAAACGAGCCACTTGACGAGCGCGCGGGCCTCGCCCGCGTGCGTGGGCTGGGCAGCACGTTCAGCGGACTCGTGTCACGCGCGGTCGCCTCTCCGCGCCGGGCGCTGACGGCCGGCGTCATCATGCTGGCGTTCGGCGTCATTGGGTGGTCGGTGTTGCAGCAATCGTTGCTGCCATCGTTCCAAGATCGGTATGTGAAAATCGACTGGACGGGCGCGCCCGGAACGTCCCATCCGGCCATGGTCCGCGTGATGACGCGCGCGAGCGCCGAGCTCCGCGCCATTCCGGGCGTCAAGAGTGCCCACGTGCACGTGGGCCGCGCCATCACGGGCGATCAGGTGGTGGACGTCAATGCCGGCCAGCTGTGGATCGGTATCGAGCCTACCGCCGACTACGACGCAACCGTCGCCGCAATTCAGGAAACCGTCGATGGTTACCCCGGTCTTGCGCGCAGTGTGCAGAGCTATGTCAGCGACCAAATCCGCGAGGTGCTGGCCGGCTCGAGCCAATCCATTGTGGTGCGCATCTTCGGCAAGAAGCGCGATGTGCTCCGCGAAAAGGCGGAGGAGGTCAGGCAGGCGCTCGCCGAGGTCGCGGGCATCACCAATCTCCGAGTCGACGGCTACATCGAGGTGCCGCAGGTGCAGATCCAGGTGAACTTGGCGAAAGCCGAGCCCTATGGACTGAAACCGGGCGACGTGCGACGCGCGGCGGCCACCATGTTCGCCGGACTGGGCGTCGGGTCGCTGTTCGAGGAGCAAAAGGTCTACGAGGTAGTTGTATGGGGGACGCCGAAGCTCCGCAACAGCGTGAGCGACATCGAGAACCTGACGATCGACACACCGCGCGGTGGGTACGTGCGCCTGGGCGACGTGGCGGATGTGCGTGTAGCGCCGACACCCGCCGTCATCCACCACGAGGCCTTGCAGAACCGTATTGACGTCGTTGCCGACGTACGCGGCGCCGATCTGCTCACCGTCGCGGACGCCGTCGATACCAAACTGGAAAACATCAAATTCCCAGTCGAGTACTACCCGTCACTGCTGGGCGAAGCAGCGGAGAAAGAAGCCGCTGAAGAGCGCATGTTCGGCTTCGCACTCGCGGCCGGGATCGGCATTCTCCTGCTCCTCCAGGCCGCGTTCCGCAGCTGGCGCCTGGCGACGCTCTTCTTCCTTGGACTGCCTGCCGCGCTCGCGGGCGGCGTTCTGGGAGCGCTGATCGACGGGGCTACGATTTCGCTCGGCACGATCATCGGCTTCACCGGCGTGCTCGCCATCGCGGTCCGTCACGGCGTCATGCTGATCAAGCACTATGAGCGCCTGCAGGATGAGGAAGGCGAGCCCTTCGGGCCGGCGCTGGTGATGCGCGGCACGCAGGAGCGGACCGCACCCATTCTCGCGACCGTATTGACGACGGCCGCGGCGATGGTGCCGCTCGTCATCTTCGGAAAGACCGCCGGCCTCGAGATCGTGCATCCCATCGCCGTCGTGATCCTCGGCGGTCTCGTCACGGCAACGCTGTTCAACCTCTACATCGTGCCCGCCCTCTACATGCGCTTCGGGGCGAGCCATGAACCCGATCTCGGACTGTCCGAGCCGGAGGGAGCGGCCTCATGAGCCAGCAGAACGTTCTCGTCGCGGAGCACCTAAAGAAGTTTTATGGTCCGCGACTGGCGGTCCGCGACCTGTCTTTCTCGTTGAGGTCGGGCCGCATCCTAGGCTTCCTCGGCCCCAACGGCGCCGGGAAGACGACGTCGATCCGCATGCTCACGACGATTATGGAGCCGGACGGCGGCCAGTTCACAGTGGCCGGCATTCCCCACACAAACCCGGAACAGATTCGCCGGGTCATCGGGGTGCTGCCCGAGAGCTTCGGTCTCCCCAAGCAGATGACCGGAATCGAGTACTTGACGTTCTTCGGTCAGCTGTACGGGCGCAGTGCCCGCGAAGCGCGGGAGTACGGCCTCCAATTGCTGGATGAGGTGGGCCTGGCGCACCGCGGCAAGTCGCTGGTCGGATCCTACAGTCACGGCATGCGGCAACGCATCGGCATCGCGCGGGCTCTCGTCAACGACCCGTCGGTGGTGTTTCTCGACGAGCCGACTTTGGGGCTCGACCCGAGGGGTCAGCAGGAGCTCAACCAGCTGGTCAAGCGAATCGCCCGCGAGCGGAACGCCGCCATCGTCCTCTGCAGCCACATGCTCCCGGAGGTCGAAGCCGTCTGCGACGACGTGGTCATCCTGAGCTCCGGCGAAGTCGTTGCGCAGGGGCCCGTGGGCGACGTGACGGGCAAAGCCGAGCGGAATGTCATCCGAGTCCGCGTGCCGGTGCCCGCCGTGCCAGACGCGCAGCGGGAGCTGGAAGCGTTGCCTTCTGTTAAGCGCGTCGTCGCCGGTACGGGCCAGCCGGGTTGGTTACGGCTTGAAGTGGACGGGACGGCTGTGGAGGGTAACCACCTCAGCAACCGCATTCTGGACGCCCTGATTCGGGCCGGGATCCCGATCCAAGGCTTTGAGCCGCAGAGCGGTCGCCTGCAGGACGTGTTCCTCGACCTCACCACGAAGGCGTTGAAGTGAGGCAGACGTGGTGGGTCGTGTTCACGCGCGAGTTGCGCGACATGTGGCTTGGCGGCAAAGCGCTCACCATGGTGCTGATCTACGCGATCCTGTTGGGCATCTACGTGTACCTGTTCGCCGCCAACTACGAGTTGCAGCTCTTACCGCTCAAGTACACGGTGCTGGAGATCGTTAAAGCATCCGTCGCCGTCGGGATGTTTATCGGCCTCGTCGTCAGTGCGGACAGCTTTAGCGGGGAGCGCGAGCGGAGTACGCTCGAGTCGCTGCTGCTGACGCCGTCCAGTCGCCGCCAGCTCGTGCTTGGTAAGTTTCTCGCCGCCTTGTCTGCGTGGCCGGTGGTCCTGGCGATCGGCATCCCTTACTGGGTCGTGCTGTCCAAGGGCGATCCGGTGCTGGGACAGGCCATTCTCTGGGGCCCCTTGATGGGAAGCCTCCTGGCCCCCCCAATGGTCGCTCTGGGAATGCTTGTGAGTCTGCGCTGCAACTCCAACGCGGCCAGCATGCTGGTCAGCATCGGCATCTTCCTCCTGCTGATCCTTCCGCCCGAGTTGCTTGGTCCGGCCGCTGGTACACCGCGCGCCGATGTTCTGCAATGGGCGGACCCCGTGGCCGCCGGCGAGGGTGTGCTTGAAGCGAGCATCGTGCAGAGTATCCCGCTGCACGACCTCTGGAGTAAGCTGACGGAGCCCGCGCTGTTTGCGATCCTGCTGCCGGCAGTGCTTTTCACGTTTGCCAGTCGTCGCCTCAGCCTGGTGGCGGGACCGAGCAGCTTGGGGGCACTGTGGTCCCGGTGGGGCCCGCGGTCACCGCGGCCGGTTCTGGTCAAACAAGTCGAAGGCCTCGCCGAGACGCCGCCATCTGAACTCCGACGCAGCGTGCGCGCCGGTCCGGTTGCAACGCGTTCCAAGTGGCTCGCATGGTGGGTCGTGTGCTCGAGAGACATGAAGGACCTCTGGATCGGCGGACGAGCGCTCTACCTCCTCCTCGCGTATGTCATCGTCGTGGCAGCGGCGTCGTTCGTGTCCGTCGTTAACAGTCAACTGGACCTGATTCCACCCAAGGAAATGGTGTGGACCACCCTTCAGATATGCGTTTATGCCGGCGTGTTCATGGGTGTGATCGTCGGGGCGGATACCCTGAGCGGCGCGCGTGAACGGGCACGACTCGAAATGCTTCTGCTGACACCGGTCAGTCGCACCCAGCTCGTGGCCGGAAAGCTCCTCGCCGCCGTTTCTCCCTGGCCATTGGCCTTGGCAGTTTCCATCCCCTTCTTGGCAGTGCTCGCCCAGGGCGACGCGATCCTTGGTTCGGCGCTGTACTGGGGTCTGCTCTTGGGGAGTCTGCTGGCCGTAGGATTCACCGGGATGGCGATGCTGGTGAGCTTCTGGTGCAACTCGAACCGCACGAGCCTGTTCGTCAGCCTGACTCTCTACTGCATGTTCCTGCTTCCGGCACTCCTTCCCGGGGGGGCCCAGAAGGGGATCATTGGAAAGTTTTTCCAGCGCGCGAATCCGTTGGCGGCTGTCGACCAGCTGCTGGAGAGGCTCGTCGTCAATAACGCAAGATTCCACGCCTGGGCGGACTGGATGAAATCGCCCGTAGCGCTCCCCGTTGTGGTCCTTGTACTGCTGTTGATTTACGCGGCTCCGCGGCTTCGGCTGCTGGCTGGGACGGCGTCCACGTGATTGTGAAGCTGTCGCAATCGGAGGCAACAGAATGCCTGAAATGAGCAAGGTGATGACCGGCAGGGCTGCACCAACGTGGGCGGGAGCGCCCGCGTGGTGGGTCGTGTTCACGCGCGAGCTGCGGGACCTGTGGATCGGGGGCAAGGGGCCGTACCTGCTCCTGCTCTACACGCTGCTGTTGGGCGGCTACTCCTTCAACCTCGCCAGCAGCGTCGAGGTCAAGATGATGCAGATGTCGGAGATGATCCTGGAGATGGTGAAGGCCTCCATCGCCGTCGGTCTCCTGATCACCATAGTCATCGCCGCGGACTCGATCAGCGGCGAGCGCGAGCGCCGAACCCTCGAGGGTCTGCTGCTCTCGCCCGCAACGCGCCGCCAGATCGTGTTCGGCAAGCTGCTGGCCGCGTGTTCGCCCTGGCCGCTGGCCCTCGCGATCTCAATCCCCTATTGGCAGGTGCTCGCCAAGGGTGATCCTGTGTTCGGCGCAGCGGTGCTTTGGGCCCTCGTGCTGGGCGCGCTGGTAGTGCCGGCGCTGGCCGCCGTCGGATTGATCGTGAGCATCGCGTGCAACGCGACCAAGGCCAGCATGTTCGTGTGCCTGGGCATTTACCTCCCGATGCTCATGGCGGCCGAGCCCTTCCGGCGGGCCAAGGTCGTGACCGCGTCGGAGACCGCCAAGGGCCTCGTACTGGAGATCGTCAACCCTCTGGCCGCAGTCCATGGGTTCCTCGCGCAGCACCTCGTGTTTAAGGCGCCCATCGGCCAGGTGGCCGCGATGCTGGTTCCGATCACCCTGTTTCTGGTCCTCGTCTTCTTGCTTCTGTTCGGCTACGCCAGTCCACGCATCGGCCTGGAGGCAGGAGCGGCAACGAGGCTGCGCGCGTTTCTGGCGGTGTTCGGCGTAGGCCGGCGGCCGGCGGTTACGGCGAAGAAAGTCGCGCCGCGCCCGGCCGCCCCCG
>Ga0075418_10003985_pt1 | contig 16792 bp, 11 predicted proteins | sample SoiMetdeltSBSDD2_FD_81776 | JGI IMG/M metagenome (GOLD analysis project Ga0075418, IMG submission 81776) | Bulk soil microbial communities from a Populus tree surrounding site in Tennessee, USA - Soil MetaG P. deltoides SBSDD2 | ecosystem: Environmental > Terrestrial > Soil > Tree plantation... | reverse complement strand
TCGCCCTTGGCGATGGCGTCACGCATGTCCGAGCGTGCCAGCAAGCTCTTGAAGGCTTCAGCGATCTCGACGCGTTGCAGCTCGTTCTTGGCCACCTGCACCTTGTCGAGCTCCTGCACAGCCCGCTCCAGATCACCCTTGGCGAGGGCCTCTCTGAGTTCTGACCGCTGTAGCGCCTGGGAGAACTGCGCCAGATTGACGCTCTGCTTTCCGGCCAGGGCCTGCATCGACCCATCGGCGACGAGCTTCTGGAAGCTCTTGTCCGTCACCAGCCGGTGGAAAAAGTCGGTCTGCATCAGGCTTTGGACGTCGGGGTCCTGGATGGCCACGTCCGTGCTCTGGATCTGAGTTTGGCTGTACTTCTTGGCTGCCTCGATGGTGCCCGAAGCATTGTCCTTCTCCGCGGGCGGGAGGCCTTTGATCAAGAAGATGCCGATCACCACGGCCGCAACGGCGGCCACGCCCAATAGAGTCTTCTTCGCCATTTCCCATCTCCTCTGGGAGGGTGTCGAACGATTCGACTGTAACTACATCGCGACACGACAAAAGTTGGCGGGCGCCTTCTCAGGGGTTTCCCGGAACCGTCCTGACCACCTTCTCCAACGTGGTCCCGCCGGTGGCGACCCGGACCTGCAAACTAGAAACGAGACTTCCTCCGCCAGCGAACAAGACACGGTAACGGCTCCGGGAGGGTCCGAGCGCCGCGACCGAACCCTGGTGCTCCACCCGGATCCTGCCGGGCTCGAGCGACACGGTGCTGGCTCCTGCCGGCTCCACACCGACGACAGAAAGCCGGGCATCGTAATCGATCTCGACGGTGGCCGCAGCGCGGGTAGAGAACTCGATTTCGGCCAGGAGGGAGCCCTCGAGAGCCCTGGTGCGCACGACCCCTTCGAAGCCCGGCGCGCGCAGATCCACCGAGTCCAGGACCCGGACAGACTGGTAGCGGTCGAGGGGCAACATGGTGCCGGGCGAGCCGCCATCCAGGCCGCCGCGCCAGCGCCCGTCGAGGGCGCCGAACAAGGCGATGCCGACGATGCCACCGGCGACGAAGACGTAGGCGAGCTGCGGGGAGAGGTGTTCGCGCCACGAGCGCAGACCGGCGGCGAAGCGGGAGGCGGAGCGCCTGGGGAGCGGGCCTCTTTCCCGGAGGTGGCGGATGACCTCGTCCCGGAAATGCACCGGCGGCTCGACGGAGGCGACTGCCTCGAGGGCGCTGAAGAGACGCTGCAGCTCTTCGAATCGCCCCTGGAGCTCCGCATCCGCCGCCAGGGCGCGCTGCAACGCCGCTGCTTCCTCGGGTGTGGCCTCGCCGTCGAGAACACGGTGCATGGCTGCTTCGTAGCTGCTGGGTTTCATGCCGTGGCGCTCCGACCGACCAGGAGGGCGCCGAGACTTCGGCGCGCCGAATAGAGACGCGATTTCACCTTCTGCTCCGGAATCCCCAGGATGGCGCTCATCTCGTCGTAGGAGAAGCCGGCGAAGTGCCGCAGGATCACGAGGAGGCGTTTGTCGGGGGAGAGCCGCAGCAGGGCTGCCGAGATGGCGCCGCTCAGCTCGCTCCTGGCGCATTCCTCCTCGGGATCACGGGAGGGCTCCCTGAGGTCGACCCCCAGCGGCTCTTGCATCTTGCGGCGTCCCAAGAGGTTGAGCGACTCGTGGATCACGATGCGGTAGATCCAGCTGAAGAACTTGAGCTCGGGATTGAAGGTGTTCAGTTTCACGTAGGCCTTCATGAAAGTGATCTGGACGACATCGCGGGCGTCCTCGGAGTCGCCGAGCATCCGAAGCGCCGTGTTGAACAGGACCTTGTAATACTTCTCCACCAAGAGCTCGAAGCTCCGGGTGTTCCCTCGTAGTGTCTCGCGGGCGAGCTCGCTATCGTCCATCGAACGAATTACAGGCGAGGAAGCCAAAGGTTGCTCCTGATTCGGTTCCTGACGCCTGCCTCGCGGCCGGGGCGCGCGCAATCAGGCCGAGCGCTGGAAACGCTCCGTCCCAGGCAGCCTCGTTCCTGCCGCTGGAAGGCAGTCGGCCGGGTTGCCGTCCTCTCTCTGTGAAAGGCAGGCGGCGCGCCTCGAGTGACAGGCGCACCATGGGCGGAGATGCTTCGACCCGGTGATCTTACTTGTAAACGGTCCAGCAAGGAGGCGAAAGAGGTGGCTGGGCTGAATCCGTGAATCTACGGAGATTGCTGGGAGCGGAGCCGCTCCCGGGCCTCCGCCTCCGTGTCCTGCACGTTGAGAAGGGCCTCGAGACCGCACACGTGCAGCACGAAACGCACCCGCGGGACGCTGCCGAAGAGCGCCATGACGCCGCGCTGCGCCTGGGCGCGCGAGTAGAGGTGCATGAGGGCTCCCACCCCGACGCTGGTGATCCAGTCCACGCCGCGCAGATCGAGGAGGAGCGAAGGAGTTTCCGCAGTGATCAGGGGGGAGAGGTCGCGGCGGAGCTGCGTCGCTCCCCCCGCGTCGAGGTGACCTTCCAGTGTTGCCGACACGGTGCCGGACAGCTCTGCGTCGACAACGCTCGTCAGCAGCACGGTGCCTCCAGCGGTCAGAGATCGGCATCGAGGGGCACGACGAGCACCGGGCTCTCGGCGCGGGCCAGCACCTGCATGGTGATGTTGTCCGCGCCGAAGAGAACGCGCGTCGAGGGCCGATGCGAGCCGATCACGATGAGATCGGGGTCGCGCTCGCGAGCTTCGCTGAGGATGCCCTCCGCGGGGGAGGGAGCGACACGAAAACGCAGATGCGCGGTGACGCCGAGGGCGCGGAAGGTGTCCATGGCGCGCTCGAGATGAGCGCGCTCGGTCTCGCCGGGCTGACCTTCGCGCAAAACGTGCAGGAGCGTGACATGGGCGCCCAGGAATTGTGCGAGGCGCCCGCCCACACGCACGTCGCTCTTCCCGGGCTCGCCGGTAGCGATGCAAATGAGGAGGCGCTCCAGGGTGTCGCGCGCGCCCCGGGCGATCAGTACCGGCACCGTCACGCGCTCCAGAAACGGCCACAGTCCCGAGCCGAGGCGGCGTCCGCGGGATTCGCGCCGGTCGTCCAAGATCACCAGATCGTGTGGCGCTTCCGCCTGCCGGTTCAGGATTTCCTTGAAGCGGTCCCCGGCGTGCACGAGCACCTGCGGTGGGGTGCCGCCTGCATCCTGTAAGCCCGCCTCCACCCTGGCGGCGAGCGTCGCGGCAGCGCGGGCGTCGCGGCCTATGGCGAGCACGGTCACATGGGCGTCGAGGCGTTTCGCCAGCGTCCCGGACAGCACCACGCCTGCGGCCGGCGCACGCGGCGTGCTCGCCAGCAGGAGCCGCAACCTCTGCGGTTCGAGGATGTGCCAAGCGCGCAGCGACACCCACACCTCTCCAGTCGGCAGCCCGGCATCCGCCGGGAAGAGCGCATCGACGAGCAACACCTCCTCGCCGAATCCCGGCACCGGAGCGATCTGGCGCGTACCCGGTAGCAGCGGCAAGCGCAGGCGGACGCGCAGAGAGGCACCGGTAAAGCTGTGCTCGGCGACGCGCCCGCAGCCGAGAATGATGCTGCCGCTCGCTGGCTCTTTCTCGCCGAGCTGCACGTCCTCGGGTCGGAAGAGGAGCTGCACCAGACCGCCTTCCGGGTGCGGCAGGTGCGCCGGGATCGGTAGCTCCAGGGGTCCGAAACAGCCGCGCCCCTGGCGGACGCGGCCCACGAGGACGTTGCTCGCGCCGAGAAAAGTGCCGACGTAGAGAGCGTGCGGCCGGGCGTAGAGCTCGCGGGCGCTCCCCACCTCCAGCAACCGGCCGCGTTCGATGACGCCAACGCGATCGGCAACCTCGAACGCCTCCTCCTGGTCGTGAGTCACCAGGATCATGGTGAGCGCGAGGCTGCGCTGGATCTCTCGCAGTTTCCGCCGCAGCTGGGCGCGGATCTTGACGTCCAGGGCCCCGAAGGGTTCGTCGAGGAGGAGCACGCTCGGCCGATACGCCAAGGCGCGAGCCAGCGCCACCCGCTGCTGCTGCCCGCCCGAGAGTTCCTCCGGGTAGCGCGCGGCGTAACCGGAGAGGCCTACCAGCTCGAGCAGCTCGTCGCGCCGGCGGGCGCGCTCGCCGCGCGGCTGCCGCCGGATGCGCAGGCCGAACTCGACGTTCTGAGCCACGCTCATATGACGGAAGATCGAATAGTTCTGGAAGACGAAGCCGGTGCCGCGCTGCTGCGGCGGCTGGGCGGTCACGTCGCGCCCGTCGAGCACGATCCGCCCGCCGTCGGGCTCGACGAGACCGGCCACGAGGCGCAGGATCGTGCTCTTGCCGCTGCCGCTGGCGCCGAGCAGCACGAAGAGCTCCCCGGAAGCGATTTCCAGGCTCACGTCGTCGACCACGAGCGAACCCGAGAGGCGCTTCGACAGATGTTCGAGAACGATCGACACGCCCCGGCTCTCCTCCTCAGGAACGGCCGCGCCGCGCCGTGTAGCTCTGCAACAGGTAGAAGATGGTGAATGAGAGCAAGGCCAGGACGGCGGCCACGGCGTTGGCTGCGGCGATGTTCCCTGCCTCGAACTGCGCGAAGATGTAAAGGGGCGCCGTCTGAGTGCGCAGGCGGAGGTTGCCCGACACCATGGCCGTGGCCCCAAACTCGCCGATGGAGTGCGCGAAGGAAAGCAGCGTGCCGGTGAACAAGCCGCCGCGCAGTGCCGGCAGGATGACGAAGCGGAAGGTCTGCCAGCGGCTCGCGCCCATGGTGTAGGCCGCTTCCTCGTAGGTCGCTTCCAGTTCGTCCAACACCGGTTTCACCGAGCCGAGCATGTACGGGAAGGTCACGAACACATGCGCCAGCAGCACTCCGACCGGCGTGAACATCGGCTGCAGCCCCAGCGGCTGCAGCAGCCGGCCCAGGAGTCCGATGGGCCCCCAGAGGAGGAGGAGAGAGGTGCCGACCACCACGGTCGGGATGGCCACGGGCAGGTTCACCACGATGGAGAGGGGCTTCTTGCCGGCGAATTCGTACTTGCTGAGGACGTAGGCCGCGAAGGTGCCGAGCAGGGAGTTCACCACCGCCGTGGCGAAAGCCATGAGCAAGCTGAAGCGGAGCGCGAACTGCGCGTCCGGGGAGCGGAGCACATCGAGGAAAGTGCCGGTGCCCCCGTGGAAGGCGTAGATGAAGACGGCCAGGAGCGGCAGCAACAAGAGCGGCAGGATCACGAGGAAGAGCATCGCCGGCGGGAAAGGCGAGGTGGGCACGAGGGGGTTCCACAGGCCGCGACGCCTCATCGCTCCAGCTCCTTCAGCACTTGCTTCTTCCACACCTCGTCGATGATGGCGCCCCAGGCGTAGTCCCAGCCTCCGAGGTCCTCGATGCCGAAGGGGTCGGCGATGGGTGGGAGGGCGGGGTGGGCGGCGTTGATCTTCTCGTCGACGCTACGGAAGCCGTACTGCACGAACAAACGCTGGGCGGTCTCGCTCCACAAGAAATCGGAGAAGGCTTGCACGAGCGCACGCTCGTTCGGTCGCACGTTCCTTTCCAGGATCACCAGCGTGTGCTCGCTCAGGATCGTGCTGTGAGGGTAGATGATCTCCGCCTCCAGCTTGCCGCGCGATCGATCCAGGAGCCCATCCTGCTCGTAGGTGACCAGGGCATCTCCGAAGCCGTTCTGGAACTGGGTGCGCGCCGCCCGCGCCGACGCCGCCTGCGCCACGACGTTGCGCCAGATGCCGAGGAGTAGCTGATACCCGGCGGCGGCCGGATCCTGCGGGTGCCGCCGCGCTGCGGCGCCGTACTCCGCCAGGATCGACCACTTGGCGCCGCCGGAAGTCAGCGGATCCGGGTGCACCACTTCGACACCGGACCGGGCCAGGTCCTCGAAGTCGTGGATCCCCTTCGGGTTCCCGGGACGGACGAGGATCACGAAGGGGGAGCGATTCACGGCACCACGATGGGGAAGGCGCTTCCAACCTTCGGGGGGCGTCAAACCCGCCGTGGCCATGCGTGTCGCATCGGGTTCGAGGGCCACGAGGCAGACGTCCGCCGGGACGCCCATGATCACTTGATTCGTGATCGTGCCGGAGCTGGCGAAGGAAAAGGTGAACTCGATGTGCTCCCCCGTGCGGGCGCGCCACATTTCCTGGAAGGCCGGGAACACGCCTTGGGTCATGACGTCGCCGAGGATGCTGAAGCCGTAGAAGACGAGGGTGCGTACGCGTCGCTCGTGGTGCACGAACGGCAGCCAGGGCCAGACGGAGTAGAGAAAGAGGGCGCCGAGAACCAAGCTCGGCAGCATGCCGCGCACCAGCCGCGCCCATCTCCCGACCCCGAATCCCATCTCCGCCCCGGCTCCGCGCTCGCGCCTCGCAGCCGGCACTCACCGGCGCTGCCAACCCCGGCAGACGGTACGGCAACGGCTGACGCCACGTCCAATGAAAGCTCGTGGGCTCGGGCGAAGGCTATGAGCCCGGAGCGGGCAGCACGTCGACGGTCTTCTCGTCCTTGAGTTCGCCCATCTTCACCGTCACCTTGTACTTCCCCGCTGGAACGAATTGCTCGGACCCCGGGTCCTCGTTGGAGCTCTGTGGGTAGCGGTGCTTGTCCTCGGCCTGCAGGTTCCACACCACACGGTTCAGTCCCGCTCGCGACGAGCCTTGCAGCTCGCGGACGACGAAACCAGTGGAATCGGCGATGCTGACGGAAACGGTCTCGTTCGGGTCTTCCTTCACCCAGTAGTTGATCGAAGCCCCCATCGGCGGGTTCTTGGCCCGGAAGATGCCGTGCCCCCGGCCGTAGTGTTCTTCGCTGTACAAACGTGGCGTCGCCGGCAAGATTTCGAGGAGCGCCAGGGGCTTCTTCCGCGTCTCCGGGCCGAGCTGCGCGAACATGGAAACGTCGTCGAGCACCCAGATGCTGCGGCCATGCGTGCCGACCACGAGGTCCCGTTCACGCGGGTGGAGCACCATATCGTCCACCGGGGCGGGCGGCAGCGAGGGGCCGTTCAGCCGCAGCCAATGGCTGCCGCGGTCGAAGGTGACGTAGGCGCCGAATTCGGTGCCGCAGTAGAGGACGTCGCGGTTCGCCGGGTCCTCGATGACGACCTGCACGGGTTCTGCCGCCGGAAGGTCCCCAGTGACGGCGGTCCAGCTCTTCCCCAGGTTCGTGGTCCTCAGGATGAGGGGAGCGAAGACGTCGCTGCGGTGACCATCCACGGCGACATACGCCGTCTGGGCATCGTGCGCCGAGGCGCAGATCCGAGCGATGTACAGCCCGCCGACGGCCTTCGCCGTCACGTTGCGCCAGGTCCCACCCTCGTCCTCGGTGACATGAACGAGACCGTCGTCCGTGCCGGCCCAGAGCAGGCCCTGCTGCAGGGGCGACTCGGCGAGGCTGACGACGGTGCCGTGGGTCTCGGCGTCGGAGCCCACGGTCATGATTCTTTCCGGCTCCTGGCGCGAAAGATCACCGCTGATGGGGAACCAGAGATCGCCGCGTTGCGTCAGCTTGAAGACCTTGTTGCCCGCGTGATAGAGCACCGAAGGGTCGTGCTTCGAAACGAGAAATGGCGCGTTCCAGTTGAAGCGCAAACGCTCCTCCCCTTCTCGTGGCGAAGGGCGGAGCAGCTTCTTCACCGCCGTGTCGAGACGGATCCGCGCCAGGAAACCGCCTTGGGAGGTGGCATAGACCACGTTGGGGTCGGCGGGATCGAAGGCGACGCCGAAGCCGTCGCCGCCGTAGACCATGCGCCAGTCGGAGTTCAAGATGCCGTCGTGGGAATCGTCGAGGGTGACGTGGCGCGTCTCCGAGGGCCCGACCCAGCTGCCGTTGTCCTGCAGGCCGCCGCCGATCCGGTAGGGATCGCCCATGTCCACCGCCACCCGATAGAACTGCCCGACGGCGACGTTGTCCAGAAACAGCCAGCTCTGGGCGCGGTCGTAGGAAACGTAGATGCCACCATCGTTGCCCACCAGGATGTGCTCGGGATCCTGCGGATCGATGGCGATGGCGTGGAAATCGACGTGTACGAACTCGCTGCCCGATCTCCGGAAGGTCTTGCCGCCGTCGTCCGAGATCCCGAGATCCCAGCCCGGCAAGTAGATGCGCTGCTCGTTGGCCGGATCCACGGCGATGCGGCCGAAATAGAAGGGACGCGGGCTGATCCCGCTGGTGCGCGTCCAGCGGTGGCCCTGGTCGTCGCTGCGGAAGACGCCGCCGCTGGGTGAGCGGTTGTCGAACTCGTCCCGACCCGTGCCGCCGAAGTCGCTCTCCACCACGGCGTAGACGATGCGCGGGTCCTTGGGGAAGACGGCGAGGCCGATGCGTCCGGTGCGGGGCGGCAACCCGGTGCTCAGCTTCTTCCAGTGGGCGCCGCCGTCGTCGGAGCGGAAGATGCCGCCCTTCTCGCTGTTGCCGGTGAAGCTCCAGGCAGTCCGACGGCGGGCGTACATCGCGGCGTACACACGGTCGGGCTCCTTCGGGTCGAGGACGACATCGCAAGCGCCGGTGTTCGCGTCGACCGCGAGTACGCGCTTCCATGACTTCCCACCGTCGCTCGTCTTGTAGAGTCCGCGCTCCTGGTTGGCTCCCCAGAGGTGCCCGAGGGCGGCCACGTAAACCACGTCGGGGTCACGCGGGTCCACCGCCAGGCGCGGGATGTCATGGCTGTCCTTGAGACCGACGCAGGTGAAGTTGCCGCCGCCATCGGTGGAGCGAAAGACGCCACCGCCCCAGGAAGAGCTGTTGCGCCCGTTCCCCTCGCCGGTCCCCACCCAGACGATCTTGCCCTTGCCTTTCTCGGCACGCTCCGTCATGGGGACCTTCTCGTCCCATCCCGGCCACGCGGGCGGCGCGTCGGCCACGGCGAGGGCACCGATGGATTGAAAGCCCGTCTTGTCGAAGACCGGAGTGAAGGTGACGCCCATGTTCTCGGTCTTGAAAACGCCGCCGGTCCCGTAGCCAACATAGAAGGTCTTGCTGTTCCCGGGAGCGAGGGCGATGGCGCCGATGCGGCCACCCATGTTGGCAGGACCGACGCTGCGCCACTTCAGGCTCTTGAGGTCCTCCACCGTCACGGCCCGGGGCTCGTTCCCGCCCTTGGCGGCAACGGCGACGACCTTGTCGAATCCGCCACCAGCGAGCACGGAGAGAAGGGCGAGGGTCGCAGGGAAAAGGACGTGGATGATCCAGCGGAGCATTGCTAGGCGTCATTCCTCCAAGTGCACGCGCACCGGCCGCACGCCCCAGATCTCCTTGCAGTATTCGCGGATGGCGCGGTCGGAGGAGAACCGGCCCATGCGGGCGGTGTTCAGGATCGACACGCGCGTCCAGTTCTCGGTGTCGCGCCAGGCGTTGCTCACGGTCTCCTGGCTCTGCAGGTAGTCCGCATAGTCGGCGCAGAGTAGATATTCGTCCCGGATCATGATGTCGTCGAGGAGGGGACGGAACATCTCCCGGTCTCCCCGCGAGAAGAGGCCGTCGCGGATGAGCGTCAGCGCCTCGGCCAGTTCCGGATTGTCCTCGACGTACTCCCAGGGCCGGTAGCCGGCGCGGCGCAGCTGGGCGACCTCGTCGGCGTTCTGACCGAAGAGGAAGAAGTTCTCCGCGCCGACGGCGTCCCGGATCTCGACGTTCGCCCCATCCAGCGTGCCGATGGTGAGCGCACCGTTGAGGGCGAACTTCATGTTCCCCGTGCCCGAGGCTTCCTTGCCGGCGGTGGAGATCTGCTCGGAGAGGTCGGCCGCGGGATAGATGTACTGGGCATTCTTGACGTTGAAATCGGGGAAGAAGGCGACGCGCAGGCGGCGGTTGACGTCGGGATCGCCGTTCACCACTTCCGCCACTCCGTGCACCAGACGGATGATGCGCTTGGCGCGGTCATAGCCAGGGGCCGCCTTGCCAGCGAAGATGAAGGCGCGCGGCGGGAACTCCAGTGTCGGCTTGTTCTTCAACCGGGCATAGAGCGTGATGATGTGCAGCAGGTTCAGATGCTGGCGCTTGTATTCGTGGATGCGCTTCACCTGGACGTCGAACAGCCATTCCGGCGGCAGCTCGACACCGGTGCGGTCGTAGATCTGCTTCGCCAGGCGCCGCTTGTTCTCCAGCTTGACCTGGCGCCAGCGGCGGCGGAAGTCGTCGTCTTCGGCCAGCGGCTCCACCGCTTTCAGCTGCTCGAGATCGCGAATCCAGCTCTCCCCCAAGTGGGAGCTGATGAGGGTGCTGAGGCCGGGGTTGGCCAGGCGCACGAAGCGCCGCGGCGTGACACCGTTGGTCTTGTTGCTGAAGCGTTCGGGCCAGAGGGCATAGAAGTCGGCGAGCACGCTCTTCTGCAGCAGCTCGGTGTGCAGCCGGGCGACGCCGTTGATGGCGTGGCTCCCGACGCAAGCGAGGTGCGCCATGCGCACGCGCTTCTCGTTCGCCTCGTCGATGAGCGACACCCGTGCCACCCGCGCCTCGTCGGCGGGGAAGCGCAGGCGCACTTCCTCCAGGAAACGGCGGTTGATCTCGTAGATGATCTCCAGGTGGCGGGGCAGCATGCTCTGGAAGAGCGGCAGCGGCCAGGTCTCCAGGGCTTCGGGCAGAAGGGTGTGATTGGTGTAGCCGAAGGTGCGCTGGGTGATCTCCCAGGCTTTCTCCCAGATCACTCCACGTTCGTCCACCAGCAGGCGCATGAGCTCGGCGATGGCGATGGAAGGGTGGGTGTCGTTGAGCTGCACCGCGAACTTCTCGGGGAAGCGCTCCAGAGGCACCCCGATCAGACCGTGCACCCGCAGCATGTCCTGGAGCGAACAGGACACGAAGAAGTATTGCTGCATCAGCCGGAGCTTCTTTCCGACTGCGGGCTCGTCGTTGGGATAAAGGACCTTGGTGAGCGTCTCGGAGATCACCTTCGCGTCCACGGCGCGGTAGTAATCCCCGACGTTGAAGGCCTGGAAATCGAAGGACTCGCAGGCCTGCGCGCTCCACAAACGCATCGTGTTGCAGGTGTTGATCTCGTAGCCCAGGATCGGCGTGTCGTAGGGGATGCCCAAGACGACGTGGCCGGGCACCCAGCGCACGCGGTAGCGCCCGTCGCCATCGTGGAAGCCCTCGGTGTGCCCGCCGACTTTGACGGCGCAGGCGATATCGGGGCGCACGATCTCCCAGGGGTTGCCGTGGCGCAGCCATTTGTCGGTGATCTCCGCCTGCCAGCCGTCGCGGATCTCCTGATCGAAGATGCCGAACTCGTAACGGATGCCGTATCCCACGGAGGGCATTTCCAAGGTGGCGAGGGATTCGAGGTAGCACGCCGCCAGCCGCCCCAGGCCGCCGTTGCCCAGACCCGGCTCCTCCTCTTCGTCGAGGATGAGATCCAGATCCTGGCCGAGCTCGGCGAGGGCCTCCCGCGCCGCGTCCTCGATGCCGAGGCTGAGGAGGTTGCTGCCGAGATGGGGGCCCACCATGAACTCCGCCGACAGGTAGCAGGCGACCTTGATGCTGTGGTTGGCGTAGGTCTCGTGCGTTTGCATCCAGCGTTGCAGGAGACGGTCACGGACGGCGTAGGCGAGGGCCAGGTAGTAATCGTGCGGCTTGGCTTGCCGCAGCATCCGGCCCAGATGGAAGGTGAGGTTGTCGAGCACGGCGCGCTTCAAAGGTTCCACTCCGAGTCCCGTCCGCACGGGATCGGCGGCGTACCGCGAGTTCACCGCGGATGCGATCCGACTCTCCATCGTCAGCCGTCTCCCTTCTTCTCCAGATGTCCGCCGAAGGCATGGCGCATGGCGGAGAGCACCCGGTTCTGGAACTCCGCTTCCTGGCGCGATTCGAAACGTTCATAGAGGGCGGCGGTGAGAACGTGCGCCGGGACGCCGGCGTCCACGGCGGCGTGGATCGTCCAGCGGCCTTCGCCGGAATCGGAGACCCTGCCGGAGTACTCGGCGAGCTCGGGGCTGCGGAGAAACGCCGCCGCGGTCAAATCGAGCAGCCACGAGGCGATGACGCTGCCGCGCCGCCAGACCTCGGCGATCTCGGCCAGGTCGAAGTCGTAGCGGAAATGCTCCGGATGCCGGAGCGGCGTCGTCTCCGCGTCGACGGGACGGTGTTCGTCGCCGACGTTGGCATGACGCAGCAGGTTGAACCCCTCGGCGTAGGCCGCCATCACGCCGTATTCGATGCCGTTGTGCACCATCTTGACGAAGTGGCCGGCGCCCGGGGGGCCGCAGTGGAGATACCCGGCTTCGGCGCTGCGGAGCGGCGAAGCATCTTCACGTCCCGGTGTGGGAGGTGCCGCGCCGACTCCCGGAGCCAGGGTGGCGAAGATGGGCTCGAGGCGCTGCACCGCCTCGGTTGCGCCACCGATCATGAGGCAGTAGCCGCGCTCGAGGCCCCAGACACCGCCGCTGGTGCCGCAGTCGACATAGTGGATGCCGCGAGCGGCGAGCGCTGTGGCACGGGTGATGTCGTCGTGATAGTGCGAGTTGCCGCCGTCCACGACGAGGTCCCCGCGCCCGAGCAGCGGGGTGAGCGTGGCGAGCGTCGCGTCCACCGCGCCGGCCGGGATCATGAGCCAGATCGCCCGCGGTGCCTGCAACTGGCGGACGAGATCGGCGAGCGAAGAAGAGGCATGCGCGCCGGCGGCGGCGAGTTCCTGCACCGGTCCGGGCGTCTTGTTGTACACCACGCAGTCGTGACCGCCGTGCAACAGACGCCGCACCATGTTGCCGCCCATGCGGCCGAGACCAATCATGCCGATCTGCACGTTCGATCCCCCTCGGGAAAGCTGCCGGATTATGGCCGCGCCGGAGGGGCGCCGCAAGTGCCTCAGGAGAGGGAGATTTCGTCCATGTATTGCGGCACGGTGACCTCCCAGCCCATCCGGGTGCGGATTTCCTCGGCCAGGGCCAACGCCGCCTTCTCCTCGCCGTGGGTGACGATGAGGCGCCGCGGTGGCTGCCGGAAGTGCGAGAGCCATTGCAGGAGGTCCGACCTCCCGGCATGGGCGGAGAGTCCTTGGATCGACCGCACCTGGGCGCGCACCTTCAGCATCTGGCCGAAGAGGCGCACCTCCTCGGCGCCGTCGTGGATCAGGCGGCCGAGCGTCCCCACCGCCTGGTAGCCGACGAAGACGACGGTGGAGCCGGGCCGGCCGAGGTTGTGGAGAAGGTGATGCTTGATGCGACCGCCGGTACACATTCCCGAGCCGGCCATGATGATGCAGGTGCCGCGGATGCTGTTGATGGCCTGGGACTCGCGTCTGCCGCGGACCAGACGCAACCAATGCTCGCTGACCCGGCGGAGCGTCGGGCTCTCCAAAGTCTGCCGTGTCTCGGCGTCCATGTACGCCGGATAGTCCCGGTAAATCTGCAGGACGTCCACCGCCATCGGGCTGTCCAGGAAAACGAGCATCCCGGGAATCCGCTTGGCCTCGATGAGCGCTCCCAGATGCAGCAGCACTTCTTGCGCTCGTTCGATGGCGAAGGTGGGGATGACCACGTTGCCGCCGCGCTCGTAGGTGTCGAGAACGACCGTGGCGAGCTGGTCCGCGATGCTGTGGGCATGGTCGTGATCCCGGATCCCATAGGTGGATTCCAGGACCACGTAGTCGGCGGACTCGACGATGGCGGGATCGTTGACGATGGGCCGGTCGGGCTGGCCCATGTCGCCGGAGAAGAGCAGGCGGCGCGCGTCGGCCCCGTTCCCGGCAGTGATCTCCACCATGGCCGAGCCCAGGATGTGGCCCGCGTCGAGGAAGCGCACGCTGAAGCCCTGGCCCAGGTCGACGGGCTTCCCATAGCCGTAACCCTGCATGAGCGCGAGGGTCTGCTCCACGTCTTGCACGTTATAGAGGGGCTCGTACGGGTGCTGGGCCTTGCGACCCTCTTGCTCGTGCCGCTTCTTCTTGAATTCCAGGTCTTCTTGCTGCAGACGCGCCGAGTCCAGCAGCACCAGCTCGGCCAGGTCCACCGTCGGCTCCGTGGTCAGGACCCGGCCGCGGAAGCCCTCCTTCACCAGCCGGGGCAGGCGTCCCGTGTGGTCCAGGTGGGCGTGGGTGAGGATCACCGCGTCGAGGCTGCTCGGATCGATGGGGGTGCGGTCCCAGTTGCGTTTCTGGAACTCGCGTTCCTGGAAGAGGCCGCAGTCGACGAGCACACGACGGCCCCCGGCCTCGATGTAGTAGCACGACCCGGTGACTTGCCGGGCCGCACCCAGGAACTGGATCTTCATGCGTACTTCAGTGGCTGCCGGCTGCAGCAGCGGCAGTGGAGACGCTCCCCACGACCGGCGCCGCCGCGACCCGGTTGAAACCCAGGTCGAGCAACCGGGTGGCGTCGCTCCACAAGCAACGCCCACGGCTCGCGAGACAGACTACCACGAGTTCGTGCCCGGCGCGACTGGCGCTGGCCACCAGGGTCTGCTGCGCGGCGCGGGTGTAGCCCGGCTTGCCGCCGTTGGCGCCCTTGTACATGCGGAGGAGCTTGTTCTTGTTGTAGAACTCCCGGCCCCGGGGCGAGCTGCAGCGGTAGTACTTCGTGCCGGTGATCTCACGGAACTCGGGGTTGCGCATGGCGTAACGCATGATGCGCCCGAGGTCGCGCGCCGTCGTGTAGTGCTTCGTACTGGTGAGACCGTGGGGATTGGTGAAGTGGGTCGCCGTGCAGCCCAGCTTGATCGCCTTGGCGTTCATCATCATGGCGAACTGGGCTTCCGACCCGGCGAGGTACCGGGCGATGGCGCGGGCGGCATCGTTCCCCGAGCGCAGCAGCAAACCGTAGACGAGCTCGCGCAACGTGATCCGCTCGCCGGGAACGAGGCCGATGACGCTCGGCTCTACGCGGATGTCGCTCTCGCGGATGACGACGATCTCGTCCAGCCGGCCGCTCTCGATGGCCACGATCGCGGTCATCACCTTGGTGGTGCTGGCGGGATAGAGGCGTAGGTCGGGGTTCTTGGCGAACAGCGTGCGACCGTTCTCCGAGTCGATCACCACAGCGGCGCGAGCCACTACTTGGGCCTCGCCGCGATTCACCAGCCCCATGCAGACGAGTGCGGCCACAACGACCGCGAGTAGAGAACGCACGATTCTTGCCCGGAGCGCCATCCGCACCACCTCACCACCCGAAGCCCTGGCGACTCGCCGCGCCGGCCGCAGGAGCGACGGGCGCGTCCTCGATTGGGCGCTGCCCGGAGCCGGCGCAGCGCAGCGCGGAATGTACGCAGGCGCCCCGAGGCCAGCAAGCAAAGACTGTGGCCAATGTCACTTCGCCTCACACGACGAGAGTGTCAGGAAGTTTCCGCACGCGTTGCATTGCGACGACAGTCTGCTGCCTTCCGCCTACCGGGTCTGGGGGAAGGAAAGATCGGGGCCGCGTCGCATGCCGGAGGGCCAGCGCGAGGTCACGGTCTTGAGGCGCGTATAAAATCTTACACCTTCGGGGCCATGCATGTGGTGGTCCCCGAAGAGGGAGCGTTTCCAGCCACCGAAGCTGTGGTAGGCGGTGGGGACGGGGATGGGAACATTGATCCCCACCATGCCGACTTTGACCCGGGCGCAGAAGTCCCGAGCGGTCTCGCCGTCCCGGGTGAAGATGGCGGCGCCGTTACCGTACTCGTGCTCGTTCACCAGGCGGAGCGCCTGCTCGTAGCTCTCGGCGCGCACCACGCACAGCACCGGGCCGAAGATCTCTTCCTTGTAGATGCGCATCTCCGGGGTCACGCGGTCGAAGAGGCAGCCCCCGTGGAAGAAGCCGCCTTCGTGCCCCGGCACCTGGTACCCCCGGCCGTCCACGACCAGGTTGGCCCCTTCGGCGACGCCGGTGTCGACGTAGCCCGCCACCTTGGCGCGATGGGCACCGGTGACGAGGGGCCCCATTTCGGCCTTCGGATCGGTGTGGGGGCCAAGGCGCAATTCTTCGATGCGGGGTTTCAACTCCGACACCAGGGCATCGGCGACCCGGTCGCCCACGGCGACGGCCACCGACACCGCCATGCAGCGTTCCCCGGCGGAGCCGTAGGCCGAGCCCACCAGGGCGTCCGCGGTCACTTGCAGATCCGCATCGGGCATGACCACGAGATGATTCTTGGCGCCGCCCAGGGCTTGCACCCGTTTCCCATGTGCCGTGGCGGTGCGGTAGACGTGCTCCGCCACCGGAGTCGAGCCGACGAAGCTCACTGCGGCGACGTCCGGGTGGACGAGGAGTGCATCCACGGCCACCTTGTCGCCGACGAGGACGTTGAGCACGCCGTCCGGCAGCCCGGCTTCGCCGGCGAGCTCGGCCAGCCGTAGCGCCGCAGAGGGATCGCGCTCCGAGGGCTTGAGGACGAAGGTGTTGCCGCAGGCCAGAGCGATGGGATACATCCACAGCGGCACCATGGCAGGGAAGTTGAACGGGGTGATGCCGACGCAGACGCCGAGAGGCTGGCGCACGGCATAGCTGTCGATGTTGCCCGCCACGTTCTCGTTGTGCTCGCCCTTCAGCAGCTGCGGGATGCCGCAGGCGAACTCGATGATCTCGGCGCCCCGGAGCACCGAACCCAGGGCGTCGTCCAGGGTCTTGCCGTGCTCGGAAGCCACGAGCTTGGCGACGTCGTGCTTGTGTTGTTCGACGAGATCGCGGAAGCGGAACATCACCCGCGCCCGCTGCGCCGGCGGCGTCGCTGCCCAGCCCGGCCATGCCGCTTGGGCGGCCTGGACGGCGGCGTGCACCTCTTCGGTGCTGGCATAGGGAGCCCGGGCGCTCACCTCGCCCGTCCCCGGGTCGAAGACGTCGCCGAAGCGGCCGCTCGTTCCGTCCACGGGCTTGCCGCCGATGCGATGCTGCAGAGTCTTGGGCACGATCGCCTCCCGTCCGGAGCCT
>Ga0075418_10003984_pt1 | contig 16795 bp, 16 predicted proteins | sample SoiMetdeltSBSDD2_FD_81776 | JGI IMG/M metagenome (GOLD analysis project Ga0075418, IMG submission 81776) | Bulk soil microbial communities from a Populus tree surrounding site in Tennessee, USA - Soil MetaG P. deltoides SBSDD2 | ecosystem: Environmental > Terrestrial > Soil > Tree plantation... | reverse complement strand
GCCCACCTGCTCACCCTCAGGGCCGACCAGACGGACCTCACGTGCCCGGATCTGCTCGTTAACGCGTGGCTCGACGCTGATGTGGCCTCCTAGATCGTTCTTTGCGTGTCGGGACCGAAAAGCAGAAGGCCCAGACGCGTGTCTGGGCCCGCTCGACCGGTCGCGTGCACGCTTGAATGCACCCCAAGCACAGTGGCTCAGGTGACCGGACCTTATTCGCCCTCGTGGCGATAAGGTGGGAGCAGGCTCGCTCCGCTTGATTGACGAGCCGTTTTACGGGCACGCCAAGGTCGACGTGTTCTAGGTTAGCACAGAGTTTCCGGAGTGTAGCTCTCTGAGGGTCTGGACGGCACGCAGTGCGTGTTCTTTGTCGACCGCCTGGACCGCCAGCACCGAGACCGTGTCGTCGTTCTCCAGCTCCAGGCTCAGCCAGGGCCGGCCGCGATCGAAGCTGACCTTGCGCACGACGCTCCATGGCAGCTCGTAGCCGCCCACGATGTTTCGCACCTTCACCCCGGCTTCGTCCGCCTCGACCCGCGGCCGGCCGATCATCAGGATCCCGATCGCGAACATCGCTCCGAGCCCGACCATCGCATACTGGTCGCCCGGCTTGAAGACGCCCTCGCCCACGGTGGTCAACGCCGTCCCGATCACGGTGAACAACCCGAAGATCGCCGCGGCGGCGATTCCGCAGACGATCCGGACCCGCTTTGGTTTATGGATAAACTTCATTATTTTGTACCTTTACAGCCTGCATGCGTGAATATCAGTCACCAGGATGGCTCTAGCCCCCACCTCATACAGTTCGTCCATGATCCGGTGCACGTCCGCGCGCAGCACCATCGCCTGCACCGCGACCCAACCCTCCCGGTGCAGGGGCGAGATCGTCGGTGACTCGATCCCGGGGGTGATCGAGCATGCCTCCTCGAGCCCATCCGCCCGCACGTCATAGGCAAGCATCACATAACGCCGGGCCACCAGCACCCCGTGCAGCCGCCGCAGGATCTGGGTGATCGCCCCGTTGCCCTCCGCCGGGGTTCTCCCCACCAGCACCGCCTGCGACTCCAGGATCGGCTCCCCGATCGGCTTCAACCCGGCCTGCCGCAGTGTCGCGCCCGTGGCCACCACGTCCGCGATGGCGTCGGCCACCCCCAGCCGCACCGCGTTCTCCACCGCCCCGTCAAGCGTGACCACATCCGCCTTGATGCTGTTCTCCCTCAGGTAGCGCTCGACCAACCGTGGGTATGCGGTCGCGATCCGCCTGCCCTCCAACGGTTTCTCCGGATCCGGTGCGGCGAGGCGGAAGGTCGCCTCGGCGAAGCCCAGCTCCATCAGCTGTGCCACCTCCGAGCCCGAATCGATCAGCAGATCCTGGCCCGTGATCCCGAGGTCGAGATCCCCCGACCCCACATAGGTCGCGATGTCACGGGGCCGCAAATAGAAGAATTCGACGTCATTGTCGCTGTCCAGGCAAGTGAGGTCGCGATCGTCGGCGCGCTGGCGGTATCCGGCCTCGCGCAGCATCTCGGCGGCGGGTCGCGACAAAGAGCCCTTGTTCGGCAGGGCGATCCTCAGCACTTTCCTTGCTCCTAAAGGTGTTTGTAGACGTCTTCGAGCTCCACCCCGGCGGCGAGCATCAGCACCTGGGCCTGGTAGAGCAGTTGGGAGATCTCCTCAGCGGCGCGGTCGCGCCCCTCGAACTCGGCGGCCATCCACGACTCCGCCGCCTCCTCCACGACCTTTTTGCCGACGCTATGGACGCCCTTGCGCACCGCGGCCACCGTTGCCGAATGCGGATCCCCTGTCGCGACCTTCTCCCGCAGCTCCCTATACAGCTCTTCGAACGTCTTCACCCGGCAATTGAAGCACGTCCTGATCGGTGGGCAGCCGGGCAGATACCTGGAACCCACCCTCCGGAAGCGGACCCACCTCGAACTTGCCGCCCAGCAACTCGATCCGCTCGCGCAGGCCGATCAGGCCCAGCCCGCTGGAGGGCAGCGCCACCGCGCGCCGCGATGGCCGTCCATTCCGGACAGTCACCTCCAGTACGCCGGAAGCGTTGCGCAGCAACACTTCCACCGGGGCACCGGACGCGTGCTTCACCACGTTGGTCAGTGCCTCCTGTACCAGGCGGTAGACGCTTCGTTCGACGGTGATGGGAAGGCCCGCCAGCTCGCCGTCCACGCTCAGCTCCACCGAGACACCCGCTTGGCGGGTCTGCTCGACGAGGTGATCGAGGTTGGCCAGCAACGGTTGAGGCGCGGGCGTCGGCCCCGGCTCGCGTAGCACGCCGAGCACGTGACGCAGCTCATTGAGCGCCTCCCGCCCTGTCGTGCGAATCAGTTCCGCCTCCCGCTGCGTGTGCTCGTCCCGGGCGCCCACCTCCAGCCCGCCCGCGTGCACCACGATCAGCGCCACCCGGTGCGCCACCACATCGTGCATCTCGCGCGCGATCCGTGTGCGCTCCTCCGCTCGCGCCTGGGCGGCCAGCCTGGAGTTGCTCGCGCGCAACTCATCGATCAGCTGGCGCCTGGTGCGGACCCACAAACCCGCCGTGTACGGCATGATGACCATCAATGGAACTGTGAACGCGGCGAACCTGATCCCACTGACCGCGCCTTCGCCGGTACCCGCGGCGATCGGCACCAGCACCACCAACATGGCGAGCGTCACATATAGCACAGCGAGCCAGCGCCTTTTCCAGCGCAGCGCGGCGTAGAACGAGGCCACCATCATCGGTGGCCACATGCTGTAGGCCAGCCACGCCAGCACCGCCACCACGCACACCGGCCAGATCCGCCGGTGCACCATCGCCGCGGTCACCCCGCCCAGGAACGCCAGCAGGAAAACCTCGAACGAGCCGGCGATATGCAGCGAGTAATTGCGACTGGCCACCTCCCATGGGGTCTGCAGTGGGGTCACGAACGACGCGAGGAACACGCCAACGCCCAGCGCCCAGGGAAACGCCCGGTGAAGTAGCTTTTCGTGGCGCTTGCGGATCACGAGAAAGAGCCTACGACCCCCGGACCTCTCTCGCCGCCAGATGACGCAGCGTTATCGCCGCGTCCAGCGCGGCCACCACCGCGTCCCAGCCCTTGTCCTCATTGGAATCCGGCAGCCCGGCGCGGTCCCGCGCCTGGGCCTCGGTGTCGACGGTGAGCACGCCGTGCGCCACGGGCGTCGACTCGTCCAGCGCCACGCGGGTCAGGCCGTCGGTCACCGACTGGCTCACATACTCGAAATGGGCCGTCTCACCCCGGATCACCACGCCCAGCGCCACCACCGCGTCGTGCTCCTTCGCCAGCGCTTGCGCCACGACGGGCAGCTCGACCGAACCGGCGACCCTGGCCACCGAGACCGACACGACGTTGCAGGCCTTGGCCGCCTCCTGAGCCCGGGAAAGCATCTGCTCCACCAGCTCGGCGTGCCACCGGGTGGCGACGATCCCCACGCTCATCCCGGTCGCGTCGACCGGCGACTGCTCCGGTGCCCCGTGCCCTGCCATCAGTCCAGCCCGTCCAGCTCCGCCGGCAGGTCAAGCTCGTGACCCATCCGGTCGCGTTTGGTGCGAAGGTAAGCCAGGTTCTCCGGATGGGCCCGGGTGGGCATCTGCTCCCGGCCGGTCACCTTGAGCCCATACCCCTCCAGCCCCGCCCGCTTCGCCGGGTTGTTGGTCAGTAGCCGCATCGTGCGAACCCCGAGGTCGTAGAGAATCTGCGCGCCCGTGCCATAGTCGCGGGCGTCGGCGGGCAGGCCCAGATCCAGGTTGGCGTCGACCGTGTCGCGCCCGTTCTCCTGCAACTGGTAGGCCTGGAGCTTGTGCATCAGGCCGATCCCGCGGCCCTCGTGCCCGCGCATGTAGAGCACGACCCCGCGGCCCTCGGTGGCCACGCGCTTCAGCGAGTCCTGCAGCTGCGGGCCGCAGTCGCAGCGCAGCGAGCCGAACACGTCGCCGGTGAGGCACTCGCTGTGCGCGCGCACCAGCACGTCCTGCCCGTCGCCGATGTCGCCGTAGACCAGCGCGACATGTTCGGCGTTGTCGTGGGTGGCGTGGTACCCAACGGCGCGGAACACGCCGTACTCGGTGGGCAGGCGCGCCTCGGCGATCCTGACCACCAGCTGCTCGGTGCGCCGGCGGTAGGCGATCAGGTCGGCGATCGAGACGAGCACCAGCTCGTGCTCGGCGGCGAAGCGGCGCAGGTCGGGCAGGCGCATCATGCTGCCGTCGTCGTTGACCAGCTCGCACAGCACCCCGGCCGGGTTGAGCCCGGCCAGCTGGGCCAGGTCGATCGCGGCCTCGGTGTGGCCGGGACGGCGCAGGACGCCACCGGCCTTGGCGCGCAAGGGAACCACGTGCCCGGGGCGGGCCAGGTCGCTGGGCTTGGTCGCCGGGTCGGCGAGCATGCGGATGGTGTGGGCCCGGTCGGCGGCGGAGATGCCGGTGGAGATGCCCTCGCGAGCGTCCACGGTCACCGCATAGGCGGTGCCTCGCCTGTCCTGATTGGTGTAGTACATGGGGGGCAGGTCGAGCCGGTCGGCGTGGTCCTCGGTCAACGGGGCGCAGATGTACCCGGATGTGTAGCGCACGGTGAAAGCGAGCAGCTCCGTGGTGGCCAGCTCGGCGGCGAAGATCAGGTCGCCCTCGTCCTCACGCTCCTCGTCATCCACCACGACCACCGGCCGGCCGGCTTTGATCGCGGCGATCGCATCCTCGATCGAGTTCAGCATGCGTGCCCCACAAGCTTCTCCACGTATTTGGCGATGATGTCGACCTCCAGGTTGACCTTGTCGCCCACGCCCTTGCGTCCCAGCGTCGTCAGCTCAAGCGTGGTCGGGATCAGGCTTACCGTGAAACTCGCCTGGTCCACCGCGACGACCGTCAACGAGATGCCGTCGACGGTGATCGAACCCTTCTCCACGATGTACCGGTCCAGGCCGGAAGGCAATGTGATGCGCACGTCTTCCCAGCCGCCTCCAGGCGCCTTCGAGTCGATCGCGCCGACCCCGTCGACATGCCCTTGGACGATGTGCCCGCCCAGGCGGGTGGCGGCGGTGACGGCCCGCTCGAGGTTGACCGGATCGCCAGACTTCAATGAGCCGAGCGAGCTGCGGTCGTATGTCTCCTTCATCACCTCGACGGTGAAGCTGTCCCCGTCGACCCGCACCACCGTCAGGCACACCCCGTTGACGGCGATCGAGTCGCCGTGCCGGGCATCCTCCGTGACCAGCTTGCCCCGCAGGGTCAGCAGTTCACCGTCGCGATCGACGACCTCTCCGAGCTCCTCCACGATCCCGGTGAACACGCGCACACTCCCTAGTTGCCCGCGGTGGGCAGTTTCGCGCGCGCGTCCGCCGCGCGCAGTTTGGCGGTGAGCCTCAGGTCCGGTCCGATCCGGTCAACGTCCATCAGCTCCAGATCGATCGCCTCAGTGATGGTCGTCACTCCCGCACCCACCAGCGCGGCCGGGCCGTCGCCGAGCAGCTTCGGTGCGATGTAGTAGACGATGCGGTCCACCAGGCCGGCGGCGAGGAACGCTCCGGCCAGCTTCGGGCCGCCCTCCAGCAGCACGCTTCGTACCCCCCGCTGGTGCAGCTCGGCGAGTACCTTTCGCAGATCCACCCGCCCGTCGCCGGCCTTGCCGAAGTCGGCGGTGGTGGCCACGAGCGTGGGTGCCGCGCCGTCGCGCACGCGTGCCTCGTTGGGCGTACGCCCGTCAGAGTCGATCACAACCCGCAGCGGCTGGCGGATCGCCAGGCTGCCGGTGCGCAGGTCCCGCGTGGTCAAGCGGGGGTCGTCGGCGAGGATGGTCCCGATGCCGACCATCACGGCGTCGACCGTGCCGCGCAGCCGGTGCACGTCCATCCGCGACGCCTCCGAGGTGATCCACATGCTGGTGCCGTCGGCCGCGGCGGCCCGGCCGTCCAAAGTGGAGGCCGACTTCCAGATGACGAAGGGGCGGCCCCGGCGGACCGAGGTGAGCCAGGCGATGTTGCCCTCCTCCGCCTCGACCGCCCGCACCCCGACGATCACATCGACCCCGGCGGCGCGCAGCCGTTGCGCCCCACCGATCGCCACCGGGTTGGGGTCGGCCACGGCGATCACCACCCGGGCGACCCCGGCGCGGATCAGCGCCTCGCTGCACGGGCCGGTCTTGCCCGTGTGATTGCACGGCTCGAGGGTCACCACCGCCGTGCCGCCCTTGGCCCGCTCACCCGCCTGGGCGAGCGCGACGATCTCCGCGTGCGGGCCGCCGGCATAGACGTGGAAACCCTCCCCGACCACCACGCCATTGGCGTCCACCAGCACGCAGCCGACGACCGGGTTGGGGCTCGTCGTCCCCAGCCCTCGGGCGGCGAGTTCGATGGCGCGCGCCATCGCCTTGTCCTCGGCCGGGCTGACCACAGATTGCTGACCCATGGGTGGCAAGTCTTTCACGGTTTCAAATCTTCAGCGGGAGTGGTGTCGACTTCACGATCACGCTGTGTCGGGTAAGCGGGTTTGTCGGAACGACGATCGAAGGCCACATACGACCCTTGGTGCTTCTTGGCTACCGCCTTCATCTCTGAGGCCACCGCGACCACCTCACTGGGATGGCGGTAGTACCGCGCTGTGGAGACTGCGACTCCGATCGATATCGTGACGAGGTTCACCTGATGTACACGGCCGCGGCGGTCGGACAGTTCAAGGTAGCCCCTTTCGGCGTCGGTCGGGTCGTAGAGTTCGTCCGCGGCCGCCTCGAAATCGATCACCGCCCGGGTCGTGATCGGCTTGACCTGGTCGGGATGGCACACCACCACGAAGTCGTCGCCGCCGACGTGGCCGAGGAATGCGGGCGGCAGCCCGGCGGCGATGGTGGCCCGGCGCAGGCTGCGCGCCAGTGCCCCGATGAACTCGTCACCGCGCGCGAACCCGTAGGCGTCATTGACACTTTTGAACCGATCAATATCGATATAGCACACCGCGTACTCGGTCCCCGCGTGCAGCCGGTCGTTGATCTCCTGCTGGATGCGGGTGTTGCCGGCCAGGCCGGTCAGCGGTGAGACCTCCCGCGCCTCCTGGATGCGCCGCAGCGTCGCCTTGACCCGCGCCACCAGCTCGGAGGTGTCGAAGGGCTTGACGATGTAGTCGTCCGCGCCCGCCGCGAGCCCGGCGACCTTGTCGGACGTGAGCGCCTTGGCGGTGAGTACGATGATCGGAAGCGCGGTCACCATCGGGTCCGCTCTCAATCTCCGGGTCAGCTCAAGGCCATCCATGCCCGGCATCATCAGGTCGACGACGGCGAGATGGGGACGCTGCGACTCGACAAGCGACAGCGCCTCCGCGCCGCTCGAGGCGGTCAGCACCCGGTAGCCCTGCAGGCTCAGGTTCACCTCGACGACGCGCAAGATGTCTGGATCGTCATCGACGACCAGAATCGTCTCCTGTTCGTTGCCCTCCGCAGCGGTCAAGCTGTCGACCCTCCAGACCACCCGCCGGAACCGCTGCCCGGCGACCCAGCGGACACCGCCAGGGCACGCAGTTTACGGCAGGCGTCGGCGGGATCTTCGGCGGAGTACACCGCCGTCCCGGCGACGAACGCATCCGCGCCCGCCCCGGCCGCCGCGGCGATGGTGTCCTCGGTGATGCCGCCGTCCACCTCGATCCTGAGCTCAAGATGGCCGCTGCTGATGTGATTGCGGGCAACACGCACCTTCTCCAGCAGCTCGGGCAGGAACTCCTGGCCCCCGAACCCCGCTTTGATGGTCATGATGAGCAGGGTGTCAAAGTGAGGCAAGAGGTCGAGGTACGGCTCGACCAGAGTGTCACGGTCGATCGCCAGACCCGCCCGGGTGCCGGCGGCGCGCAGGTCCTTGGCGAGCGCGACCGGATCCTCGGCCGCCTCGGCGTGGAAACTCACGTTGTAGGACCCGATCTCGGCGTAGCCCAGCGCCCACCGCTCCGGATCGGAGATCATCAGATGGCAGTCGAACGGGATGGTGGTCACCCGGCGCAGGCTCGCGACCACGGGCAGGCCGATCGTCAGGTTGGGTACGAAGTGGTAGTCCATGACGTCGACATGCAACCAGTCGGCGGCGCCCTCGACCGCCTTGACCTCATCGGCAAGGCGGGAGTAGTCCGCGGCCAGGATGCTCGGCGCGATGATCACGACGTCCTCCGAAGGATTGACAGGAACATTGCGTCTGTACCGTGCCGGTGCGGCCAAAGCTGGGCGGTCGGCCCATCACCCAGGCCGGGCATTCCACCGGGCAACGACTCGCGGGCGTCGAGCAGCTCGGCCCCACCGACCCGCTTGAGCGTCTCGCGCAGGCTCATCTGCGTCTCCACCGGGTGCGGCGAGCAGGTCACATAGGCCACCAACCCGCCCGGGCGGACCGCGCGCAACGCGGCGGCCAGCAGCTCCCGTTGGAGCTTGGTCAGCGGAGGCAGGTCGCTGGGCTGCTTGCGCCACCTGGATTCCGGGCGGCGTCGCAGCGAGCCCAGACCGCTGCAGGGGGCGTCGACCAGCACGCGATCGAAGTACCCGCCCGGCCCGATCTCACGCCCGTCCTCGCACAGCACCTCGGCCGGCAGGCCACGCACGGCGTTGGCCACCATGCTGGCCCGGTGTTCGTTCACCTCGACCGCGGTGACAAACGCATTGCGTTGCGCCGCAAGGGCTGCGAGCAGTCCGGCCTTGCCACCGGGCCCCGCGCACAGGTCAAGCCAGCGCTCGTCGCGGCCGTCGAGCGGCGTGTCGAGCAGGGCCATGGCGACCAGCTGGCTCCCCTCGTCCTGCACGTGAGCCAGGCCATCGCGGATCGCCATAAGCTCGCCCGGCGCCCCCTCATGGAGGTAGACGGCGAAGGGCGAGAAGGCCCCCGGCGTGCCGCCGGTCTGCTCCACGAGATCGGCCTGGTCGATCAGACCCGGCCGGGCGCACAGGTGCACCTCCGGCCGCTCGTTGTCGGCCTCCAGCGCCCGTCTCGTCTCCTCCAGGTCACCGCCGAGCGCGTCGCGGAAGGCACGCACTATCCACTCCGGATGGTTGCCCACCAACGCGAGGTGGCCCACTGGATCGTCCTTTTCGGACGGTGCGATGAGCCCGAGCCAGCCGTCGAGATCGCGCTCGCCAATCTTGCGCATGACCGCGTTGGCGAAGCCGGCCGCCCCCGGTGCCACCGCGCGCACCAGGTCCACTGTGGAGGCCACAGCGGCGTGCGCCGGCACCCGCGTATGCAAAAGCTGGTATGCCCCAAGGCGAAGCGCGTCGCGGGCGGGCGGGTCGATGCGGGCCACATCGCGGCTGGCGGCCCGCGCGATGATGGCGTCGAGCGCACCCCGGTTGCGCAGCGTCCCGTAGGTCAGCTCGGTGGCGAACGCCGCGTCGCGGCCGGAGATCCCGATCTCGCGCATCAGGTGCGGCAGGACGAGATTGGCGTAGGCGTCATCCCGATGCACGGCAAGCAGCGCTTGGTACGCGGTCAGCCGCGCCGGATCCTCGACCGGCCGCCCGCCCCGCGGCCCGCGCCCGCCCCGGCCCATCGGCCGCTGCTCGTCCCGGCTCCCCCGCCTCACGCCGGCGCCCCTTGCGCATTTTCGGGGAAAATGCCGCCTCGACCCGTACCGGAGGCCGCATTTTCGGGGAAAATGCGGGCGTCGAATGCGGGGCGGCTCACTCGAACCTATCCTCTTCGCTCACGCGCACGCCTCGGGCCCAGTCCACCGCGGCCATCGGCTTCTTGCCCTCCGCGCGCACCTCACCCAGGCAGACCGGGGCGGTCGCCGTGCCCACGAGCACCCTTCTCTTCTCCGCCAGCAGGTCTCCTGGGCGCAAAGACGGCCCGTCAGCGACCGGGGTGACCGGCCCGAGCTTGACCCGCTCGCCGCGAAAGTTGGTCCACGCGCCGGGCGCCGGCGTGGTCGCGCGAATCCGGCGGCTGACCGCGAAAGCCGGCTCGCCCCAACGCACTTGAGCGTCCTCGGCAGTGATCTTCGGCGCCAGGCTGATGCCCTCGCGAGGCTGCGGCACCGCTTGAGCCGTGCCCGCCGCCATCGCGTCGAGCACCGAGACCAGCAGCTCGGCGCCGTCGATGGCGAGCCGTTCGAGAACGTCGCCGGCGGTGTCGCTGGCGCTGATGGGTTCGGTGAGCGTGCCGAACACCGGCCCGGTGTCCAGGCCCACCTCGAGCTGGAAGACGGAGGCTCCGGCGAACTCGTCGCCGTGAAGGATGGCGTGCTGCACCGGGGCGGCGCCACGCCAGGCCGGCAGCACGGAGAAGTGGAGATTTATCCAGCCGAGCCGGGGGATTTCAAGGGCCTCTCTGGGTACCAAGGCGCCATAAGCCACGATCGGCACGCAGTCCGGCGCGATATCTCGCAGCCGTTGAAGAAACTCGGGCTCGCGGGGCTTCACCGGGGTCAGGACCTCGATCCCCCGCTCTTCGGCCCAAGCGGCCACAGGCGAACGCACCATGCGCCGGCCCCGCCCGGACGGCGCGTCGGGCCTTGAGACCGCGGCCACCAGCTCATGCTCCGACGCATCGATCGCGTCCAGCGCCGGGAGCGCGGTCGCGGGCGTGCCGGCGAAGACCAGCCGCATGTCACCTACCTAGACCGAAGGGGCTGGTGGTGTGGGGGGACACTTTGATGACCGTCCGGCCCGGGTCATACCACTCCGCCCGGCGGATCTCGCGCAGCGCCTCCTTGCGGAGCTGGGCATCGAGTCGATCGATGAAAATGACACCGTCGAGGTGGTCGGTCTCGTGCTGGATGCAGCGAGCGAGCATGCCGGCCCCGACGACCTGTATCGGATCGCCATACTCGTTGAAGCCCTTGGCCACTACGTTCATCCGGCGTTTGGTGTCGAAGTAGACCCCCGGCAGCGATAGGCAGCCCTCGTCGCCTTCCTGCTCCTCGTCGTCGGGGAACTCGAGCGCCGGGTTGACCAGGTGCCCGACCACTTCGTCGACTTCGAAGGCGAAGGCCCGCAACCCCACGCCGATCTGCGGCGCGGCCAGCCCGACACCGCCCGCCTCCTGCATCGTCTCGAGAAGATCCTTGATCAGGACGCGAAGCTCTTTATCGAAGGTGACCACGGGATCGGCGGGGGTCCGCAGCACCGGGTCACCGAAATATCGGATCGGCTGGACTGTCACGGCATCCAGTCTACGGTTGACCTCCTCCCCGCACCTGAGGCGGGGATTCCGCCTCGACCTGCGTCGAGACGGATAGTTGGCGTTTCGCAGACCGCCCTACGGCGAGGTCTCCACGCCTGTCACCGCCAGCCTTCTTTGCCGCGTTCACGTCGGCGTGCGCCTGGTGCTCGCATGCCACGCACCGGAATACCGCTTGGCTCTCGCGGGATTGCGGGGCGTGCGACAGTGCCCTTGGCGCTGGCCGTCATGTTCTTGATCCGCAGGTTCTCAATGGCGATCATTCCGTGGTCGCGGACCAGCCGCAGGGCGGTCTGCACGGCGAAGTCGCGCCGACCTGCTCGGCGTAAGCGGTCTGTTCTCCGGTGAGAGCGAGAAGATAGCGGCGGCCAGTCAGCATTCAGCGGCCCTTCTTCTCGACGTACAGCTTGCCTGACGCCGCCGGTGGAAGGCACGAAGTATCGGTCCACAGCGTCGGAGGCCACGACCGCAACGCTGCACCGCACCACACGGAAATTGCAACGGTAGTTCCAACCACGCTCCTCCTATAACTGCACCGGATCCACATGCACCCGCACCACCTCGGCCGCTTTCCGGGCGCTGCGCACCCCAGCCGCCGCGTGCAGCGACTCGGCCAAGCGTGCCCCAGCCGAGCGGCGCACCCGCACGAGCATCCGCTCCTGTCCCTGCCCGACCGGCAACGGCCCCAGCAGCTCGGCATCCTCCGGCAGCCGCGCCTCGCCGAGCAGCTCATTGACGGCCGACGCCACCCCGGTCACCGACGCGATCGCCGCCACCGGGGGGAAGCGAAGCTCGCGCCGCTCGGCCAGCTCGCGCTCGGCCAGCCACCCCGGATCCCACCGGATCAGGGCCTGCACCGCCGCAAGCGCCCCATCGGCGACAACCACGACCGTGCCTTTTGGTTTGACCAGCGCCGCGGCCGCGAACCACCGGCGGGCGGCCTCCTCGCCCGCGCGCAGGTCGGCGCGGGTCAGAAGCGCCCACGTGTCAAGCAAAAGCACCGCGCCGTAGCCTCCGTCGGCGACCGGCTCGGCGCCCGGTGTCGCCAGGACCAGGGCGGGCTGGGCCGCCACCCGCTCAAGAACCGTCTCACCGCCGGAGGTCCACACCGGAATGTCGGGCAGCGCGCGCCCGATCTCCTCCGCGGTCCGCCGAACGCCGGTCACCGCGGCACGCAAGCGTCGCCCGCCGCACACCGGGCAGACGAAACCGGCCGCCGGCCGGGCACACCAACGGCAGCTGGGCGGCGCACCCGAGTCGCCCAGCGACAGCGGCCCGGCACAGTGCGGGCAGCGCGCCCGCTCCCGGCAGTCCTGACACGACACCGATGGCACATAACCCCGCCTGGGCACCTGGATCAGCACCGGCTCACCCGCGCGAACCGCCTCGCGCGCCGCCTGCCAAGCCACACTTGGCAGGCGCGCCGACGCCGCCGCCGGATCGCGGGCCAGCTGCCGGTCGTCGGCGGGCCGGACCTCGGGCGCGAAGTCGCGGAGCATGTCGCGCGAAGCCACAATCTCCTTGGCCCAGCCCGTCGCGAGCAGCTGCTGCGCCTCGGCGGTGCGGGCAAACCCGCCCAGGAGCACAGCGGCGCCCGCGCTCTGGGCTCGGGTCAGCAGCACCTGGCGGGCGTGCGGATAGGGGGCGCGGGGCTCGGCGTGCACATCGTCGCCGTCGTCCCAGATCGCCACCAGGCCCAGCCGCCCGACGGGCGCGAAGGCCGCGGCGCGGGTGCCGATCGCGACGGTGACCTCGCCCCGGCTCAGGCGCAGGAACCGCCGGTAACGCTTGGTAGGGCCGAGCGCGGCGCTGAGCGCCACATGCCGGTCCGGCCCGAGTAGCTTGGTGAGCGCTTCGTCGAGGCGGTTGAGGTCACGGGCGTCCGGCACCACCGCCACCGCTCCTCGTCCACTTTGGACGGTCGCGGCAATCGCCTCGGCGAACCTGGCCGGCCACTCCTCGCCGGGCAGCGCCGACCAAACGGCTCGCGGCTCACGCCCCTGCGCGAGCGCCCGCACAAACGCCGTCCCCGCTTGATATCTGGCCCACTCAAAGGAGAGCCAAGGCCCAGCCGCGATCTCGGCCACGGCCGGATCACCGCCCACCGCCCGGCCGACGCCCAGAGCCGAATCCCCAGCCGCGATCTCGGCCACCGCCGGATCACCGCCCACCGCCCGGCCGACGCCCAGAGCCGAATCCCCAGCCGCGTCTCGCCCGCCCGCCGCGACCTCGGCCACCGCCGAACCATCGCCCACAGCCCGGCCGTCATCCCCGGCGGCAACGACCTGTCCGGCATCCCCAGCCGACATCTCGCCCGCCGAACCACCACTCACGGCAGAGCCGTTATCTCCGGCAGCTAGGCCGGAACGGTCGGCGGGGGGCTCTTTTTCCACCGCGGCCTGGCGGGGCGGCACCGCCAGCCTCAGCACGTCGATCAGGCTGCCCGCGTAACGGTCGGCCACCGCGCGCGCCAGCGCCGCGATTTCGGGGCGCAGCACGGGCTCCGGCGAGACCACCCGCTCCAGCCAGGCCAGCTTGCCCAGGTGCTCCGACTCCTCGGCCCGCTCGATCAGCCAGCCATCGACCAGTTGCCCGGCGAACCGCACCCGCACCCGCACCCCGGGCTGGGCCGTCGAGTCCTGCTCCGCCGACACCTTGTAGTCGAAGAGCCGGTCCAGATGGGACAGAGGCACGTCGACGCAGACGCGAGCGACCGGCAGCCCGGGGGCAGGCTGCCGGTCGCTTCGAGTCTTGCGCGTAGTCACGGGGCCATCATCTCAAGGCCCCCCGACGTTTCATCCAGCCGCGGCCTTGAGGTCGGCCACGCGGTCGGTGCGCTCCCAGCTCAGGTCGGGCAGCTCGCGGCCGAAGTGGCCGTAGGCGGCCGTCTGCTGGTAGATCGGGCGCAGCAGGTCCAGGTCGCGGATGATGCCGGCCGGACGCAGGTCGAACACCTCGCCTATGGCCTTCTCGATCCGATCGACCGGGACGGACTCGGTGCCGAAGGTCTCGACGAACAGGCTCACCGGGTGGGCCTTGCCGATCGCATATGCCACCTGCACCTCACACCGCTCGGCCAGCCCCGCCGCCACAACGTTCTTGGCGACCCAGCGCATCGCATACGCGGCGGAACGGTCCACCTTGGACGGATCCTTGCCGGAGAAGGCGCCGCCGCCGTGACGGGCGTAGCCGCCGTAGGTGTCAACGATGATCTTACGGCCGGTCAGGCCGGCGTCGCCCATGGGGCCGCCGATCTCGAAGCGCCCGGTGGGGTTGACCAGCAGCCTGTATCCATCCGTCTCCAGGCCCAGCGCCTCGATCTCGGGCGCGATCACGTGCTCGCGGATGTCCGGGGTCAGCAGTGACTCCAGCGAAATGTCGGGGGCGTGCTGCGACGAGACGACGACTGTGTGCAGCCGCACCGGCCGCAGGCCGTCGTACTCGATGGTGACCTGGGTCTTGCCGTCGGGGCGAAGGTACGGAACCACGCCGTCCTTACGCACGGCGGTCAGGCGCCGCGCCAGCCGATGCGCGAGGGCGATCGGCAGGGGCATCAGCTCAGGCGTCTCCGAGCAGGCGAAGCCGAACATCATGCCCTGGTCGCCGGCGCCCTGCGCGTCAAGCGCGTCGCCGGACTCGCCGCTGCGCTGCTCGATGGCGGCGTCGACGCCCTGCGCGATGTCGGGCGACTGCGAGCCGATGGAGACGCTCACGCCGCAGGACGCGCCGTCGAAGCCTTTGCGTGAGGAGTCGTAGCCGATGCCCAGGATGGTTTCGCGGACGATGGTCGGGATGTCGGCGTAGGCCTGGGTCGTGACCTCGCCCGCCACATGCACCTGCCCGGTGGTGATCAGGGTCTCAACCGCTACCCGGCTGCGGGGGTCCTGCGCCAGCAGGGCGTCCAGGATACCGTCGCTGATCTGATCAGCGATCTTGTCAGGGTGACCCTCCGTCACCGACTCGGAGGTGAACAAGCGACGTGCCACACGAATCTCCTAGTTAGGCTCTAAATGGCTGCCAATGGGCTGGCTGGCTGTAACTGTCAAAGCAGTGTAGCCAAACCCCCAGGCTACAGAAGGGTGAGGACCCGATCCCAGACGGCGTTGGCCAATGCCTCCTTGCTCTGGCGGGGATGCGCTGTCTGTGATCCGTCAGCACCCAGGATGGTGGCTTCGTTTCCATCGGACCCGAACACCATTCCCGTGCCGACGTCGTTGACCACGATCAGGTCGGCTTTCTTCTTCATGAGCTTCTCGCGTGCATTGTCGAGGACGTTTTGGGTCTCGGCGGCGAAGGCCACGAGGACCTGTCCGGGGGCCTTGGTCGCCCCCAGCTCCGCGGCAATGTCGGGGTTTGTCGCCAATTCGATGGTTGGCGCGGACCCGTCGGCACGCTTTTTGATCTTTTGGTCCGCCACGCTGGCCGGGCGGAAGTCCGCGGGAGCGGCGGCCATGACGATGGCATCGGCGCCTTTGGCCGCCGCGATGGTGGCTTGCCGCAATTCCTCTGTGGTTTCCACGGGTACCAGATCAGCCCCCGCCGGAACCGGAAGCGACACGTTCGCCGAAATCAGGGTCACCTGAGCCCCACGGGCCACGGCCGTGCGGGCGAATGCGTAGCCCTGCTTGCCCGAGGACCGATTGCCCAGGTAGCGCACGGGATCGAGCGGCTCCCTCGTGCCCCCGGCGGTGATCACCACGCGTCTCCCGGCCAGGTCGCGCGGCACGCCGCTGAGCACCTGCTTGGCCAGCTCGAACAGCTCCACCGGATCCGGTAACCGCCCCTTGCCCGTGTCCACACCGGTCAGCCGGCCCACCGCCGGCTCGACCACGATCGCACCCCGCCGCCGCAGCGTGGCGACGTTGTCCACGGTGGCCGGATGCTCCCACATCTCGGTGTGCATCGCCGGGGCGAAGATCACGGGGCATCGCGCCGTCAGCAGCGTGCTGGTCAGCAAGTCGTCCGCCTGCCCGTGCGCGGCCTTGGCCATGAGGTCGGCCGTGGCCGGCGCCACGATCACCAGATCCGCGTTCTGCCCCAGGCGCACGTGAGCCACCTCGGGGACTTCACTGAAGACCGAGGTGGCCACGGGTTGATGCGAGAGAGCCTCCCACGTCGGGGCGCCGACGAAACGCAGCGCCGCCTCGGTGGGGATGACGCGGACGGCGTGGCCGGACTCGGTGAGCAGGCGCAGCAGCTCGCATGCCTTGTAGGCAGCGATGCCGCCGCTGACACCGAGAACCACTACGGCAGCGTCCGGTTTGGAGGACGCTGGTGGCGTATCGCTTGACGACGCCGCGGTGTCGGCGGGTCGCCGCGATTCGCCACTAGCGATGCCCGGAGTTGACCGCGAGGCGAGGCCGGGCGGCCCAGGCGGCTCTGCCAAGGGCGTCAGCCCTCGATCGGCTCGGAGGTCAGCAGGCCGGCGTTGATCTCGCGCATGGCGATGGAGAGCGCCTTCTCCTGCGGGGTGGTCTCGACCAGGGGCCCGACATACTCCAGCAGACCCTCACCGAGTTGGCTGTAGTAGGCGTTGACCTGCCGCGCCCGCTTGGCTGCGAAGATCACCAATGCATACTTCGACGAGGTCTTCTCCAGCAGCTCGTCGATGGGCGGGTTGGTGATGCCCTCGGGGTTGGCG
>Ga0075418_10003983_pt1 | contig 16795 bp, 24 predicted proteins | sample SoiMetdeltSBSDD2_FD_81776 | JGI IMG/M metagenome (GOLD analysis project Ga0075418, IMG submission 81776) | Bulk soil microbial communities from a Populus tree surrounding site in Tennessee, USA - Soil MetaG P. deltoides SBSDD2 | ecosystem: Environmental > Terrestrial > Soil > Tree plantation... | reverse complement strand
TGGTTTCACCCCGGATACGGCGACGAGGCGCGCACGCAGTTCGCGGTCGAAGCCGAAACGCTGGGCTACCCGGTGGCATGGTTGGGCTTCGGGCCCGCGTCGGTGGCCGACCTTGCTGTGGTCGAACAAATCCTGCAGGTCACCTCCACCATCGTGGTAGCCACGGCGATCGTGAACATGTGGACCAATGACGCCGACGAGGTCGCGGCGTCCTACCGGCGAATCACCTCACGGTATGGCGACCGGGTGCTGCTCGGAGTCGGGATCGGGCACCCCGAGGCCAACTCCGACTACCGGCAGCCCTATGCCACCATGGTCGATTACCTCGACCGCCTCGATGCCGGCGGAGTCCCGCCCGATCGCCGGATCCTGGCCGCGCTGGGCCCCCGAGCACTACGGCTGGCCGCCGCCCGAACGCTGGGCACCCACCCCTACCTCGTGGTCCCCGAACACACCCGTGAGGCCCGCGGAATGCTCGGGCCGGGTGTGGTGATCGCACCAGAGCAGACCGTCGTCATCGAAGCTGATCCCAACACGGCGCGCGACATTGGTCGCGCTTTCGTGTCCAACCCGTACCTGCAACTGGTCAACTACACCAACAACTTTCGGCGCTACGGCTACACCGACGCCGACCTCGAGGACGGCGGCAGCGACCGCCTCGTCGACGCGTTGGTGTTACACGGTTCACCCGATAGTGTCGCTGCGGGCCTGCGCGCCCATCTCGAGGCCGGCGCGGACCACATCGGGATTCAAGTGCTCACCCCCAACAGCGAGAACCCCATGCCCGGCTACCGCCAACTCGCCCGGGCCTTCCTTTAAGGTCCCGGGAGCACCACGATGCGACCGCCACGGCGAGGAACTCGTGCCGACCCCGCGCGAGCGGGTCGAGCGAGCGACGCCTTCCTGTTCAGACATCCGCGGACGCCGGCGAGATCTGATTGACTGACCCGATCCTCATACGGAGGCCGTCGTTGCGTTAACCGCCGACTACTCGTTGCGGCGCACTCTCGTTCGGCGCTCGTGAGTGAAGCGGGGGCCTCGGTCGAATGGGCTAGAGGCCTGTTGGGCATGTTTTGGGGCAGCTCACCGGCGATCCATGCGCTGGTCAGCTCGAGCGTCCAAGGCAGGTGTGTGTAGTTGAAACCGGAATTTCATGGATGATAACGACTATTCATCATCTCCGAGATATCAAGTGCGACAATTTGTCTCGTACTTAGACGGCTATTGAATGGGGTGGGACGGACTCGGTCGGCGTCGCGCGCAACTAATCGCCTCGGCGTGCCGAAGCCGCCTACGCACAACTGTCACATGACGTATGTGCTGGTAGGTGGCAGGGCATCGTCGAGGACCTCGCGACGGCTCGGGAGTAGCTGCGACTAGGTTTCGAAAAAAATGACCCGAGTTTGAGACGAACCCTCGATGATATCGGGTGAGACAACTTGCATCGCTGCAGGTCAGAAGGTTGAACCGCCCCGGGATGTCCGGAGACTCCACTTCTTGGGAAGGTTGGAGTCATGTCAGGTGGTTCGTCGAGGAGGTATCCGCCGGAGTTGCGTGAGCGCGCTGTGCGGATGGTCGCCGAGCTCAGCGGCCAGCACGGTTCGGAGTGGGCGGCGATCAGTGAGGTGGCGCGGCTGCTCGGGGTCGGCTGCGCGGAGACGGTGCGCAAGTGGGTACGCCAGGTCCAGGTTGATGCCGGCGCTCGTCCGGGGACCACGACTGAAGAGTCCGCCGAGGTGAAGCGACTTCGGCAGGAAAACGCCGAATTGCGAAGGGCAAACGCGATTTTGAAGACTGCGTCGGCTTTCTTCGCGGCCGAGCTGTGCGCCACGAGGCGCCAGGTGTATCGGGAGGTGGTGAGAGACCGTCTCTGTTGGGCCGTCGCAGCGGCCTGATGAAGCGTCGGGGCAGCCGATCGCCGGGAACGACGGTGATTGGTGGCAAGCGGCCCCGAGAAGGCGAGCCGTGCTGGTACTGCCAGACGGTGCGGGCTCGTTGAGCGAGGTCAGAAGGTGCAGCGCAAGCGAACCAGTGGTGGACGCTTCGTAACCGCGAAGCCGGCTCCAATCTGGTGGATATGGGCCGGTGCGCAGCGCACGACCTCCGAGTCGGTGACTTGGGGGTCGACTCCGAAGCCGTTTAGTTCCAGCGGTGGGGAGGCCAGGGTGAAGGTCTGCGGCGTAGCCGTGGCGATGCTGCCGGAGTAGAGCTGGGCACCTCCCTGACCAATCGATGACCTGGTGAACGTGGGAACCATCCTGCGGGACCGTCTGTTTCGACCCGGCAGCCAGCCGGGTCGAGGCGGGAAGACTCGCCGTTCGGAGTCGAGGGCCTGTCTTGGGTGGGGCGGAGGCCTCGTAGTAGTCGCGGGCGGTGACGTGCCCGCCGTGGAGACCGAGAAAGGCGGTCGCAGGGCGAAGGGGGCCAGCAAGACAGCAGCAGAAGGACTGGAAGATCAGGAGGGAAACTAGATGTCGCCGGTGAATACCGACGAACTGGAGCTGGCGCTGATGTTGGCGCGGCAACGGGTACTGAAGATCCAGACCAAGCTGCACCGTTGGGCTCGCGATGATCCTCATCGTCGGTTCGATGATTTGTTCAACCTCGTTGCCGATCCCGCGTTTCTGTTGGTGGCCTGGGATCGGGTCAGCGGCAACCGGGGTGCGGCCACGGCCGGGGTGGATCGGCGCACCGCGTCGTCCATCGCGACCGGCCAAGGGGTCGAGGAGTTCCTCGACGAACTACGGTCCAGCGTCAAGGATCGTAGTTTCTGCCCGCTTCCGGTGCGGGAGCGGATGATCCCGAAGACCGGCGGCAAGTTGCGCCGGTTGGGGATTCCCACCGTCACCGATCGGGTGGTCCAGGCCGCCCTGAAACTGGTGTTGGAGCCGATCTTCGAGGCGGATTTCTTGCCGTGTTCCTACGGTTTTCGCCCGAAGCGTCGAGCCCATGACGCGGTGGCCGAGGTGCGTTACCTCGCGACACGGCCCAGGTGTTACGACTGGGTCGTTGAGGGAGACATCAAGGCCTGTTTCGACGAGATCGACCACACCGCCCTGATGGGTAGGCTGCGTCGGCGCGTCGGTGACAAACGTGTGCTGGGGTTGGTGAAGGCGTTTCTGAAAGCGGGCATCCTCACCGAGGACGCCCGGCTGCAGGACAGCACCGCGGGAACTCCGCAGGGTGGGATCCTGTCGCCGTTGTTGGCCAATGTGGCGTTGTCGGTGCTCGATGAGCACATCGCGGCTCTGCCTGGTGGCCCGGCCACCGGCAAGGTGGAGCGAGCCAAGCGACTGCGTCACGGGTTGCCGAATTTTCGGCTCGTCCGCTACGCGGATGACTGGTGCCTGATGGTGCGAGGTACCAGAACTCACGCCGAGGCGTTACGGCAGGACATCGCCGCCGTGTTGGCGACGATGGGGTTGCGTCTGTCTCCGGACAAGACCCTGATCACCCATATCGACGAGGGGCTGGATTTCCTCGGGTGGCACATCCAGCGTCACCGTAAACGCGGCACCAGCCAGCACTACGTCTATGTCTATCCGTCCAAGAAGGCCGTCCTGGCGGTCACACGGAAGATCAAGACGCTGCGCCGAACAGTCGAACCCAACCAGCCGCTCGATGACCTGCTACGTCGACTTAACGCGACGCTGCGGGGCTGGTGCGGTTATTTCCGGGCCGGGGTGTCCTCGGCAGTCTTCGCCTACCTCAACCACTATCTGTGGCAGACGGTTTGGCGTTGGATGCGCCGTAAACACCGAAAGTCGACCTGGAAACAACTGCGCCGCCGCTACTGCGGCGGCGGCTGGTGGCCAGCCAGCGAGGACCGGGAGCTGATCAACTTGGAGAAGATCGGCACGACGCGTTACCGCTACCGCGGTGCGCTCATACCGTCGCCCTGGCCGCTCACCGATGAGGACACCACCGCTGCAGCCTGACCGGGTCTTGTGGAGAGCCCGGTGCATTGAAAGGTGCACGCCGGGTTCGGGAAGCGGCCCGGGAAAACGGAATAGCCACAACGACTGTCACCGCGTCCCGGGCCGACTTTCACCGACCGGCCACAACACTAATCGTTAGGTTCATCGCCGATCATCAAGGCCACCGCGAGAGTCCTGATGGTCTGCGATGGGGTGTCGAGTCGATCTGCACACAACTGAGCGAGCTCGGTGTGCCGATCGCCCCATCGACCTACTACGACCAGGTCAACCGCGACCCCAGTCGCCGCCAAGTGCGTGACGAGGCCCTCAAGGCCGAGATTGCGCGGGTCCACGCCGACAACTACGGGGTCTACGGTGCCCGCAAGGTGTGGCTGGCGCTGAACCGCGAGGGGATTGCGGTGGCGCGCTGCACCGTCGAGCGGCTGATGGCCGAGCTGGTCTGTCCGGTGCCACTCGAGGCAAGACCCGCAAGACCACGATTCCAGACCCAGCCGCGGTGCGTCCGGCTGATCTGGTCCAGCGCCGGTTTGGGCCGCCGGCACCGAATCGGCTGTGGGTCGCCGATCTGACCTAGGTGTCGACGTGGTCGGGTTTTGCCTATGTAGCGTTCGTGGTCGATGCTTACGCGCGCCGGATCCTGGGCTGGCGGGTCGCAGGGACGATGGCCACATCGATGGTCCTCGACGCGATTGAACAGGCCATCTGGACTCGCCAACAAGAAGGTGTTATCGATTTGAAAGATGTTGTCCACCATACAGACCGGGGATCCCAGTACACCTCGATCCGGTTTACCGAACGCCTCGCCGAGGCGGGCATTCAGCCATCGGTCGGGGCGGTGGGCAGCTCCTATGACAACGCGCTCGCGGAAACGATCAACGGTTTATACAAGACCGAGCTGATCAAGCCCCGCAAGCCCTGGCGGACCATCGAGGAAGTTGAGCTGGCTACTGCCGAATGGGTGCACTGGTCAACCACCTTCGGCTCTACCAATACTGCGGAGATATCCCGCCGGTCGAAATGGAGATGGCCTACTACGCTCGCAACCAGAGACCAGCCGCCGGCTGAGTTCTCACACCAGGAAGTCTCCGGACTCACCGGGGCGGTTCAGGTCGCGGTGTGACACGGGATTTGAGAAGCGACAGCCAATCAGCGGTCGCATGCTGCATGTCGCCAGCACCACCACCACCTGGCTGCGGCTGACTTGTAGAAACTCCACGGAGAACGATCGTGCGTGCTACGTATCCCGGCTTATCGAGCCACCGATCGCGGAGGAGGCCGAGCTGCTCAGCGCCTCGTCTCGTACCTGGTCAGCACGACGCCGCCGGGGAACGTCCGGGTCTCGACGAGGTTCAGGTGCACCCAGCTGTCCAGCGCGGTGCAGAACGGCGTGCCGGCGCCCACCATGACCGGGTACGTGGCCAGCGCATACTCGTCGATCAGCCCGGCCCGCATGGCAGCCCCGGCGAGCGTTGCGCCGCCGATGCTCATCGGACCGCCGTCCTCGGCCTTGAGCCGGTTGATCTCGGCGACCGCGTCGCCGGTGACCAGGCGGGTGTTCCAGTCGACCTTGTCGATCGTCGAGGAGAACACCACCTTCGGTGTGTCCCGCCAGTTGCGCGCGAACTCCATCTCCGCCGCGGTTGCGTCGGGCTGCTGGTCACCCGTCGGCCAGTAGGAGCTCATCGTCTCCCATAGCTTGCGCCCGTACAGCGACAGGCTGTTGGCCCGCTCCTGGTCGAGCCACCACTGGAACAACTCATCGCTCGGCGGACCGCTCCAGCCGATGTCGTCGCCGGGCGCGGCGATGTAGCCGTCCAGGGTCAGGTTCATGCCGTAGAACAGTTTCCGCACAGCGCCAGCCTCCCGTGAGTCGGTCTCCGGCGTATAGACCGGCGTTGCGCGGGAAACTCATCGGTCGCGATCTGGGCTCGCAGGTAGTCCTCGTCGTGCTCGGGGCTCAGCGTGGCGTACTCGGCCGGCTCGGGCACCCGACGGATCTCGACCTCGCCCTCGGCGGCAGCGGCCCGCCGGCGAACCGGACCCGGGCACCAATCCTCAAGCAGGGCGCCGAACACCTCGGCGTCAGAAAGGCCGCCCTCACTCGTCGAGTCGACCACCTCGAACAGGCCGTCTGCGCCACACGCCTGGAAACCATGCCTGAGCCTGGCGGCATCATCCTGACCCGGCCGGCGAGAAATTCGCACAAGAAGTACCACCAGTCCTGGCCATGCTCGACCGAACGAGCTACGACGCCGCAAGCGCAAAAGCGTGAGACCTGAAGAAACGCCAGGGAACTGAGACTCGAGCCAAATGACATTCCGCGAGACAACCAACGAACCGCCGGTCAAACAAGATCGACATGCCACGCGATCCGAGACCCTGCAGCGAGTGATTCTACGTGGTGCGCTTCTTTCGCGGCGGCGGCGGCGGCGGCGGCGGCGGCGGCCCGCCGCCGTCATCGAGTTCACGCTGTCAGCGGGCCGGGTCGGGCGGATTGGGGTCACGGAGGAGCTGCGATTTCAGGGCGCGGCCGACGGGCAGCGTACGTCGACATACGCGGTGGTATAGAGGATTTCACTTTTTGTGTCACCACCGCCGGCCGTTACAGTGTCGGTGATCGTCCGGCCAGGTCGGATCGCGGCGACCGAACATTCAGACAGCGGCTCGGCGCCGACCTTGTTGAGGATGACCCGATATCCGTTGGCCTGCAACGTCGCGATCGTTTCCGCTGCTGTGGTCGCAGTGGGCGCCGCTGAGGCCTGGGCGGTCGTGGCCAACCCGAGACCGCCGGCGGCAAGCGCACCGACGACCGCAGCACCAAAGGCGTAGTTCTTCATCGTCGTATCCTTCTCGTGGAGTTAGTCAAGAGCGAATGAGTTCGATGACTCATCGAGACTGCTCAATAACAGATAGGGCGATGAGTTACATCGGGGGAGGCCAACTCGCCGACGAGTTCGCGAGGAATCAGACCGTGAACGGTCACCTCTCGGCCGCGACATGACAGGTCGTCAGCACTTCTGCTGACGGCCTGTCATCACCGAATCACACCGGCGCACAGCGGATCCGGACTGAACGCCGTTGTCGCTGTTAGGGGGTCCAGACGCCCCACGGCACGAACGGGTCGGTACCGTTCGGCACGTACGGATTCGCACCACCGCCGAGCGCAGCCTGCGGCAGTACGGCGATCGGCGCACCGGGCGGCAGAGCAACCGGCCCGCTTAGCGGAGCGTCAGGTGCAGGGGCCGCGGAGGTCGCGGCAACGGGAGGCGTCGGTCCTGCAACGACCGCGCTCGTGTCGACATTGGCCGCAGCGGCGAACGGCGCCGCGGCGATCGCGGCACCTGCCGCCAGCGCCGTCAATGCTGACGATAAGGCGAGTTTGGTGATGGTCATGTCGGTATCTCCGGTCTTCTCATGCCTCGTCCTGTTTGGAGGCTTCGTTGGGAAGTACGCATGCGGGTTACACGAGCCGCCAGCAGGTCCACGTGGGAGATCCAGCCCGGGACGACCACCAAATATCCATCGGGCCGTCGCCAACGATCTGATAGGCGAATTCTCCCCCGGGCCCTTATGCGTCGCCGGCTTACGGGCCATCGCTGTCAGTATCCCACTCAACGACCTGGTGAATGTCTTCTCGGACGATCTCAGAAACGCACTCCTGAGTTGCTCACGAGCGCCTGTAACCCCGCGCCCTATCTCTTGGCATGACCAAACGTGACATCTCACTGACCCAACTGACCGCCACCCGTGCCTCGGGTTCGGTTGTGCTCATCCGCTTCTATGTCGGCCTGATCTTCGTCGGCGAGGGCGTACTGAAATTCCTCCGAGAGGATCCACTCGGTCCTGGCCGCTTCATCAAGGCCGGTATTCCGGGCGGAGAAGCACTCGCGTATCTCGACGGTGTCTTCGAGATCGGATGTGGCCTGCTGATCCTGGCTGGACTGCTCACCAGGTTGGCGACGATCCCTATGATCGTCGACATGGTCGGCGCGCTGACGATCACCAAGGTGCCTCTGTTGTGGGGCAACGCTCCGCTGTACCCCAAGGAGGGCGGATTGTGGGACTTCTTTCACGAAGGCCGCCTCGAGATCGCGATGCTGTGCGGCAGTGTCTTCCTGCTCATCGCGGGCGCGGGTTCACTATCGCTTGACGCCAAGATGAGTCGCTCCGACGCCGCACTCACTTCCGCCGGTGCCGCGGCCTAAGCGCTCACACAGGGACCCTCAAGGTCGATTCCGGGACATCAACCGGTGATCACGAGCGAAAATGGGGCGCGCCGTCCTAACGCCGTAGAGCCGCGGACATCGCGCTCGGAGGGAGGGCTGCAGCCGGTGACGGGCGCGGCGTACCCGGACTGGGACGCGATTTATCGCGACAACGTCACCTGGGTTTACCGGCTGATGTACGGCAAGGTGGGCAATCAACCCGACGCCGAAGACCTGACCGCCGAAGTGTTCATGACGGCCCTGCGGCCGCTGCGGGTCTCGGCAACGGTGCCGGAGGTGCGGAAATATCTTCGGATGACCGCACGCACGGTGCTTGCGTCCTACTGGGGCGAGCGGATGGGACGTCCGGTCACAGCGATTGAGGAGGACGTGCCGGAGGTGATCGAACCCGAGTACGTCGCCAGCGACGCGCCCGATAAGGTGCGCTCGCTGCTGCAGCGGCTTCCGGACAACTATCGACGGATCCTGGAACTGCGCTTCCTGCAGGCCTTTTCGGTGCGGGAAGCCGCGGGTCAAATGGGCGTCACCGTCGCAAACGCAAAGCTGTTGCAGCACCGGGCGCTGCGCATGGCGGCACAATCGGGTGAGGAGGTCACGTCGTGAGCGACCGAACCGTACGTCGCTTTGTGGGGGGCCTGTTGCGAGGGCAGTCCACGGAACGCGCGCGCCCCGACGACTTCGAAGCCGAGCAGATGAAGACCGCGATCGAGTTGCGTGCGGCGCGGTTGGGGAGCGATGCGCCGCGCGAGGACTTCGTGGCCGACCTGCATCGCAGACTGGCCGCCGAAATGTCCGACGACCCCACTCCGGTTGACCATCCCCGGTGGGCACCGCGCCGCCGCGACGTCGTCATCGGTGGCTCGGTGGCGGCCGCCTCGGCGGCGGCGGGTTTGGTGGTCGGCCGAAACCTGCTGGCTTCGACCGCGACACAACAAGCGTCGCCGCCCATCCAGGAGGAACTCGATCCCAACGCTGGAACATGGCAAGCCGTCGGCGCAAGTGCGGACCTTCCGCACGGGGGATCCCTCGCGTTCGACCTCGGCTCCGTGAACGGGTTCGTCCATCGCACCGACGCCCAGTTGGAAGCGGTGTCGGGTGTCTGCACACATCAGGGCTGCAAGTTGTGGCTTGACGCGCCCGAGAGCCGGTTGCGGTGCCCGTGCCACTCGACCTCGTTCTCTCTGGAAGGGGCCGCCGTCACACATCAGTTGCCCGTTGCGCCTCCTCCGCTTCCGAAGTTCCAGGTACGCGAAATCAACGGTGTGATCGAGGTTTTCGCACCGACGAAATCGCTCTGAGCGACGAGCGCCCACCGCGCAACCGTGTGCTCAACTCCGACACTTTCGCCACCGCCGCCGCCGTCCTCGCCATAGTGGCCCACGCCTACTGACAGCAGGCCCGCGCCCTCCAGCCCGTGCGCCATGCTCAGGTCGCCGGTGTCCTGCAGGCGCAGTCCGAGGCTCTTGATGAACGCAGACACGCTCGCTTTGGCCTGCGCGTCATCGCCGGCCATGAACACATCCAGCCGGTTATACCGCCCGTGGCGGATTAGGCGACGGGAGCAGCCGGGTGAACTCCACAGGGAGCTGCGACATGAAGTCGTGGAACTCCTTCCAGTCAACCGCCTCCCGCAAGGTCAGCAGCACCGCCTCCACACCGGTCAAAGTCTCGGTCTTGGTCAGCCCAGTGCGGCTGCTGACGCGCATAATCAGGTCATCCAGGTCGAATCGCTCCGGACCTTTGGTTTTCCATCGCACTGAGTCGGCAAGCTCCTCGGGGAGCTGTCGGATCAGGTGCCGTACCTCTCCGGCGCTGACTCGCATCGCCAAGGCCTCGAGCACCGTGCGGGTCAGATCGGCTGCCTCCCCCTTCGACAGCATGGCGCGCTCGGCGACGTCGCGATAAAACTCGTGGGCATTCATCGGATCATCTCCAACTGTCTGTTCCACAGAACGGCGGCTTTCCCGGACAATGCCCGCTTCTGCGTTGCGGCGCACCAACCTGTGGTTAGTAAGAGTCGATGGACCACCTGTTCTGGCAGATCGAGACCGCTGCAAAAGGCCCTCAGGTCTAGCGAGGCCGACAGTTTTCGCACCTGTGTGTCCAAGACCGCAGGCAGCGTCAGCGGCAGCATGTCGACGAAGACGGTCGGATCATCAAGGAGGTACTCCATGGCTCGAATACTGATCGTGCTCTCCGGCAGCGATCACTGGACGTTGTCTGACGGCACCCGCCATCCCACTGGATTCTGGGCCGAAGAATTCGTCGAACCCCACCGCACCTTCCGCCACGCCGAGGTCGACGTCGACATCGCCACTCCGGGTGGTGTCCGGCCGACCGTCGATCAGGTCAGCCTGGCGCCCGATCGCGCTGGCGGCGAAGAACGCGCCGCCGAGCTTCGTCGCTATTTGGAATCGCTGGAGGACGAGCTCGCCGCCCCAATGTCGGTGGAGCACGCCGCCGACAACCTGGGCAACTACGACGCCGTCTTCATTCCGGGCGGCCACGGGCCGATGGAAGATCTGCCGGACTGTCGACCTCTCGGCCGAATTCTGGCCGATCTGTTCGATACGGGACGAGTCGTCGCTGCGGTATGCCACGGGCCGGCCGGACTGCTGGCGGGCCGCCGCGAGGACGGCACCTGGCTGTTCGCCGGCCGACGGCTGACCGCCTTCACGAATGAGGAAGAGCGCCAAGCGGGTCTGGCCGACCGTGCCAAGTGGCTACTGGAGACCCGACTGCGCGAGGAGGGAGCGGACTTCGATCAGGGGCAGCCCTGGAGTTCGCACGTGGTGGTGGACGGGCGCCTTGTCACCGGCCAGAATCCGGCGTCCTCGAAGCAGGCGGCCGAACGCACGCTTGCCGTCCTCATGGCGGCACAGTCCCCGCGGTCGTTCGAGTGAAGGAGCCACAGATGCATGTTCGGTACACGCTGATAACCGCCGACCCTGAACGGATTGACGACGCCGTCGCATACCTCGCTTCTGATGGCCGATCGCGCCTTGAGTCAGAACCTGGCGCGAAAGGAATGTCGCTGCAGGTATCTCCCGACCTGGCCGTCGCGGTCCTCGAGTCGTTCTGGGTCTCACACGACGCCATGCGAGAAAGCGAACGCGTAGAGGCCGGTGTCCGCGACGAAGCGATCCGTCTTGCGCTCGGTACCGCCTCGGTCGAACGCTTTCGGAGGGCGAGCGTGACTCGGGTGGGGCGAGAAAAGGGCGGAGCCGGCGTGCGCCACACCGTCTATCAGACGAATCCGGCCGCACTCGACGAGGCGATCGCCGGATATGAAGACACAGCGGTGCCCTGGCTGACCGAAACCGACGGGCTCGTCAGTGCGGCCCTGCTGGTCGATCACCGGTCTGGACGACAACTCAGCCAAACCATTTGGCGCGACATCGACGCGTTGGTAAAGAGCCGTAGTCCTGCCGCAGCGATCCGGGTGGACGCCGTCGCGGCGACCGACAGCGCCGTAGTCGCACTCGAGGAGTACGGGTTGGTGTTTCGGTCGATCCGGACGGAATGATCGACATCGCGAATGCGACAGAGCATTACGTCCCAGGAACGCATTGATTGTCACCATCGGGCGAGTGCCGCTCCGAGGAAGTAGTGCGCGCCGGGCTACTTCCATGCGCCAGGCCCAGGTTGATGGCGGCGCGTCCCGGAATTACGACCGAAGAGCCCGCTGAGTTGAAACGCTTGAGGCTGGAGAACGCTGAATTACGAAGGGCCAAGCCGATTTTGAAGACATCGTCGGCTCTCTTCGCGGCGAGCTCGACCGGCCAGACTCGAGACACCCTCAGTGGCCCGGGCTTGCTGCTGGATGAGGGTGCCGGCCGTGGCGCGTGGTGCTCGGGGCGAACGGCGCGCTGAGGGCGGGCAGGATGTGCTGGCGGTTGACGATAAGGGCGGGCAGCGCGATGGCGGCGTAGATGCCGCAGAGGATGAGGCGTCCGGCGGCGAAGATGATCGCGATGATGAATTTGGGTGCCTCCGAGGCGAGTGGGGCCATTGCACCAACAGGAACTTGTCGATGCCGAGTTGGGTGCCGGCGTCGATGAGGCTGTTAGCGAACGGTTTTGCGCACGCGAGGATGATCGCGGCCGCGACGACGAACATCGCGACGACGGTGACCCGTCGGGCGCGGTTGGGCAGCTCGCCGAGCGCGGCGGCCGCGCCGATCAGGTCGGGTTCTTCGACGTCGCCGCGGGACAGTTTGTATAGGTAGAAGCCGAACCAGGCCAGCAGCGCGATGCCGAAGATGAGGTGGATCTGTCCGGTCGCCAGGATGAGGAACGCGGCGACGCCGGCGATGAGCAGGAAGCCTAGTTCGACGCGGTTGCTCGGTTCCAAATCAAGCGCCCGAGCAGCTTTCCCGGTGGCTTTGCGGGCGACCGCGACCAGGCCCGCCCGCGCATCCGATGGTGCGGCCGCTACGGCTGAGAATCGCGTGTGCCTGCGGTATTCGGGTCGCTCCCGACGCCGTGGCGAGCGGCCCACAGCGCGGCTTGCGTGCGGTCGGTCACATCGAGTTGCCGGAAGATCTGCGTCAGGTGTGCTTTCACGGTTTTCTCGGTGATCAGCAGGCGTCGTGCGATGAGCTTGTTGGGCAGACCCTCGACGAGCAACTCGAGCACCTGGCGCTCGCGCGGCGAGAGGCGGTTGAGAGGACCCGACGCCGGCTTGGCGTCAAGTACGGTACGCGCGACACGCGGGTCGAGTGGGGACTCTCCGCGCGCCGCCGCGCGGATGGCCTCGCCGACCTCCTCGGCATCCACATCCTTGAGCAGGTATCCAGACGCCCCAGCGTCCAGCGCGCCGATGATTCGTGGGCGGTCAGAAAACGCGGTCAGTACCACCACCGCGGTCTGTGGACGCTCGGCCATGATGCGCTTGGTCGCCTCAATCCCATCCATGACCCGCATGTCGAGGTCCATCAGTACGACGTCAGGTAGCAGCCGCGCGTGTTGTTCGACGGCCTGGGCGCCATCGGCGGCCACGCCGACGAGGGTGACCCCGTCAAGCGCCGATATCAGCCGGCCCAGGCCGTCGCGGATCACCCCGTGGTCGTCGGCGAGCAGCACACGAATCATCAGGCCGGAAGCTCCAACGTCACCGTCGTCCCGGCGCCGGGCACCGAACGCACATCCAGCGTTCCATTGGCCTGAGCGACGATGTCCTGCAGCAGGCTCAGGCCGAGGTGGCCCTCGCTGCCGCGTCGCTGGCGCTCCTGAAGCGCGAAGCCTGAACCGTCGTCGGTCACCACGAGGCGGGTGCGGCCGGGCTCACGCATGACCGAAACGCTAACCGCCGATGGGTGAGCATGAGTCTGAGCGTTGCGGATGGCCTCACGCGCCACGCGGTAAACGAGTGCGTCGGCAGGGGCCGAACCCGCAGCGTCGCCGCCCGCCGCTTGGCCATGGCCAACGGATGCTTCCGGTTGCTGCATCTCATCCACCTTCAGTGTCGTCGCGATTCCGCTTGCCTGGAGCGGACTCAGCAGATCGCTCAACGCGACCCGCAAACCTGCTGCCTCGAGATTGGGCGGGTGAATTTCCAGCAGCAGGGTCCGCAGATCACGCACGCCCTGGCGCAGGGTCGCCGTGGCCGCGCGCAGCACCTCAGCCTCGGCATCAGCGCCACGTCGCTGGGCCGCGGCGGTCAGCGGGGCCAACCCGAAAGCCACTCCCGCCAGATCCTGAACCACGCCGTCGTGCAGGCCAGAAGCGATTCGCCGGCGCTCTTGCGTCGACGCTTCGACCGCGTTTGCCAGCAACTCCTCCCGCTCATGGTGGCCACGCTGCAATCGCCGCGCCAACGTCCACGCCAGCGGCACCTGAAACAGGAGCAAGACCACCACACCGCCCATCAGTGGCGGCGCGAGCGCAGCGAGCAGCCGCGCTCCGCTCGCACTGACCGAACTGAAGCGCTGGTAAATCTCAAACATCAGCGCAGTGCCGTCGGGCGTGTGAACGGTTGTGTAGGCCTCGAGCAGCTTGCCTTGCGGGCGTTCGTAGCGGTTCTCGGGCTGGTTGAGGTCGCTGAGATGGGCGTCAGCGTCACCGCTGGCGAACAACGCACGCTCCTCATTACCAAGCGCGAAGCGCGTACCGATCAGCGCGGGCTCGTCGGAGTACAGACGTGCCGTCTTCTGTCCACAGCTTCACACGCACGATCGAGTCGGTGAGCACCTGGCTGGTGACGAGGTCGTCGAGACGGCGGATCGCCTCGGGCTCGCCGCGCAGGATTCCGTCGCTCAGTCCGGCTGCCTCGACGAGACGTCCCTCGGAGCGGACACGCTCGCGCGTGTCACCAGTGGCCTCGGCGATCGCGACGCTGCGCAGCACAAAGAAGCCACCGACGATGATGACGGCGATGGCCGCCAGGCTACCGACGACGAACCGTGCAACCGCAGCATGAATGCGAGGCGGGGCAGCTGCGTTTCCCACACGCTGGCGCCGACGAGGCCGTTGCCGGCGCCAGCGTGTGGTGCATCGGTCCAGCACGAGCCCACGATAGTTCCGCCGTGATGCCGCCTGGCACGAACCGCCGGACCTGCAGTTGGACCTTGGTCTTACGACCTTGGTCGCACGACGAAGGTCCACTGGCGATTTCGACCATCACCTTGCCAGGGTTGTTTCACATCGTTCATACGAAAGGAACACACCATGCGTACTCGTATCGCTGCTCTTCTCATTGCCGGTCTCGCCGTCGCGGGCGCCCTCGGCACCGCGGGCGTGGCAAGCGCCAAGCACGGCGCCGACGACCCCGCCGGCCACATCCGGCACTCACAGGGCGCCGACGACCCCGCGGGCCACAACCGCCACGGCGGCGGCGCAGACGACGGTCCGAACCACCACTGACGGCACAGCGCCGACTCTCGTCATCCTCGCCGCACATCCGGTTGCGGCGAGGATGACGAATCTTCCTGCCACCAGGCAGCCGCTCGACCGCAGTCTGAAACCGTCAGATCAATGGGTGAGATACCCATTAGTTCTGGCATGCAACCGCTCCTCCGGCGGATCCGCACCAGCCTGTGGCTGGTTGGACTGTAGTTGTTGCGGGAAGATGCATTACCGGATTTCGACGATGAGTCGGCGAACAGAACGGGCCTGACGTGGCGCTCGCGCCGTGGTGTGGCCTGACGGGGATGTTCAGATCCGCGACGCGACGACGAGGAGGCGCTTGCCGACGCGGGGTGTGAAAGTCCAACAGAATCAGGTGTCGAGGAAGTCCCAGTCATCACCTACTAGCAACCAGCGCAGGGCCGACAGCTTCCCATTCATCATGCCAAGTTCATACTCATCGAATGGACCGAGATTCTCGGCGCCGTAAGTCTTTTCGACTCGTTCACGACCGGGCCCCGCGATGCGGCGGTGCGCCTCTAACTCCTCGTCCTTGCCACCAGCGAGCAAGTCCCGGTCGCGCCTCATAAACCGCTAGTACCAGGTCTTGTCTAATAGCTCCTTTTCGGCGGCCAGGATCTGGTCGAGTCCTCGCGGGCAATCGGCAAAGTACATCTCTCGGCAATGAGTTCGTCGAGGTAGTCGCCCAACGCGTCGCGGAGGCACTGTTCCAGTCCATCGACCCCGAGCCCGTGTGTCGAGTGGTCAGCCGCAAACGCGTCCGCCAGATCGTCGTGTGGATCCGTTTGTCGGCTTCTGCAGCCGAGAAGTTCTCGCAGTTTGGACGTGACGCAGGCGTAAACCCGCGGGCGACGTGTGGTCGCACCGGGGCAAGTGCCGCAGACTCATCCTTGTCGCACAGAGTCCAAATATGGCTGGCGCGGGCTGTATTCAACCGCCGAAGGAGCGGTGTTGCCGTGTTGCGGCGACAGGCATTCACCCGTGTCGGTTATCTCGGCGCATGACCGCCCCAGATCGGGATCAGCGGCGGCCACCGGAGACGACCAGATCGACAGTGCCGCGGCCAGGGTCAGCAGCGGGATGATGTGATGAAGTCTCACTGCCACGGTGACTCCTTGCCGACGGGCTGGTTGAACATGCCATCAGCATTCCACCGCGCCGGCCGCAAGTCGTCGCGGTTATCAGCAAATAAGCCCCGGGGGTAACCGGAGGTCCGGTTTCCCGATAGCACCCAATGTTGTTCAGCTGGAGGCAGCGAGCAGCCGTTGCACCTTGAGCCCGACAATGACGGCCCCAAATCCGAAGCCTAACAGTGAATTTCGACCGAAAAGGACTCGTGCTCGTCATCACGGGCCGGCCCTCGACGGCAGCAGCGGGCGTAGGCGCTACGCATATAGGCGGCAGCGTCCGATGAGGATTTCGGCCAGTCTCGTCGGCCCACTGATCATCGGATTGTGACACGTATCGACTGGGATGACGGCATCGAGAATCCGGTTGGGCCGATCCGAAGTCCGCAGCCGCCGCCGCCGGTACGTCAACGTCGTGGCATGAAACGCCCCGGCGGTGCCCGCCCGCCCGCAGGCCGCCTTCCACCGCAGATCGAACATGACCGCATCAACCGTCTCGGCATCCGACAGACCGTGCAAGGCCTGCAGCGTAATGACGCTGGCCATCACACCGCGGGCACACTGGCCGGCCCCCGGAAACGCAAACACACTGCCCTCCTTGAGAAGATGCCCCGCTACCGATTCCGCATCCAGCAATT
>Ga0075418_10003982_pt1 | contig 16796 bp, 11 predicted proteins | sample SoiMetdeltSBSDD2_FD_81776 | JGI IMG/M metagenome (GOLD analysis project Ga0075418, IMG submission 81776) | Bulk soil microbial communities from a Populus tree surrounding site in Tennessee, USA - Soil MetaG P. deltoides SBSDD2 | ecosystem: Environmental > Terrestrial > Soil > Tree plantation... | reverse complement strand
GGCGACCGTGATCAACAGATCGCGGCGCTTGAGGTAGTAGGTCGTGGAAAAGGTCTGCCGGGAGCAGGTGCGCAGGCAGTCCTTGCACCGGACGCGCGGGATGCGAGCGGGATCGCGCCGAACGCGATAGGAGCCGAAGTGCTGGAAACCCTTCCCGCGAGCTCGATGCGCTGTGCAGTCCGGCCAGGGACAGAACGGAGCAATGAAGCGCGAGGGACGCACCTGGGAGACGGGATGCTTCGGCCAACGCATGGCCGGAGGGAGAGCAAGCCGACGGCCGCACCGGACACCGCGATAACTCGACGTTTCATTGTCCGGCGGACGTCCGCAGGTGAACGGTCCGGACGGTCAGACCATCAACAAGCTTGCGGCCACCGTGGTTTACTTGGCCAACGGCCGGACGCGCCGGTGCATGATCCTGTACTGGGCATCGACCATCGCCCGGTTGAGATCGTGCCCGGTGAGCGGGACCTGCACGAACTCCTTCGCCGGCGCGGTGATGCTGTTGAAGTACCGCCTCGCGATGTCGGGTCTCGCCACGAGGTCTTCCGATCCTTGAACGAAGAAGACCGGGATCTCGAAGGTCGTGCCGAGCGCGCGTAGGTCGTAGTCCTCTACCTCGGCGTCGGTCGCCTCCGTTTCCGCCTCGTAGCCGGGCGATCGGGTCTCCCATGACTTCGGCATCGGAGTGGCCGTCTTCGCCTCGTAGACCCGCGTCGCGCGACGCAGGACTCCGAAGTTGCGAGGGTCCGTCCAGGGCGGAGGACCGATCGCCTCGAGCGCCGCGATTGTGCTCGGGTCGTTGGCGGCGCGCGCCATGCCCATCACCGTCGCGTAGCTCGCGGACAGGTCGTCCTTGTAGCTGACCATTTGCGCGACCCCGACGTAGGCGTAGAAGAGGTCGGGCCTGCGCTTGGCCATGTTCACGCCGAGGATCGATCCCCGGGATCCGCCCGTCAGGATGAGCTTCTTCTTCCCCAGGTGCCCGGTCAGGTATTCGGCGAGCGCGATTCCGTCTTCGGTCATCCGCTCGAGGGTCACGCGCGACTCCGCCGAAGGCGGGTTGCGGGCATAGGTCTTCCCCGTGCCGCGCCGGTCCCACTGCACGAGCGTGAATTCCCCTTCCCACGTGCCGTAGATCGCATTCGCGTGCGGACTCAGCGCCTTTCCCGAGCCGCCGTCGAGAAAGAGGATCACCGGATTGCCGCAGCGCAGCCCGTCGATGGCGACCCACTGCTCGATGCCGCCGATGGAAACGTATTGGGCCTCGTTCACCCGTTGCTCGGGCGAGGCGCACACGGAGGACGCCGGCTGGACCTCGGCGGGGGCGGCCAGGAGCGTCAAGACGACGAGGCTTCGCCTCGCACCCCTCACTTCGCCAGCTCGTACAGGTAGTCCACGAACGACATCACCGCGCCGTCGATCCCTTCGATCTTGGGGTTGGCCGACTCGATGACGTAGTACTCGTCCGGCGCGTGGGCTCCGCTCCCATGCCCCAGCCCGAAGTGGGCCGATGCGAGGTTGAGCGGCGCTCCGGTGAACACGTACCCGGGGTAGGAGCCTGCGGTGCGCGGCCACATGATCGGGTCGATGCCGCCCCGCTTCAGCACCGCCACCTGCGCCTGGATCAAGCGCGCGCTCGCGGGGGAGCTGGTCGGGTCGTATCCGCCGGTGACGTTCACCTCGAGGTCGCCGAACCCTCTCTTCGCGAGGTGGCTCTTCAACGCCGCGACCGCCGCCGCGAACGTCATGTCCGGCACGAGGCGCAGGTCGAGCTTCGCCGCCGCGCGATGCGGGAGGATCGTCTTCCCGCCGGGCCCCGTGTACCCGCCGACCAGCCCTTCGATATTGACCGTCGGCTGCGATTCCAGCCGCTCGTTCGCCTCGAGCCAGGGCAGGTCGTCGATCCAGTGCTGGACCGAGATCTGCTTCTTCATCGTGGCTTCGTCGCTGCGCTTCGCCGCGTCGGCGATCATCGCGCGCTCCTCCGCGGAGGGCGGCCGCGGCTTCGGATAGCCGTCGATCGTGATGGTGTTCCCGTCGGCCGAGACGAGCGTGTCGAGCGCCTTGACCAGCCGCCAGGCCGGGCTGTCCACCATCGCCTTCAGCGACGAGTGAATGTCCTTCGCGGGGCCGCGCCCCCACTTCTCGCCGCTCGACACCAGCTCGAGCTCGACGACGCCTTTCGCGCCGAGCGCGACCTCGACGGAGCCGTCGAGGTCCTGGCTCGCCGAAGGCATGAACACACCGACCGTCTTCTTGAGCGCGGCCTCGACCTCGGGGCGGTGGACGAGCTGTCCGATGTGCGGCGAGCCGATCTCCTCCTCCCCTTCCGCGACCAGCACCAGGTTCACCGGCATCTTCTTGCCCGCCCCCCGGATCGCATGGAGCGCCGCGAGGAACGCCACCTCCGGTCCCTTCTGGTTGACCGCTCCGCGTCCGACGATCGCCTTGCCGACTCCCGGCTTGTCCACGATCCGCGCCTCGAGCGGCGGCGAGGTCCACTCGGCGGGGTCGAACTGCTTGACGTCGTACATGAAGTACAGGCCGACCGTCTTCGCCGCGCCGGCGTCGAGCGTCGCGAACACACCCGGCTTGCCGTCGGTCTCGATCACCGTCGCCTGCTGGAACCCCGCGTCCCGCGCGAGCTGGGCCATGTACCGGGCCCCGTCCGGGTATCCCCGGTTCTCGGCCGCGATCGCGGGTTGCGCGATCCAGTCCTGCAGGCGCTTGACCGCCTCGTCGTGTCGCTTCGCGACCTCGCGCCGGATGGCGTCCCGATCGGCATCGGCGGCTTGCAGCGAGATCGGGAGGAAGAGCGCGGCGCACGCCGCGAAGGTCACCGAGATCGTGGTCTTGAGGATGGATGTCATCGTCGTCGGCCCTCGTTTCGGCGCGATGCTACACGACGCGCACCGGTACGGAATACGCCCTCGCGATACAATCGGCCCCCTTTCGGGGGATCTCATGACGGGTCATCGATGGAAGAGGGTCGGGATCGCGGTCTTCGCCGTTCTCTTCGGGGTGACCGCGGCGATCGCGAAGACGAAGGTCGTCGGCACCGAGGCCGGCCCGAAGCCGGAGGCGCCGCCCCGGAAGATCCTCGTGCTCGCCGTCGCTTCCGATCCGACGACGCGGGCGGCGTTCGAGGACGTGATCGCGGGGGAGCTGTCCCTGCGCGGCGCCACCGCCGTCGCCTCGCATCTCTCGTTCCCCGAGCTTCCCAAGGAGCGCGCCGCGTTCGAGGCGAAGCTCACGGCCGACGGCTTCGACGCGGTGACCGTGAGCCGGCTCGTCGGGTCGGACGAGAAGATCAAGATGAAGGAGGGGCACGCCTCGTACAGCACCACCTATCAGGGGATGGACTGGTGGGGGGCCTACTGGTACACGTACGAGAAGGTCTTCGTTCCCGGCTACCTCCAGACGGAGAAGCGCGTCTGGGCGCAGACCGATCTGTGGCGGACGACCGGCGGTGGCGGCCGTCTCGTATGGTCCGGAACCAGCGAGACGCTCGATCCGCGGAACGCCCCTCAAGCGGCGCGCGAGGTCGGGGTCGCGATCGCGAAAGCGCTGGCGAAGGCGAAGCTGATCTAGGGGGAGTCCTTCTCCAGCTCCCGCGCCTTCTTCGCGATCGCCGACGCGCTGGGCGGGTACTTCGCGAACCCCTTCTCGAGCGCGCGCACGAACTTGTCCGGAGGATCGGTCGGCCCCTTGACCTTCTGATCGACGTACAGGCGCCATGCGAGCGCCTGCGTGTTCGCGTCGATCAGGTCCACCATCAGGTTCGCGGTCTGCTCGGTGAACTGGACGCTCGTGTAAACCGGGTTGTCCAGGCTGCGCAGCCCTCCGATGTTGCTCGAGCCGGTCTCCCCCGTCCCCGTGTCGCCGCGGTAGCGCACGAGCAGGTCGGCCTTCTCGCCGGGCGCCGCCTCGTGAAGACCCGCCTCCCGGAGCCGCTTGCCGAGCGTCTTCTCGACGCGCCCCCTCATGGTCGCGTCCACGAGCACGCCGTGGTGCCCCTTGTCGCGATCCGGAACCCAGGCCCAGGTCTTGTAGCTCGCGAAGTCGGCCTTCGGATTGAAATCGACGTCGATCGACCCCGCGAGCGCGGAGCCCGCGGCGAGCAGTCCGGCCGCGAGTGCGAGACCGAGTCGTCTCATCGAGCCTCCAGAGACGACGAAGGATAGCGCAGTTCTTCCGGCGGTTTGGACCTAGGGGCAGTTCCCCGAGGAATTCTGAATGCGGGGGCCTGCGGTCGCATCCCCGGCGGTCCCGGCGCCGTTCGCGTTCGATGCCCGCACGATCCACCAGAAGAACGTTCCCGGCGCGGGGACCTCGACGAGCCCGGTCGCCGAGGTCGATGTCGTGGTGGCCCGCGCGCACGAATCGATCGCGGACGTCAGGAGCGCCGGAAGCGCCGACCCCGCTCCGCGGTAGAGGGTGTAGGTGCTCGCCGCCGCGGCGAGGGACCAGCTCACCGCAGTCTTGCTATCGAAGTTGATATGGAGCACCTCGCCGGGGGCCGTGACCTGCGCGCAGGGCACCACGGTGCACGACGCCGCGAAGGTGTGGCTCACCTTCACGTTGTCCAGCATCCACCAGTTGTCGAACGCGCCATTGTCGTACCGGAACCGGATCTGGACGTCCGGCGCCCCCGCGGCCTGGCTCGTGATGTTCAGGGTCCGGTGGTCGGGGTTCGCGCTGGAGCCGTTCTGGTAGCGGAAGACGTTGACCAGGTCTCCGCCGGTCAACGACGACCCCACGTCCACCTCCCCCTGCTCGTCGCCACCTCCCGCCTTGAACGAGAACCAGGAGTCGAACTCCAGCGTGACGGTGACGGCCGCGGACAGGTTCAGGAGAGGCGTGTAGAGCCGCTCGTCCTGGGTGGCGGCGGCTCCCGCGGCGGCGCTGTCCACGATCGCGAACGGGCTCGAGATCGGGGGGGTCGCGGTCCGGTTCCCGGGGTTGCTCGTCGTCCAGGTCGAGGCGGCGCCTCCACCGTTCCCACGGTCCTCGATCGTCCACGTCGCGGGGATCCCCGACGCGAACGTCTCGAGCATCGTGGTCGCGCTTCCCGCCGGGATGATGCGGCCCGAGGTTCCGAGCCCGAACGCATCGCCGAAGGTCCCCTGGGCGGTGCGGATCGAGACGTTGAACGCGATCGGAGCGCCGCACGCGAACCCCGTCGGAAGGAACGCGGTGAAGTGCGGGCTCAGCGATTCGGCCGTCGCGCCTCGCGGGAGATCGGGGAAGCTCGCGAAGTCGTCGATCATCGCCACGCCGGCCGTCGCCGGCGTGACCGTGGCGAAGACACCGGTCAGGTCTTCCTGGCCGTCGTTTCGTAGCGTGACCCGGATCGCCGCGCTCTCCCCGGGATCCCAGAACCCGTCGCCGTTCCCCGCTCCGCCCGCCGCGCAAGCATCCGAGGCGCGCGTCGAGGTTTCTTCGATGGCGTGAGGGGCGCACGGCTGCGCGAGCGTGAAGAGGAGATCGAAGTCCTGGATCGTGCCGCCGGCCCCCGAGACGTCATCGAACACCTGGAGCTGCCAGGTCCCCTGGACGCTCTTGCCGTCGAGGGACGCGAGCGATCCGTCCGGCCGGAACGATCCGGTGAACGGCGCCGCCCCGCTTCCGATCGGCACTGCGGCCTCGTCGTCGAAGACGGTGTCGATGAAGTTGTCCCCCGTCCCGCCGCGGTGATTCGAGAGGGTCACCACGGTCCCGTCCGGGTGGCGCAGGAACACGTTCGTGACGCCGACGAAGGTGTGGCTCATGCTGAACCGGACATTGACGTCCACGATCGTGCGCGTGTCGGCGAGCGGGATGGTGGCCATGGCCGTGAACGGTGGGCCGGGCGGGAGCGGGACCGGTGGGTCGGTCGAGGTGACCGAGACGGGAACGTCCGCGCCGACGGCGAACTGGAAGAAGGCGCCGGCGTTGTTCGCCACCGACTGCTGCGCGAAGACGTCGGCCGACCCGACGCTGTAGTACTGCGTGGCGCACTCGGGAAGCCCGGTGAGACTCACCGCGTGGCTCGTGACGAGCGCGGGCAGCGTCGGCGTGGTCGTGCCGGGCGGCCGCGCGCCCCCGTAGGTGACGAAGCTCGTCGACGGCTCGTTCGTGTCCCACCGAACGACCGCGGTGCTCCCCGTGATCCCCTCGACGCGAACGTTCGTGATCAGCGGCGGCGCGCAGTCGAAGATCGCCGTCCGAGGGACGGTCACGCTCGGGATGCCGCAGGCGGAGGCGTCGAGGTACTCGACGGTCAAGGTCGAGCCGTTCGTCGCGCTGATCTTCCCGTCGGCGGCCGGCGCCGCCGAGGTCGCGAGGATCGACCCGACGAACGTCCCCGATCCGGCCGGCGACTCGGTGAGCGCGACGATCTCAGGGGAGGCCTCCACCGTGGAGCGGACGCCGACCGTGGCGACCCCCTGCCCCGCGAGGTCGGAATCCGCGACCGTGATCTGGATCCCGCTCGAGCAGCTGTAGGTCGTCCGGTCGAGGGCGAGCGTCCCGAAGCAGGCCTCTCCGGTGCAGTCGATCGCCGCGCCGCGCTGGATCAGGACGCCCGACGCTCCGCAGGACGAGGCGTCCACATACTCGGCGGTTACGGTCGAGCCGTGGGCGACCTCGAGGATCCCGTCGGCCGCGGGAGAATCGGACGACGTCGCGATCGTCCCCTGGAACTTGCCGGAGCCCGCGGGGGATTCCACGAGCGTGACGATCTCGGCGGTCGTCTCGACGGTCGAGCGGATCGCGACCGTCTGGGTCCCCGCCCCCCGCAGGTCGTGGTCCGCGAGGCGGAGCACGATCGTGTCGGAGCAGCCGTACGTCGCGCGGTCCATCGAGAGCGCCCCGGCGCAGGCGAGCGGCGTCGCCGCCGCGCAGGCGCTGACCGGGCCCATGCACGCGCCGCTCGCACCGACGGGCTGGACGACGTAGTGGTAGTCGCGCTCGTTGGCGAGCGCGACGTCGGTGAACGACGTCCCGACCGTCTCCTGGATCATCGCCTTCCCGAAGTCGCAGCCGGCGTACCCTTCCGTGCGGAGGACGCGGTAGCGCGCCGCGCCCGGCACCGCCGTCCAGCTCAGGCTCGCCTGTCGATCGCCGGACGTGACGCCGAGCGCGGGGGCGGCCGTCGGTCCGCCGGCGCACCCCGAGTTCACGGGCGCGGGGTCGGGGCAAGCGATCCCGTGCCGGTCGAAGGCGGCGAAGATCGCCGTCATGTGCGGCGTCCCGTTCGTCACGTCGCCGTCGTCGTCGTCCGCGGCCAGCCACTGGGGGTAGGCGTTGGTCGCGCCGCACCCGTTCGCGCTGCCGCCGCAGGTGCAGGCGTGCCAGGCGCCGATGGCGCCGCTCCCCTGGTAAAAGATCTTGGCCCCGACGTCGAAGGCGTCCTCACGCGTCAGGTTGAGCGGCGGGGCTTGGAGGTCCCGGGCCACGAGGTCCCACGCCGCCTGCCGGCTCGGCGCCGCGGAGCAGTGGGTCTGCGCGCCGCAGGGGCCCGATCCCCCCGTGCACTGCGTGCACACGAAGCCGAGCGGCGTCGCCGGGGACGCGTTGGCGTGCTGCTCCCAGTCGGTGTCGCGCACGCCGGAGCAGTTGAGGGCGCAGTGCGACGCCGTGAGGGACTCGTTGACGTTGAACCCCGTCCCGTCGGCGGTCATGCCGCAGCCCTTGTCGAGCGTGGCGAAGAAGCCGTAGCCGACGCAGGACGCGCGCAGGCGGTAGATCGAGGCGATGTCGGCGTACGCCTCGCTCGAAACGCTGAGCGCGCCCACCGAGTCGTTGTCGTCGAGGGCGTGTCCCCACTCGTGGTCGAACACCGCCGCGATCTCCCCCGTGTTCCGGCAGCCTCCGCCCGAGCGGAAGAAGTTGATCGTGCCGTCGGCCGGCGAGTAGAAGGCGTTGCACGTGTCGACGATGTTCATGTTCGACGTGATCTTCTGGGCGAGCCACGGGTTGGACGGGAGCCAGCCCTTCGCCATCTCGATCAGCTTGTTCAGCTCGTAGTAGCCGGAGCGCGAGGCGGCGGTGTCGCCGGGCGAGGCGCCGGCGGAGGTGCAGTCGTGCTGGCCGTTCACGCCGCCGAGGTCGAGCGCGCCGATGCTCGAGCTCTCGCCGATGGGGCCGCAGGTGTCGAGCATCCGCACGAACCGTCCGTTGAGCGTGGTCGTGACCGTCCCGCCGGAGTAGTCGAAGACCCCCGCGGCGTCGGCGAAGTCGTTCGGCGCCGGAAGCCCGGTGTTCGCGTAGGGCATCGGGGTCCCGGGCTGCATGACGCCGCAGGTCGTGTTGGCGGGGCAGATCCCCGTGTTCGTCAGCGGGTAGGCGCCCCCCTGGATCGTCTGCGCCTCGTAGAGGTTCGTGTCCTCGAAGGAGAGGACGGTCCCGTCGTGCGCATCGACCAGCACGTCCCAGCGCTCGTTCCCCTCGCCGCGCCGGAAGCCGAAGGTCCAGACCAGAGCGTGGCCGATCCCGCCGCCCGTGGGGGCGATCGGAACGATCTCGAGCGTGGGGTCCTTCCAGAGCGCGTCGCCGGCGGTGCGCCCGCCGGCGTAGGCGAACCCCAGCTCGAGCGCCTTCGCGGCGTCGACGAGCGGCGTCGTCCCGATCCGCGCGGTCCCCCACAGCTCGGTCCCGAGCAGGACCAGGTTGCCGTGGCTCAGCGCGGCCACGATCTGGCCGCCACGGACCGGAATCCCGTCCACGACCTGCGCGATGCGCACGTGCCACAGCTCCGCCGAGACCTGCGCTGCTCGCGCCGGCCCGAGCTGCGCCGGGTCGAGGCTCATCGCCGCGGCGTGGCGCAGGACGAACCTCGCCACGAGGTCGGCGACGGTACCCGCGTCCACGGCCGTCACGGGGCGGCCGAGCGACGCCGAGATCGTCTTGACCGTGACCGCGTTGCCGATGCCGCGCCCGGGGATCATCGGCGTGGCGGCCCAGAGGCTCGCCGGCGTGCCGGTGCGCGTGTCGATGAAGACCCGCGCGCGCGGACCGGCCTCCGCGAGCAGCCGCATCCAGCCGGGGCGCTTCGCGAGCTCGGCGCCGAGGCTCTCCGCGGGGACGTACGCGGTCGGAACCGAAAGCTCGGGCCTGTGGAATTGACGCGCGCGGAGCGACTCGGGAGGGATGCCGGGAGGATCGAGCGCGAGGCTGGCCGCCGGCCAGAGCATCGCCGCGAAGATCGAGACGGCGAGCCCTCCCGGACTCCGGCGCATGGATCCCCCCTTCCGCGCGGCGATGCTCCGCGCGAGGACGAGACCCTGTCAAGCGCTCCTTGACTCCCGGGGAACGGATCGAATCGCCGCGATCTTCGCGTCCCCGCCACGCTCACGATTCCGCAATCGAACGCCCGCTTTTTGGCACCGGCCTCGCGCTTGACTGGCCCACCTCGGGTCGCGATGTTCCCAACGCACGCCTCCACCCCCGGAGACCCACCATGCGAGATGGAAAGACGCGTAGGCACCGCTCGGTCATCGGAGCGCCGCGCATCCAGGACTTTCTGGACCGCTACGTCGCGACGGTCACGGTCGTGTCGGGGCCGGGCGCGGGAGCGGGGTTCGCGATCGATCGCGAGCGCGTGATCGTCGGGCGCGGACCGGGCGTGGACCGAGCGTTCGACGATCCGGCGATGTCGCGCCAGCACGCCGCCATCGAGTTCACCGGCACGGGCCTCCGGATCCGCGACCTCGGGAGCACCAACGGGACCACGCTCAACGGCGCCGCCGTGAAGTCCGCGGAGCTGCGTCACGGGGACAGCTTCGAGATCGGCGGACGGCGCTTCCTGCTCGCCATCGAAGAGCGCGAGCTCGAGCCCGACGCCTACGAGCTGAAGTCGTAGGCCCGGCGCGGCGGAGGCGAGCCGTGAGCGGGACAGCAACCAGCGCCCCGTCACGGCGCGTGGGAAGCTTCGAGATCGTCCGCGAGATCGGCCAGGGAGGGATGGGCGTCGTCTACCTCGCCCACCAGCCGACTCTGGACCGGATGGTCGTGCTCAAGAAGATCCGGCGCGAGCTTCTCGACGATTCCGGCAACGTCGAGCGGTTCCAGCGCGAGGCGCGTGCCGCCGCGGCCGTGCACCACCAGAACGTCGTCAGCATCTACGACTCCTTCGAGGCGCGCGGGGACCACTACATCGCGCAGGAGTTCGTGGACGGCCACGACCTGCGGTGGATCCGCAACCAGCTCGGCCGGCTCGATCCGGAAGTCGCCGCCCTGATCGCGCTCGAGGTGGCGCGCGGGCTGGAGGAGATCCACACGCGCGGGATCGTCCACCGCGACCTCAAGCCGGCCAACATCCTGATCGGCGCCACGGGGGACACGAAGATCGCGGACTTCGGGATCGCGGTGGTGCCCAAGGCGGACGGGCTCACGCGTCCCGGGATCCTGGTCGGCTCGATCCCGTACATGGCCCCCGAGCAGATCCTCGGCCACCGCGTGGACCCGCGCACCGACGTTTTCCTCTTCGGGAACCTCCTCTACGAGATGCTTGCCGGCTCGGCCCCTTACCAGGGGCCGGAGGACGAGTCGCTCGAGAGCCTCGTCGAGCGGATGCAGAAGGAGCGCTACCCGGACCTGCGCACGATCGCGCCGGGCACGCCGCGCGCCCTCGCGCGGCTGATTCGCAACTGCCTGCGCGCGAAGCCGGCGCGGAGGATCTCCTCGATCATGCAGGTGAGACGCTCGCTCGAGCGGGCGCTCGGCCGGCCGTCCCCGCTCGATTGCCGGAGCGAGATCGCCCAACATCTCTGGAAGCTCAAGATCTTCACCGCGGCCGGCGGGCGGACCGCGTTGCGGAGCGCGGCTCGTCCGCGCGCCAGGATCGCGACGCGCCGGCAGGTGCGCATTGCGCTCACCGCCGCGGCGAGCCTCCTCCTGGTGATCGCGGGAGTCACGGTGTACGCGCGGTACTTCAAGGCGAGCGCGCCGACCCCCGCTCCGGCGGCGGCGAGCGTTCCGCCTCCCGAGCCCCGCGTCGCGGAGGCCACCGCTTCCGCGCCCGTCGTCCCCGCTCCCGCACCCGAGGTCCCCGCCGTCGCGAACGCCGCCCCCGAGCCGGCCGTGTCGGCGCTCCCCGCTGCGCCTCCCCCGGAGCCCGCGCACGTGCGCTTCGTCGCCGAGCCGTGGGCCGAGGTCACCATCGACGGCGGCGCCAGCTTCTTCACGCCCCGCGCCGCTCCGGTGGAGCTCCCGCCGGGGAGCCATCGGATCGTCCTCGTGCATCCGACCCTCGGACGGACGGAGCTGACGCTCGACCTCCAGCCGGGGGAATCACGAACGGTGCGCCACGTCTTCACTAGGGAGAACCCGTCATGAGAAAGCTCCTGCTCGCGGTCGTCCTCCTCGCCGCGTCCGCAGTACAGGCCGCGGACAAGGTCCACGTCGTTGCCCCAGGCGAATCGGCGCCGGCGCTGGCGAAGAAGTACTACGGGGACTCGGGTCTCTCCGATCTCCTCCTTCGCTACAACGGCAAGACCGGAAAGATGATCCACCCCGGGGAGCGTCTGTCGATCCCGTACTGCGAAGTCACTCGCGCGAGATCCGGGGACACCTGGTCCGAACTGGCCAAGAAGCACCTCGGCCGCGCCGGCGCCGCTCCGGTCCTGGCCGAGCTGAACGGCCTCTCCTTCGACCAGCCGCTGCGCGTCGGCGCCCGCATCGTCGTGCCGGTCGTCCTACGGCACACGCTCGCTCGCGGCGAGTCCCTGTCGACTCTGGCCGAGCGCTTCTACGGCGATTCGAGGCAGGCCGCGACGCTGCAGGCGTTCAGCAGGATCGAGGACGCGAAGCGCCTGGCGGTGGGCACCGAGCTCGAGATCCCGCTGATCGCGTTCGTGAAGTCGGAGAAGCCCACGGCCGCGGACGAGCCGAAGAAGCCGGCCGCCGTCGCCGCCGCGGCGCCCGCGAAGCCGGCGCAGACCAAGAACACGCCCGCCGAGCCGGCGCCGCCAATCGTGATCGCCGCGTCCGGCCAGACCGCCCCTCCGCCTCGCCCGGCCGATTCGCCGCGCTTCGAGGGCCCGCTCGACGCCGCCGGGCGAAGCTTCGCCAGCGGAGAGTACGACCGCGCGCGGGAGATCCTGGAGTCGCTGCGCGAGATCGTGGCCACCGAGGGGACCGAGTCGGACCGGCGCAACTGGAGCCGGCTCCTGGCCTTCACCTACATCGCCCTCGACCGCGATGCCGACGCCTGCGCCGTCTATCGGGCCGGCCCGCCGCCGTCCGGAACGACGGCGCTCGATCCCGACCAGGTCTCGCCCCGCATACGAGACGTGCTGCTGAAGTGCGCAACGGCGAGCGGAAGCGCGGAGCGGCTTGACAAGCCCGGTGCGCCTGCACAGATTCCACCTCATGCCGGCACACGAGGCTGAATCGTTCGATTCGAGGACCGCGGAGCACGAGGAGCCCCGCCCCGCGTTCGGCGCGCCTTACGTCTGGGTCCTCGCCGTGATCGACGGCGACCAGCCGAACGCCGTCCATCGCATCCTCCAGTACGAGACGCTGATCGGCCGCGGCGGCGACGCTCAGATCGACGTGAACGACGAGATGGTCAGCAAGCGGCATTGCCTGCTGCGGGTCGAGGGCCCTGTCTGCACGATCCAGGACCTGGCGAGTCGGAACGGCACGCGCGTCAACGGCCGCAAGATGAAGGACGAGACCGCGCTTCGCCTCCGGCACCTGGACGAGATCCAGATCGGCACGACGCGGCTGTTCGTGCTGCACGGCGCGTTCAAGAGGCTCACGCCGCAATAGGCGGGACGGAGCGCCGCCGCTGCGGCGATCCGCCCCGCCCGCCTTCCTTCTCTTTAGAGCGCGACGACTCCGGTCCGGATCAGGTACGCGAACCGCTCGCGCTGATCGGGACGCAGCAGCGCGTGGATCCGCTCCAGCGCGCGCACGACCGCCTTCCCGACACGATCCGCGCTCTCGTTCCGGAGCGTGGCGCCGCCCTCGGCCCGCGTCGCGTCGAACGCCTCCCCCGCGAGCGCGTCCGCGAAGGCGGTCAACGTACGCCGGTCATCGACCGCCGCCTGCGCGCGCTCGGTCTTGAGGTCGTCGAGGATCTCGGCGAGCTTGCGCACCTGGGCGTCGTCGAGCTCGAGCTTCGCGGCCAGGAAGCGCAGCGGCCGCCGCACGCCGAACGCGCTCCCGGTCCAGGGGCCGCCCTCGTGCGCGGGGGACATCTCGACTCGCGCGAACCCCGGATCGCCGCAGCAGGCGGCGGACGCGTACGCCACCCTCCAGGGACGGCCGAACATGTGTGTGGAGTGGAACATCGGGACCTCCTCTCGCCGGGGCTCTCGCTCCCGGCGGGGCTTCGACGCGTGGGCCCAACGCCTCACGCGCGAGAAGGCTAGGACCGCGCGGCCCACGCGTCAAGAGCGAGCGGGGTCCGGGCCTTTGAGTTTCGGGGCGGCCGTGCGATTCTCCCGCGATGGCCGTGTGCCCGGCATGCGCGTCGGACGCGCCGCTCGGAAGCCGGTTCTGCCCGAGCTGCGGCGGAGCGATCGGCGGCGGGTCGGTCGTCGCGACGCAGACCTCGTTCCCTCGGAGCGTCGAGCCCCGGCCCCCGACGCCTTCGCCCTCCGATCAGGGGCGCTTCCTCCCGGGCACGGTCCTGCTCGAGCGGTATCGGATCTACGGCCTGCTCGGCCGCGGGGGCATGGGCGAGGTCTACCGCGCCGACGACCTCCGGCTCGGGCAGACGGTCGCACTGAAGTTCCTCCCTCGGTCGGTCGAGCGGGACGACGAGCGCCGCGCGCGCTTTCTCGCCGAGGTGAGGATCGCTCGTCAGATCTCGCACACCAACGTCTGCCGCGTCTACGACGTGGCCGACCTGGACGGACGCCACTTCATCTCGATGGAGTTCGTGGACGGGGAAGACCTCGCGGCCCTGCTGCGGCGGATCGGCCGCCTCCCGAGGGACAAGGCGATCCAGATCGCGCGACAGCTCTGCGCGGGGCTCGCCGCCGCACACGACCAGGGGATCCTCCACCGCGACCTCAAGCCTGCGAACGTGATGATCGACGGGCGGGGCAGGGCGAGGATCACCGACTTCGGCCTCGCGGAGCTGGCCGGCGCCGCCGACGGCTACGAGAACGCGGGCACGCCGGCCTACATGGCCCCCGAGCAGCTCGCGGGCGGGCCGTCCTCGATCAAGAGCGACCTTTACGCGCTCGGGCTCGTGCTCTACGAGCTGTTCACGGGGCGGCATCCGTTCCCGGCCTCCGATCCGCGGGAGCTGGCGCGACTCAAGCAGCATTCGCAGCCCACGACGCCGTCGAGCCACATCGAGGGGTTCGACCCCGCCGTCGAGCGGGTCATCCTTCGATGCCTGAAGAAGGATCCTCGCGAGCGGCCGGCCTCCGCGCTCGCCGTCGCGGCGGCGCTCCCCGGAGGCGACCCGCTCGCCGCCGCGCTCGCCGCGGGGGAGACGCCGTCGCCGGAGCTGGTCGCGGAGTCGGGGCAAGCCGGGGAGCTGTCTCCGACGACGGCGTGGACGTGCGTTTCCGCGCTCGCGATCGGCCTGCTGCTCGTCGCGCTGGTGTCGGGGCGGACGCAGATGATCCGCATGGTCCCGCTCCCCAAGTCCCCCGAGATCCTGACGGAGCGCGCGCGGACGCTGGTGCAGACGCTCAGTCCCGGAGACCCGCCCCTCGACGCGACGTTCGACTTTGGTTCCGACTATGCCTACTTCGACTATGCGGTGCGGCACGACGCCTCCCCGCGGCGGTGGGATCGGCTCCGCTCGGGGAAGTCCCCCGCCTTCGTGTTCTGGTACCGGCAGAGCCCGAAGCATCTGCTGCCTTTCAACAGGTTCTGGCTGGATACGACGTTCATCGACCCGCCGGCGAGCGTGCCGGGGATGACGACGGTGGTCCTCGACCCGCGCGGCCGGCTCGAGCGGCTGGAGCGGGTCCCCGCGGAGCGCGACGATGCGACGGGCGCGGCGCCGGAGGTCGATTGGTCGGCGTTCTTTCGCGAGGCCGGGCTCGACGCCGGCGCCTTTCGCGCGGTCGACCCGCAATGGACGCCCTCCGTCTACGCCGATCGCCGCGTCGCCTGGGAGGGGACTTCCGCGGACGATCCCGGAGAGCCGATCCGCGTCGAGGCCGCGTCGAACCGGGGCCGCCCGGTGTTCTTCAGGATCATCCATCCGTGGAAACGCAGCGCGGACGCGATCGAAGCCTCCTCGAGCCTCAGCGACGCCTCCATGGCGGCCTTCGGCGTCATGAGCGTCGGGATGCTGCTCGGCGGCGCGCTCCTCGCACGGAGGAACGTGCGGCTCGGAAAGGGAGACCGGAAGGGGGCGACACGCCTTGCCGCATCCCTTCTGGTCGCATGCTGGCTGGGGGTTCTGCTCGTGGGACACTACGTCGCGTCGCTCGCGATGGTCAGCCGGGTCGTGGCGTCCCTCGGCTTCCCGTTGATCCTCGCGACGCTGGTCGGCGTCTTCTACCTCGCGCTCGAGCCGTACGTCCGGCGCTTCTGGCCGGAGATGATCGTGTCGTGGGTCCGGCTGCTCGGGGGACGGCTCCGGGATCCGCTCGTCGGACGGGACGCGCTGTTCGGCCTGCTCGTCGGGGTGGCGATGCGACTGGTCGACCAGGTGTACCAGATCGCGTGCGCGCGCCTCGGGGTCGCGGAGCCTCTCATCGATCTCCCCGCGGGCCCGCCCCTGGACGCGCAGCTCAACGGCTTACGCGGGCCTCGCGAGGCGCTCGCGAGCGCCATCGGCTTCATCGTCGTGCCCCTGCTCCTCTCCTTCGCTACACTCATGCTGCTAACGCTGAGCCGTGTCGTCCTGCGAAGGCCGTGGCTCGCAACCGCGGCCTGTTTCTTCCTGCTGACGGTCCCGGGGATCCCGTACGAGACCGAGTTCGTTCCGGTGCTGGTGTGGAGCGCGCTGACGGCGGCGCTCGCCCTTGCTGTTCTCTTCCGGATCGGATTCCTGGCCCTGGCCGTCGGCACGAGCTTCCACATCCTGCTGCTGTCGCTCCCGATGACGACGGACCCCTCGGCCTGGTACGCGGGGCGGACGCTCCTCGTGGTCGTCATCGGCGGCGCCGTCGCCGCGTACGGCGTCCGCGCCGCGGTCCCGCGGCGGGCCGTCGTGCCCATCGAGGTCGTGGCGGACTGAGCGCTCAGAAGCTCTCGCCGAAGATGACGCGGACGGCCGAGACCCCGTCGCCGAAGAGGTAGCTGACGCCCAGCTTCGGCATCGAGAGCTTCCACCACGCCAGGGCCGGCCGCGTGCCGAACGAGACGCCGAGCTCGGTCTGCTCGTTCACGCCGGGAGTCGTCGCCGGGGCTGCGAAGGTCACCGCGACCGACTCCGGCTCGGAGCTCTTGAAGTACCGGTGATAGGCCCCGAACAGCCCAATGTCGACGCGGCTCCTCCCGACGCTGAGCGGGAGCTCGCGGCGGAACTCGAGCCCCACCTTCGCCTCGGCGAACCAGTCCGTGAACGGATCGTTGGTGTCCGCGGCGCCTGCCCAGAGCAGCTCCTGGCCGGCGCGTCCGTCCCAGGTCCCGGCGGGAAACGAAACGACGCTTCGCAGCCCGACGTCGTAGACCCACACGAGGCTGTCACCGGAAAAATCCTTCGCGGCGCCTGCATCCACGTAGGGTGAGAGAACCCAGCTCGCAGTCAGGCGAACGTCGAGCCGGACGCCGGCGAGCAAGCTGGCCGTCCCGACGTGCGTGGGGAAGTTGCCTTGGAGCGCTTCGCCGGCATCGTAGTCGTAGAACCCGAAGGTGATCGGCAGCCTGACCGCCGCGCCCCACCG
>Ga0075418_10003980_pt1 | contig 16802 bp, 8 predicted proteins | sample SoiMetdeltSBSDD2_FD_81776 | JGI IMG/M metagenome (GOLD analysis project Ga0075418, IMG submission 81776) | Bulk soil microbial communities from a Populus tree surrounding site in Tennessee, USA - Soil MetaG P. deltoides SBSDD2 | ecosystem: Environmental > Terrestrial > Soil > Tree plantation... | reverse complement strand
CGCGAGCGGGCATTGCGCCGAAGCATCAACGATGTTTTTGATCGCGACCTGATTGAAACTATTCAAAACGTGATTGGTCAGGAAGGCTGGTCGATTCGCGACACCAGACATATCTACAAATACAACGCTTCGACTGAAGATGGCCGGCCGCTGACGCTTAATATCTCGCTGGCACCTTTCGAAGCTGCGCGGGGAGTGGTCACCGGCACGCTGGTGGTTATCGAAAACGTAACAGAGCGCGCCCAGCTTGAGCAGCAGTTGCTCGAGCGCGAGAAACTTTCGTCGATCGGACTGCTGGCGGCCGGCGTTGCCCACGAAGTTAACACTCCGCTGGCAGGTATCTCTTCCTACGCTCAGATGTTGTTGCAACAGGTGCAGGAGGACGATCCGAAGCGAAGACTGCTCGAAAAGATTCACGTGCAGACTGTTCGCGCTTCAGGAATAGTCAATAATCTTCTCAACTTCTCGCGTACCGGAGACGCCCAGTTCCGCGAAGTGGATATCAACCAGGTCCTGGAGGACACGCTTCAGTTGCTGGAGCCGCAACTAAGAAACGCGAAGTTCACAATCTCGTGCACTTATGGCGAGCATCTTCAACCGGCCTACGGCAGCGCGTCAAAACTTCAGCAAGTGTTCATGAACCTGATACTGAACGCTCGCGACGCTATGCCGAATGGAGGCAGGCTTTCGGTGCACACTCGAGCGGTCGATACTTCGCTAGTCATTGACTTTCGAGACACCGGCGTAGGAATCGCGCCGGAAAACATCGCCCGTATTTACGATCCGTTCTTCACGACAAAGGAAGTCGGGCAGGGAACCGGGCTTGGTCTGGCGCTGTCGTACGGGATCATCCAGGAGCACAACGGGCGCATTTTTGTTGAAAGCCGACCCGGAGAGGGCGCGCATTTCACCATCAAACTACCCACCGCCTTCGCGCGACAAATGCAAGCCGCGAGCGACTAAACAATCAGCAGTTCGTTCTGGAAGTGGTACCAACTCATATGGCAAAGAAAGGCAGCATCCTCGTTGTGGACGACGAGGAAGTGATGCGCGATGTGCTGGAGAGCCTGCTGGCCACCGAAGGCTATCAGGTTGAACTTGCTCGAAGCGGCGAGGAAGGGCTGGACAGATTTCAGCAGCGTCCATACGACCTGGTTCTGCTCGATGTCTCGATGCCGGGCATGGGCGGGCTGAGCACGCTTGAAGAGATACTCAAACTCGACGCCGAAGCAGTCGTTGTGATGATAACCGCCTACGCGACATTCGACACCGCGATATCTGCAATGCAGCGCGGCGCGTTTACCTGCATTAGCAAGCCGTTCGACAACAAGGAAATCCTAAAGCTCGTTACCTCGGGAGTTCGCCGACGACGCAAAGATGAAGAACGTCGCACGCTTAAGCAAACCCTTAAACGCAGCACCGAGCCAAGGGAAACAGTCGCGCGCAGCGAAAAAATGCTCGAGATACTTGCATTTGTTGAGCAAGTGGCGCCGGCGCGCAGCACCGTGCTAGTCACTGGTGAAAGCGGAACGGGTAAGGAGCTGATCGCTAGAGCAATCCACAATCATAGCGCCCGCGCAGACAGACCTTTTATCACTGTCAACTCAGCCAACCTGCCCACCGAATTATTGGAAGCTGAGCTTTTTGGTCACACCCGAGGCGCGTTCACAGGAGCTGTCAGTGCAAGAAAGGGTTATTTCGAGGTCGCCGACGGAGGCTCGATTTTTCTTGACGAGATAGGGAACATCTCGATGGAAACTCAAGCCAAACTCCTGCGAGTCATCCAGGAACGCGACTTCACGCCACTGGGCGACACCACGCGACGACAGGTGGACGTTCGGATTATCGCTGCGACAAATGTCGACCTGAAGCAATCGGTCGACGAAGGCACGTTCCGCGAAGATCTTTTTTACCGCTTGAACGTCATTTCCATAGCGCTACCGCCTCTTCGGGAGCGTCGCGAAGATATCCTGCCGCTCGCTCAGCATTTCATAAGAAAGTACACCGCCGAAAACAACCGAGATATCTCGGATCAGATCGGCGCGGAAGTTCTGTCGGCACTCGAAGCCTATAACTGGCCCGGAAACGTCCGCGAGCTTGAGAATGTGATTGAGCGCGCCGTAATTATCGCGCGAGGCAAGAATATCGAGCGAGAGGACCTGCGAGAAGAAGTCCTTAACCCGCAACGGGCAGCCTCACAGGTGGGGGGCCAAAAAGTTGCGACTCAGATCGATTTATCTCGCGGGATTTCTTTCTATGACGAAGTAAATCGATTCCAAATAGAGCTGATCAGGCGCGCGCTGGAAGTAACCGGCGGCCATCAGTCTCGCGCCGCCAAACTCCTCGGGATGAACACCACCACGCTTAACAGCAAGATCAGGTATTACAACATCAGACCGTAGGGCAGAAAAGGCAGAAAGCAGAAGGCAGAAAGCAGAAAGCAGTATCAGCGTAAAGCCCAGACTGGATTTTCCATTTCGACTTGCCATTTTTCATTTGTCATTTAACTCTCAGTCTCAATTCGGTAGTGTCTCAATTCGGTAATGTGATCACACGCGTTGCAAAACTGTAATCTGCCTTCTGCCCTCTGGCTCAACGTACCAGGACGTATGGTTGCGAACGGAGGGCGTTCTCGATCAACACAATTTGATTGGGTCCTTCGGTGAGATTCAACTTGCGCGGTTTCAGCTTCAGACCCAGCGAGTTGTTAGTGGCGTTGAATTCAAAGTCCCTTTCAATCACCTTACCGTTGATCTCCACTCGAGCCGCGGAGGTAAAATCGCGCCCGCTAATCGTGATGGTTTTCTTCACATACGTCACTTCGAAGATGAGCGGGGTCTTGTTGGGGGGTGGCGGAGGCGGTCCCTGGATCGGCGGCCCGGCGTTGTAAACCAACAGCGCGAAATCCTGATCCAGAACGGTTTCATTGCCGGGTACGCCGTCGCCCGCGATGTTCGTCGCGCGAACCGTAACGATAAAGTTTCCCTCAACCCCTGCTGGGATAACTCCGGCCGGGATGTAAATCGACTCAATGTTATTAAGGCGGTCAGCCTCGCCGCCCTCTATTGAATGAGCACCGGCGAACACATTACCTCGGTAAACCGTGACGCCGCCAATTGCCAGCTCAAGATCCAGGTCATTCACAATCGCCGGCCCAAGCAGTGAGCCCGGGGCATCGGTCCACGCGAGTGTCACTCGCAATGGTGCTGTCCTATCGGCGACTGAGCACTGCAACTGAAACGTCTGACCGCTCTCGGTAAACAGGTTTGTCTGGTCGACCAACCGCCGCATTGCCCCGTCGAATGCACGCGACAGATTGGCCAGTCCCCATCCCTGTCGCTCACCAGGAAAATTGCCTCCGGCATTTTCCCCGGTCATATAAGACGCCGAGTTTACCAAACAGGCCTTGGTCATCGCCGGCGAAGGCGCTCGATTCTGGCCAAGCAGATCCTGCGCAACGAAGAACCTTCGCGCCAGGGAGGCGGCGCCTGAGACGTGAGGCGCTGCCAGACTCGTGCCTGATGACCACGTGTACAAAGATTGGTTTGGTGGCTGAAACAGACCCGCGCCCGCGCACAGACCATCACCAAAAAATCCGGGGCCTTGCGACGCGGCGCCGATGACGTGGGTTCCGGGTGCGACGATATCCGGCTTTGCGCGTCCGTCGCTGGTGGGTCCTCCCGACGAATAGCGCAGAATGTCTTGAGCGTTATTGGCGCCTTCGGGGCCTATATTGCCGCCACCGTCGAGGTTGCAGGCATCGACCCCCTCGGGCCGGTAGTTTTCGCTTGCCGCGACGGCGATGCCGTTCTTGGAGGTGGCCGGCGAACTGATATGTCCTCCGCCACCGGCGTTCCCAGCGGAAAAAACAAAGACCATCTCCTGGTTGCCGGGTATTGCGGGTTGAGCGTCGCGAACTAGCGCGTCGTATTCCTGGGCGGTTGAGTCGTACTGATTGGAGGAGTTTCCCCAGCTATTGTTTGATATTCGCGCACCTGCTGCGTAGGCGGCCGAGGCAACGGTAGTGAACCGAAGGGTCCCGGGCAGCTGACCGTTTTGGTTAAAAATCCGGGATGCGCCAAGCCGCGCGACCGGATCGACCCCCAATCCGTACATGTACCCGGGCGCGTCTTCACGTTCGCTTGAGCCTCGCCCACCCGCAACTGAGGCCACGATCGTGCCGTGTCCACGCCGGTCATCCGTGCGCCCATCAGACGCGTAATTGATGATGTACGGTATACGGCTCTCGAGCGCAGAATCCAAAAAATCCGGATGAAGCAAAGCCCTGTCAGTGGAACCGCGGTCGAGTCCCGAGTCCGTGACATCGATGACAAAATCAGGCGGATCGTCCAACCCCTTCGATGCAAGCCAGGAAACGTAGCCAGGTGCGCTGGGCTGCGTGCCTTCCGCATTTAGATTGCCGGCGACGATCTGAGCGCCCCTCTCGTCGTGGAGACTCATCTCGGAGGCCGGGCCGGCGAACAGCACCTGATCCAGATCGGCTATTTCCGGCAAACGTTCTACCGGTACCCTCACTGAAAGGACCACAAGATTGAGGAACCTCCTGGGTTCGCGGTTCACGTTTGAAGCAAATCTATTGATAGTCTCGATCGCCGATTCCGAATCGGTCGAATCGATCAACTCGATTTCGGCGTTCACAGTGGCGCCGGTTGCGGCGAGCATCTCGTCGGTGAATTTCGGGTCGAGCTTGTGAACCGCATTAAGCCGGCCCATCCATCGGATTGGTCTCGCGTCGTCCCAGGCAGTTCCCGAATCGAGAGCGGCTACCTGAGCCAGTTGGTGCTGGTCACCGTGGATAATGTAAGCGTTGTTCGGAACGTAACCCGCTATCGCCACTCCGGTTGCTCGAAGCGCGTCGATCCACCTGGCTCTTATTCTGCCGCCAAACTGAATGATGCGTGTCTGTTTTGAGCGTGACAGGCCCATCGCGGTCATCGCCCGCTGATCTTCGTAAGAAGTGTCCAGAGCGGCGCTCACCGTGGTGTCGAGAGCCCCGCGCCTAAACAGGATCAGATTCTGGTCGGCAATGGCGCCGCGTAGCGGATCGCTTGTGTCTGACGAAACGTGGCAGGGACGTAGCAGCGTCGGCCAAAACAGCGCTAGCCCCGCAAAACCTATCAGGCACAGCTTGATCGTTTGTCCGTTTGCTCTTTTCATCTTGACGCGGTCAACTTGTTTTCGCGCTGGCTCGGAAGAGGGCTGTGCGCGGGCCGGAGAATTATATCGGCTGATAGCGTCAATGAAAAGAGATAAGGTGGGAACGCGAATGATGGAAAGAGTGTAAGGCCTTGAGTTAGCGTCGTTGGACCACATTTCTTTTAGCCCAGGACATCCCAGACTTTGTGGGAAATCCCCCAACCGGAAAGGTTGAAGGGTCTGGAAGCGCGCTGTGTGCTTACCCTGCTGGGCTGGAGTGAAAGTTCCCCAACCGTCTCGTTCGGTTGGGGAACTCTCACTTTGTCACCGTTATTTGACCTTGGAAGACGCGGGAGCGCCGTTGTTTGTTCCAAGCTCGAGCCGGTCTCTAAACAGGTTCAACAACAGCAGAGTGCCAATATTGCCTCCACCGTCACCCGCTCCTCCCGAAGCCATAACATCCGGGGTTATCCGTACGCCTTTCTCACCGATCACTTTCAACGTCTCTACCAGCGCCACGCCTTGCGGGCCGATCGCGTTTACTTGCTCGGCATAAGCGACGCCCTGCGCCTCGCCCATCAATCTAACCTTTTCAGCTTCCGCTCTACCGGTCGCCAGAATGTAGCTCGCTTCGCCTTCACCCTCGGCTTTGCGCTGTTCTGAGCGTTTGCCGGCTATGTCCACGCCGACGGTCGCTGCCATCAGGTCGCGTTGATTGTCGGCCTGTGCTTTGGTTTTCTCCAGTTGAATGCGTCGTTCTTCGGCTTCGCGCTGCGCATTGAACATGTTCTGACGCTGCTCGGCCAGGATCTTCTCTGTCTGAGTTTTCATCAGCTCTTCGGGCAGGTGGATATGACAGATCAGCACGTTTACGACGTCTACGTGATACTTCAACAGGTGGGCTCGCACTCGAGCTTCAGCGCGTTCCTGCTCTTCGTGCCGGTTTTGCAGGTATGCCATTGCCGACGATTCAGAAGCCTGATTGCGAAAGATTGAATCGATCAGAGGGTGCATCACGTTCTGAATGAGCCGGTCGACCGAACCGATCTTTGCCACCATAAAGGGCGCGTCTTCGGGTTTCACGCGAAACACGACTCGCACTTCAAGCTGCATAGTGAAACCGTCTTTCGAGATCACTTCGAACGGATTGAACGTGTTTGCAACCTCGCCTGAGGTCCACTCGACGGTCTGGTTTGTTGTTGGTATGACGATCGGCGTAACAGCGAGAGTGTTGACGTAGTAACGGCCGGGTCCTACTACGGTCTCCTGTATTCCTCGAAAGCCCGCGGGTACAACGTAAGCTTCGTGTGCGCCTGCGTCAAGCCGGCTATCCGCTGGATCGCTCAGTGAAAGGTCTTCTTTGATCTCGGCGACGGTCTCCTTGTCATCGAGCCGGGCGGCGGCGTGGGCTACTTGCTCCTGCTCTTCGCGCTCAAGGCGATCACGGATTTTCGCGGCCATGGCCCGCCGCACTTCTTCGGAGGGATCTTTGCCGACGTTCGAGACTACGACGGCGACCTCGCCGGGTCTGACCTCCTTCGCAGATTCGAGAATCACCTTGAACAACATCGAGTTGATGTAATAGGTGCCCGGCAGAAGTATGTCTTTCTGCGGACCGCGCTGACCGCCATGCCCGATGAATTCGTTGCCGTCCTGAAAGTTATCGTGGCCATCGATCGAAGTGGCGACGTAGTCTCTGGGATCCAGTGGCGATCCATCCAGGGCTTCAACAAGACCGATTTGATTCTCTTGAATGACGGTTGCGTCATTGAGCCGAACGAAAAACAAACCCGGTTTTCTTTCGCCGCCGCCTTCAAGCGGCGTGGAGTCGGTCAATATACGATAGGTTCCGGGGGTAAGAATGTCGACCTGCGGCCCCTTCTGACCGCCCGACGCGATGAACTGCTCGGCGTCCTGGAAGTTGCGGTGATTGTCGATCGCCTTCGCCAGCAAGCGGCCGGGATCGAGCTCCGCTCCGTCAGCCGAGGTGACGATCCCGACCTTGCCCTGGGGGATCACTGTCGTTTTGGTAACCGAAACTCGGAAGAGATATGGGTGAATCGGCCACAAACCCGGAGGCAGCGTGCGAAGCTGAATGCCTTTGACGCCGCCGCGTTTGATAAACGCGATCGGGTCCTGGAAGTTGTTGTGCGCGTTTTGCGCCCGATCGGCGGCAAAGATCCCTCCGGGGGGCATCGGTTCGCCGTCGATGGCTTCGATGACACCCATCTCATCGGGCCCGATTTCAATCAGCGGGAACTTACGAATCACCTTCTCGAAGGGCCACTTGATCAAGTGGAGCCCGGGCTTTAGTACGTCGGCTTGAATGCCGACCTCGCCTTCGGTTGCAACGACGCGGCCCGGGGGCATCTTTGCGCCCAAATAGCGTCGTTCTTTTATCGCAATTTCTCTCGCGCCGACGTTAACAAATATTCGCCGCACGATTACCAACAGAAGTATGAGTGCGACGAACGCCACTACAACATAAGGGAGAAACGCCTGAATGTCTTTTGGGTTCATGGTTGACCTCGATTACAACTCCGTCTTTAGGGCAATTTCAAAGTGTGGAAGCCGCCGTTGCCAGTTCTCGGCGAACGTTCAGGAGGCTTCGCTTTAACGCAAAGCCCACTCCTCCGCTCCTCGCTTCTGGCGACACCAGCCAATATTGACTGACCAGGAGATCCGCCAGTTCTTCCGGTGTAAACCAGGGAAGCTTCCCCGATCGCCAAAGCTCGATCGTCGCTTGAACAGCGTTGCCATAAGTCTCCGGGTCATCCGAAAGCGCGGCGATGTGGACCATCTCGGTTGTCGAACGCCGATCGGGCTCGCTCTTCCACGTCTCAATTAACAGTTGGGCCAGCTTTTTATTTGCTCTCAGCTCCCTGCTCGTTGAAACGTGCGAGACGAGGGCTGCCAGGTTTTCCTGACGTGCAGTTGCCCACTCGATCTGGGCATCAAGAGCTTCGGCGTAGAACGCAGCATCAGTGGAGTGCGCTTCATCAAGCGCGCTTAGATCACCGCCACGCGCGCGTTCAAGCACCTTCTGTCGGCCGGATCGAATTCTTGCTTGTCGCTCTTCATCGAGTACGCTTGCATCTGGGTGATCAAACAAACCTCCCTTGAAACGAGGGTCCGGATTGAGAGGTTGGCTGTTGTCAGAAGGCGTTTGCTGCCAGAAATAAATCGTGAAGACAGCACCGATCAGCGCGAGAAACGAAATTACGATTATGGCGATCATTGCCTCTTACTTCCTGAGCGACAACCGAGTGCCAGTGCCGCCCACAGCATGATAGCGGTTGACGCATTGGTCAAGCGTTTACTGACGAGCGGACCCGGGAGTGCGCCGCGTGTTGACTTTCGTCCCTCAAGTGGTCTACAAAACATTCACCCACTGTCAAAATTGAGGCGACGATCGGAGAGACAAGAATGAAAAGGCTGATACGATTAGTTGCATTAGGTTTGCCCGTTGTGCTGGCACTAGCATCTGGCGTCGTAGCGCAAACGCAAATGACCACTGGAGTAATTCAGGGAACGCTGTCGGATGAACAGGGTGGGGCGGTCTCCGGCGCGAACGTGGAGGTCAGGAACCCCGACACAAACTTCTCGAGAACCTTAACCACCGATGCGGACGGTCGGTTTGTGTTTCTTCAGTTGCAGCCAGGCCGGCACGTCCTTACGGTATCAAAACAAGGGTTCAGTACAGTAATCCAGGAGAATCTCGAGCTCACCGTCGGGCAGACTATCAACCTCACTCTCAGTATGAAAGTGTCGCGGCTGGAGGAAAAGATAACAATCACCGCCGCTCCAACAATCGATACGGTGAAAACCGAATCAAGCTCGACCTTGAACGAGCTCGCCGTAAGCAATCTGCCAATTCTTGGCAGGAAGTTCGAAGATCTTCTTACTCTGACGCCGGGAGTCAGCATCACCCAGGGCCCTGACGGTGATGAGATAAATTTTGCCGGGCAACGAGGCATCTTCAACAACATCAGTCTCGACGGCGGCGACTACAATAACGGCTTCTTTGGCGAGCAAGCCGGGGGACAGCGTGCTGCGATCGACATAACCCTGGACGCGGTCAAGGAGTTTCAAGTGATCGCTACCGGAGCGGGCGCCGAGTTCGGCCGCACGGCTGGCGGCGTTGTTAACGTCATCACAAAGTCCGGAACGAACGACGTTCGCGGGAGCCTGTTCTATTTTCAACGCCTCGAGGGGCTGACCGCCAATACATCGGACGGTAAGCCGCTCAAGGATTTTCATCGCGAGCAGTTCGGTGGAACGATCGGTGGACCCATCATCAAGGACAAGGCCTTTTTCTTTGTTGCGGCCGAGCAGATCATCTCAAACCTGACCCGCGCTAATTTGAGCGAGCCGATCGGCACCCCGTGTTCTGTTTCGGCGCCTACAATTACGGCAAACGCAGCGTTGATCGACAGCAGTCCAGATTGTCAGCGACTCGCTTTGATCAACTTTATTCAGGCACGTCTTGGGCAGAATGAAGGATTGCCGGTCGAGCATCCAATCCGGAATTCGGCGGTGTTGACCAAGTTCGATTGGAACCTCAGCGCCGATCACAAACTAAGCGCTTCTTACAACTTCAATTACTCGAAGAACGAGAATCAGACGTTTGATGTCGCTACGTACGGCACTTCGGCTAATGGTACTGAGGGGCCATCCAAGATCAATGTGTTCAACTTGAACCTGTTCAGCTCGATATCGGCGACAAAGCTTAACGAGGCGCACTTCACATATGCGCGCGAATCCCGTCCTCGCTCTGCCACTCCGTCCAATCTTCTTGCCGATACCGGAATAGGATTCGCCCCTGATTTTCGATTCGGCAACCCGTTCTTTCTCCATCCAAACGTCGACGAGCTGATCTGGCGAACGCAGCTCAGAGACAGCTTCTCGATCGTCTCGGGCAAGCATACCTATAAGTTCGGAGGGGAGTGGTTGCACACTCTAAACGATCAGGTATTCCGCGGATTTTTCGCCGGACGCTACTTGTTCGACAGCGTGACCGGATTCTTGCGCTACGCCTCACCAGCTTCGCTTGGCCCCGGTTTTGGCCCGGTGGCGAATGCGTCTCATCTCCTGCTCTATTTACAGGGCGCGGGCCGCTCAGGACCAGCGACCGATGCCGCAGGCGCGTCGACAATCGACAACGAAGAGTACGCGCTATTTATTCAGGATAAGTGGCAAGTCCGGCCGAACTTTACCTTCAATTATGGGCTCAGATGGGAAGCCCAGATATTCCCCGACCCGGTTGTGCCACCTTCCGAAACCGCCTATGGGAAGTTTCTGAGTGATCCGAGATTCCCATCTGACGGGACGCTGCCTAGTCAGAAGAAGATGTTTCAGCCGCGCCTCGGCTTCGCCTGGGATCTACGAAGCAATGGCAAGTCAGTGTTGCGAGCGAGTTGGGGAATTTACAACGCTCGACAAAATATGTTGTCGCAGGTCGGTTCGATTACAACAAACGGCGTTCAACAGCAGACCATCGCCGGCGGGCTTTTTGCAAATCCCACAATCTTGCCGGTATGGCCAGGACTGATAACGCCTACCGCTCAGAGCTGCGGTTCGAATCCATTCCCGTGTTTTAGCGGTGTTCGCGTCTTCGCCCGCGATTATGCCAACCCGCGGATCTACACAACCAATGCGGCGTTCGAGCAGGAGCTTGCTCCGAACTGGGCTTTCTATCTGGACTTCACACACGCTAAGGGAGTTCATCTGACCCGCTTCCTGAACGTCAACCGCAACAACTTCTTCGGTCCGGATCTCGGCGAAGTCTTTGTTACAAGCAGCCCCGGGAAGTCGCTTTACCGGGGGCTCACCATCGGCATACGAAAGCGATTCAGCGATCGCTTCCAACTTGAGGGCAACTACGTTCTTTCGAAGGACCTGGATGACGATTCAAATGAGCGGGATCCGTTCACCGATCGCGCTTTTGATATCAACAATCTATCACTCGATTACGCGCTGTCTGACCGCGACATCCGGCATAAGTTCAACCTTTACGCTTATGCCGAAATGGGCGGTGGCTTTCAGTTCAGCGGACGCATTCAGGCCCGCACTGCCCAGCCGATCACGCCGGGTGCTCGAACGGCAACCAATCGCAATACGGAACGCAAGGACAATGAGTACTTCTCTTTTGATTGGAGGCTGATGCGGGCATTCAAGCTTGGCGAGCGGTTTGCGCTGACGCCGTCGGTCGAGATGTTCAACACTTTCAACAACGACAACAACGTTAACCCGCTAACCACTCCGGGGCTCTTCAACTTTGACGGCTTCTTGAGACAGGGAGTCGGAGACCCGAGACAGGTACAGCTGGCGCTGAAGTTCACGTTCTAAAAAATGGGCCGTATTGGCCAGGCCTGAAGAAACGCGGCTCACAACCTGCTGTTGTGAGCCGCGTTGTTGTTTTCACTTGAACCTCACCGGAGCGGAATGGGCTTAAAGGCGTTTACTAGCGATGCAAGGACTACGATGCTGCCAGCATTTTCTCCACCGCCACGTAACTGGCTTCCAGAGCCTGATCCAGCTTCTCGGGTTCACTGCCTCCGCCGGTTGCCATATCGGCTCGGCCGCCGCCTTTGCCCCCAATAAGAGCAGATATCTCGCGCACGAGCTGACCAGCGTTGAGACGTTTGGTGAGATCGTCGGTTACACGGGCCACAAGCGAGGCTTTCCCGTCACTTGCCTGACCGAGCACCACCACGCCTGATTTGAGCTTTTGTGACAACGAGTCCGCGAGTTGACGCATTCCGTTCGAGTCGAGATTAGTCACCCGACGGGCCACAACTCGAATGCCCGCGATCTCTCTTGCGCTGTCGGCTGCTGAAGCAGACTCCGCCTGGGCCATCTTCAACTTTAGCTGCTCGATCTCGCGTTCGTACCGGCGCACCTGATCTTGAAGCTTGTCGACCTGAGCCGGGATATCGCGAACCGGGACTCTAAACCGCGCCGCGAGCTCTTCAATCACTCGTTCGTCCACCTGGAAGCGATTGATCGCCGCATCAGCGGTCAACGCCTCGACACGGCGGACACCCGCGGCGATCGATGAGTCGCTTACGATCTTGAGCGGGCCGATATCTCCCGTCGCGCCGACGTGAGTGCCGCCGCAAAGCTCGGTCGAAAATCCGGGAACGCTTACGACGCGGACATCGGACGCGTACTTCTCTCCAAACAACGCCATCGCTCCCGAGTGTAGAGCTTCCTCGAGGGGCTTGATCTGCGTTTCCACCGCGCGGTTGTGAAGGACCTCGCTGTTGACCAGCCGCTCGATCTCAGCGATCTCGTCTTCGCTCAGCGGGGCGTAATGCGTGAAGTCAAATCTCAGTCTGTCGGGCGCGACGAGCGAGCCGGCCTGCTTGACGTGCGGACCGAGCACCTCACGCAATGCAGCATGCAGCAGGTGAGTGCCGGTGTGATTCGCTTTGATTCGACGACGGCGCTCGACATCGACTCGCAGGTTGATCCTGTCTCCTACGCTGAGCTCTCCTTGCTCGATCTTTGTCCTATGGAGGTGATATCCCGTTACCACCGAATAAGTGTCTTCCACTTGAGCAAGCACATTATCGCCCTCAAACACTCCTGTATCGCCGATCTGTCCACCGGCCTCAGAGTAAAACGGTGATCGATCCAGGATTACCTCGCCTGTTTCGCCTGTCGTCAGCGACTTGCGTTGCTCGTCTCCTGCGATTATAGCGAGAACGCGCGCACCGCTCGTCTCAGTTTCACGATACCCGGTGAACTCGGTGCGAGGCAGAGCTCCTGTCACGTTCGAGTAGATTTCACGCCCCCGCCTCGCGGTCTCAGTCAGGGCTGGAGCGGTCTGCTGCTGAAGCTCTTTCAACGCAGCGTCGAATTGCTCGTTGAATTCGTCTTCGCTCATCTCGATGCCGTGCTCGGCCAGAACGACCCGAATCAAATCTCGCGGCACGCCGTAAGTGTCATAGGTACGAGCAAGCTCGGACATCGGCGGAGCTTCGGGGGTGTGGCGTTCGAACAACTCGGCGAGCCGGGGCTCACCGACGGTCAATATCCTGCTGAAGCGCTGTTCCTCGCCGCGAACGGTCTGTTCGATCAGGTGCCGCGATGCAATGAGTTCCGGAAAAGGCGCGCCCATCAAATCGACCACAAAGTCCGTGACCTTATGAAAGAACGGCGGCTTCAAGCCGAGCCCCTTCACGCCGTGATAAATGGCGCGACGCATTATCTTTCGCAGCACGTAATTGCGGCCAACGTTTCCGGGTGCAATGCCATCCGCAAGCGAGAACGCAGTCGCGCGAGCGTGATCGGCGATCACTCGGATCGACATGCCCGCCGCCGAATCATAGTCGTAAGCCGTATCGGCTAGGTTCGCTACGAAGTCGATAATCGGCTGAATGAGATCGGTGTCGTAGTTTGACTTTACGCCTTGAAGGACGGCGGTCAGCCGCTCGAGGCCTGCACCCGTATCAACAGAGGGCGCCGGAAGCGGATCGAGCTGGTACGAGCCGTCGGGACGCTGCGAGCGGTTGAACTGCATGAACACCAGATTCCAGATTTCCATCGTGGTGTCGCCCGGTCCGTTGACATACTCGACCCGATTGTATTGGGGATCGTCAGGCCGGTCGCCCATGTAGTAATGAATCTCGGAACACGGTCCGCACGGCCCGGTCTCACCCATTTGCCAGAAGTTGTCTTTGCGGCCGAACCGAAGAACACGCTCGGGCCGCGCGCCAACCTGCTGCCAGTACCGCTCGGCTTCTTCATCGGCAGGAACCTCGTCGTCGCCGCCAAAGACCGAGAACCACAAACGCTCCGGCTCAAGACCGAATTCGTTCACCAGTAAATCCCAGGCGAAGTAAATGGCCTCCTTTTTGAAGTAATCGCCAAACGAAAAATTACCCAGCATCTCAAAGAAGGTATGATGTCGCGCAGTGCGGCCGACTTCGTCGAGATCGTTGTGCTTTCCTCCGGCGCGCACGCACTTCTGCGACGAGACGGCGCGTTTGTAATCGCGTGGCTCGAGGCCGAGAAAAACGTCTTTGAACTGATTCATCCCGGCGTTGGTAAACAGCAGCGTAGGATCGTTTGCCGGCAAGAGCGGGGAGCTTCGCACGATGCGATGACCGCGTTCGGCAAAGTAGTCCAGGAATTTCTGTCGTATTTCGTGTCCAGTCATAACGGTTGTCTTTTTACTGCGAATTTGAAAATTGAATTATAGCAAACCGGCGGAAAGAAAAGGAAAAGCTGGCACCGATTGCATGTCATCTTCTTTGTGTCTTTGCGGTTCTTGGCGTCTTTTGCGCGGAACTAACCCTTCGCATGGTACTCTTCCGCGCAAAGACGACAAGGACCGCGAAGACGCAAAGAAGAGAAGGATCAATTCGTTAGCGAGTCCATCGGCCGTTTGGCATTCTGACCGGACCAGGATGAAAGAACTTCTCCGGAGTCATCGCACCATCCTTCTTGAACACCAGCCCGTTTTTCATCACGAACTGCACGTTTCGCAACGAATCGATGTCGGTTAGCGGGTCGCCGGTGACCGCGATCATATCCGCGAACATTCCGGGTTTTATCGGGCCGCGCTCCTTGATGATGTCCGCGGCTTTGTATCCATTGATCGTCATCGCCCGAAGGATATCAGCCGGTGGGATGTTCGCCGCTTTCCACGTTTCTATAAAAGCGATTGTCAGGTCGCCGCGGCTCAACCATTCGCCGGTCTTGTCGTCTTTCATCCGGTCATTCCAGTAGTCGAAGTCGGTGGAGAAGGTCAACGGCACTTTTTTCTCCCACGCGTCGCGCAGTTTCGCCACTGTTTGTCTAAACGCGTTTTCGCTGCCGCGATACTTGGTAAAAGGAGTGTCGGTTCCCGCGAGATAGATTCCTTTGGCAGCCATCTGACGGTGATGCTCTGGTGTCAGAGCATTGCCGTGACCGATTATGTGGATGCCTGCATCGATAGCTCTTTGCGCTCCTTCCGGTGTTTGGACGTGGCCTTCCACTTTGCAGCCGCCCTTCGCGGCTTCGCTGATAGCCAGCTTGATGTCGTCGACCGAGTAGCCCCACGGCTTGCAATCAATGCACAGCTTGATTGTCCTGGCGCCGAACAGCATGTTTTCGCGGATCGCGCGGATTATCTCGTCGGGAGTGTTTGCATCCAAATATTCGGGGTACACGATATTGTGCCGCTTGTACATTTCGGGTGTCGGCCACAATTGTCCCCCGGTTCCACCGATGATGATGCCTGACGGAATTACCGTCGGGCCGGGCAGCCATCCCTGCTCGATTGCCTGGCGCAGAGCGGTATCCGCGTAGAGTCCGTTGTTCCCGACGTCGCGAATGACCGTAAAGCCGGAGTTGAGAAGTTGAATACCGTTAGAGGCCGCCTGGATCGCGCGCAACGCCGTCGAATCCATCACCACGGTCAGATAGTAGTAGTTGTTTTCCGGCTGCTCTTTGTAAGTCAGCGCCATATGCGTGTGTGCATCGACGAGACCGGGCAACACCGTGAGTTTCGATAGATCAATGACAGTAGCGCCGGCTGGGATGGTAAGGTTCGGTCCGACGGCGGTGATCCTCTCGCCCTGGACCACGATCACCTGGTTGGCAGCGGCGACGCCGGTTTCCGGGTCAATCAAACGACCGGCCTTTATCGCGATAATCGGTGCGGGCGGACCCTGCGATTGCGCGAGTGCTAGACTCGATAACAAGAGAACAAAGATTAGACAACACACTGCTATGCGTTCTTTCATAGTTCGCTCCTCGATGCTCTTTTTTGTTTTGTGTGGATCACGATCCGAAAGCGCGACTGCTTTCGAAAGCAGACTCGGTCACTTCGGCGTTTTTGTAAGGCGATCCAGGACTTCGAAAGCCGAACGCGCAGCGGACGGATCATTCCGATGTCGCTTCAGCCGCGCTTCAACTAATTGAAAGTGGCTCTCCGGGACCGGGATCTCGCCGGGACTGTCGGCGATGTGATCCCAAAGATCCTGAAGATATCGAACCTGGTCGGCCTTCGACATATCCGTGAAGCCCGATGGTAATGGAATCGATGTTTCTGCCATTTCTTACCTCGTCATTGTCCCCGATGATACATCACGGGACCGGCTTGAACCAAACGCGGGCAGTTGTGAACCTGGAATTCGTTCTGTCCGCAATAAGGAACCTCTTTTCTGGATTTCCGCGTTACACTTGGGATGATCAGACTGCGAGTGTTAGCCTCAGGTTATGCAACAGTGCCCGAATGTGGCTCAACGGTGGCCAGCCAGCCAAGAAGCGTTGATAGCAATAACTCAGGGGGACGCGCAAGGATAGAGCCTTATGCTTCACATTCATAACGGAGACTCAACGGCCGGAACATTGCGAGAATTTGGATTCCCGGGAGAGCACAAGGCTTTTCGAGAAGTATTGATGGAAGGGCCGGCGCCAGAGAATCTTTCACCCGATGAGTGGGTTGCCGTTCGAGCCCTTTTTCATTCCGGCTATGAGCGGACGATTGAGAAGTGCGAAAAGGAAGTGCGCGAACAGGAAGCGTGGCTGAGCAAATTTGCTGCACACGATGAGACGATTCTGTGGTTTGAGCACGACTTGTTCTGCCAAATCAACTTGATCTATCTGCTCGACTGGTTCGCAAGGAGGTCAACCCGCCAGACACGGCT
>Ga0075418_10003977_pt1 | contig 16814 bp, 13 predicted proteins | sample SoiMetdeltSBSDD2_FD_81776 | JGI IMG/M metagenome (GOLD analysis project Ga0075418, IMG submission 81776) | Bulk soil microbial communities from a Populus tree surrounding site in Tennessee, USA - Soil MetaG P. deltoides SBSDD2 | ecosystem: Environmental > Terrestrial > Soil > Tree plantation... | reverse complement strand
CTCTCCGCCTCCGGCGGAGGACAGGGGGTTACACTTCTTCCCAGAATCCCATCTTTCCAAACTTCGCTATCCGTTGCTTCACTCTTTCTTCAGGGTCCATTTGTTTCAGTTCTTTTATTACAGGTATCAAATGATTCTTTAGTATCTCTGCTGATTGATCATAATTCCAATGGGCGCCGCCATCAGGCTCAGGAATTATTCCTTCGATCAAACCAAACTTCAGCATGTGATCGGCAGTAAGCCGAAGCTGCTCCGCGGCTATTTCTTTTTTATCCCAACTACGCCAAAGAATAGATGAACAACTATCAGGGATGATAACAGTATACCATGTATTCTCCATCATATACACCCTGTCACCAACACCGATACCCAATGCACCACCACTTGCTCCTTCGCCAATAATGACACAGATCACAGGAACTTTGAGACGGATCATTTCATAAATATTTCTGGCGATAGCTTCCCCTTGTCCTCTTTCCTCCGCTTCCAAACCTGGGAAAGCGCCGGGAGTATCAATTAACGTAACAACCGGTTTGTTGAATTTTTCTGCAAGCTTCATTAACCGCAATGCTTTGCGATAACCTTCAGGATTTGCCATACCAAAATTCCGCATTTGCCGCATCTTGGTATTTATACCTTTTTGCTGTCCAATGAGCATTACGGTTTGTCCATCCAGATTTGCAAAACCACCGATCATCGCTTTATCATCCTTTACATTACGATCACCATATAATTCGAGAAAACAACTTGTCATCTTCTCGATATACTTCATGGTGTATGGACGATCCGGGTGCCGGCTCAACTGGACGCGTTGCCAGCTTGTAAGATGATCAGTGATCTCCTTTCTTTTTTGCAAAATGCTTTCTTCAAGGTGACGGATAGGTTCACTCATATCCATCTTATTTTTCTCTGCATCGTGCTTGTACTTCTCTATTGTGTCGATCAGGTCCTTGATGGGTTTTTCAAAGTCAAGAAACTGGCGGTTTGCATTAGAAGGCATAGGCTAAAATGAATGGCGAATGTAAGAATAAAATAATAATGCCTTTGGGATCAGCATTATAGTGACCAATGTCAAGATTTAAAATGGAGCCCAATTGCCAAATCAGCTAACGGCACAATCATTGCAAGGTTATTTAAACCCTTACAATGCATGGAAATAACATAAGTATTTATTTCTATGAAACAGATAACTATTCTCTCACTGGTTCTTTTAATTGTATATAAAACGTCTTGCCAGGTGCCTCATAGTATTGATTCTTTAAGCGTTCCTAAATTTTCAATTGATACAACTTTTTTCCGCCCCTATGCATTGATCGCAGGAGGAAGTAAAGGAATTGGCTATGCCCTTGCGGAGGCCTGGGCAAAAAGAAACTACAATCTTATATTGATTGCAAGACATTGGGACAGTCTTGCGTCTGCAAAACAAAAATTAGAAACAGCTTATGGCGTTCATGTTGAATTGCTTTCCTATGATCTGAGCCGTGAAGAATCAGCCATTGAAATTGCGAAATGGTGCACGGAGAGAAACATTCCTTTGAAAGCACTTTGCAACGTGGCCGGTGCAGGAGGTGCTAGAGATTACCTGAGTACTACTCTTGATTCACTCCGGTACATGGTGAGATTAAATGTAGAATCATGCATGGCACTTACTCTTACATTGCTTCCTTTGCTTGAGAAAAATACACCGGCCTACATTATTAATGTAGCAAGCATGGCTGGCTTTGCTCCCATACCTATAAAAAATATCTACGCTGCCACCAAATCAGCCGTTATCTTTTTTAGTTATGCATTGCGGTACCAGTTAAAAAATAAAAACATCAGTGTGAGTTGCCTGGCGCCGGGTCCAGTGTATACAAAACCAGAAATTAAAGCCGAAACAAAAAAACAATTGGGGAAATTTGGGGACAAAATGGCTGTAGCTCCACATAAAGTTGGCGAAATAGCAGTACGTAAAGCGCTTAAGGGAAGGATGATCATTGTACCGGGGTTTTTAGCAAATGTGATGTCTGGCTTTTTAAGAATATTACCCGCAAGAGTATCTACTGCTTTTTACTACAAGCAGGGAAAGCAATGATCTTTAAAAAGATTTCCCATGAGTTTTTTTGATCAATGCCCGTATTAACCCGGGAAATGACTTACCAAGCCGTATCATAAAAGTTGTGAGCCATTGAGTGTCAAATAATCTTTGCAGCATTCGTCCTGTTCTTAAACGAGCTGCAAAAAGTTCATTCCATTTGGAAGAATATTTTTTTTCCATTGATTCCCTGGAAATAGTTCCTTTCAAAAAATTCTTGATCTGTTCAGCCGCTATTTTACTTGCATGAAGGGCCATGCTCATTCCGTTTCCGCATAAAGGCGTTATCATACCAGCCGCATCACCTACCATCAATACATGATCCTCAACAGAGTTTTTTTTATCAAAGCTTATTTGTGAAATGATAACAGGCTCGTCCATCAGCATTTCACATTCTTCAAATATCTTTTTTAAATGAGGATTTGATGAGAGGATGGTTTTCTCCATTTTTTTGATATCATTTCCACTATTCTGCAAGTTATCTGCGTTGGTGAGATAACATAAACAATACCTGTCATCCTCAACTTTAGAAATGCCGCAATAGCCTTTTTTAAAATTGTGAAGGGCAATCAGATCAACAGGAAAATTATAGCGTACATGGTATTTAATACCAATGTAGTTATTCAATTTATTTTTTTTAGCGAGAATGAATGGTCGTTTCCATTTGATATCAAGGTTACTTCTTTTACCAAAACTCGCAGCAGCAACTTTAGCTTTAAAATTTCCTTGTGAAGATTCAACCATAAAAACGTCATTGCTAAAACGAATATCATTAACACGGGTTTGCTCAAAAACTATGACGCCGGAATGCCTGGCAATGCCGGCTAACAGGTGATCCAATTTATAACGACTTATACCAAAACCACCCAACGGTAATGCTTGTTCAAAAAAATTTCCATGTACATCAGAAACCCTGATCTTTTTAATTTTAGAAATATTCATTGATGCAAGATCAGTTCCAAGCGATCCCAGAAAATCCCATGATTCAAGACTTATATATTCACCACATACACGATGAAAAGGATATTGTTCTTTCTCAAAAAGGATAACGGTATGACCGGCTTTGGCTATTTGAATGGATAATGCAAGACCGGCAAGTCCGCCGCCGACAATGGCAAGATCGTATGTGATATCATCCTGCAATAAGAAAATTGAGATTAATTAAGCAGACAAAATAAATGTTTCAATAGTTAGTCCCGGCCCAAAAGCTGCACCAAAAATGTTTTTCCGTTGTTCCCGGTGATTATCGGGATTATTCAATTCCTGTTGAATCCGCTTCAGCACAAATAATATTGTCGGTGAAGACATATTGCCATAATCCTTTAATACATCATAGCAATGCTGTAACTGGCCATTGGCGAACTCAAGACTATTATGCACGGCTTCCAGGATTTTTTTACCGCCGGGATGAATACACCAATGAGTTATATCTTCTTTGTGTAGGCTTGTTTCCTTCAAACACTCATTAACAATACTATTAAAATCTTCTTCGATCAATCCAGGAATATAGCCACTAAGCGTTAAAAGAAACCCGCTTGAAGATAATTCCCAAACCATTTCCTGCTTGCTTTTAAAAGATACGGATGAATAAAAGTGGTCAATATTCATTCCTTCCATTTCTTTATTTCCAGAAACAAGAATGGCTGCAGCACCATCGCTAAATAAGATACCGCTGGCAATATTATCAGGAGTATATTTTTTTTGAAAATGAAGAGTGCATAACTCAACACAAACGATCAGCACATTTGCTTTTTCATCCGACTTGCAAATTGCATCAGCAAGTTTTAATGCATGAATGGCTGCATAACAGCCCATAAAATTTAATGATGTGCGCCATATGGTGGCAGGTAAATTCAATAATTCTACCAGTTCAAGATCAAGACCGGGGGCACTCATGCCTGTGCAGCTCACAGTAATAAGGTGAGTGATATTTTGATCCTTGAAATTCGTTAAACAATCGTTGATCGCTTTTACAGAAAGCGGAGCTGCATGTTCGCGAAAGCTCTTCATTCGTTTTTCAATAGAGGGAAACGGCTCAAGATTTTCTGTAGGAATAAAAAAACTCCATTCGCTGGCCGGCAGGTTGTAATCATCCAGCACAGAATACCGTGTTTGGATGCCGCTATGCTTATAAAGGAACCTGAGTTTTCTTTTTTCTATTTCATTGATCGCATACACACGGCTCAAAAACTCAAAGATCTTTTCCTGTTCATGCCGATGTTCAGGTACTGCCGTTCCTATTGATACAATTTTACTCAAACCACCTCCATATTAATAAGATCAAAAATGAAATGTTTGTACAGGTTGCCGCCAGCCAATTCATCTTCATTGTATTTTTAAAATTTGCCTGCTGCACATTTTTTCGAACCAACACAAACCATCTAATGAAATAAACGATAACCGGGATAAAAAAGATGCCAATCATCAGTAATTGATCCCCGTGTTTGTTAGCGATAAAAAATTGTGCCATGAATACCCAGGCCAAAATGTATACAACTGCACAGAATATAAATGTTCCGATATAACCGAGCTTATAACTGATTGTACTTACCCCGTCCTCAATGTCCTGTTTATGCTGGTATATCTGGGTTAACGGATAAAATCCTCCAACCAGTAATGAACATACAACCATGCCTTGCCATGGTACCGATAGGTTGGGATCATTGTTGCTTCCATAATAAACCAGCCAAAATGTGACGGCACCCTGGAAAAGGATCACTATAAAGTAGCCGAAATATGGATATTTTTTTAATCGAATTCCACGATAACTGTACGCCTTGGATGCGCCAATATAAAACAACATCACCAGGGTGAAGATCGGTCCAATTATCAAACTCGATAGAATGCCTATGCTATCTAAAATAATTGTTACCCATAATAGTTGTCGTGAGGGCGGCGGCGGTTTTTCCAATCCACCAATGCTCTCAGTATCCCTATCCATATAGCTATTATAGCCATTGCTTGCAGGATATATTAAAAAGTGAAGTATGAAAAAGATCAAAATAGCATTCGGCCAATTAATATCTGGTACCTGGGCCAATGCAAAAAAATAGATTGGCGAAAGAAAAAAAGAGAAAGGAATTCGAAGCAGTTTGATGGTGGGAACACTGATCATGCCATTAATTAAAGTCTTGAAAATTACTCAATAATTAGGCCGTTCAATGTCAAAACAGTCAAATAAAAAAACACGATTGGTTATCCACATTTGCACAGGAAGGAAGAATGTAGTTCGTCTAATAACTGTGCTGAACGGATCAATCAAAAATTTTCATTGGTTATTAACGGAAAAACTTTTGGCTACAAGACAGGGTCAGGCTATCTTTGCCATCCCAAAAAATGATGTGGAAACGCCTCATTTTGAAGGAAGGATCGGTAGTTCAGTTGGTTAGAATGCCGCCCTGTCACGGCGGAGGTCGCGGGTTCGAGTCCCGTCCGGTCCGCAGAAGAAAAGAGATTGTCCCGATTGAATCGGGATCCGGTCCGCAAGAATTGAGTTGGTTATTTGACGAGATTGAACCTTAAAAAACTAAACTAACTGCCCGGTGTCATACACCTGGGCAGTTTTATTTTTAACCCTTCAAAATTCAAAAACAATGCAGAAAAGAAAAGTGAGGAATGCCTACCTGTTTATTTCATCATTATTAGTTGGCTTATTTACTTTCCCTTTAGCGTTTGCAAAATCCGTAGAAAAAAAAGCTTCGCAATTCAAAAACACCGTATCAAATCTTCATGTTTCAGACTTTGTTCCCTCTATACCTTCAGCAGTTTCTGTGTATGATAGCTTACGGTTAAATCTTGCAGGTTTGAATAGAAAAGCATTTGAACTGGCACAAGAGGGATTTGAAAAACTAAAAGAGCAAGGCACTATCTTAAATGACAACATAATTTCCATTATTGACTTTAGTTTGCCCAGCACTGAAAAAAGATTGTATGTTGTTGATCTCAAAAACTACCAGGTTTTATATAAAACTTATGTTGCTCATGGCAAAAACTCCGGGGCACTAATGGCCAATTCTTTTTCTAATAGCCCATCTTCTTATAAGAGCAGCCTTGGGTTTTATAAAACACTTGGCACTTATATTGGCAAGCATGGCTACTCTATGAAATTGCAGGGACTTGAAAGAGGAATTAATGACAATGCGCAGGAAAGAGCAATTGTTATGCATGGTGCAGATTATGTAAATCCTGCTTACATTCCAAAGCTGGGATATATCGGAAGAAGCCAGGGTTGTCCTGCTGTTTCACCAAAAGAAGCCAAGCCGATTATTAATACTATAAAAGATGGTTCTTGTCTTTTTATCTATTCACCAAATACATCGTATCAGCAGCATTCTTCAATTCTTAGCTAAAGAAGACAAAGTTTAGTTCCGCAACTCCCAATCTTTATCTTTGAGCATTAATTGAATAATATGCTTAAGGTTGGAGTTTTTGGCGTAGGTCATTTAGGGAAATTTCATTTGAATAACTGGAAAGAGATTCCTGGTGTTGAATTAGTTGGGTTTTATGATCCAGATGATAATAATGCAAATGGAGTTGCGCAGAAATATGGATTAAAGAGATTTTCAGAACCGCACGATCTAATCAAAGTGATTGATGCAGCCGATGTGGTCGCTCCAACTGATCATCATTTTACACTTTGCGAAGCTGCGATAAAAAATGGTAAACATGTCTTTGTAGAAAAACCATTGGCCCAAACAATGGATGAGGCTCATGCCCTTGTAAAACTGGTAAAAGAATCGAATGTAAAAATGCAGGTAGGACATGTAGAAAGGTTCAATCCAGCTTTTCTTGCTGTAAAAGACCTGAAGCTAAATCCCATGTTCATTGAAGTTCATCGCCTGGCGCAATTCAATCCAAGAGGTACTGAAGTAAGTGTAATTCTTGACCTGATGATCCATGACATCGATATTATTTTAAGTATTGTAAAAAGTGATGTAAAGAATATTTCCGCAAGCGGTGTTGGTGTAATGACCGAAACGCCTGATATCGCTAACGTGCGAATTGAATTCAATAATGGCTGCGTTGCCAATCTTACTTCGTCAAGGATCTCCATGAAGAAAATGAGGAAGATCCGGATTTTCCAGAAAGATGCTTACATCGGTATCGATTTCCTGAATAAAAAATCGGAGGTCATTAAATTAAAAGATGAGGAAATTGATAATGCCAATGTTTTTACGTTTGACATTGAAACCTTGAATGGCAAAAAAAGCATCGCGATTTCAAATCCCCAAATTCCGGAGGTGAATGCGATAAAGAAAGAGCTGGAAGAATTTAAAAATGCCATCGAAAAAAATACGAGGACCATTGTTTCAGAAATTGACGGGTTAATGGCAATGGATGTTGCTCACCAAATATTACAAAAGATCGGAAATAATGTGATCACCCGCTGATGAAGCAAAGCAAACCAATTCATATTGCCTGGTATGTTTTTTCTGATTTTTTAATGGCCTCATTGGCATGGGGCATCATGTATTTTCTCAGAAAGTATTTTTTGGGTTTACGAATAAGTGAGGATGGCGAACTTGCTATTGACGATAACTTCTGGCTGGGTATTACATTGGTTCCTTTAGGTTGGGTGGTACTTTACACATTGGTGGGTTCTTATCGTTCCCTTTATAAAAAATCAAATCTGCAGGAATTTACAACCGTTTTTATTTGCAGTCTTATCGGCAGCGCATTTCTTTATTTTTCTATTCTATTAAACGATATACAGGACGACAACAGCTCTTACAAATATTATTATATAGCTTTTTTTACCCTGCTCGGTACACATTTTTTACTTACGATCATTGGTCGCAGCATAATTCTTAATCTTACGAAAAAGCAATTGCGTTCCGGGAAAGTTTATTTTAATACCATAATGATCGGCAATGATGAAATTGCTTTGAAAATATACCATGATACTGAGAAAAGCTTTCGCAATGCCGGTTACCGCTATGTTGGTTTCGTAAGTACGGCAACGAACGGTAAAAATGGAATTCGAAAACAAATTCCTGAGCTTGGCAGTATTGACCAGCTTGAAAAAGTTATTGATGAGAATACGATTAAGCAGGTTGTTATTGCCCTGGAAAAAACCGAACAGGCAAAAACGGAGAAGATCATTGAAAGATTGAGTGAAAAAGATGTTGAGATAAAAATTCTTCCCAATACACTGGATATTCTTTCAGGCTCAGTAAAAACCAGTAACGTTTTAGGCGCTGTACTTATTGATCTCAAAACAGGACTAATGCCTGACTGGCAACAAAACATAAAGCAGGTGCTTGATATTTTGATCGCTGTTCTTTCTCTTATCATTCTTTCACCATTGCTTTTGTACGCGGCATTAAGAGTTCAACTTTCCTCAAAAGGACCTGTCATCTTTCGCCAGGAACGCATCGGTTATAAAGGAAAACCATTTATGATGTATAAGTTCAGATCAATGATTGTCGGTGCCGAAGAAAATGGCCCGGCTCTTTCATCAGCGAAGGATCGAAGAATAACAGCCTGGGGAAAGACAATGCGCAAATGGCGTATCGATGAATTACCACAGCTATGGAATATCATTAAAGGTGAAATGAGTCTTGTGGGCCCAAGACCTGAAAGAAAATTTTATATTGACCAGGTAGTCGCAAAATTTCCTTACTATAAGTATCTGTTAAAGGTAAAACCGGGTCTCACCAGTTGGGGCATGGTACAGTTTGGATATGCAGAGAATGTAGAAGAAATGATCCAACGCAGCAAGTTCGACCTGCTCTACATTGAAAACATTTCTTTGGCCCTCGATATTAAAATCATGATCCATACGCTTCGGATAATTTTCCTGGGAAAAGGCAAATAATCAATTGACAACATGCAATTGGCAATTGACAATTTGTTTTATATTTTTGAGTAACTATATCCCATTGAAAAAACTAATTACACTTTCTGCTACTCTTTGTCTATTGACCATTGCGCATTGCCAATTAAATTACTGGCAGCAACAAGTCAACTATACCATCGATGTTTCACTGAATGATAAAGAGCACACGTTAGATGGATTTGAACGGATCGAATACATCAATAATTCACCTGACACATTAAAGTTTATTTGGTTCCATCTTTGGCCAAATGCATATAAAAATGACAAGACGGCTTTTAGTGATCAATCATTAGAAAATGGAAGTACAAGATTTTATTTTTCAAAAAAAGAAGATCGTGGATATATAAATCGTCTTGAATTTAAAGTAAACAATTTAACTGCGGCAACCGAAGATCATCCGCAGCATATTGATATTATAAAATTGGTTTTGCCATCTCCCCTGCCTCCGGGGCAAAAAATAATTATTACAACCCCATTTCATGTAAAACTCTCTTACAACTTTTCGCGTGGCGGACATGATGGTGAAAGTTACCAGGCTACGCAATGGTATCCAAAACCTGCTGTGTATGACAAAATGGGGTGGCACGCAATCCCCTATTTGGACCAGGGAGAGTTTTATAGCGAGTTTGGAAGTTTTGATGTGAGTATCACATTACCTAAAAACTATGTTGTAGCGGCAACAGGCGATCTGCAAAATGAAGATGAAAAAAACTGGTTATTAACCCGTTCTTCTTTTTCATGGGAACCACTAAAAGAAAAGACTAAAACAAAATATGGACAAACAAAAATTACAACCCAACTATTCCCGACATCTTCGGCTGAATTAAAAACATTAAAATACATTCAGAACAATGTGCATGACTTTGCCTGGTTTGCCGATAAACGTTTTATTGTAAAGCAGGATACTTGCAAAATTGCTTCAGGGAAAATTATAAACGCTTATACTTTTTACACTCCTTTAGAAAGTGAATCATGGAAAAATAGCTTGCAAACTGTGAAAGATGCGATTCGCACAAGAAGCGAATGGATCGGAGAATATCCATATAATGTTGTCAGCGCAGTACAAGGACCTCCGGGAGTTGGCGGTGGAATGGAGTATCCAACGGTCACCTTAATTTCTCCGGGCACTAATGAAAAGATGCTTGATTTCACCATTGCTCATGAAGTAAGTCATAATTGGTTTTATGGAATTTTTGGAACAAATGAAAGACAGCATCCGTGGATGGACGAAGGCATCAATACTTTTTATGACAATCGCTATAGCAAATGGAAATTCGGTAATAATGGTGAATTGAAATTTGGGACGCAAACTTTTGCCATCAGGGATGCAGAAAGATTGTTATTTGAAACAACAGCTGCTGGTAAAAAGGATCAACCGATAAATACCGATGCAGATAAGTTTACAACTATTAATTATGCTCTTATTGCCTATTATAAAACAGGTGCATGGCTTGAGGTAATTGAAAAAAAATTAGGTAAAGAAATTTTTGATAAAGCCATGCAGGAATATTATCGTCAATGGCAATTCAAACATCCTTATCCCGAAGACTTCAAAAAAGTTTTAGAAACAATCGGTGGGCAAAACCTGGATGCAGAATTTGCTTTGCTTGACAAAAAAGGACCCCTGCCAGGAATGGAAAGAAATGGCACAAAAATTATTTTTCCTTTTTCTGCAAAAGCAATTACATCCTATATCAAAGAGCCATCAAAAAATGCCTTGATCATTTCTCCATTAGTGGGCATAAACAGTTATGATAAATTAATGATCGGCGGTATACTTACAAATTATAAATTACCTGCTTCACGTTTCCAATTTTTGGCTATCCCGTTGTATTCAACTGGTGCAAAAAAATTAAATGGTTTGGGTAAATTGAATTATTCGTTTTATCCAACAAATACATTTAGAAAAATTGACTTTTTTCTGAATGCCTCGACATTTTCTATGAATAGCTTTGAAAAGATCAATGGCGATAAAGTAACAGCAAGTTTTCAAAAAGCTGTTCCTGGTGTTCGATTTACATTAAATGAAAAGAATCCACGGAGCAGTATCAACCGCTATATTCAATGGAAAACATTCTTGATAAATGAAGAAGCATTTCGCATTTCTTATGATAGCATTTTTACACCTACAGATACGATCATTAATAAAAATATAAATATTGCCAGCGATGACCGGACACTGTATCAATTGAAGTTTGTGGTGGAAAATTTTCGTATCCTTTATCCTTACAAAGCTGAACTCAACATAGAACACGGAAAAGATTTTATAAGGACTGCTTTCACAGGCAATTATTTTTTCAAATTTCCAAAGGAAGGAGGTCTCAACGTCCGGTTATTTGGCGGTAAATTCTTCTATCTCGGCTCAAAAACATTTTCAAAACAATTTGCTACGGATCGCTATCATCTGAACATGACAGGTCCTAATGGTTATGAAGATTACACGTATAGCGATTACTTTATCGGCAGAAATAAGTTTGACAAACTGCCCAGTCAGCAGATCATGGTTCGTGATGGAGGTTTTAAAGTAAGAACGGACCTTTATTCTGACAAGGTTGGTAAAACAGACGACTGGCTTGCGGCTATAAATCTATCAACAACGATTCCCTCCGGAATGAATCCTCTTTCATTATTGCCAATCAAAATTCCATTGAAAGTTTTTATCGATATTGGAACCTATGGCGATGCATGGGAAAAAGATGCTGAGCTTGATCGCTTTATTTTTGACGCTGGTCTGCAGGTATCTTTATTTGCTAATACAATTAATATTTATGTCCCTGTGATCTACAGCAGCATTTACAAAGATTATATACAATCTGTGATTGATAAAAAAGGCAGACTCTGGAAAACAGTTTCATTCAGCATAGATATCTCTAACTTCAATCTTCGGAAAATAAACCGGGAACTTGATTTCTAATGGCAACCGGGGATCAAATAAAATATTTACAGCATAAAGAGATCGATAAACAGAATTGGGATGCATGTATTGATCATGCGCCCAATGGGCTTATCTATTCTTATTCCTTTTATCTCGATAACATGGCAAAAAATTGGGATGCACTTGTGATTGGCGATTATGAAGCTGTCATGCCTCTGACCTGGAATAAGAAATACGGCTTTCATTATTTGTATCAGCCTGCATTTACGGCCTCACTTGGTGTGTTCGGGGAAAATCTGACGGAGATAGTAGTCGATAAATTTATAAAAGCTATTCCTCCAAAGTTTAAACTAGTCGAAATCTCATTGAATAGCGGAAATATTTTCAATGTTGCTCCGCCTTCCTGGATCAGTAGAGTCAATTACAATCTTCCTCTGCATAGATCATATGATGAACTTTACAAAGCGTACCGTGATAATCATAAAAGAAATATCACTAAAGCTTTTCAATTAGGTTGCCATGTGAGCAAAGAAGCTTCTGTTGATGAAATAATGAAACTCAATGAAGAGCAATTAAAACACATCGACGGAACAAAACCGGAAGACTACCCCAACTTTAAAAAGCTTTATGAATTCCTGAAGGGCAAAAGACAGGCAAAGACTTATGCCATTGTTGATCCAAAAAATAAAATACTTGCCTCTGCAGTTTTCTTTTTTTCACATAACCGGGCCTATTATATAATGGTGGGTAATCACCGGGACGGAAAAACGATCGGAGCATCACATGCATTGATCGATGCATTTATTAAAGATCATGCGAACCAAAATTTAATTCTTGATTTTGAAGGCTCCGATATTCGCAATCTTGCTTTTTTCTATGAGGGATTCGGAGCGTCACTTGAAATATATCCAGCTCTTAGGATTAACAACCTTCCCTGGTATATTCGTTTGTTTAAGAAATGATCAATAATTTACCTTCAAAATAAACTTATCAGTTTCGGAGACGGCAAGTGCTGAGGCGGTTGCATCACTGATACGAATATCCATTCCCTGGTTTTCCCTTATTTTATCCATTGAATAGAGCACTTTAGCATAAACGGTTTTGCTATTAGAAGGATTCGTGATTTTTACAATGGTACCCGGTTCAACACCATTAATAAGAAGATAATATTTAGCATCTTGCCAGCCACTTTGCGTTCTAAATATCGATGAAGTAACTGTTTGATCTTTTGTCAGCGGTGAAGTTTTGACCTGCTGATAAAAATTATTTTTAAAATAGCCTGTTCCATCATTGCTAATGGTTTCAGGTTGTTTAACGATTACCGGCTCAGCTTTCTTTTCTTCTTTTGCTACAGGAGGTGGTTCATTCTTAATTACCTCCTCTGTTTTTTTCGGTTCTTCCTTCTTTATTTCTGGTTCTTTATTAACAGGTTCTGTTTTTGCGATATCTTTCTTAGGTTCGTCGGTTTGCTTTTTAAGTTCTTCTGCTTTTTTTACGTTGGAAACTGATTCTTCTTCCACTATAGTTTTCGGCGTTATGGTTACTACCCTATCCTGCAATTGATTGGTTATTAAAAATCCGACGATAAGTTTTACTCCAGGTGAAACATTGTCAACTTTAATATCATTCCATGTCCTCAGGTTAGCTAACGGTACTTTATTCTTAACACTTATATTGGCAAGACTCTCCTTACTTGTCGCATTATAATAGACCGGCACACCACTATTTACAGTTTGTTTAAAGTTTGTATCAGTTAGAGGAATATTTATCAGTTGACCGATAGCAAGCCCTTTATTAAAATCAATACTATTGAAGCTCGCGATATGTCGTGGATGTACGTTATATATTCTTCCTATCGAAAATAAGCCTTCTTTTGGCGCTACCTTATGTTCAAGATATAGACCCTTTGATCCGCTTTTCAATACGAGATCCTGTGAAAAGGAAAATGAATAGCACAATGATAGGATTGAAAACACCATTAGTTTTTTCATCGGGATATATTTTTACAAAGATGCAGAATTTTATGTGTTTTAATCCTTAAGAATTCTTAACTCTTTAGGATAATAATTGTTAATTCGGTTTGAAAGAATATTGATCCAGCCCAACGGATGCCCATGGTGAGTCACGAGGCTCCATCCTTTTTTATCTGTCTGCAAACTCAGCTCTTTTTTCTTTAAATATTGAATAGCTTGTTCATAGCTCAATTCAAGCCGCGGTATTTTATCACCTATAATATTGCTTAGCGCCAAGGCATGGTCGGGTATTAACTTATCTTTTATGATTTCCCCAACTTTTGTCCCGTAGTTTACTATCCGAAGCTTCGATAACAGAAAATCTACGTCGGCAAGCAATTTTTCCGGAACAGCATGGATGTTCTTACCATGCCTTAAAAAAGCAAGGCCCTCTGCAGTTACATTCTTATTCAAAATTTCCATTTCCTGATTGGAGAATTTTTCAGGTTTTATTTTCGGCACATAAGTTTCATCATTATCGCCAGCTTCTTTTTTAAAACAAGCAATAAAAAATCCCTCTCCCTTCACCTTATCCGGCCAAAAACGATAACCTCCATTGCTCTGAACAATGTTCCAGTTATTGTCAATTGACAATTGACAATTGACAATTGACAATTCCTTACCCAGCCAATTACAAATCTCTTCATCCTCCTCTGTTGAATAAGAACAAGTGGAGTAGATCAGCACTCCCCCGCTTTTTAAAGCTGGTAAAACATCAGCAAGTATTCTTTGTTGCCGCTGACTACATAGGGCCACATTCTGTTCACTCCACTCTTCGATCGCTTCAACATCTCTTCGAAATAAACCACTGCCACTGCACGGTGCATCTACAACGAGCACATCAAAATAATTTTGCAATCGCTGAAAATCCCTAGGATCATTATTTGTCACTATCACATTGTTGCAACCCCATTTTACAATATTATCATTCAAAATATTCCCTCTTGATCTTATTACTTCATTACTCACTAGTAAACTATCTTTTGAAATAAGTGAAAGAAGATGCGTTGATTTTCCTCCCGGTGCTGCGCAAAGATCAAGCACTTTTAATGGCTGTGAAAGATCAACCGTTTGTTTTAATGCCTGCTCCAAAAACATACTGCTGGCTTCCTGCACATAATAACAACCGGCATGAAACAAAGGATCGAAAGTGAAGGAAGGACGCGAAGCGAGGTAGGAACCGTGTTCTGTCCAGGGAATTCCATTGTCAATTGACAATTGACAATTGACAATTGACAATTTCTTGGGATTCACTCTAATAGAGGTCACCTGCTCCCCCGATTCATGCACTTTTATAAAAGTTTCTTTATCGAAGCCTTTGACTCCCTCAAGTGATCTCAATAACTCTAAAGGTAATTGCACAGGCAAATTTATTTTATAAGCCAAACAGTGTCTTTCAAATTCATAAATCCGCTTTTGCCGGCTTCAAGGTTTAGATCATTGCATTTTGGAAATGGCATATCAATTAATTACTTATTCATTTTCTTCACGTCATAACCTCATCCCATCAACTGTCCGAATTTCGGTGGTGTAGAGTCTTCAAATATAAAAATCGAGAAAGGGGTGAAGTTAAAATGCTTTAGGCTTTATAATACTCGTGGCCTGTTTCACTTCATTTGTATACACCTCTATTGTCTTTGCCACAACCTGGATATTATCCTGCGCCTCTTTCCAGTTCCGTTCCTCTATTCCCTCACGAATACCCGGCAAAGTTTTTACACCATAACCAGTATAAAATCCCGGCGCATACACCTGGTGCTTGTACCATGATCTTCTTGGCAGTCCTTTTTCATTTATCAATGCTCTTTCCACTTTAAACAAAACCTGGTTTAACTCCTTTTGCTTCTCAGGTGAAAGTTGTGCGCCATTTGCATATAGCTTCTGAAACTCTTCGGCATTGGTTTTTAGCTCCGCCATTTTATTTTCAAGCTCACTAAAGTTGAGATAGGGAACTACATCTTTCGGCTTAGGTGATTGAAATCCTTTCTTTGGATCTTTCGCTACGTCAAATAATTTATCACTGATCATTTTATTCTCCTGTTCCGTTTCGGATCTTATATTATCCAGTAATGTTTTTAATTCACCGACATAATCATTCACCGTTTTGTAAAAACTATTAAAATCAATTGGCAATATATCAGCATTTGCTAACCGCATCATGGTCCGGCCTGCAGTTTTTGATAAAGCAATACCATATTGAAAACCCGGATCTTTAAATCTTATAAAATGGTCATACGAATCATAAACGGAATGATATTCACCGCCACTGCCTTCACCACCAAAACCAAGATTCAAAGAAGCGATGCCAAGAAATTGTAAAAATCCCGACCAGTCAGAGCCCGCACCCAAGGCGCTTAGCTTAATGTTTTTATTACCCGTCAATCTTGTTCTTGTCGCTTTATCGCCATTCACCATTTGACTTGCATATCTTCTTTCTTTTATGCTGACTCCTGTTTGCGGATCAATAACAGCGTCTGCTATTTCATTAAAAAATGGTTCGAGTGTATGCGAACCACCAACACCAATAAAGCCACGACTATTCCCATCTGTATTAATATAGGCAACTGCTTTCTTTTTCAGTTCTTCCTGGTGATCTTCTGCCCATTCTGTTGAACCCAGCAATCCCTGCTCCTCGCCATCCCAGGCACAATACACCAATGTTCTTTTTAATTTAAACCCTTTCTTCACCATTTCACCGATTACTCTTGCTTCTTCCATTTCAGCTACCATTCCACTAATCGGGTCGGCCGCGCCATTCACCCAACCATCATGATGATTACCACGAATGATCCATTCATCAGGCAATTCAGCACCCGGCAATTTTGCAATTACATTGTATAAAGTTTTTATATCCCAGTTGAATCCTAGCTTCAAATGCACTTTGTCTTCGCTTGGGCCAACATGATAAGTTAACGGCAAACCACCACGCCATGCAGCCGGCGCCACGGGACCGCTCAATGATTGCAATAAAGGCAATGCATCTTCATAAGAGATCGGCAGCACAGGAATTTTCAT
>Ga0075418_10003976_pt1 | contig 16819 bp, 14 predicted proteins | sample SoiMetdeltSBSDD2_FD_81776 | JGI IMG/M metagenome (GOLD analysis project Ga0075418, IMG submission 81776) | Bulk soil microbial communities from a Populus tree surrounding site in Tennessee, USA - Soil MetaG P. deltoides SBSDD2 | ecosystem: Environmental > Terrestrial > Soil > Tree plantation... | reverse complement strand
TCCCCCTCACATGTGGCGCAACGTGGAGCCCGGTGCACAGCCAGCCGGGTTCGACTTCCACGCCGCCACCGTGACCGCCCCCGATGGAACCGTGGTGGAAACATTTACATGGGACTATTCCCAGGGTGTCGAGATTAACCATGATCTGGTCACATGCAGTTTCATCATCCCAACCGGACCCCTGACCGGCTACCGAACTGACTTCGTGGGCTTCTTCGTCCCGTGATGGGTCCGGGAGAGTGAGATTTGAGTCCGCCGGAGGGTACGGGTCTGGAGTGTGCGATGCAGAGCCAGCATTAGATCGTTGCTTCGGGATGGTCGGCCAGATACCCAGTAACGCTCTAGCAGACGCTTTTCACGTTTCTCCTCCAACACCCCCTGCACGACGGTGCGAGACACCAGGCACACGTCAAACCCGCATCGGGCCATCCCTGATGCGGGTTCTTGTCATCTCATCTTCATCAACCGGTCAATCAATTCAGGCAGAGCTGGAACGCCCATCAAGCTTTTTAAGCATATCGTCCAATACCATACTCAAAATCTGCGCGAGCAACTGCTTGCGTTCAGGGCGGCTTAGGACAACGTTTTCTTCACTCAAAGCGTTTTCATAGGCTACCTGCACAATTTCAAAAATGCGATCAGCGACCTTCGCTGATTTTACCCTTTTGAACATACGCTCTTTCAGGTTAACATAGGAGCCAGGAATTTTTTGGGAGCCAAAAGGATTTTTCATGTTGCCTCGCTGTCTCTATAAACTACGTGACAGTCACCTTCAAGGTGACTGTCACGTCTTTAACCACGCTTCTTTAACCAATCCAACAACTTCTTGGTTGGCCAACAATTGATCACGTCCTCTTTTGTAAGCCAGGCGCGGCGAGCGATGGCAACACCGTAGAAGCGCAGGTCCATATCCTCTTTGGAATGCGAGTCGGTGTTGAGACTGATGGGAATCCCCAACTCCTTCGCTCGACGGGCATAGATATCGTCCAGATCCAGCCGGGCTGGATGCGCATTGATCTCCAGCGCGACGCCCGTTTCTGCCGCAGCCTTGAGCACTGCCTCCATATCCAGGTCCGCGCCTTCCCGGTCGGGAAACAGTCGCCCAGTGGGGTGACCGATGATATCCACATACGGGTTGCGAATAGCTTTGATCACGCGCTCGGTTACTTTTTCACGCGGTTGTCTCAAGGATGTATGCATCGAGGCCAGCACCAAATCGAGCGTGGCCAGAAACTCATCGGGGTAATCGAGCGTGCCATCGGCTTTAATCTCCACTTCGCTGGCATGCAGAACGAGAATGCTGTCACCAAGTTGTTTTTGAATCTTCCTGATCTCGGCAGCCTGCTTCTTATGATCTTCCATTTTCAAGCCGCCCGTTACGCCCAGGCTGGCAGAATGATCGGTGAAGGCGATCACTTTCATGCCGCGCTTCGCTGCGGCGCGCGCCATCTCCAACATAGAGAGCTTCCCATCGCTCCAGGTGGAATGCATTTGCAGATCAGCTTTGATGTCTTTGATCTCGATCAGCTTTGGAAGTTTGTTGGCCTTCGCGGCTTGAATTTCGCCACGGTCTTCACGCAACTCAGGAGGAATCCAAGGCAGGCCCAGGGTTTTGTAGACCTCCTCTTCTGTTTTACAAAATATTTCCCCTTCATCCTTCATTTTCAAAAACGAATGATCTGACAGTGATAGATTTTTCGCCAAAGCCATTTCACGCAAGCGTACGTTATGGTCCTTGGAACCGGTCGCATAAAGTAACGCCGTCCCAAATTCCTCCGGAGGATGTACCCAGACCTGGGCACGCAGCCCGTCTATAAATTCTATGCTTACCTTTGTATCGCCTCTGCCAACCACACGCAGGACGCGCGGCAGATTGACAACTGCTTCCATTACCGGCGCGGAATCTTTCGCTGCGACTGCGATATCCAAATCTCCGATGGTAGAGCGCATCCTTCTCAGGCTGCCGGCTGGTTCAGCCTTGACCACGCCCTTCACCTTTTTGAGCGCTGCGATGATCTCCTGGGCTAAAGGATACGCGCGCCCCAACGGAGTCCTGGTTGACCTTCGACCCAGCGACGCGAGCCCTTCCAGGATCGCGCTCTCAGACTTGGCACCCATGCCGGGGAGGTCGCGCAGCTTCCCATCTTTGGCGGCAGCCTCCAGCTCAGCCAGAGTCGTGATTCCCAACGTCTTGTAGATCAGGCCGATTTTTTTTGGTCCCAAGCTCGGAACTTTAATCCACTCGGCCAGGCTGTGGGGCACTTCCTTTTTAAGCTTTTCCAGGAATCCGAGTTTACCAGTATTCAACAACTCATCAATTTTTTCCGCGATGGCTTTCCCTACGCCGGGGATATCTTCAAGCTTTCCCTCTTTCCAATATTCGCTGGCTTCGCGCCCAAGCCCCATGAGACTTTCTGCAGCTTTGCGATAGGCCAGGGTCTTATAAATGATCTCCCCTTTGATCTCGGAGAGGTCCGCGACCAGGGTAAATGTATCTGCGAGTTGGCGATTATTCATCATAGAGGTAATCCTTTCGCTTAATCAGATTATACGCTCAAATAAGTACCGCCTCTGGACTCACCCAAAAACCGCCTTCGGACGCGTTGCAGATGTGCATAAATCCTCTATCATGTAGCCATCCATTCAAGGAGAGGCACGATGAGGAAAAATCGATTGATCAATGGCTTGAAAAGATTTTTTATTGGATTGCTCGTATTCCTGTTTGTCCTTTCGATCACCGGCATGCTCTATCAAACCGCCGCAGCCGAAGTGGACCGGAGGAACTTCCCGCCGCCCGGAAATCTAATAGACGTGGGTGGTTTCAAGATGCACATTTATTGTGATGGCGAAGGAAGCCCAACCGTGATTTTGGAAACCCTTTCGGGAGGGACTTCATCCTATTGGGGGTGGGTACAACCGGAAGTGGCTCAAGGCACGCGTGTGTGCATCTATGATCGCGCGGGACGGGGTTGGAGTGAATCGGATCCTGAACCGATGACATTGGAACGGACCGTTCGCAACCTGCAGACCCTGCTCACCAATGCCCGGATCGATGGACCGTACGTGCTGGTCGGTCATTCGATTGGCGGAATCTACGTGCGGCAATTTGCGGCGGAGTACCCGGAGCAGGTGGCAGGCATGGTATTGGTGGATGCCTCTCACCCGGAGCAATTTGAACGGTATCCTGAAATGCTGAAGGGGAATGAGCTGTACATGCGGCTGTCGGCACTGTTCCCGGCCGTTGCGCGCCTGGGTATCAACCGCCTGTACTTTGCCTCTGGCGGCGAATTCGACTTTGGCGATCTCCGTGAGCCGCAAAAATCAGAGCTCAAAGCCCTGTGGTCTTCACCTGATTATTTTCTCAGCCAGCAGGCCGAAAATGTTGCTGCACAGGGTATTTATGCCGATGGGCAGGAGTTGGGTGGCCTGGGCAATTTGCCCCTCCTTGTGGTCAGCGCCGGACAGAGTCCCAGCAGCTGGGGCGAGCTCCAAAAAGACCTGGCTGCTCTTTCAACGGACAGCCTGCACCTCACCGTAGAAAATGCGACGCACGTCTCCCTGACCTTCAATCCCGGCGATGCCCACAAGGTCAGCCTGGCGATCCTGCAAGTTGTGGACGCCGCTCGTACCGGTGAATCGCTGAATCCATGAGAACCCCAGCCCCGACCGGGGACCGTGCCTGGTTGCGTCTCCGGTCGGGTCAGCCACTGCAATAATCGGGAGTACAATGCCATGATGCAAAGCAAAGTTGTGCTCCACATCCGCAATCCCTTTTTGCTGGATGCCTCCACGTATGTCAGTGCCGCCGTCATGGCTTTGCTGGGGATCAGCGGGCTTCAGAACCTGACATTACAGATCATCGCGCTGGCATTGTGTCTGCTTTTCGCCCTGTTGTATCGCTTTCTGTTTCGAACGGGATCCTACGAACGAAACCCTGCTGTATATTTTGGCGGGCAGATCGTGGTGCTGGTACTGTTGTTTCTCTTGAACTCAGGCGCAAGCGATGCCTTCAATTTTTTGTTCTATATTTTGACTTTCCATACGGCTGTAGTGTTGACCATTCGCACGGCGGTGCCGTGGATCGTTTTCTACTTTTTGGTCACAAGTTCAGTATCTTTAATTAGCCGCGGTTGGGACGGGTTATATGCTGTCTTCTTCTATCTTGCAGTATTCGTAGTCTGTGCCATCCTGGGATATACCGTGCAGCAGACCGAGTTGACCAGTGAGCGCGATGAACGACTGGTGGCGGAACTCAAGGCGACTCAGCAAAAACTCCGGGACCTGGCGGTGGTGGACGAAAGAAACCGCCTGGCGCGTGACCTGCACGACTCGGTAAAGCAACAGGTCTTCGCCATCTCGATGCAGTTGAGCGCGGCGCGGACGGCGTTATCTGAATCCGACCGAGCCTATTCATCTGTCGTCGAAGCAGAACGCCTCGCGCAGCAGGCCGGCACCGAGTTGACCACGCTCATCAGCGCCTTGCGTCCACCCGTGTTGGAGAGCAAGACGCTTGCAGACGCCATCCGTGAGCATGTGGCAGTCTGGTCTCGCCAGAACAAAATTGAATCGGACGTGAATATCGATGCGAATGTATCAGTGAATGGACAAGTGGAACAAGCCTTGTTCAGGGTGTTGCAGGAGTCGCTGGCAAATGTAGCACGTCACAGCCGGGCAGGCAAAGTGCTGGTCCATTTGAAGTCTCAGCAGGAGAATGTGATCCTGTTGATTGATGATAATGGAGTGGGTTTCGATGGGAAACGAACAACGAAGGGTATCGGCCTGGATTCAATGAGGGAACGGCTCGCCGCGGTGAACGGAACCCTGGAAGTCTCCAGTCTCCATTTGCAGGGCACGCGCGTTATTGCCACGGTCAGGAGGTCGTGATGGCTGAATCGATTTCGGTTTTACTTGTGGATGACCACGCGATGGTGCGTCAGGGTGTGAAAGCCTTCCTGGTCACGCAGCCAGACCTGTCGGTGGTGGGCGAAGCGGGTTCAGGCGAGGAGGCGATCAAACTGGCAGCGCAGTTGATTCCTGACGTCATCCTGATGGACCTCATCATGCCCAGCCTGGACGGCGTCGAAGCGACGCGGCGCGTCAAGCAGGTCAGCCCGCGCTCGCAGATCGTGGTGCTGACTTCGTATCACGAGGATGAGCACATCTTTCCCGCGTTGAAGGCGGGCGCGCTGTCGTATATCCTGAAGGATGTGAGCGCGGAGGAATTAGCGTCAGCGGTGCGGAAAGCCGCGGCGGGTGAGGCGATCTTGCATCCGCGCGTCGCCGCGCGCGTGATCAAGGAATTGCAGGGCAGGCGGGAGGACGCGCCCAACCCATTCACAGAGCTAAGCGAACGCGAGCTGGAAGTATTAAAGTTGATCGCGGATGGGATGTCGAATGCCGGGATGGCGGAAAAACTGGTCTTGAGCGAAAAGACCATCAAGGGACATGTGAGCAATATTCTGAGCAAACTGCATCTGGCAGATCGAACGCAGGCGGCGGTGTATGCGTGGCGTGAGGGCGTGGTACGGAAGGAATGAACAGGTCTTAAGTCTCAATCAGATTGCGCCTGACGACGCATCGCCTTATCACGCATTGTGAGTATCCTAGGGATGGTTTACAAGAAAGGAGACTCACATGAAGGATTTTCTCAAACGTTATGAAATGGTGTTTTTCTTCCTGCTCACGTATTTGCTGAGCTGGTGGTCCGCGCCCTTGATGAGCGGGGCGCTCATTCCGCAGGGTCCCATGTTTGCGGCGGTGATCGTGATCGCGTTGACGATGGGACGGCCGGGTTTGCGCGAATATTGGAAACGCCTGACCAACTGGCGCGCGGGTTGGTGGTACTTGATCGGTCCGTTGGTGATTGTCGGGTATTCAGGGATTGCTCTATTCACCAACGTGTTGATGGGCGCAACGCTCGCGGAGACTCCGCACTGGTTATCGATGGGAACGTTCGTGCAACTTTTGCTGGTTGGCGGACAATGGGAGGAACCCGGCTGGACGGCTTATGCTCTGCCTAAACTGGAAAAACGTTTTGCAAACCATTCCAATAGTATGCTGATCGCGGCGCTGGTGTTGGGAGTCTTTCGAGCGCTATGGCACCTGCCGCTCTTTCTGTATGGAAAGATGTACTGGTTTGATATTTTTGTGTTCAGCTTTGGGTTTCAGCTCATCATTGCCTGGTTGTACAACCGAAGCGGTGGTAGTGTGCCTGCTGTGATGGGGTTCCACTTTACATCGAATGTCCTGGGGTCAATTCTATTCCCCGTGTTTGTCGGCGCAGAGCGGCTAACGTTTTACGCGATCTTTATGTCATTGGCCGTGTTATTGGCTGTGACGATCACTGGAATATCCCGATTCAAAATGAGACCGGAAAGAGCTGCAGCCACATAACCTGCAAGTTCAGTTTCAGCTTTCACGTCAATGGAGGCACACCATACGTCTTTTTCCAGCGAGCCAGGTAACGAGCCGTTTCTTCATCCCACCGGCTGTTTGTCCAATTCAATTCCTCCTGAACAACAGGACGAATCTGAGGCAGGAAGGCAGAGCCACCTTCCGGTGCGACCAATCCAAGGCGGGTCCGCCGAAGAAACAGATCATCCAGATGGTGTACCGATTCATGACGCATGACCCACCGCAGGTCGGCGAGCGAGGCGCTATGTCCGCTGATCGGCTGGTGTTCGGCCGGCGGGGAGGCGACCAGAAAATCTACACTGGCTTCGCCGTACCGGGAGAGCCAATCCATTGCAAGGCCGGGTTCGATGGGCAAATCTGAGGAGATCTCGGTCAGTGGATCGAGTACAGAAGTTTCAGCCTGGGCTTTGGGAAACGAAGGAATGTGTTGTCGCAATTTTTCGAACGCGTCCAACGCCATGAGGTGGAATGTGGTCATCTTCCCACCGACAACGGTCAGTAAACCGGACTCATAAAGAATTACATGTTCACGGCTGGCTTTGGTCGGGTTGGCAGTCCGATGATCCGCTACGGGGCGAATGCCTGCGAAGACTGCCTGGACATCCTGTATGGTCAGCCTGAGCGATGGGAAGCGCGCTTGAAGCCCTTCCAATAAAAATTGAATCTCCTCGGCAGAGGCCAGCGGCTCCTCCTCCGCCGATAACTGTTCCTGATCCACATCGGTTGTGCCGACCAGGACGACGCCCAGCCACGGGACACAGTAGATTGGCCGTCCATTGGCAGGATGAAAAAAACTGGCCACTCGTCCGAGCCTCATGCGCCAGCCAGGAATGACCAGATGACTCCCGCGCATCGGTCGCAAATAGGCAGACCTGTCAATATGCTGCCGGACGAGGTCCGCCCATGCCCCCGTTGCATTTACGACTGCGCGCGCCCGCAAAGCAACGGGTTTCCTGTTCTCACCATCCGTTGCCAGGATCCCAATCACCTGACGCTTTTCATCACACCAGAGACCTGCCGCGTTGGTGTAATTCAATGCAACTGCGCCACCTTCGACAGCTTCACGCAGGACGCGCAATACCAGGCGGGCATCATCGGTCTGTGATTCGTCGAAGGCGAACACGGCGCGTAAATCCTGATCACGCATTCCCGGAACAAGCATGCCCAGTTCTGAAGGCTTGAGACGTTGATGGACTTTCCAGTGTCCATGCAAAATGGCATACGTCCGGATACCCGTTTCAAAGATGAGGGGGGTAACCTGGTCGTCCTTATAGATCGCATGCAGATATCCCAGCGGCTTGACCAGCGGCAGCCCAGCGCGAATCAGGTGCTGGCGGGCCTTCAGGGATTCGCGCATCATCCGGAATTGTCCCTGCAAAAAATATCGCAATCCCCCGTGAATCAACTTGGAGGAATGGCTGGATGTCCCCGAAGCGAAATCGTTGCGCTCGACCAGTAAAGCTTTCAAGCCAAGCCGTGCGGCTTCACGCAGGATGCCGGCACCGGTGATTCCGCCGCCGATGACGATCAGGTCCCAATCGCGCCCAGCCAGTGAAGCCAGCGTTGTCACGTCACATCAACTTTCCCGGGTTCATCATTCCCAGCGGGTCGAGAAACATCTGCACCGTTTTCAACACTTCCATACCCAGGGCGCCTTTCTCCTGCGCCAAATAGAGGCGATGATCCGTGCCGACCCCGTGCTGATGGGTGATCGTGCCACTTACAGACATGACGGCTTTACTGCCGGCTTCCTTGAGCGCGCGCCAGCGCAGCATGGTTTCTTCCAGGGTTGCGCCGACCCGGAAGAAAAATGTAAAATATAGGCTGGCACCATCGTGATATATGTGCGATAAATGCACCATCGGCCAGACCGGGGAACCTGCGTTGGCCAACGCGTGTAGAATCACCTGGGAGGCCTTGGGAATCATACTCCATGAGACGGCGGTCTCCAGTGTATCGACGGCATAGCCGTGCTCCCAGAGTGTGTCACGCAAATAAGCCGAACGGAAACGAGTCTTGGCCCATTGCCGGCCAACGATTTCAGTCAGCCACAAGCCCTGCCGTTGCCGAGCGAGGCTGGCCATGGTCTGGCGTGCAAATTTAGTCATGCGCTGGCTGCCTGATACTCCAAAGAGCATCAAACAATTTTCAGAAGTAAAGTTTCTCCACCGGAGCAGCGAGCGCAATAGGTCAACCTGGTTTTGGTGAGCGGGCATGTTTAGAAATGCCTCGGTTTCGGTTGGGTTGCTGAGGCGCATCATACTGAGCGGTATATCGGCTTGAATGGCCTCTCGAACTGCATCGATGCCGGTTGGCCAGTCCGGGAACATCACGCCATAAAAGGATTCGGTCTCAGGTGCAGGGCTAACGCGCACAACCGCCTCGGTAATGATGCCCAGGCGTCCTTCCGAGCCCAAGATGAGCTGACGCAAATCAGGTCCCGCGGCGGAGGCAGGCAACGTTGGGAGTGTAATTCTTCCGGAGGGCGTCTCGATTTTTCCACCCGCGAACAGGGATTCGATCCGCCCATAGCCAAGGGACTGCTGACCCGAGGATCGTGCTGCAACCCAACCACCCAGGCTCGAATGTTCAAAGGATTGCGGATAATGACCGAGCGTGAACCCGTGCGCCCGTAATTGCGCTTCGATATGAGGTCCCTGCGTCCCAGCGCCGAAAGTTGCCAGCCGGCTGGTTTTATCGAGGTTGCGTAGAGCATTCAATCGGGCGAGTGAGATCGTCAGGACGGGCCGATCATCGTCCTCGTGGGATATGGGATTGATTCCTCCGACCACACTTGTGCCACCCCCAAAGGGAATCAGCTGAACCCCGACATGTTTCGCCCAGGCGAGCAATTCATTTACATCCGACTCACTTTCAGGAAACGCAACCGCATCGGGAAAGCGAGAGAACTCGCCAAAGCGCTTGGCGGCTAAATCTGGAAAACTTTGCCCGCGGGCGTGACGCAGGCGGATTTCATCATCAAATTGAAGCAGCGGATGAGTTTTGGAGAAGTGGCACGGAGGGGGCACAACCACGGCCGACCGCTCCACATCTGGCGGAGATTTTGGCCCTCCAAGAATTTTGCTGAAATATCTTTTAGCAGAATCCGAAAGTGGAAATGTGATCGTCTCCTCACCATAACCATTCCAGCGCAACATAGATTTATTATATAACGCCTGTGGTAATTAACCTATCCTTCGAAACTCACTTGAAGATGAAAATGGTCAAGCAGGTTCACGTTGTGGTACATCCAGCGTTTTCAACTGTCCCATCTCCGGCCAGATGCGTGCAACGGCCAGCACAACCAGAATTGTGCCAATCCCGCCTGCGACCACGGCAACAACCGGGCCAAGCAACGCCGCGGCGAAGCCCGATTCAAAACTGCCCAGTTCATTCGACACACCGATGAAGATGCTGTTCACCGCCGAGACACGTCCCCGCATTTCATCGGGCGTTTGGGTCAGTAATAAGGTGCCGCGAATGACGACGCTGACGTTATCGAGTCCGCCGATGGCCGCCAGCATCAACACCGAGAGCCAGAACCAGGTGGAAATCCCAAAGATGATCGTGGCCACACCGAAGCCTGCAACAGCCAGAAAGAGAGTCCGCCCGGCGTTTTTCATGGGTGGCAAGTAGGCCAGGATAATCGCCATGAGCAAGGCGCCCACGGAGGGCGCCGCCCGCAGAACACCCAATCCCTGGGCACCGACCTTGAGAATGTCAGTTGCGTAGATGGGGAGCAACGCCACTGCTCCGCCGAATAGCACCGCGAACATATCCAGTGTGATCGCGGCGAGAATGATTTTAGTCTTACGCATGAAGCGGAGACCTTCACGCACTGATTCAAACGTGGCGGACTTTTCCGCCAGCGCCAGTTTCCGGCCACGAATGAACGAAATCAAAATACAATAGGTAAGTGCAGCGGCTGCGTCGAATATATAGATAAAAGTCACAGAGTCGAAAAAGCCCACGAGCAAGCCTGCCAAGGCCGGCCCGGCGATGGAGGCGAAGTGCCAGACGCCGCTGCCCCAGGTCATCGCGCGTGAAAACAATTCAGGCGGAATTGTTTCGGGCACAAGGGTCGAGGCAGCCGGGTCATTGAACGCCCGTGCGATGCCAATGCCCAACAGACAGGCATAGATCAAAACCAGCGATCCCTTTGTAAAAGAGAGCCAGGCCAGCCCAATGACACACAGGGCGATGGCAAGTTCTGTAAGTATCACAATGCGCCGACGATTGTACTGGTCGGCTACATGACCTGCAGGCAGGGAAAGCAAAAGCACTGGGATCACCTGTACCAGTCCCACCATGCCCAGTGAGAAGGCGCTATGTGTGCGCAGCCATAACTCCCAGCTGATGGCAAATGTAAGCATTTCATTCGCGAACGTGCTGATAAACCTTCCAGTCAGCAATAAGCGATAATCGCCATAACGCAACGGTGCATAGGGGTCGTGACGTTCTACATTGGTCATCGTGTAATCCTGTTTTCAGCGATAACGTTTACCGCGACCCTATTAATAAGTAGGATGAAATCCAAATATCAAGTTAAGTAAACTACGCGGCACCCTGTATGATACCATTCCTGCATGGACCACAAAGATCACGTCAATTTATTGCGGCCTGCAAATTTAAAACCAGGCGGCACCTATGCGGACTTCGGCGCCGGAACCGGGGCATTCACTTGGGCATTACGTGAACTGGTAGGACCAGATGCCACGATTTATGCGGTGGATAAAGATAAAAAAGCCTTGGATGATTTGCAAGAAGAATTTCTCGCCCGATTCAACTCAATCATGAACCTACATCTTGTCCCTTTAGATTTCTCCCGCCCGCTTTATCTCTCTCCACTCGATGGTGTGGTAATGGCAAACTCTCTGCACTATTTCAGAGACAAGGAAAAGATATTACGTCATATGCACGGATTTCTGAAACCTAACGGCGCGTTATTGATCGTCGAATACAACGTGGACTCAGGCAATCTCTGGGTTCCCCATCCATTGTCCTTCAAAACCTTTCGCACGCTTGCACCACGCGCCGGCTTCACCGAGCCGCGCTTGCTGGCAACGCATCCGTCACGGTTTCTAAAAGAGTTTTATTCAGCAGTAACGTATAAAGCATAGGTCCTGCTCCGTTCGAGGTTCCGCCCTGAACAGAGCAGTTTTTAGGAAATCACTTATGACCTCTTCCACCTGGAACGAACAATATGAATCTGAAAAGAGTCGCCTGCTCGCAGCCCTCGGCAGGATCCCGGATGGGGGCATTGTAGAATCCATCCAGCATATCGGCGCGACCAGCGTGCCGGGCATGAGCGGTTCCCCATGTGTGGACATCGGCGTAGCGATCTGGCCGTTTCCGCTGGAGACAGACGCAAAATCCAGGCTTGAAGCGTTGGGCTATCAAAGCATGGCGGGTTTTCCGGAGGGTCAGCCACAACAACGCTTTCGAAAAGAGTCTGGAGCCTTTCAGTTATTTCTCCTTGAATCAGGGGTAAAGGATTGGTACGATTTCCTGTTAGTAGGGAATTATTTGCGTCACAATCACAGGGCGCGTGATGAAGTCTCTAAGAAAAAGAAAACCGCAGCCGTCGATAAATCCGCGCTTTTTGCAGAATTGTTGCCGGATGCGCATCAATGGTGGATCGAACATTACGGCTTTGCACCGTTGGAGGCGGTTACCCATGAATTGCGGGAGGCCTCCTTCCCATGGTTTGTGGCCGGTGGCTGGGCACTTGAACTCTTTGCCGGGCGCGTACAGCGCTTACATCATGACGTGGATATTATCATCCCGCGCGATTTACAATTCGAGCTGCAGAATCATTTGCTGGCCCGCGATTGGAAAGTAGTCACGCCGTTTAATAAACGTGCAGAACCCTGGCCCCCGCACATGCGGTTGGAACTGCCGCGCCATCAGGTCCATGCGTATCGCGGCGAGGATTTCATTGACTTTTTGCTGACAGATATCGATGAGGTATGGCGTTATCGCCGTGAACCGCTGGTCTTGCGCTCCACAGAAAAGATGAGCTTGCGGAGTGAGAAAGGCATCCCTTACCTGGCCCCTGAACTCGTCTTGTTGTTCAAAAGTAAAAATACCAGCAATCACGAACGCGCCAAAGACCAGATGGATTTCGAAAAGGCTTGGCCACATCTTGACCCGGAGCGTCGGGCCTGGCTGCGCTGGGCGTTAGTGGCAACGAACCCTGAGCATAGCTGGATCAAGCAGTTGTGACTTCGGGCTGGAATTAAGCTCAACATAAGATAAAACGCCACGGAAAAGGCCTGTGATAGAATCTTCTTCCGTGACGTCCAGGCCCAGGCTTATACTCGCCTCCAATTCACCACGTCGCCGCCAACTCCTGGCCCGAAGCGATTGGGAGTTCCATGTCATTGCGGCAGATGTGGACGAGAGTCAGCGTCCCCATGGCGAATCCCCCGCCGATTACGTCTTACGACTGGCCGAAACCAAAGCCCGCACCATCCCTGTACAGGCCGATCAAATCGTCCTGGCGGCTGATACGGCTGTCGTGGATGGATCGGATATTCTTGGAAAACCGAAAGACAATGCCGAGGCCTTCGCCATGTTGACGCGTTTACGCGGACATACGCATCAGGTCTACACCGGGGTTGTCCTGCTTCGTCAAAGCGACGGACTCCTCCTGAAAGAACTCAGCATTACAGACGTTCCCATGCGCGACTACTCCGATGAGGAAATCCACGCTTACATCCAAACCGGTGACCCGCTCGATAAAGCCGGAGCCTACGCGATCCAGCATCCGAGTTTCCAGCCCGTTGCCAGCCTGGAAGGTTGTTACACCAGTGTAATGGGCCTGCCGATATGTTATGTGGTGCGCATGATGCACAAGATGGACTTTCAATTTCGCGCAGACGTGCCTGCGCCATGTCAGACGATGTTGGAATATCGTTGCCCAGTTTCTCAAGGGATACTGAATGGAACTGTAGATCATAAATGACTCTGCGAGCCTGTAAAGGCGAAGCAGTCTCCTGCTAATTTTGAGATTGCGACCTCGGACGTTATCCTGCTCGCAATGCCGGATGGATATCGAAAGGTAAAGAATGAAATTGTTTCGTTGGCTAAATCTTATTGTAGTTCTCTCATTTCTTTCTGCTTGTGGCACGGGAGGTGGTGGGGTTGCACTTTTCCCTACCGATACGCCTCTCCCACCACCGGTGGTGACCGTGTCTTCTGCGCCCGACGCCAATGCAGCGTTGCAAGCGTATCTGGAGGCTTTCAAAGCAGAGGACTACAACACCATGTATAGCCTGGTGAGCAAAGTCACGCAGGATACGGTCACGCTCGAAGATTTTGCCATCCGCAATCGTGATGCTTTGAATGAAATGAGCGCCGGTTCGTTTGAATATGAGATCCTCTCCGCCTTGGTGAGTCCATATTCAGCAGAAGTGGCGTATCGTGTTACGTATAAGACGGCTCTGGTTGGCGACATCCAGCGTGACATCATCGCTAAAATGGTGATCGAGGGCGACCAATGGAAATTGAACTGGGATGATAGCCTCATCCTGCCTGAATTAGCCGGCGGCAACGTCCTGCGTATGGATTACAGTATTCCCTCGCGTGGCAACATCTACGACCGTAAGGGAAACGCGCTGGCGGCCCAATCGAAGGTCTTTGCCTTTTACGTGATCCCTGAATTTGTAACAGACGAAAGCCTGGGTGCGTTGATATCGCAGGCCTTTGTGTTGTGCGGCACGAGCCAGGAGGAACTTAGCGAGGCAATCTTTACAGCCAATATTAGTGGCGCTGGGCAGTTTCCCATTCCATTATGTGAGGCCTCGGAGGAGGAGTCTTCACGGATCCGATCAGTATATCCGTCTGGGCTGGCCTGGTCAGAGTATGAGACGCGTTATTATTTCAGGCAGGGCGCCGGGGCCAATGTTGTTGGGTATACCCAGCAGGTCCCCGCAGAACAACTGGAAGAGTATCGTCGCCTGGGATATGCCGGTGATGAACGTGTCGGCGTGGACGGTATCGAAAGCTGGGGGGAGGATTATCTGGCGGGTCAGCATGGCGGTACTTTGTACGTTGTGAACCCCACGACCGGTGACATTGTGACAAAAGTGGGCGAGAGCCCGCCGAAGCCAGCCGATTCCATTTACCTGACCATTGACCAAAACCTGCAATACTATGCAGAGCAGGCCATTAAAGGTTTTCGGGGCGCGGTCGTCGTCCTGGAACGTGATACGGGTCGGGTGCTGGCCATGGCCTCTGCTCCGAGTTACGATGCAAATATCTTTGCGCCCGATAACCCCAACGGTGCAGCAGAAATATCGGAGTTGTTCCAGAGCCTCGATCAGCCATTCCTCAACCGCGCTGTACAGGGACAATATCCGCTGGGCTCGGTCTTCAAGGTCATTACCCTGTCCGCGGGCATGGAAAGCGGATTGTTCATACCTGAATCGACATGGGATTGCCAATATGAATGGACGGAATTGAATGACACGATCCGTCATGATTGGACGTGGCAACACTGCCAGGATCGTTTGGCCAGAGGGCAGGAGTGCACTACCAGCGATAGCCAGCCTTCCGGGGTGCTCACTCTATCGGAGGGCCTGATGCGCTCATGCAACCCGTTTTTCTGGCATATCGGTTATACCCTCTTCCAGAACAATCGCGCGAGTGATATTGCAAATATGGCGCGCGCCTTTGGCCTGGGAAGTATCACCGGGATTGAGCAAATCCGTGAAGAGCCCGGGAAGATCAGTGATCCACCCACGGTCATTGACATGGTGAATCAATCGATTGGGCAGGGCGATGTGCTGGTTACGCCATTGCAGGTGGCGCGCTTCATGGCAGCACTGGGAAATGGCGGCACGCTGTATCGTCCACAATTGGTGGAACAGATCGTGCCGGTGGAAGGCGCCGCGACGACCATCTTTGAACCCACTGCACAGGGCACATTGCCCATTCAGCCCTTCCGGCTGGAATTTCTCCGGGACGCGATGATCAGTGTAGTGAAGAATCCGCTCGGTACCGCGACCTTCCGCATGCGAGGCCTGGCGATTCCAGTGGCAGGGAAAACCGGTACCGCCGAATCAGGCACTTTCTACCCACACGCCTGGTTCGCGGGGTACACCATGGCTTCTGACTCGACAGGTGTGCCCGATATCGCCATCGCCGTCGTACTGGAAAATCAGGGTGAAGGGTCCGATTATGCTGCGCCGGTCTTCAAGCGCATCGTGGAAACCTACTATTATGGCGAGCCGCGCAGTTTATACTGGTTCGAATCTAGTTTCGGTGTGACGGAAACACCGACTCCGCTGGGTGGTATCCCCACAGAAACAGATGAGCCGTAACCGCTCTGCTCTATCAAGGGCTTAGCCCTGATAGAGCCAATAGAGAAAAACATTTGACGAAAGAAAAAACTTTTCAAGGTCTGATCATCAAAGCCCAGTCTGGTTTCTTTACAGTGGAGACCGGGCAGGGCCTTGTTGTTTGCCAGTTGCGCGGCAAGTTGAAACGCGGCCGGGCAATGGGTGATATTGCGGCACTTGGAGATAAGGTTCGGGTCACAGTGGGGGCAGATGGAAGCGGAGCGATAGAAGAGGTGGAAGAGCGGAAGCAGGCCATCGTCCGGCTTGACCCACGGCCTCAGGGTCAGTATCAACAAGTCCTGCTGGCCAATGCGGATCAGGCGGTCTTCGTCTTTGCGTGCGCGCATCCGCATCCCAAATTAAGAATGTTGGACCGTTTCCTGGTCATCGCAGAAAAACAACGCGTGCCCGCCGTCATCGTCGCGAATAAAACCGATCTCGTGGAAAATGCAAAAGAGATCTTTGGTTTGTACGAGCCGCTGGGTTATCGTGTGATCTACACTTCGACCAAAACTGGCTCGGGCGTGGATGAATTGCATGATACGTTGAAGAATAAGATTTCGGCGCTGGCAGGGCCGAGTGGTGTAGGCAAATCCAGTTTGCTGAATGAAATCCAACCTGGGTTGGGGCTGGCGGTGAATGAGATCAGCAAAGTGATGGACAAGGGCCGGCACACAACGGTAACGCGCGAGATGTTCCCGCTGGTGGATGGCGGATATGTAGCCGATACGCCGGGCTGGAAATCGCTGGCGATGTGGGATACCGAGCCGGAAGAGTTGGAGGAGTATTTCCCCGAACTGCGCGAACTGGTGCAGCACTGTCAATTTAGCGATTGCACGCACACCCATGAACCAAACTGCGCCGTGTTAGCCGCGATAAAAGAAGGTCGTGTGCACCCGGAACGGTTTGATTCTTTTTTGAGACTGCGGGCGGGACAAGAATAAGGCGACAGCCACCCGCTGCGCGAAAGTGACTGTCACCTGTTAGAATTAATCGATGAATTCCAATTGGGATTTGACCGGGCACGAGTGGGCCGTGGACATGTTGAAGAAACACATTAT
>Ga0075418_10003974_pt1 | contig 16822 bp, 21 predicted proteins | sample SoiMetdeltSBSDD2_FD_81776 | JGI IMG/M metagenome (GOLD analysis project Ga0075418, IMG submission 81776) | Bulk soil microbial communities from a Populus tree surrounding site in Tennessee, USA - Soil MetaG P. deltoides SBSDD2 | ecosystem: Environmental > Terrestrial > Soil > Tree plantation... | reverse complement strand
TCAACGATTCCGGTTCCTGGGCCAGCGCCACGATCAGAGTGCCGCCGCGCTCCGGGGTCGCCGCCGCATCCGGTGTCGGCGCATCGCAGGTGCACGCGCATAGCACGGATGCCGTGCAGACGAGCAGCAGCATCAGGCGGCGCGCGATGGATCCGACGTGGTTCGGCATCTGTCCTCGCCTACGGCGACCGCTGGCGCCGGTTGCTGTTTTCCAGCACCCGCTGCATCTCGCCGAGCGGTGCGTCGAGCTCGGCCGCGGCGGCGGCCAGATCCCCTCCGTGCCGTCGCAGGCTCGCGAGAAGCGCCGCCTCGGTGGCCTGCTCCAGGATCTCCTGCAGGCGGAGCGGACGCGCGGCGCCAGCGAGGCTGAGATCGGCGGCGTCGAGAACCGTGCGACGATCGGCGAGTGCCGCGGCCCGCCGCAGAGAGTTCTCCAGCTCGCGCACATTGCCGGGCCAGTCGTGGCCGCGCAACCGTGCCGATGCCGCAGGCGTGAGCTCGAGCCGACGGCCCTGCTCCCGCCCCACGCACTCGAGGATGAAGGCGGCGATCCGGTCGATGTCGTCGCCCCGCTCGCGCAATGGCGGCAGCTCCACGCGGATCTCGTTCAAGCGATGATACAGGTCGGCGCGGAAAGCCTTGGCGCCGACCAGGCTCGCCAGATCCTGGTGCGTGGCGGCGACGACGCGCACGTCCACCTGCAGATCGCGCGACGCACCGATCCGGCGCACGCGGTGATCCTGCAACACACGCAACAGCTTGGCTTGCGCCCCGGGCGGCATCTCGGCGATCTCGTCGAGGAAGAGCGTGCCGCCGCCGGCGCTTTCGATGTGGCCGATGTGGTTGCGATCCGCACCGGTGAATGCGCCACGCTCGAAGCCGAAGAGCTCCGATTCCAGCAACATCGCTGGGATCGCACCGCAGTTGAGCGCGACGAAGGGGCCGCGGGCGCGCGTTCCGCGCGCGTGCAGGCTGCGCGCCACCAATTCCTTGCCGGTTCCGGTCTCGCCCAGGACCAGAACGGTGAGATCCGTGGGTGCGGCTTTCTCGATCGTGGCGAACACCGACAGCATGGCCGGACAGCTGCCGACCATGTGATCGAAGACTGGCTGCCGTTCCATGTGTCCCCAGTGCGGCACGGTTTGGCGAGAGAAAGCGCGTGCATTCTAGGAACGCTGCGCTTGCGGCGTCAAGACGAACCCCGGCGCCTCGATGGCGCGAGCAGAAGCATGACACGACGTGTGGCGACCCGTGTCGACCGGAGCGACATCGAATCGACCTCTTGTGGCCCGCGGCGCGATGTAGGCAACCCCATCGATTGGCGGCTGCCTTGCTCGCCTGAAGCGGCTTGTCGCTGGAAATCGGGAACCACGAGGGACGTATGCGCACGCTGATCGGAATCCTGTTGTTGCTGTGCATCGCATGGTGCGTGGCGCGTGCAGGGGACACGCGACGCATCGCCCGCGAGCCACCACGGCGCTTCCCGGTCGCGCGGCTATCCGGGGCCGTCCCGGCGCTGTGGATCTTCGTGCGTGACGACTGTGGCCACTGCGAGGAACACCTGCGGGCGCTCGCACGTGCCCTGGACGGGCTGCCTCCGCCGCTCCGCCAGCGCGCCGAGGCGCGGCTGCACGTGGTTGGCGATGCACCCTTTGCCTCGCCGGTCGAGCGTCATCCTGCCTCCACCTTGGATGCACTCGGCATCGGTCCGACGCCGCTCACGTGGTGGGTCGCAGCCGACACGAGCATCGCACGCGCGTGGCGCGGTGCGCGCGATGTGGACGCATGGCGACGTGCGCTGGCATTCGTGCTGGCGGAGGATCGATGAGCTCGACTTCACGCTGGCCGTGGCCCGTCGCTCTCCTGGCCTGGGGATGCGCCGAGTGCACGCATCTCGATGCCGCTCCGCGCCTCCTGCCCTGGCTCGCGGACGTGGCAGCAATGGCGCGCGGCGGCCCGCAGGCATGGCGCGTGTCGGCTTCCTGGGGTCTTCGCAGCCGGTGTCTGCCCGATGATCCCGCCTTGCACCAGCAGACGCCAGATGGGTGTGGTGCTGCGGCCCTGCAAGCATTGCTCCGCGCGGAGGGCACGGCGGTGCGACAGAGCTTGCTCTGGAGCATGACCAGGCTGCCGTCCGGCGGATCGTCGGCGCGTCGACTCGCGAGCGTCGGCCTCTGGCTCGGCTGCGATTGCGGTGTCTTCACGCTTGCGCCTGGCGGCAGATTGCCCGCCATCGTGCATTTGCGCCAGGGCCATTTCGTGTTGTTGCGCGCCGTCGGCACGCGAACGGTGCACGTTTTCGATCCCGCGTGTGGAGAGCTGCTCGTGCCGCGCGAAAGTCTGGCCCGACGCGCCACCGGCGTCGCCATCACGTGCGCGTGCTCGCACGAGGAGAAACGACCGTCGTCCCGGCCGTCCTTGCGCCAGGGAGCCTCGGCTCCATGAACCGTCCGCTTGCTGTGTGCCGAACGATGCTCGACGTCCTCGTCGCGCCCGACGTGGCCTTCCACGCCTTGGAGGCCCGGCCCAACTTCGGCACCGCCGTGCTCTGTTTCGGAGCTTTGTCCGCCGTGACGTTGCTCGCACAGTCGGCGCTACTCGAGCCCGCGCTGCGTCAGGACCCGTTGCGCGCCGACTTGCCCGCAGGCGCGGCGATCGGGAAAGCTCCCTGGTTCGCTCTGCGCCTACTCGTCGCCACGGTCGCAGGGCTCGGGGTGGTACTACGCGGCTTGGCGTTCGGCTCGCTCTTGCACGCGCTCGCTCTGGCCTGCGGCGGTCGAGGCAACTGGCGCCACTCGGTGGCGCTGGTGGTGCACCTGGAAATCATCTTCCTACTCGAAGCCATGTGCCTGCTCGGTCTGCTCGTGCTCGAGCGCCCGGAGACCTGGGAAGAAGCTCGCGCCATGCAATTGCGTGCCGGGCTCGATCTGTGGTTCACGAACAGTGATCCGACGCTGCGCGCCGCGTTTGCGGCGGTCAATGCATTTACCGTGTGGTGGGGCGTGTTGCTCGTGCGCGGCGTGGCGCAGTTGATGCAATTCTCCTGGCCACGTGCCGCCGCACTCGTGTTGCCTTTGTGGAGCGTGGCCATCCTCCTGCGTTTCTTTCTCCAACCCCGTTGACACTTCCCGTTTCCAGGAGACTCATCCCATGCGTCACGTGCCTCGAATACTCACCTCGGCCATCGTTCTCCTGTTCGGATTGCTGCGCTGGGGCGGCGGCGAGGCCGTCGGCACGGCGCAGCTCGAGGCGCTGGGCGGCAAAGCCGAACACTGCGCCCTGGCCGTCGGCCTGATCGCAGGCGGCATGTTGGGGTTGATCGCGAATCCGTTGCTTGGCGCAGTCGCCATTGGTTTCATGACCGCCGGGCTCGTGTGGCTCACCACGTGCGAGTGAGTGCTCGCAGTGCGACTGCCACGCTTCGATTCTTCATCCCGTGCACCCATCGGAGGTGTCGAGGTTGATTCGGCCTTCGTTCGTCAGTCGGGACCCATCGGCGCCACCTCGCAAGGACTCGGTTGCCGGCGCGCGGGACCGGGCTTTGCGTCTCCTCGCTGGCTTCCTCCTCATCGCGACGTTCGTCGCGCTGCGTCAAGGCTCGAGCACTGCCGGACCGCCTCGGTCCGTGCCGTCGACCTGGGAAGCTGGACCGTCGTCGACGCAAGAGCTGTTGGAGACGCATGGGGGCGGATGGTGGTCCGAGCGCAAGAAACGCTTTCAGGAGCTGGCGATCTGCGCCCTGTCGAGCGCCAACGTCACATACATCCTCATCGCCGGCTTCACCGGACCTGGAGCGGTGATCGGCTTCTTGGTGTCGGTCGTGGGCTTCGCGGCGTGTCTCTGATCGCGGACTCCTCGCCGCTCGAAATCGACAGGGCGTTCACACGTGGCGCACGACGCTCGGCGAGGCGTGCACCGAGATCGACCCGTCCCCGCACTCTCCTCCCCTGGAGGTCGATCATGGCCACACGAGTTTCGCGGCGCTGGTGGATCGCAGCGCTGCTGGCGCTGCCTTGGACGTTTCCTCTGGCATCGTTGCCTGCCGGAAGCGATGCACGAAATCCCTTCGTCACCGTCGCTGCCACCGACCCTGGCACGGCGCAGGGAGGCAATGGGCCGGCGCATGCCAAGCCCACTCGTCACACGTTCACTGCATGCTTCGGGCTGATGCTCGGAGTCGGCGGGATTCTCTTGGCGTGGAGCGCCGGGGTCTTCGCTCCCGTGCTGGCGTTGCTCCTGGTGCGTGCAGCCTTGGAGATCTGCGCTTGACCCGGACGATCAACGGCCTTTGCGGTCGTCGTCGATGTCGCGCATGATGTCGACCTCGTCACGAATCTCGCGCGATGCCTGACGAAATCGCCGCATCGTGCGGCCGAAGGCGTCGCCGATCTCCGGCAGCCGCTTCGGACCGAGGAGCACGAGGGCGACCACCAGGATGATGATGAACTCGGTGCCGCCAATGTTGTTCATCCGCGGACTCCCTGCCCCTTCATGGCCTGGAACGCGCCAGCTCGGCGGGGCGGTCCAGAAGGTCGCGCCCGAGGATCACGGTGACATCGACGAGCAAGGTCGGATCGCGTTGCTCGAGCGGCACGCCCTTGCCGAGCCGCTGGGCCACCATGCGCGCCACGGACGCATCGCCCCGCCGCAACAGGATCAGCGTTTCGGGGTAGCTCGAGGCATCGGCGTTGCCCACGGCGACGACATCGAGTCCCCGGTCTCGCAGGCGATCGGTCATGGCGCGCGCCAGATCCGGTGCGCCACTGCCGTTCAGCACTTCCACTTGCGCCGCGCGCGGCAAGGTACGAAGCGCGCGCGCCGAGCGCAAGGCCATCGAACCGCTGATCGCGAGCAGCAAGACGAGCAGTCCCCACGTGAGCGGTCTCAGCCGATGATACCAGGGCCCGCTCGTTTTCCCTGCGCGCCGGCGGCGCAACCGCCCGGCCTTGAGCCGCGGCCACCGCGATGGAAGTTGATTCATGACGCCCCTTGCGTGAACGCGGCGCGCAAGCGCGCGTGACTGACCTCGAGACCTTCGGGCACGACACGAGTCTCCGCGATCGTCGTCATGAAGTTCGTGTCGCCGTTCCAGCGTGGCAAGAAATGCACGTGCAGGTGTCCCACGGCACCCGCGCCGGCTGCGCGTCCGACATTGACGCCGATGTTCATCCCATGCGGCTGATACACGCGCCGTAACGCCGCCTCGCAGGCTGCGAGCGCGGTCGGGAGCTCGGCCGTTTCGCCGGCTTCGAGGCCGATGAATCCTTCATGATGGCGGACGAGTGCCAGCATCAGGTGCCCATTCGTGTACGGGTAGGCATTGAGCGTCGCATACCAGTGTCGCCACCGCCACAACACGTGCGTCAAGGCTTCGGGTGTGTCGGCGCCGTAGGCACACAGGAAGCACGGTTCGGTCCCAGCGCCAGCAGCCCCTTCGACGTACTTGGCGCGCCAAGGCGCCCACAGTCTACGCATCGCGCACCCTCGAGGATAGGATCTTTTCGACCAAGGCCAGCTGCGCGGGATCGTTCACACCCAGGACCTCGCGCGCATCGTCGCAGCGATAGGCGCCGATGCGCTTGCCACTTCGCCGCAGAATCGCCAACGTGTCGGTGAGATAGTACTCGCGTTGGGCATTGTCGGCATCGACTTGCCCGAGCGCCGCGAACAGGTCGGGTGCGGCGAAGACGTACAGCCCCGAGTTGATCTCGCGCAGTGCCCGCTCCGCGGGGCTCGCGTCCTTGTCCTCGACGATCCCGAGCACATTTCCGTTCGCGTCGCGTTGGATCCGGCCGTAGCCCCGCGGGTCGTCCACCTCCGCCGTGAGCACGGTCGCGGCCGCACCCAGGCGCTGATGCGTCGCGCACAGCTTCTGCAACGTCGCCGCCGTGAGCAGTGGCGTGTCGCCGCACAACACCACGACGTCCCCCGTGTAGGCGGTGAAATGGCTCGCCGTCTGTTGCACCGCATGCGCCGTTCCCAGCTGCGGCACCTGCAGCGCCCAGCCCAGCGCACGCCCTGCGCACGCCTGCTGGACGCGCTCGGCCTGGTGGCCGACGACGACCACCACGGGCGCGATGCCCGCTTCCTGCACCGCGTCCAGCACGTGCAGGAGAAGCGGCCGGCCCAGCGCCGGGTGCAGCACCTTCGGCAGGTCCGATTGCATGCGCTTCCCCAGACCCGCCGCCAGCACGATGGCAGCCCGCGCGCGTTTCGCTTCCGTCACCCGCACTCCCTCCTCTGTGATCGCCACCATGCGGGACAGGTGCTCCTCCGTCAGAGCCCCGCACCATTCGGGATCTCGGCGCGACGCGGCGCGCCAGGCAGCCAATCGGGCAGCGCACCCTCGTGCACCTGCTCACCGCGAACCTCGAGCACGAGGTTGTCGATCAAGCGTGTCGTCCCCACGGTCGCCGCCACCGCCACCAGCGCGCGGTCCTGCAGGCGCGGCAACGGTTGCAGCGTCTGCGTGTCGACGATTTCGGCATAGTCGAGGCGCAACCGCGCTCCGGACCCGAACTCGGCGCGCATCGCCGCCTGCAAGGCCGAGCTGTCGCGCTCTCCGGCGCGTGCCAACTCCAGCGCCCGGCGCAACGCCCCCACGAGCCGCAAGGCGTCGTGCCTTTCGTCGGCGCCGAGATACTGGTTGCGCGACGACATCGCCAGTCCGTCCGCTTCGCGCACGATCGGTGCGACGCGGATCTCGACATCGAAATCGAGATCGCGCGCCAGGCGCTGGAGCAAGAGTACTTGCTGCGCGTCCTTTTGACCGAACACCGCCACATGCGGCTGCACCACGTGGAACAGCTTGGTGACGATGGTGGCGACGCCACGAAAATGACCCGGGCGGCTCCTGCCGCACAGGACCTGGTCGAGGGCTAGGACCGCGACGTGCGTGGTGGCATCCGGCGCCACCATGTCCTCGGTCTCCGGGACGAAGACCCAGTCGCAGCCCGCGCCTTCGAGCAGGGACAGGTCGCGGGCCAGATCGCGCGGGTAGCGCTGGAAATCCTCCTGCGGCCCGAACTGCAACGGGTTGACAAAGATCGAAGCGACGAGTGTGTCGCAGCCGGGTCGAGCCCTTTCGACCAGCGACAAGTGTCCGGCGTGCAGCGCCCCCATCGTCGGCACCAGTCCGATGCGCCGACCCAGTCGCCGCCATCGTGCCGCTTCCTGCTGCATGCGGCGCTTGTCCCGCACCACCTGCACCGCGTCAGCCTCCGTAGCTGTGGTCGCGATCCGGGAAATCGCCGCGGCGCACGTCGCCGACGAATGCTTCCAGCGCCGCGCGTGTCGCTGCGGCGATGTCGGCATAACGGCGCACGAACTTCGGCGTCCAATCCATCTGCAATCCGATGATGTCGTGCAGCACGAGGACCTGGCCATCGCAGTGCGGTCCGGCGCCGATGCCGATGCTGGGAATGCGCACCGCCGCGGTAATCTCGCGCGCAACGGCCATGGGAATGGCCTCGAGCACCAATGCGAAGCAACCCGCTTCCTGCAAGGACTGCGCGTCCTGCATCAACTGCTCGACCCCATCCGCATCTCGCCCTTGCACCCGGTAGCCGCCGAGCTGATGCACGGACTGCGGCGTGAGCCCGATGTGGCCCATGACCGGGATGCCCGCGCCGGCAATGGCCTCGATGGCCGCTCGAGAGCGTGCTCCGCCTTCGAGCTTCACGGCTTCGGCGCCGCCGGATTGGACCAGTCGTCCGGCATTGCGCAGTGCCTCCTCGGCGTTCACTTGGTACGACATGAAGGGCAGATCGGCGACGACCATCGCCTTCGGCCGCGCGCGCGCCACCGCCTGCGTGTGATGGATCATGTGCTCCATCGTGACAGGCAGGGTGTTGTCGAATCCCAGGACCACCATGCCGAGACTGTCTCCAACGAGCAGGACGTCGACCCCGGCCGCGTCGGCGATGCGCGCGAACGGATGATCGTATGCCGTCACCATGACGATGGGCTCGCTTCGCTGCTTCATCTCGTGCAAGGTCGCGCGCGTGACCTTCGCGCGCGGCTTGGCTGGCTGCGCACCGGCTGCCGGCGCGCTCTGAGCTGGCTGCGGTGCGCGCAGCCCCCCGGCTTCTGGCTTCCGGGGGGCGGACCGGAACTTGGATGCCATGTCACTTCCCCCAGGCCGGAGTGTAATACCGCACGCCATCGAAAGGCTCGCCGATCTGCCGGCGCAAGAGCTCGTAGTGTTGCGGCGTGCGGACGAAGTCCAAGTCGCTGGTGTTCACCACGAGCAACGGGCTGTCGCGGTAGTGGAAGAAAAAGTGATTGTACGCGTCGTTCAACTCCTCGATGTACGCACGCGAAATGCTGCGCTCGTACTCGCGCCCGCGGCGCGCGATCCGCGCCATCAGCACGTCGACCGCGGCTTGCAAATAGACGACGACGTCGGGCACCGGCACGCGCGGTTCGAGCTCCGAGGCCAAACGCTCGTACAGCCGCAGCTCTTCGTCGTCCAGGGTGACGTTGGCGAAGATGCGATCCTTGGCGAAGATGTAGTCGCTCAGCACCCCGGTGCCGAACAGATCGTGCTGGAACAGCTCCTGTTGCTGGCGAAACCGCGACAGGAGGAAGAAGATCTGCGTCTGGAAGGCATGGCGTTTCGGATCGGCGTAGAAGCGCGGCAAGAACGGATTGTCGTCCACCACTTCGAGATGCAGACGGGCTCCCGTATCGCGCGCCAGCATGCGCGCCAGGCTGGTCTTGCCGGCGCCGATCACGCCCTCGATGGCGATGTAACGGATCTCAGGCTTGAGCGCACACACGTCGGTCTCCGGGGATGGGGGACGGTGCGACCATCGAAATCGGCTGCAGAGTGCGCAGGTGCTCGAGACGTGCGACGAGGCCCGGCACCGGAAGTTTCTCCAGGACTCCGAGCTCTGCCAGCGGTTCCAGCACGAACCTGCGCTCGGCGAGACGAGGATGAGGCACGACCAGGCGCGGGTGCCAGACGTGCCAACCGCCATAGAAGAGCACGTCCACGTCCAAAGTGCGCGGCTGCATGTGCGTCCGCGGCAGCCGGCCCAAAGCCGCCTCGACCTGCGTGGCCAGCTCGAGCAGCGCGAGCGGCGAGAGGGTGGTTTCGGCTTCGAGGACGGCGTTCACGTAGTCGCGCTGCGGCGCTCCCGGTCCGACGTAGGGCCCGCACACCAGCTGCGAGCACCGCCGCAGCACCAATCCCCCGCGCTGCAAGCTCTCCAGCCCGCGCCGCAGATGCTGCACGCGCTCGCCCAAGTTCGATCCGAGCCCGAGATAGACGAGCACCGGGGCTTGCCGCATGGCAGCTCCAAATCACCGCCAACTCACCAGATTTGCTGGAGTTCCGTCATCGCATCGAGCTTGGGCCGCTCGAGCCGGCGCTGTCAAGGACTAGCGCTCCTGGAGCCGGACGGTCCAGACGGAGGGATACAGCGTGCGAATTTGGCCTGCGAACCCGGGATTGCCGAGCGGGTAGACATCCCCGCCATTCAACCATCGGGCCACCGTGTAGTCGCAGACGAAGACGACCTCGCGCCGGGTCGGGTGCCAACGCGGGAACAGATTGCGCCCGGTGGCGAACTCGTACGGCGTGATGCGGACGAGGGAGTTCGCGCTGCGGTCCAGCACGTAGAGATAGACGCGGTTTTCCGACGTGCCTTGGAACGCGAGCAAGTTGGCATCGCCACGGAAGACGCTGATGAAGCCGAGATTGCCGAGCTCCGGATCGTAGACGCCGACATCGATCTCCTCGACCTGCGTCGGGTTGGCGACGTTCAAACGGTAGACGGTCGAACCTCCACGCAGGAAGTAGATGAACTGACCATCGGGCGTCCAGTCGAAGCTGCTGACGGCTTCTTCGGTGATGGCATTCATGTTGACCAGCGTGTCGCTCACGCCATCGGAGTTGGAATCGAGAAGGTCCGCGAGCCACAGTCTGGCCGGATAGGAGACCATTGGATCCGGACCGCGGTTGGAGATGAAGGCGATGCGCGCCGCTTGTCCTGGCCCCGCCACGGACGACGGATCCCAGCGCGGCTGACGGTGCTGATGCACGGCGTAGCGCTCGACCGCGCCGGTGCTCTTGACGTCGAAGGTGAGGGCCTTGGCGACGGCAGGCACCCCGGTTTGCTGCTTCACCACCCAGAGGTTGAACGGGAAAACATCGTCCACCTGCGTCGTCAGGCGGTCGTAGTACTGTGGATCCATCTGCGAGGCGAACAGCAACTCGTCACGCCCCAGCGTCGCGGGCGATGGATCCGGCTCGCGCTCGTCCGCGGTGCGCGCCTGCTCGCTGTTCACCTGGCCGATCGCGCATGGCTCGAGATCGCAGAAAGGGATGCGGAAGAGCGCCGTTTCCGCTGGCTCGGGCGGCGAGGCGAAGCTCCGATCGGGAACGATCGCCCACAGGCTGACCGAATTTCTGCTCGGCGCGCCGCTGAAGTAGATCATCTCGCCGGTCGGACGCGGCACGAAGACCGGGTCGAGTTCGAGATCCACCGGTGGCTCGGCTGGATTGGTGATCGTGGCCCGTTCGTGCTTCATCCAGTTGAGCTCGACCACGGCAAATCGCTTGGTCATCGAGCTCTGGAGGCCGCCGCTCGAGGCATCGACGCTGATGTCGTAGAAGCCGATCGGCGTATCGCCCGGGTTGAGCAATGAAATCGTCACGCTGTTCGTCGCGAGCTCGATCGTCTTCGGCAGAATCACACCGAGGCGAGGATCGAGTCCCCAGCTGAAGGTGGCTCCAACTTCCCCCCCATTGTAGAACGCGGTGAGGGCATACAGGGCTTGTTGCGGACTCGGAAGACCGTCGGCGAGCGACGAGCCGCGCTCGATCACGTAGGGACGGAGGAAAATGTCGAAGACGTCGATCGGACCTCCGCCGCCGCCGCCACCGTTGCCGCCGTTGCCCGGGGGGGCGGCCGGGTCAGAGCCGCAGCCGGCGATCCCGAACAGGCCGGCGAACACGAGCACGGTGAGCTTGCGGTGCTTCAAGACTCCCCCTCCGGTGCCTCGGCACCGCATCCGTTCCAAGTTTCGCCTCAGCGATACAGCGCCTTGACCAGCGACCACGTCGGTTGTGGTGACTCGATCTCACGCAGCACGGCGGTCGTGAACACCGTGATGCCCCAATCGAAAACCGGCGCATTCAGCGGGTCGGGCCGGAACCAGTGTTCGCCCGTATCCTGCGTCATGTAGTCGCACGGCATGTCGTTGGCGTCCGTGTCGGCGAGAATCCCCAGGAACGTGCCGACCGCGAGTGTCGGGAAACGCACGACTGCCCAAGCTGCTTCCCCGGGCGCCAGCACTGCTTCGACGCGCCGGCCCTTGGTGTCGATGGCGGCGTCGAACTCGACGCAGGTCATTTGCCCGAAGGGGTTGCCGGGGATCTGCACCGCGCGCAGGTTGAGCAACCCATCGCCGCGCGGGAACACCAGGTCCGGTCCGCTCAGCACCACGCCCGCGGCCTGGAAGATGTGCGATTCGGCGCTCGAGCTCGTCGAATAGAATCCCATGCCCTGCAAGCGCAAGCTGTCGGCCGTGTCGTTGCGGAACAGCTTCATGAAATAGTGCGTGGCAGCGCTCGTCTCCTGCGCGTCGAAGAACGTCGCCACGTTCACGGAGGTGGTCAACGTACTCGGGTTGAAACACTGATTCGATTGCGTGAACGCGGTGCAGCCCTGCAAGATCGTGGCCGCAGGATCCAGGCTGCGCGCAGGTGCCACCATGCGCAACGTCGGAATGCTGGACAGGTCGGGCGCAGCGCCATCGACACGGCACGGCTGCAGCGCCACGCAGGCAAGCAACGCGAGAAATCGGGGGCTCTGGCGCCAGAGAAGCATGCCGTAAAATAGCGGCTGCCTCGGGAGGCGTCAACCCGAGCCAGCCGGATGGTTTCGGGCGATCGCTCCATGATGGTTCGCGCCGCGCCGTCTGTCCGATGCGGCGGTGAAAGCAGCACGGCGGCGGGAACCCGCCGCCGTGCTCACGACATCGCAGATCGTCGGATCAGTAGCCGCCGTGCCCATGGGGCGGCGAGGCCGAGCTGTCCTTCTCTTCCGGCATGTCGGTGACGATCGCCTCGGTGGTGAGCAGCAATGCGGCAATGCTGGCCGCGTTCTGCAGCGCCGAGCGCGTCACCTTCGTCGGATCGACGACGCCCGCCTTGAGCAGATCACGGTACTCCAAGGTCCCGGCATCGAAGCCGATGGGATCCTTCTCGCGCCGCAGTCGCTCGATGACGATCGCGCCCTCGACACCGGCGTTGTTGGCGATCCAGCGCGCCGGCTCGCCGAGCGCCTTGTAGATGATCTCGGATCCCAGCTTCTCCTCGCCCTCCAGCTTCAGGCCCTTGATCACCTCGGCCGCACGCAACAAGGTCACGCCACCGCCAGGAACGATGCCTTCCTCGACAGCAGCGCGCGTGGCGTGCAGCGCGTCCTCGACGCGGGCCTTCTTCTCCTTCATCTCGACTTCGGTGGCGGCGCCGACATGGATCACGGCAACGCCGCCCGCCAGCTTGGCCAGGCGTTCCTGCAGCTTCTCCTTGTCGTAGTCCGAGGTGGTGTCCTCGATCTGCGTGCGGATCTGCTGCACGCGACCCTGGATGTCCGACTGCTTGCCGCCACCCTCGATGATCGTCGTGTTGTCCTTGTCGATGACCACGCGCTTCGCCGTCCCGAGGTCGCTCAGCACCGTGTTCTCCAGCTTGAAGCCGGCCTCTTCGGAGATGACGCGCCCGCCGGTGAGAATCGCGATGTCTTCCAGCATGGCCTTGCGCCGGTCGCCGAACCCCGGCGCCTTGACGGCGCAGGCGCTGAGCGTGCCGCGCAGCTTGTTGACCACCAGCGTCGCGAGCGCTTCGCCCTCGACGTCCTCGCCGATGATGAGCATCGGCCTGCCGGTCTGCACCACTTTCTCCAGCACCGGCAGCAGGTCCTTCATCGAGCCGATTTTCTTGTCGTGAATCAGGATGCGGCAGTCCTCGAGCACCGCTTCCATGCGCTCCGAATCGGTGACGAAGTAGGGCGACAGATAGCCGCGGTCGAACTGCATGCCCTCGACCACCTCGAGGCTGGTCTCGGTGCCCTTGGCCTCTTCGATGGTGATGACGCCGTCGCGGCCGACCTTCTCCATGGCGTCGGCGATGAGCTTGCCGATCTCACGGTCGTTGTTGGCGGAGATCGTCGCGACATTGGCGATGCCCTCGCGGTCGTTGACTTCCGTGCTGCGGCGCTTGAGCTCTTCGACGACGGCGTCGACGGCCTTCTGAATGCCGCGTTTGAGATACATCGGGTTGGCCCCGGCGGTGACGTTCTTGAGACCTTCGTGGATGATCGCCTGCGCCAAGAGCGTCGCCGTTGTCGTGCCGTCGCCGGCCACGTCGCTGGTCTTGGTCGCGACCTCCTTCACCATCTGCGCGCCCATGTTCTGGAAATGGTTCTCCAGTTCGATCTCCTTGGCGATGGTGACGCCGTCATTGGTGATCGTGGGCGCGCCGAACTTCTTGTCGAGGATCACATTGCGGCCACGTGGGCCGAGTGTGACCTTGACTGCGTTGGCCAGGATGTCGACGCCGCGCCGCAACTCGTCGCGGGCGGCAACATCGAACTCGATCTGCTTCGGCATCGATTCGCCTCCATTCAATCGTGAAACGTGATGTGCGCGGACAGTCCTTGCACGCGCCGCAGCGCGCGTCTACAGGACGGCGAGGATGTCGGTCTCGCGCATGATGAGCAGTGCCTCGGCGCCGACATTGACCTCGGTGCCGGAGTACTTGCCGAAGAGCACGCGGTCGCCGGTCTTGACCTCGATCGGAACGCGCTCGCCCTTGTCGCTCAAGCGACCGGGTCCGACGGCGATGACTTCGCCTTCCTGCGGCTTTTCCTTCGCGGTGTCGGGGATGATGATCCCGCCACGCTTGACTTCCTGTTCCTCCAGGGCTCGAACGAGAACCCGATCCGACAACGGCCGGATGGACATGGTGACCTCCTTTTCGCCGCCCTGTTCGCAGGGCAGACCACGGACGAAGACTTCCTTAGCACTCGATGGTTACGACTGCTAAACGTGGACAATATACCCAGGGGACGGCTCGTTTGGCAAGGGGGCCTCGCGGTCCGAAAGTGGATTCCGAGACGTTATGTAACCTATTGATTCATCAAGCTTTGAGATTTCTTCCCGAGCGGGTCCCTAGCACTCCCCCTCGTGGTCTGCCAGGCACGGGCGGGCGAGAAGCGCGGCGCGGTGACCCCCTGCGGCCGGGCTCATGGGCCCAGAGGAGACGCAATCCGTGCAGCAACAAGTCCGGTTCGAAGTCCGCATGCGGCAGCGCCGCCGCGAGCACTGCACTTCCCCCGCCGGTCAAGAGGACGCGCGTCCTTCTGCCGAGCTGCGCGCGCAACGCCCGCGTGATCCCATCCACGGCATGCAGCATCCCGTGGTGGATGCCGGCTTGCATCGCGCTCGCGGTGTCCGTGCCCAAGAGCGCTGCGTGTGTCTGCGGCACGAGCGGCGGCAACGATTCGGTGTGCGCATGCAGCGCCCGCGCCGCGAGCGCCGGCCCGGGCAAGATGAGGCCGCCGATGAAACGCCGATGACGCAGCACGTCGATCGTGACCGCGGTGCCGGCATCGACGACGATGCCGGTCGTGTGCCCGAGCGCCATCGAGCCTGCGACATTCGCCAAACGGTCGGCGCCGACGGTTTGCGGATGGCGGATGTCGAGTCGAAACGGCCAAGGATCGCGCCAGCCGACGCGATGCACACGCCGACCGAGTCCGCGCTCGAGAAGGCGCGTGATGACGGCGGCACGACGCGGAGCGACGCTGGACAGTACGATGGGCGTGCCTCTGCCGTCGCGCCGCGCCGCGGCGGCGGCAACGGCGAAGTGGCGCCGCCACGCGTCGCCCGCGCCATAGTCCACGCGCCAGCGCCAAACCTCCTTGCCGTCGCGCACCAGCACGGCCTGCACTTTGCTGTTGCCGACGTCGACGGCGAGCAAGTCGGAAGCGAGACGCGGCCTTCGCCGCTTGGCGCGCGTGGTCATCGCAAGTGCACCTCGCCGGCCGAGTAGGTCTCGAGTACTCCGTCGTCAAGCTCGAGCGCGAGCAGCCCCGCCGGTGTGATGCCGCAGGAGCGGCCGCGAATGCGATTGCCGGCGCTCTCGAGCTCCACCATCCGACCGTGCAGCACGTCGAGAGCTCCCCAGTGCTGCAACACGTCCTCCCAGTGCCCTGCCGACCAATCGTGATAGCGCGCTTCGATCCCATCGAGGACGCGGGCCAACAGCTTTTCGCGCCCCATCCTGCCAGCGCTCTCGAGCAGCGATCCGGCGCCCGGGAGCCCACACGCCGTGAACCATGCGTCGTCGACGTGCACGTTCAAACCACAGCCGACGACGAGCCCGTTGCCGGGACGGCGTGCCTCCACCAAGATCCCGCCGCACTTCCGTCCGGCGCACAGGATGTCGTTTGGCCATTTGAGACCGATGTCGAGACCGGTGGCCGCGCGCAGCGCCTGCGCGACACCGACACCGAGCGCCAGCGGCAGAAGCTGCGGGCGCTCGCTCTGTTCCAGATCGCCGTCCAGGACCAGCGAGAACAAGAGCCCGGAGTGCGGCGGGCAGTCCCAGCGCCGGCCCTGGCGCCCACGGCCGGCCTCCTGCCACTCGGTGAGCACCATGGTTCCCGTCGCGCCACCGGCTCGCGCCAGTTCCCAGGCGCGCTCGTTCGTGGATGCGAGGCGCTCCCAGACTTCGAACTCGCGCGCGAAAGTTCCGCTTCTCTCCGCGATGAATCGCTGCGGGTCGAAGTGCGCTGCGGCGCACGCCAAGCGCACGCGTCCATCCGGACCATGCACGAACGAATATCCACGCGATTCGAGCTGCGCCAGCGTGACTTGGGCGTCGGTGCCTGCAGGATCCAGTCCATCCGGCAAGGCCACCAACGCCGCGAGCAGCGATTCGGGCGCGGCGAGTGTCACACGACCTCGCCTTCGCCCGCATCCTCGAACAGGAGCGAAAGATCCAGCGCCGGAGCGCTGTGCGTCAGCGCTCCCACCGACAGGAATTGCACGCCAGGCAGCGCGAAGGCGCGGATGGTTTCGAGCGTGAGGTTGCCCGAGACTTCGATTTGCGGTCGCCGACGCGAGCCGCGCAAGTCCAGGGCGCGCTGGACTTCCTCCGGCGTCCAATGATCGAGGAGCACGCGCTCGACCCCGAGCGCGATCACCTGGCGCAATTCGTCCAGCTCGCGCACTTCCACTTCCACCGGGCGGCCGTCGGCTGCTCGCAGCGCGAGCTGCACGGCCTGCTCCAAGGAGCCGGCGGCGGCGATGTGGTTCTCTTTGACGAGCAACATGGCATCCAAGCTGCTGCGATGATTCTGGCCGCCACCGCAACGCACGGCGTACTTTTCCAGCGACCGCAAGCCTGGGGTGGTCTTGCGCGTGTCGGTCACCACCACGCCCGTTCCCTGCACCGCGCCGACGAATTGCGCCGTCCGTGTCGCGATGCCCGCCATGTGCTGGACGAAGTTGAGCGCCACACGCTCGCCCGAGAGCAGCGCTCTGGCGGGACCTTCGAGCTGCCAGATCACTTCGCCGGATTGCAGCGTGCTCGTGTCGTCCTTGCCCTCGACGCGGCAGTCCGCGTCCAACTGCTGGAACACCGCCTCGAACACCGATCTTCCGGCCAGGACGCCCGCAGCCTTGGCCACGACTCGGGCGCGCGCGCGGCGAGCCGCCGGCACGATCGCTAACGTCGTGGCATCGCCGCTGCCGATGTCCTCGGCGAGCGCGGCCGCGACGAGGGCGCGCACACTTCCGGCAT
>Ga0075418_10003973_pt1 | contig 16827 bp, 12 predicted proteins | sample SoiMetdeltSBSDD2_FD_81776 | JGI IMG/M metagenome (GOLD analysis project Ga0075418, IMG submission 81776) | Bulk soil microbial communities from a Populus tree surrounding site in Tennessee, USA - Soil MetaG P. deltoides SBSDD2 | ecosystem: Environmental > Terrestrial > Soil > Tree plantation... | reverse complement strand
GGGCTCGTGCACGGTGCGCTGCTGCTGACCGCAGTTGGCGCCGTCCTTGGCGCCGCGAGCGGACATGTCCTGAAAGGCCTCCCTCTTGGCGCGCTCGCGGGCGTTGCCGGGGCCGCTAGTTACTATCTGCTCGTCCTGATCATGGACCGGCGCACCTATGGGACTGCCATCCCAGCCTCGTGGGCCATCATGTGGCTGATCCTCGCCGCGCTCGATGGACGATGGCTGCGAGCGCCGGCGCGGCGGACGTGGACCGCCGTGCTCGTCCGCGGCCTCGTCGCCGCGCTGCTGGGCGGAGTCGCTTTCTACCTGGTGCTGACGACACTCTGGGGACGCCCGCCCGAAGGGGGGCGCAACTACTTCGTCCAGTTTCTCGCCTGGTCGTTCGCATGGGCACCGGGTCTGCTCGCGCTCATGTGGCGCAGCCAGGTGGCAGGGACCACGGTGCCGCCCAGGCCGAATAGATTCGCATAGCAGGCCCATTCGACTTCGACACGGCTTGCTATGGCAACCGTCGATACGCCAGCCGGTCGGCGAAGAACGACCCCAGCCACAGCTCGTTGCCGACGACGGCCGCCATTGCGGTACCGGTGAACGATGGCGTTCTCGGTCCGCGGGCGATCTCGGTCACGGTCATCGTCCTCGGATCAATCGTCGCCACGGCGTAACCCATCGGGCATCGAATGCCCTTTTCGTCTTTCGAGCGTCCGCCGCAGGCAGGTTCATCGTCAATCAGGCCGGCGGTGATCAGGCGGTTGTTCGCGTCCCACCGCACATTGTCGGGACCGAAGTCCTGCAGCTGCGCAAACCGCAGTGCTCCTGCGCCTGGCTTTGCACGGGAAAAGGCGTAGACCCGCCGCGTCGTCGTCGAGGCGACGTAGAACTCCCGATCGTCCGGCGATGTCTCGATGCCGTTGTTGGCCACGAGCTCGGTGCCTTTCAACTCCACGAACGCGGCGGTCCCCGGCGTCCACTGCAGGACGATGCCGGTGTTGCGCATGGCGAACGCGTCCTCGAACGTCTTGCCGGGAAGAATGAGGACCGTCGCCACGAGCGTGCCGTCGGAAAACGCCGCGACGCTGTTGACTGCGAGCTTGGGAGGCAGCAGCACACAGCCGACCCATGTTGCGGATGGAACTGCGCCGCCGGCCGAAGCGGTCAGCTCGAACACTTCGACCGACTCGCGCCCGCCGTGATTTGTCGCGTAGACCGTGTAGCGCCCGCCCGCCGCCGGCCGGAGTGCGAGTCCGTGGAGAACGGCCTGCTTCGGATCGAGCGGACCGGGACAACTGCCAAACCGGGCGCGATCAGCGCGAGCAGCAGCTGTTCCAGGCGCGAAGAGTTTGCGGACGCTCTTCGCTTGCGTATCCACGAGAGTCAGCCCGGCACCCGGTGACATGCCGCTCGTCAGAAGCCATCGTGTGCCCGGGACGACGACCACGTCCTCGGGGTTCTGAAGACCGCAGATGAACGTCAGGCCGGCGGTCGGTGAACAATCGGGCGCCTGCGCGGCGAGCGAATGTGAGGAACCCAGCGCGTTACAAACGAGCAGCAGCGACAGCCACAGATGCTTCATAGCCACCTCTCTCATTTCATCACCTTGTCGGACATCACCTCTCCGAGGGCGTCCAGCCGCTCGGACCAGTACTGGCGCAGCCGATCGGCCGCCGCTTTGTCCGGAAGCTTCGTATGGGCAAGGGCAACCGAGCTTCTGCCGGGGCCCTTTGCTGTGAACCACACGGCGACGATCGTGCCATCGCTCCAGCCGAGACGTAACGACTTCGGCGCGACGGCCGTGCGGACCGTGACGCGCGCATCGGCGAGCCAGCCCTTCCGGCGTCGCGCGCTCGCCCATGCGTCGAAGAGCGTCGCAACGGGCACGTCGAACGTCCGGGACTTCCCCGCTTCATAGCGGCCGTCGAGCCGTTGACCGATCGCGCGCCGCCCCTTGATGCGCTCGTAGCCGACGGTCACCGCCTGCGACCACCACCCGCTGATCTTGAATTTCCTGTTGACCAGCGCGGCGATCTCGCCGTGCCGCATTCCGGCGGCGCCGAGACCGTCGAGCATCGGCACCCAGCGCTCCCACGTGCAGCCGGTCTTCTCCTTGATCGTGCGATCGCTGATGCCGGCGAGCACAGCGTAGTCCTTCGATGGCTCGGGCGCAGGGCGCTCAATCTCCTTCGAGGGCACGAGCGCATGGCGCTCGATCGTCGTTCGTGGCTTGTTGAGGACCTGCGCGCGGGCGGCCGTATATGCCTCGCCCGTTTTTGTCATGCGGGCGCGTACGAGGCGCTTGAAGTCTCTGTCGCGGGTCATTGCGTCACCCCTCTGGACACACCATCGGCTGCTCCCCAGCAGTCGGCCGTGGTGACCACAGGTTGACGCCATCGATTCGGGAGTCTTCCTCCCTTTGCCTCGCACAGGACCCGGCTGGGGCAGAGTCTGAAGAGGTTGGGCGTGAATCGCCGCCGCCCGACAGGTTCTCGCATTCGGCGCTCGACGTCAATGCTGACCATGCCGATTCAGGGGCGGGAGCTGCCAACGCATCGCTCGGCCTTGACAGGCAGAGAGGCGCGTCGGATAGTAGCGCCCTTCACCGCCGCTCTGTCGAAATCGCGGCAAAGAAAAGCCATGCCGATCCGTCACGCGCGCGCCCGAAGCTCGCTCCTTCTCGCAGCGCTCGCCGTGGGCGTCGCCTCCGCCGACGAGCAGTGGCCACGCTTCCATGGGAACGAGGGCGGTGTCGCCGCCGACGATCCGCGTCTGCCCGACGTCTGGGGCCCGTCGACCAACGTCGTGTGGCGACTCGACGTCCCCGGATGGTCGTGGAGCTCGCCCGTGATCTCGGGAGAGCACGTCTTCGTGACGACGGCGATCAACACGGCGGATGCCAGCCCCTCGCAACCGGCATCGGCATACACGGCGCGCACGGGCAGCGGCAAGCCGCTCACCTTCCAGGACATCTCATCGTCCGCGGCCGAGCATCGCTGGGTGCTGTACGACATCGACGCCGCCACGGGCCGCATCCGATGGGAACGCGAGGTGGCGCGGACCGCGCCGGGGCGGCCCAGACACTTGAAGAACACCTATGCCTCGGAGACGCCGGTCACCGACGGCGAGCGCGTCTACGTCTACGTCGGGCACCTGGGACTCTTCGCCTTCGACTTCAGCGGCTCGCTCCTCTGGTCGAAGCCGATGCCCGCCCTCAGGATGCTTACGGACTTCGGCACGGCGAAGTCTCCGGTGGTCGACGACGAGCGTGTCTACATCGTGAACGACAACGAGGAGCAGTCGTTCATCGCGGCGTACGACAAGAAGACCGGCACGGAGCTGTGGCGCCAGCAGCGGAAGGAGACGAGCAACTGGACGACGCCGTTCCTCTGGAAGCACGAGGGACGCACCGAGATCGTGACCGCCGCCACGGGCGGAGTGCGATCGTACGGGACCGACGGCAGGCTCCTGTGGCAGCTCACGGGCATGTCGAGATGGGCCATCCCGAGCCCGATTGCAGCAGGCGGGCTGCTGTACGTCACGTCGGGCTACACCGGCGATCCGCTTCGCCCGGTGTACGCCATCCGCCCCGGGGCGTCCGGCGACATCTCGCTCGGGAAGAACGAAACCAGCAGCGAGCATATCGCCTGGTTCCAGCCCACCGCCGGACCGTTCCACCCCTCCCCGATCGTGTATCGCGGGTGCTACTACACGCTGCACGATCGTGGCTTCCTCACCTGCCACGATCCGGCAACGGGCAGGGAAATCTACGGCCGGCAGCGCCTGTCCACGGACGTCGTCGCCTTCACGGCATCCCCATGGGCGTACAACGGGAAGGTGTTCGCGCTGACCGAGGACGGCGACACCTACGTGATCCAGGCCGGACCCGAGTTCAAGGTGCTGGGCCGGAATTCGCTTGGTCAGATGAGCCTGGCGACGCCGGCGGCAGCCAACGGCAGCCTCTTCATCCGCACCGTGTCGACGCTCTACCGGATCTCGGCCGCTCGCTGAGCCCCATTCGCTGATCCAGCCGAGCCTTCACTTGCGGATCTGGTTGGGGATGAGCGTGTAGAACCCCGAGAGGCTCACCCGCACCACGACGGGGCGCGCCGTGTCGTTCTTGAAATACCAGCCGTGCGTTCCGTCGAAGGGCGCGACGAGCGATCCGTTCTCACTTGCCCCTGTGGCCTTCCGGTAGAACACCAGCGTGCCGGTCGTGCCAGGCGCCCGGTCCGTATGGCCATGAAACTCCGACGTGAGCTTCGCCGCGTCGGCGATCTCGATCGCACGCCAGGAGTAGACCATCGTGTCCCCCTGCTTCATGTTCACCATGTACTCGATCTCGCCGCCGTTGGGTGGGACAGGAACATCGACGCTCTCCGCCTGGTGAGTTGCCTGGTGCTGTCGATAGATGCCGGGCTGGAGCGGCACCTCCTTCCAGGCGGGTGGCGGGCTCGGTTGAGCGGCCTGGTTGCCGAGGGCGACGGCCCCTGGAGCTGATGACACCATCAGCAGGGCGCACAGAAGGCCGCCCGTCAGGCGACCACGTCGGCTTCGTCTGGACACTCGCATTTCAATCTCCCCCGAATTTGGACCGCCATGCGGCCCGGAACGCGAATCGCCTACTCGTGGCGTCGACCGCATAGCGGTCCTGGCCTGGCGGAGCGCCGCAAGAGAGATTCTGCTCCTTCTCGGCTCAAAACGGCTGCAGGATCGCCACACCGCCGCAACGGCCGTCAAACATGCCCTGGACCCTCGGTCCGGCCTTGCGCCGGGCACAGGGTAGGCCTATCAGCAACCGCTGGGCTCGCGAAGCCGCAATCGCCCCAGTGAGATGCTGCCCAGCGTGTCGCTGTTGATCATCGCGATGGATCCCGCGTCGGTGATGCCGTTGACGCGTGCAGCAGATATCGCGTGGGCACGCCATCCACCACCCATGACGCGGATGCGTCAGAAGCGGCGGCGGATGGCGATGCCGAAGCGCGCAGTTCCACACATCATCGGGTGCTCGTTCGACCATGGCCGGCGGTCCGGCAGCCCGAGCTCGAACGCGAGTTCGGGTCCGACCACCCACTCTCGGACTCGGCCCTCAATGCCCCCCACGAGGTGCACACCGTGATAGGGCCCTGCGACGCTGCCGTGAGGCAGAAACCTGGCGTAGCCCACGCCGCCATAGGACCGCACCGATTCTGCCGGCCGGGGCCGATTGAAGAACAGCGCGGTAATGCTGACACGGGTCATGCGCACGCCCTGCAGCCGCTCGTTCGCGTCGACCCAGCGCCCGTGGCCGATCGAGGTGCGCACGCGAGCGCGATTGTCGAACAGTCGACTGTCGAAGGAGACCTCGGCGTCGATAGTGCCGCCTTCATAGGCGATGACACTGCCGACGCCCCCGGGCTGGGCGCGGGATGGTTGAACCTCCTGGGCTCCGAGAGAGGTGCTCACGCAAGGGCCCAGGGCCACCAGGACCAGCACGCGGATGCTGTGCACGATCGTTCGTTTCATGGACCGTCACGGTAGCACCCGTTTTCTTCGGAGTCCTGACGCGAACCCTGAATCCTCCTGATTTGTACCGGCAGCCGCGCGGACGTGGCCGTCGGCGCACAGCCGTTCCACGACCTCCCGCCATTGCCGGCACGTCGACCCTGGCGTGAGAGCCCGCAGGTTCCAGGGCGTGCGCGGTGAGCCTCTCCGTATTACGATTGCCCCGCTGACCGCCAACCAGCTGCAGGGCTGGCCACATAGGGATCCAATTCGCCGATCGGGCCACTCAAGGAGATCGCCGCATGCCACGAAGATCTGTGGCGCTCGCCGCCGCCGCCCTCGCCATATCGACATCCGCCGTGGTGCTCGGCCAGAGCCCCACTCCGTCGGCCCTTCACGATTACCGTGTGGTGACGGTAGTCGACGCGCTCGTGCAACCGTGGGCCATCGCGTTCCTGCCCGGCGGGGATGCGCTCATCACCGAGCGTCCCGGACGCCTCCGGATCCTGCGCCAGGGTAAGCTCCTCCCGCAGGCCGTCGAGGGAGTGCCCGCGGTGTTTCAGTCCACGCAAGGCGGTCTGCTGGAGGTGATGCCACATCCGAACTTCGCGCAGAACCGCCTCATCTACCTGAGCTACTCGAAGCCGGGTGCAACAGAAACCGAAGCGCGGACTGCCCTCGTGCGGGGCCGGTTCGAGAAGGATCGCCTGGTTCAGGTCGAGCAGATCTTCGAAGCCGTCGCTCGCGGGCGCAATCACTTCAGCGGCAAGATCGCCTTCGACCGGAACGGCTTCCTGTTCCTGACGCTCGGTGATCGTCAGGTCCCGCCGGAAGGGAACCTCGAGGCGCATCCGGCACAGGACCTGACGAACCACCACGGCAAGATCGTCAGACTGCACGACGATGGACGCGTGCCCGTCGACAACCCTTTCGTCAAGCAGTCAGGAGCGCGGCCCGAGATCTGGAGCTATGGCCACCGCAACCTGCAAGGGCTGGCCATTCATCCTGAGACCGGCGACGTCTGGACCAACGAGCACGGGCCGCAGGGCGGCGACGAACTGAATCTGATCCAGCCGGGGAAGAACTACGGCTGGCCGGTCATCGGTTTTGGCGTCAACTACACGACCGGCCTCACCATTCACTCCGGCACGCATCGTCAGGGCATGGAGCAGCCGGTGCGCGTCTGGGTGCCGTCGATCGGCATATCGGGCCTGATGATCTACACCGGCGATCGTTTCCCGCAGTGGCGGGGCAACATGTTCGTCGGCGGCATGGCCGGCCAGCGTTTGTCGCGCCTCGTTCTCGACGGGCAGCGCGTCGTTACCGAGGAGATGCTGGTTCAGCAGCGCGGACGCATCCGCGACGTGCGGCAGGGACCCGATGGACTCATCTACCTCGTCACCGACGATCGCGACGGCAAGCCGACACCAATCCTCCGGATGGAGCCGGTGGAGAGAACGGCTGCCCGCTAGCTGCCCGGATTGTTCATGCGCACACGTCGGGGAGGCGCCTTCGCGTAGAAGAGCGTTCGGAGCAGGCCGTTCCGATCGCACGAAAAACGCGGCGCCGACCTGCGACAGGGCGTGGGGTTGGGGGTCCCCACGCCTGTGTACTGGACGTTAAGTCGAAGCAGTGTTTTTCCGGCCTGCGCTGTCGCGTTTCGGAACGAACGTGGCTCCCCGACGATTCGCTTTCACGAATAGGCGAGCTCGAACGTCGGATTGAATGTCGTGCGCGCTGGATGCAGCTCCTGCGCGGGAATCAGCGGCGGCCCGAGCACATATCGTCAATTGGCGTCGTCCCACCTCGCGTAGCTCGCCATGAATGACGCAGTCTCGAAGAAGATGTCGCGATATGTATCCAGTACTAACCGAGCTGAAGCTCGGTTCTGCGACGGACCGGCCCAGCGGATGCTCGGTTCTGCGACGGACCGTCCCCAGCTGAAGCTCGGTCCTGCGACTCATTGCGGGAGCGATAGACGAGCTCGGCCAGTAAATCGGATGCGGCTGCTGCCAGATCAGAAACACGCCGACGGTCGACGGGCTCTCCCGGCCGTCCGGACCAACCATCTTCGGCCAGCGCGCGCCGGCGTAGCCCTGCCGTCTCGCCGTGGCCTGCACAGCGCAGGATCGACCGGTACCACGGCAGGCTCTTCTCGAGCAGCGGCACTCGATCCCAGAGCGCGAAGCCGATCCGGGCGAGCGAGAGGCGATGTGGGTTCTGACGAAGCCATGCTCCGGCAGGAGACCCCTGACGATCGGGATACGTCACCGAGCGTCCGTCCACCTCGAACGGCGACATCGCATCCTCGAGCCGATATCCGTTCGGGTTCGGCAACGTGTGCCAGGCCCAGGTCGCCTGCGTCGCCAGCGGAACGTCCCGATAGGCATCGGGGAACGTCTGCAGGCCGGTGAGGTCGGCGGTGAACGCGAAGTCGCCGTTGCCGACGCTGAGGACGGAGAACGGGTCGACGCCGCGGACAACCGGCGCATGGCGATCGACGAGCGCGCGCCGGTCGATCGGTGGCGCAGCGGCTGACGTGCATGCGGGCAGCAGGGCGCCCGGCAACACACCGCCGAAGGTTCCGGCGGCGATCCCAGAAGCGCGACGGAGAAACGTGCGGCGATCCATGTGATCGATGGCGCTGGAGCCGCGGCCATTATCTCGAATTGCGCCCGCCGTCTCGATATCCGGGAATACCCAACTGAAGTGAGCTTTGGGATTAGTCTGCTGTCGTGAGCTGAACCCCATCGATAACGAGGAACGTAACCGGCGCTCAGGGGATCGGCGCCACCCTCAACGTGAGGCGATACGGGATCGGGCGGCCGTCGATCGATGCCGGCGCGAACATCCACGTCTTTGCCGCGCTCAGGATCATCATGTCCGTCATGCGCGTCGCTGGCGACACCAGCTTGGCGCGCTCCACTCTGCCCGCTGCGGAGATGTCGAGCTCAAGCACTTGCAGCGATGCGTCGAGGATTGGTTCTGCCTGCGGCGGCAGCCTGACGGGATCGAGCAGCCGCGGCGGTACGACTGAGGTGCTCTCCCGGTCCGGAAGAGGCTCACCCACTTCGATGCCGTCCGCATCCGCGAGACGTGGAACAGACCCGACGGAATCATCGAATGGTGCTGCAGGGGCCAGCACTTCAGTGCTCGTGGGAGCGGCGGCGGCGACGGCGTCTGGCCTCACCGTGGTGGCCACGGCTCTCTGCCGGCTGGAGCGGGACCGCCCGGCCGGCGGCTGCGTCATGGTTGGCGCCTGGATCGCCTCCTTGCCTTCGCCAAGGCTGAATGGCAACTCTTCTGCGATCGCATGCGCCACATCACTGCCGGCTTCGGAGACGTACGCCACGAACTCGTCAACGGCGCCGAAAACGTCCGCAGAACGACCGGACCCGCGATGGCCCACGGCCACGACGACGGCGATCGCACAGGCACACGTGGCCAGACCGGCCACAACGAGCCATCCACGCCGGCGCGTGGGACTGGAAGGTCTCTCCGGTACCGTCTCCATCTCCGGCCGCTCGAATCCTTCCAGCGGGGACGACCCTGGCAGCGGAGGCTGCGTTTCGAGACACTTCTGGCGGGCGGCACGGATCAGGGCGTCGCGTCCCGGCCGCTCGTAGTATGCGAGCGCCTCTCCGAACGTTGCTGGCGATTTGTCGACGTCCGACGAGATCGCATGCAGCACGAACAGGCGGAGCCCCGCTGATGGTGGCGCGACTTCAAGGAGCGCGTGCAACAGTCGCGGAATCGTCGCTTCGTGGCCTGCGCGGCCAGGCCCTGCGAGATTGATGGTCCCTTCCGTCGTCAGCACGATGTCTCGCGGTGCCGGCACTCCCGTCGCGTGGTTCTTCACAAGGGCCGAGCAGAGGCCGGCAACGATTGCGACCGGCTCGAACCACTCGAGTGCGACGCGGCGGTTGAGGATGTCAGCAACGGAGACGATCTCCAGGTTCGCATCGACCGCCCCGCCCGTTTCGCGATGAGCGCCACGAGAGGCGTGCATCTCGGCCATGCCGCACGGCAACGCAAGAAACGGCGCGCTCAGGAGTGCACGGATAGGGAACGTTTGGCCAGAAATGATCTCACCGGGGACAGATGAGAATCGGCGACGCGGAAGACGTCATCGGTACCGACCTGAGCGTCAAGTCGCCAAGCCCGTTCCGATCCGGGAGTAGACTCACCGGTATGGCAGGACGGACGGTGCTCGCCGCACTCCTCGCCGTGATGGCCGCATTCGCGGGCGGCGGCAGTGCCGCTCAGGAGCGGGCTTCGGGTTCTGGGCTGCAGGCTCCGGATTCCACGCTTCTCGCTTCGAACACACGGAAGCCGTGGGTGCGCTGGTGGTGGCCCGGGAGCGCCGTAGATCGGGAGAGCCTGACGAGGCAGATGGAGGAGTTCGCACGCGTCGGCGTGGGCGGCGTCGAGATCACACCCATCTACGGCGCGCGCGGGTACGAGTCGCGCTACATCGAGTTTCTGTCGCCTCAGTTCATGGCCATGCTCGAGCACGTCGGTCGCGAAGGCCGGCGCCTGGGCCTTGGCGTCGACATGGCCACGGGCACCGGCTGGCCGTTCGGCGGTCCATGGATCGGTAAGGAGCACGCGTTGAGCAAAGCCGTCCTGCGTGACGGCAAGCTCGCGGGCGAGCCAACGGGCATGGTGGTCAAGCGCGCGGCACCGGGCGGTGAAGGGCTGGTCGTGAACCCGTTCTCACCCGAGGCGATCAGGGCCTACCTCGCACGGTTCGATACCGCGTTTGCCGGCTTCCCCACCGGGCTGGTGCGGGGACAGTTCCACGACTCGTTCGAGTACTACGACGCAAGCTGGGCGCCGGCCCTGCCCGACGTGTTCCGGGAAATGCACGGGTACGACATTCAGCAGTACGCCGCCGAGCTGATGGGCAGGAAGGCGATCGACGCGGACGCCCTGGGGCGCATCAAGGGCGACTACCGCGACACCCTGAACACGATGCACCAGCGCTATCTCGCCGAATGGAAGCGCTGGTCGCACGAACACGGCTTCATCGTTCGCAACCAGTCACACGGCGCGCCGGCAAATCTGCTCGACCTGTACGGCCTCGTCGACATCCCGGAGACGGAGGTGTTCGGCTCGACGCCGTTTCCGATCCCCGGACTGCGCCGCGATCCGGCAGCCGTGCGTCACGACCAGGATCTGCCCGAACCGCTGGTGACGCGCATGGCGTCTTCGGCGGCACACGTGATGGGCCATCCCCTCGCCTCGTCCGAGACCGCGACATGGCTGCGCGATCACTGGAAGGAAACGCTCGCCTACGTCAAGCCCGAGGTCGATCGCATCTTCCTCGATGGCGTCAATCACGTCTTCTACCACGGCACCGTCTTCTCGCCGCGGAACGTGCCGTGGCCCGGCTGGCTGTTCTACGCGTCCACGCAGTTCAACCCGAACAACACCTGGTGGGACGACTTCGCCTCGCTCAATGCGTATGTCGAACGCGTGCAGACCGTGCTGCAGGGCGGCCGGTCCGACAACCGCGTGCTGCTCTACTGGCCGATCTACGACGTCTGGGACGATCCGCAGGGGCTGATGCAGCAGCTGGGCGTCCATGACGTGAAGTTCATCATGGGCTCGCGATGCGGCGCGCTCGCACGTTCGCTGGACGAGGCGGGCTACGCGTTCGACTACATCTCGGACGATCAGATCGCGCAGACGCGCGCCACGGGCGGCACGCTGGCGACGCCCGGCAACACGTATGACGTCCTTGTCGTGCCGCGGGCGGATCGCATGCCGCCGGCCACGCTCCGGAAGCTCGCCGAGCTGGCGCGTGCCGGCGCGACGATCGTCTTCGATGGCCTGCCGTCAGACGTGCCTGGATACGGGAACCTCGCGCAGCGACGCAAGGAGTTCCAGGCCGTGCTCGGCGGGTGGCGGTTCTCGGCCGGTCCCGTCGCCGGGGTGGAACGTGCGACGTCGGGCCGTGGGGTCGTGTTGCGAGGCGACGTGCTCGCCGCGTTGAAGTCGAACGGCACGGTGCGCGAGGCGTTCGCAGATACGCCGATTGACTTCATCCGCCGCAGGACGGCGTCGGGATACGACTACTTTCTCGCAAACCTGACGGGCGAAGCCTTTTCGGGATCGGTCACGCTGGGCGTGGACGCGGCGGCCGCGACGATCATTGATCCGCTCACCGGCCGGTCGGGCGCTGCCGCGCTGCAGCGAGCAGACGCAACGCATGCCCGCCTCTACCTGCAGCTGAGGCCGGGAGAGTCGTTGCTCGTGTCGACGTCCACGCGCGCTGCCACCTCGAGCACGCCGTGGGCCTGGCTGGAACCGGCCGGAGCGACGGTGCCAATCGAGGGCACCTGGAGCATCGAGTTCATCAAGGGCGGGCCCGAGCTGCCTCCCGCCATCTCCACGAAAACGCTCGCGTCATGGACCGAGCTTGGGGGCGAGGCTGCGCAACGCTTCGGAGGCACCGCCCGCTATCGGATCGAGTTCGATGCGCCGGTCCGGGGCGCCGACACGTGGGTGCTTCGTCTGGGAGATGTGCGCGAGAGCGCACGCGTGCGCCTCAATGGACGGGACGTGGCCACGGCGTGGAGCCTGCCGTTCGAGGTGCGTCTGGGCGACGAGTTGCGGCCGGGCCGCAACGTGCTCGAGATCGAGGTGACCAACGTGGCAGCCAATCGCATCCGCGACATGGATCGCCGCGGCGTCGAGTGGAAGATCATGCGGGAGATCAACTTCGTGAACATCCGCTACCAGCCCTTCGACGCCTCGGGGTGGCCGCTCGAGCTCTCGGGTCTCCGCGGCCCGATAGAGCTCGTGCCGATGCGGCGTGCGCAGCCCGGACGGTAACGGAGCTACTCCTCCAGAATCTCGCTGACGGTGCTGGTGAAGCCGGGCAGCACGTGCGAGCGAATTACGCGCTCCTTCAAGATGTGCGCCCGCGCCTGCGAGACGAAGAGCACATCCGGCTGCACGATGAGCGCGCGCTCGTAGTCCAGTACGACGTCGGTCGGCGAGAGCATGCGCCCCAGGCGCCGTTCGCGGACGTGCGTGGAAAGCGCCAGATGGAACGCGCCCACGGCCTGCTGGTGCGGGACGCTCGGCGCTTCGGCCACGCGCAATGCACCATTCGCCAGCTCCGCCGGAAGAAGGGTCTCTGGCGTTCGGAAATACTCGTCGACCGTCATCACGGGAGCGGGTGCCATGACGCGCGCCTCCATACGACGACGATGCCACGTCGTTCGCGCATTGCAAGTCGAGACGCGCAGGGTTCGCGGGCATGTATGATCCGCGTGGCTGACGGGAGGAACGTGCGATGAGGATCGGGCCGGGCAAGGTGCTACTGGCAGCGGCTGCCTTGTTCACGCTGTCGAACGCCGTCGGTCGGACGCACGCGCAGAGCGATGGCGATGCCCTTGCCAGAGGCTTCCGCACTCCTCCGGATTCGGCGAAGCCGCGCACCTGGTGGCACTGGACCGGCGGCAATGTCACGCGCGAAGGGATCACCAAGGATCTCGAGTGGATGAAGCGCGTCGGCATTGCCGGCTTTCAGCTCGCCGACGTCAGCGCGGGCGGCGGCCAGAGCGTCGAGCGCACGATCGACTTCGGCACGCCCGAGTGGTTCGACGCCGTACGGCACGCGGCCGCCGAAGCCGACAGGCTGGGGCTCGAGATGGCGCTCTTCAGCTCGCCAGGCTGGAGCGAGACCGGCGGACCATGGGTGACGCCGGAACAGGGCATGAAGCGGCTGGTCTGGACCGAGACCCGCGTCGACGGCCCGGCTCGCTTCAACGCTGTGCTGCCGCAGGCGCCAGCGAATCTCGGCTTCTATGCGGACAGCGTCGTGCTGGCCATGCCGCTCCCGCAGGGGGAATCAGACGCGAACGCGCTGAAGCCTGCGGTGTCGTCCAGCGGCGGCAAGGGCGACGCCGCTGCGCTCTTCGACGGCGATCCACGCACTGCGATGACTGTCTCCACTCCGGGCAAGGGCCAGCCTGCCTGGGTGGAGCTGCGCTTCGAGCGGCCCTTCAGCGCCCGTGCCGTGACCATCGCGGCACGCGCGGGCGGCCGAGCCGGCATTCCGGTCGGGCGCGTGCTGGCTGGTGACAGCCCTGACTCGCTGCGATCGATCGTGTCGCTCCCCGGCGCCCAGCTCTATCGGCAGGGCAGCATCCGCACGTTCGCCTTTCCCCAGACGACCGCGCGTATCTGGCGCATCGAGATGACTGCCGCTCCGCTCGATCCGGCGCTGACGATGAGCCAGGACCCGCCACGCGCGTCCGACAGCTACGAGCTGGGCGAGTTCCTGCCGCATAGCGGTGCGCGAGTGCATCACGCCGAGGAAAAGGCCGGCACGAGCCAGTTCCTCTTCGAGTACGAATCGGTCCCGACGCCGGACGTGCCCGCGGAGGCTGCCATCGATCGGGACCGCGTCATCGATCTGACCACGAGGATGGCAGCAGACGGCCGGTTGCAGTGGGAGGTGCCCGCGGGCCGCTGGCTGATTCAGCGCCTGGGCTACGTGCCGACTGGCGCGCGCAACCGCCCCGCGACGGGACCGGGCTCGGGGCTCGAGGCCGACAAGCTCAGCGCGAAGCACATGGAAGCCTACTTCCACGGCTACATCGACCCGATTGCCGAGAAGCTCGGTCCCCTGCTCGGCCGCAGCCTGCAGTTCCTGGTCATGGACAGCTGGGAGGCCGGCATGCAGAACTGGACCGACGGGATGATCGGCGAGTTCCGCCGGCGCCGCGGTTACGACCCCACGCCTTATCTGCCAGCCATGGCGGGCTATGTCGTCGGCAGTGCCGATGTCAGCGATCGCTTCCTCTGGGACTTCCGTCGCACACTCGCAGACATGTGGGCCGAGTACCACTACGGGACGATGACCCGGCTGCTCGGGGAGCGCGGGATGGGCACATATGCGGAGGCTGCCGGTGTGTCGCTCGAGATTCCGGAAGACACGCTGCTCAACAAGAAGCACGTGACGATTCCGATGGGCGAGTTCTGGGTCAGGGATCTGCATCCGCGCCTGATGTACCTGCAGGACGTGCGTGGTGCGGCATCGGCGTCACACGTCTACGGCAAGCCGCTGACCGCCGCCGAGTCGTTCACCGGTGGCGGCTACGAGTCCCCCTTCACCCTGAAGAAGGTGGGGGACTACTGGCTCGCCCAAGGCATCAACCGGATGGTGTTCCATACGTCGGCCCACCAGCCGCTCGACACCAAGCCGGGCAACACGATGGTCGGCACGCACATCAATCGCAACATCACCTGGGCGGAACAGGCCGGGCCGGTGATGACCTATTTCGCCCGCCAGCTGTTCATGCTGCAGCAGGGCCGCTTCGTTGCCGATCTCGCGTACCTGCTGAACGAAGGTGCGCCGTCCACGCCACCGATCTGGGGTGCCGGGACGACGCCCGCGCCGCCGAGCGGTCATGACTTCGATTTCATCAACGCCGACGCGCTGCTCACCCTCGCGAGTGTCGATGACTCCGGCCACATCGTGCTGCCGAGCGGCATGCGCTACAAGGTGCTCGTGCTTCCCGAGTCCAGCCGCATGCGCCCCGACCTGCTGCGGAAGATCCGCGCGCTCGTCGAGGAAGGCGCCACCATCGCCGGTCCGCGGGCCGACGCGTCCCCCAGTCTGTCCGGCTATCCACAGGCAGACCTCGAAGTACGCGAGCTCGCCGCGGCGATCTGGGGCGACCTCGATGGCGTCAGCCGGACGATTCGATACGTCGGCAAGGGCAGGGTGATCTGGGGCCGTTCGCTCCCCGAGATTCTCCGCCTCATGAACGTGCCGAAGGACTTCGAGTACGGCGGCGGGCGGGTCGGTGCTGAACTGGCCTGGCTCCATCGTCGCGCCGGCGACACGGACATCTACTACGTCGCCAATCTGACCGACGAGCGGCAGGACATGGAGATTCGCGTCCGTGTGGCGAACCGGGAGGCCGAGCTGTGGCGGCCCGACACGGGTGCCATCGGGCCCGCGAGCTTCGTGTCCGAGGGAGATCGTACGCTCGTGCCATTGCGGCTCGAGCCACGCGAGATGCTGTTCGTGGTCTTCCCGCGGCCGGCGTCGAACACGTCGCGCACCCTGCAGAGTCCGGTGCCCACGACGCTCGCGAGGATTGAGGGGATGTGGCGCGTCAGCTTCCCAGCGAGTCTCGGCGCTCCGCCAGAGATCACGCTGCCGGCCCTGCAGTCGTGGACGAAGCATGGGGACGAGGGCGTACGGTACTTCTCGGGGACGGCGACCTACACGAAATCGGTGGACGCACCGCGTGAGTGGTTCCAGGCGGGTGCCAGGACGCTGCTCGATCTCGGACGCGTCGCGGACATGGCCGAGGTGTCGGTGAACGGAAAGCGCTTTGACCTTCTCTGGAAGCCACCGTATCGTCTCGATGTCACCGATGCCCTTCGTGCCGGCCGCAACGAGATCGCGATCAAGGTCACGAACGAGTGGACCAACCGCATTACAGGCGATCGGATCGCGCCGGCCGGGCGGCGGGTCCTGAGCCCGGTGACGGGAGGCCGCGGCGGAGGACCAGCCGAGCCCCCCGAATCGGGCCTGCTGGGTCCCGTGACCGTGATGCTGCAATGAAACGGCCACCCCAGGGCCACGCGGATCCATGGTCACGATGTTGCTGTTCGGCGTCGCGACAACAGTCGCCCTGGGGTGGTACTACTGCAAGCTCGATCGTTGATTGGGAGAACACACATGCGACACCTTGCGCCCCTCGCAGCGGGCATCCTGATCGGCGTCGCGGCGACGACAGCCGCAGCGCAGCTGAAGCCGGCGCCGGGAGGGTACGTCGTCGAACAGGACGCCACCGTGGCGCGCGAGGAGCCAGGCCCCCACGCCGGCGGCGGACAGACGATCGGCTATTCGTTCTTCAGGAGCACACCTGGGCTGAAGCTGGTGTTCCGCAAGCGCGTGCTCAAGCCAGGATCGGGCATCGGCTATCACGAGCAGGCGGAAGACGAGATCTACTACGTGCTGAGCGGACGCGGGCGGATGACGCTCGATGGCAGGATGGTCGATGTCGGTCCCGGCACGGCGATCCTGACGCGCACCGGCAGCTCACACGGCCTGAAGCAGGTCGGGACCGATGACCTGGTGATCCTGATCAATTACGAGCAGGCGCCGTCGTCGCCGGAGCCACGGCGGTGACCGCGCGGATGATGCCATCGGCCTTGCTCAGAATGTAGAGCTCGCCCGCTGCGTCTACAGCGAACCGGATGTCGGCGCGACCGGGCCCTGAGACCGTCGCACGGCCCGGCAGGTCGGCATCCGTGCCGCCCCGCGCCTTATACGCTGCCAGCACTACCGGAAACATCGTCGGGAACAGCTGC
>Ga0075418_10003972_pt1 | contig 16830 bp, 15 predicted proteins | sample SoiMetdeltSBSDD2_FD_81776 | JGI IMG/M metagenome (GOLD analysis project Ga0075418, IMG submission 81776) | Bulk soil microbial communities from a Populus tree surrounding site in Tennessee, USA - Soil MetaG P. deltoides SBSDD2 | ecosystem: Environmental > Terrestrial > Soil > Tree plantation... | reverse complement strand
CACCGACGTGCTGACCAGTTGCAGCACCTGTCATAGATAGGGGACAGGGGATAGGGGATAGGGGACAGGGAATAGAGGATGGCTGAGTTAATCAAGTTGAAAGGGCTGGCGAGAAGATCAGAGCTTCGTAGCGGAGCAGTCGATCCTCGACCATCAATCGTCCATCCTCAATCCTCCATCGTCTATCCGCCCGCAGCCCACGATCCTCAGCCCTCTATCCTCAATCCTCGCTCTACCACAGGGAAACAGTACTGGCGCAGTCTCGAAGAGTTGGCGGACACCGACGAGTTTCAAGAATTGATTCATCGCGAGTTTCCTCAACAAGCAAGCGAATGGTCCGATCCGGTTGGCCGCCGAAGGTTTCTCAAACTGATGGGCGCCTCGTTTGCCCTCGCTGGTCTTACCGCCTGCACGCGGCAACCCGCCGAGTACATCGCGCCCTATGTCCGCCAGCCTGAAGATCTTGTTCCAGGAAAGCCGGTGTTTTTTGCCACGGCGATGCCGCTCGACGGGTTCGCAACCGGGTTGATTGTCGAGAGTCACGAAGGTCGGCCGACCAAGGTCGAAGGTAATAAGGATCATCCCGCAAGCCTGGGCGCGACTGATGTGTTCTCACAGGCATCGATACTCGGTCTCTATGATCCGGATCGTTCTCAAACGCTAACATATCTCGGGGAGATCGTGACCTGGCCGGCGTTTCTCGGAGGGATCCGCCCCGCAGTCGATGTTCAACGCGCGGCAATCGGGCAGCAGCCGGCGAAGGGCGGACTTCGGATACTAACCGAAACCGTAACATCCCCGACGCTCGCGCATCAGATAAAGACCTTGCTCGCTACGCTGCCAACGGCAAAGTGGTATCAATACGATCCGGCAGGCCGCGACAATGTGCGCGAAGGATCGCGGCTGGCGTTCGGTCAATACGCAAACATCATCTACCATTTTGATAAAGCTGATGTCGTTCTCTCGCTCGACTCAGATTTTCTCAGTTGCGGTCCCGGCAGCTTGCGATACGCGCGCGACTTTGCGGCTAAACGGCGATTGACAGGCAGTAAGCGTGAGATGAGCCGGCTGTACGTTGTCGAAAGCACGGTGACCAATACCGGTTCCGTGGCGGACCACAGGTTACCGGTGCGTCCAAGCGAAATCGAAGGCCTTGCTCGACAGATTGCCACTTCAGTGGGCGCGAAGACCGGGCAAAGCGACTTTCTGACAACCGACAAGCGAGCGGCGTGGGTAGCCGCAATTAGCCGGGATCTCGGGCAACATCGCGGTTCGAGCATCGTCCTCGCCGGCGAATCGCAACCACCAGCTGTTCACGCGCTTGCTCACTCGATTAACCAGGCGCTGGGCAACGTTGGCAACACTGTCACCTACACCGAACCGGTTGAAGCAAACCCGGTTGACGGTAACGCGTCGCTCAGAGAACTGGTTGGGGAAATGAACGCCGGTCAGGTCGATCTGCTACTCATCCTCGGCGGCAATCCGGTTTACAACGCGCCTGCGGATTTGGAGTTCGCCTCCGCGTTGCGCAAAGTGCCACTGCGAATTCACCACAGCCTTTACAAAGATGAAACATCGGAGCTTTGTCAGTGGCACATACCCGAAGCTCATTATCTCGAGTCGTGGAGCGACGCGCGCGCTTACGACGGCACCGCCTCGATCATTCAGCCGCTGATCGCGCCACTCTATTCAGGCAAGACTGCACACGAAGTACTTGCCGCATTCTTGAATGACCCGGAGCGCTCCAGCTACGAGATTGTTCGCGACTACTGGAGAAAAAGGTTTACTAATGGAGGTCAGGAACCGCCGGTGACGGCGGAAGCGCGGAAGCCAGCCTCAACCGCACAGACCTCGCCGGCTCCCGCCCAGCCGGCAGCGAGTGGCGCTCAAACGCCTGCTTCGCAGGCCGCCTTTGAACAGTTCTGGCGCAAGTCGCTTCACGACGGTTTTGTAGCAAACACCGCACTGCAACCAAAAACCATTACTTTAAGTTCAGTCTGGGCGAGCAGCTCATTCAAACCTCAATCCGCAACCCCCGGCTCGAATCTGGAGATCGTTTTTAGACCCGATCCGACGATCCACGATGGACGCTTTTCGAACAACGGCTGGCTCCAGGAATTACCAAAACCGTTGAGCAAGCTCACCTGGGATAACGCGGTGATTGTGAGCCCGGCAACGGCGACCCGACTGGATCTAGGCAAAAGAGTAAATGATCTCTCTACGAACCGGATGAGCAGCATAGGCGGCGAGATTCTCGCGGACCGAATCGAGCTTCAATATCGTGATCGCGCGGTGATCGCTCCAGTCTTTATTCAGCCGGGTCAACCGGATGACGTTATGACCGTTCACCTTGGCTACGGAAGAACGGTCACTGGCCGGGTTGGCACGAAGACGGGTTTTAACGCTTACGCGATCCGCACGTCCGATGCTCCGTGGTTTGGCAACGACCTGCGAATCGCGCGAGTCACCGGTACTTATTCGTTAGCCGCTGCTCAATCGCATTTCTTGATCGACACCTCAGAGGTCGGCGAGCGGGACCTGGTTCGATCGGGCACGCTCGACGAGTACGCAAAGCACCCGAGCCTGGCGCCGGAGACGTCTCATGATTCGCACCCCGAGCAGTCGTTGTATCCCGGCTTTGCTTACGACGGCTACGCCTGGGGGATGGCGATTGATTTGAACTCGTGCATCGGATGCAGCGCCTGTATTGTCGCCTGCGTTGCCGAAAACAACATCCCGGTCGTCGGCAAGGAACAGGTTGCGCGCAGCCGAGAGATGCACTGGCTCCGCGTGGATACATACTACAAAGGCGGCGAAACAAATCCGGAGACCTATTTCCAGCCGGTTCCGTGCCAGCAATGTGAGAACGCTCCTTGCGAAGTTGTGTGCCCGGTCGCGGCCACATCTCATAGTGCAGAAGGTCTGAACGATATGACCTACAACCGGTGCGTTGGCACGCGATATTGCTCGAACAACTGCCCTTACAAAGTTCGTCGATTCAACTTCCTGCTTTACCAGGATTTTTATACCGCCAGTTTGAAGATGATGCGCAACCCCGATGTTTCAGTGCGCAGCCGAGGGGTGATGGAGAAGTGTACTTACTGCGTCCAACGGATTCAGAAAGCGAAGATCGAGTCGGAGCTCGAAGATCGAAAGGTTCGAGATGGCGAGATCACTCCGGCATGCGCGCAAGCTTGCCCTGCCGAAGCCATTGTATTCGGCGACATCAACGATCGGGCGAGCCGAGTTGCCCAGTTAAAAGCCGAGGAGCGGAACTACAGCTTGCTTGGCGAGCTGAATACCAGGCCGAGGACGACTTACTTAGGCGCAGTGCGAAACAAGAATCCCGAATTGGAGAACGCATAAGCAATGAGCGAGCACACTCAAGATCCAGTGAGTGACTCAACCATTACTCCTCCGGCGGTGATCGGAGCGGGGCAGACATTTGCCTCGGTGACCGACAAGATCAGCTCGATCGCGCTGACCAAACGAACACCGCTTGGGTGGTTCATCGGCGCGGGGATTTCGTTCTCGATCGCGCTCGGGTTGTTCTATACGATCGGGTATCTGGTGGTTACCGGGATCGGTATCTGGGGCAATAACGTTCCGGTTGGGTGGGCATTCGACATTATCAACTTCGTGTGGTGGATCGGGATCGGCCACGCCGGCACGCTGATCTCGGCGATCTTGTTTCTGTTGCGTCAGCAGTGGCGAACCTCGATCAACCGTTTTGCCGAGGCGATGACGTTGTTCGCGGTTGCCTGCGCCGGTTTGTTCCCTCTGTTGCATACGGGGCGGCCGTGGCTTGCGTACTGGATGCTTCCATATCCGAACACGATGGGCGTATGGCCTCAATTCCGGAGCCCGTTGATTTGGGATGTTTTTGCGGTATCTACATATGCGAGCGTATCGGCGTTGTTTTGGTTTGTAGGGTTGATCCCGGATCTAGCGACGCTTCGCGATCGGGCGAAGAAGCGATCGGCGAAGATAATCTACGGCATGTTGGCGATGGGCTGGCGCGGTTCCGCTCGGCACTGGCATCGCTATGAGACCGCCTATGCCTTGCTTGCGGCGCTTGCAACGCCGTTGGTGATTTCGGTTCACACCGTAGTGAGTTTCGACTTCGCAATCGGGATCATCCCCGGTTGGCACGCGACAATCTTTCCTCCGTACTTTGTCGCGGGGGCGATTTACGCCGGATTCGCGATGGTGCTCACGCTTGCTATCCCACTTCGAAAGTTTTACGGGTTGGGTGACTTCATCACGATGCGCCATTTGCGCAACATGTCCAAGATCATGCTGGCAACCGGTTTGATAGTCGCCTATGGCTACATGATGGAAACGTTCATGGCCTGGTACTCGGGGAACACGTACGAGCGCTACATGATCCTGAATCGGTTTAAGGGACCGTACGCGACGATGTATTGGTCGCTGATCGTGTGCAACGTGGTAGTGCCGCAGATACTTTGGATTCGCCGGGTTCGCCATAGCGTCGCGGCGCTTTGGGTGATCTCTCTGGTGGTGGGAGTCGGCATGTGGCTCGAACGGTTTATCATCATCGTAACCAGTCTTCATCGAGACTTTTTGCCCTCGTCGTGGGCGATGTACGAACCAACGTTTTGGGATTGGTCAATGTTCATCGGGACGATCGGGTTGTTCATGAGCTTGATATTCCTGTTCGTCAGGTTCCTGCCGATGATCTCGATATTCGAGATTCGCGGGATACTGCCACAGGCCGCGGTAAAGGAATCGGGAGACTGATTTCAGAAGGCAGAAGGCAGAAGGCAGAAGGCAGAACGCAAGAGGTAGGTTTAGAAGGCGGCGATGGAAGACGTCCACAAACTATACGGAGTGATGGCTGAGTTCGAAGATCCGACCTCGGTAGTGGAGGCTACTCGCGAAGCGTATGCCGCAGGCTACCGGCGGATGGATGCGTTCTCGCCGTATCCGATCGAAGAACTGACGGAAGCGCTTCACATCAAGCACACAAAATTGCCGTTGATCGTCTTAATTGGAGGGATAGCCGGATGTCTAGGCGGGTACGCACTCTGTTATTGGGTTTCAGCGGTCGCGTATCCGTTGAATATCGGCGGGCGGCCGCTGCACAGTTGGCCGGCATTCATCCCCGTTACATTCGAATGCACGATTTTGTTAGCGGCTTTTGCTGCGGTGTTTGGGATGTTGGCTCTTAACGGTTTGCCTCATCCTTACCACCCGGTGTTCAACGTCGATAGCTTCGAAATGGTCAGCCGCAATCGATTCTTCCTGTGCATTGAAGCTCGCGATCCGATGTTCGAGCGTGAAAAGACCCGCGGGTTCCTTTCCCGGCTCGAAGGCGTAGCAGAGGTCCGTGATGTTGAGGACTGAGCGCGGGAGGATGGAGGATGGAGGATTGAGGATGGAAAATCGAGGATGGATGATAGAGATAGGGATTGGGGATTGGGATTGAGAATCGAGGATAACGATTGAAGATGGAGGATTGGCCCGGGAGGATTGAGATGCCAAGAATAGCAAGCTTTAGAGAACTTGAGGTCTATCAATTAGGACTACGAGAAGCGAAGAAAGTCTTCATGATTACGAAGGCCTTTCCAACGGAAGAAAGATACTCGTTGACGGATCAGATTCGCCGATCATCGAGAGCCGTTAATGCTCTTTTGGCTGAAGCGTGGGCGTGTCGTAAATATGTGGCCGCATTTTCGAACAAGGTGAATGAATCGTTGGGTGAAGCAATGGAGACACAAGCCTGGCTCGATCATGCTCTCGCTTGCGAATACATCGATGTCAAACAGCACGAAGACTTGGATAAGGCCTGGCAGCGAATCGGAGCGATGCTCAATAGGATGATTCAAAAGGCGGATACTTTCTGTCGGCCGACTGCTCGCTGAGCGGGACGTAAATCGGTTTAGAGCTATGCAAACCTTGAATTTCAAATCCTCAATCCTCAATCTTCGATCCTCGATCCTCAATCTTCAATCGTCGATCCTCAATCTTCGATCCTCGATTCTCAATTCTCGATCCTCGTTCCTCGTTCTCCTCGCCGCGGTTGCCTTCAGCGCCTGTCGACAGGATATGCACGATCAGCCAAAGTACAGACCTCTGCGGCCGGTTGAACAAATCGGCACGATTAACGATGGACGTTCCGCCAGACCTCGCGTCGAAGGCACGGTGGCCCGCGGCGAACTGCGAGATGATGTCGAGTTCTACACCGGAAGAATCGCCCGGTTTGGCCAGACCACGGACAAGACTCTACCTGGCGCATCCAGTCAATCACCTGGTCAGCCGGCGTCCGGTTCAACACCGGGCCTCCAGCGTTTTGTCTCCGAGTTCCCAATGCAGATTACAGCCAGTGATCTGGACCGCGGACAGGAGCGCTTCAATATTTATTGTGCGGTGTGTCACGGACCGATCGGCGATGGCGGTGGAATGATCCCAAAACGCGGATTCCGCCGTCCTCCTTCCTATCACGATGATCGATTGAGGAGCGCCCCGGTCGGTTACTTTTTTGATGTGATCACAAACGGTTTTGGCAACATGCCCGACTACTCCGCGCAGGTGGAACCAGCGGATAGATGGCGAATCATTGCATACATCCGTGCTCTGCAGCTGAGTCAGCGCGCTTCGGTTAGCGATGTGCCGCCCGACAAACGCGAAGATCTCAACAAAAAGCCCGAAACAAAACCGGCGACGGGTCACGAGGGAGCAAAATGATCGAGGGGTTTGAAACTGCTCGGGTGGATCTAGAGGGCTTTCGCCGCCGCGCGCTGATCACCGGCTTGGTTGCGTTTGTCGCGGGAGCCGCCGGCGCGCTGATTAGCAGCGAAAGCCGCGAGCAGTTCTTTAGATCGTATTTGCTGGCGTATATCTTTTGGATCGCGATCCCGCTTGGTTGTTTTGCGATTCTTATGCTGCAGCATATGTCGGGCGGGGTGTGGGGGCTGGTGACCAGGCGCGTGCTGGAGAGCTCGACCCGAACGTTCCCGCTGTTTGCTCTTTTGTTCATCCCGCTTCTGTTCGGACTAGGATCGATTTTCCCGTGGGCCTCTCCGGAGAAGCTGGCCGCAAGTCCCGCGCTCAATCACGCAGTCGAGCAGAAACACTTGTATCTTAACGTTGGCTTCTTCATCGCGCGCGCGGTGTTCTATTTTTTAGTGTGGATACTTGTCGCTCGTCTGCTCAACCACTGGTCATCTGAACAGGATCGAACCGGGGAGCGAAGGCTGACCAGTAAGCTGCAGGGGCTCAGCGGACCCGGGCTGTTGTTATACGGCCTGACGGTTACTTTCGCGTCAGTCGATTGGGCGATGTCGCTTGACCCGCAATGGTTCTCGACGATGTACGGGTTGTTGTTCATGGGCGGGCAAGGTCTGGCGGCGATGGCATTCGTGATCGCGGTGATGGTTTTGCTGGCTGGACGCAAGCCGATGAGTGACGTGATCAAACCCTCTCACTTGCACGACCTGGGCAAGTTGATGCTCGCATTCCTGATGATCTGGGCGTACTTCGCTTTCTCCCAGTTCCTGATCATCTGGGCCGGTAATCTGCCTGAAGAGATACCGTTTTACGTGCGAAGGATTCAATCCTCGTGGAAGTACGTGGGTTTCGCGTTGATCATTCTGCATTTTGCGCTGCCGTTTGTGTTGCTGTTATCTCGAGATCTAAAACGGAGCGGGCGTCGTTTGTCGGCTGTCGCGATCGCAGTGATCGTTATGAGGTTTGTCGATTTGATTTGGATGACCGGCCCAGAGCTGCATAACGGTAGCTTTGGCTTGAGTTGGATGGATTTGATGTTGTCTGTGGGAATCGGGGGTGTCTGGCTTTGGTTCTTTGCGACGCAATTGAACAGCCGCCCACTGCTTCCGATTCACGACCCTGATATTGAAAGCGTGTTTGCGACCGGTCACGGGCACTGACTGAGAAATGAACCACTCAAAACATAACGAGCACCAGCGCGATACGGAAGCTGGACACGAAAGCAGCACGATCCAGGTGGGGGCCATCACCTGGTTTATTGTCGTGCTCACCGTCGCGGTGGTTTTCATCGGGTGGTTGATGTCCGCCGTGTTGAATACGTTTGAAGGACGAGAGAAGAAGGCGGAGCTTGAATCTCGGCCTTCACCATTTGCCGCGGAGCGTTCGAAGCTTCCGCCCGAGCCCCGGCTTCAGCTCGCGCCAAACAGCGAGGAGCAAATCGACCGCAATGAGCCGCCAAATATCAAGACTCAGCATCCGCTGGAGGAGATCAAACAGTTACAAAGTGCGTGGGACAAACAACTCACCAGCTACGGCTGGGTCGACGAACAGGGTGGGATTGTCAGGATTCCCATAGAAGATGCAAAGCGATTACTGCTTCAACGTGGATTCCCTACCCGGGCCGCGAAGAAGTCTGACTCGGTTAATTCGGCCGAGGAACGGAAGCAATGAACTCGATCCGCGTTAACTACAATGAGCCTCACCCGCGCGTGGCCGCGCGACGACACCGCGGGCGTCGCGCGTGCGCGTTCTTTTTGCTGGTGCTTTTTTCGTTCGCGTTTCTCAGTCCTGTGTTTGCGCAGAGCTGGGGGCAGGGACCGCCGCCACGACGCGCGCCGATACCCGCAGGCGAAAAACCTCGCGATCTCGAAGAAGTGCGAATAGATCAGAGATTGGACGAATCGCTGCCGCTCGATGCGGTGTTTCGAGACGAGAACGGAAACGAGGTAACGCTCGGATCATACTTTGGCAGCAAGCCGGTGGTGCTCGCGTTTGTTTACTACTCTTGTCCAATGCTGTGCAATCAAGTGCTTAACGGAATGACCAGCGGCCTGGATGTGTTGAAGGGGTTCAGCATCGGAAAGGAATTTGAAGTAATAACAGTTAGCTTCGATTCGAGGGAAACCCCGGAGCTTGCGCGGACTAAGAAAGAGACTTACATCACCTGGTACAAACGCGAAGGAGCGGCTGACGGCTGGCACTTTTTGACCGGCGATCAGCGAAATATCGATCGTCTCACCCAGGCTGCCGGGTTTTATTACAAATGGGATGAGAAGACTCAGCAGTTCATTCACGCCAGCGGCATAATGGTCGCAACCCCGGACGGTAGACTCGCGCGATATTTCTATGGAATCGAGTATGCGCCGAAGGACTTGCGGCTGGGGTTGGTGGAAGCTTCCGACGGTAAGATCGGCTCTCCCGTGGATCAGCTACTCTTGTACTGCTATCACTACGATCCGGCGTCGGGCAAATACGGATTGATGGTGATGAACCTGATGATGGCCGGAGGAGCGCTGACGGTGATTGCGATGATTGTAATGTTTATCATTTTTCGCCGGCGCGAGCGTTTGGGGCGACGCGCAAACGCTGGAGGGATAGCCTAGCCGATGCAGACCGTTCCATTCTCACCGGAGCAGGCATCGAGCTTTGCGCGCGACGTCGACGCGCTGTACGGGTTTCTTTGGGCGTTGACGATTGCCATTGGCACGTTGCTCTCGCTTCTGATTCTCTACTTTGCGGTCAAGTATCGCCGGCGCAGCGAAGACGAAATCCCGAGACCGGTGAGGGCCTCACATCGCCTGGAAGCCATCTGGGTAGGCGTTCCTTTTTTCGTGGCGATGGGGATCTTTGTTTGGGGTGCAGGTCTCTACTACAGGATGTACCGTCCGCCAGAGGAAGCCATCGACATTTATGTTGTGGCAAAGCAGTGGATGTGGAAGTTTCAGCACCTCGACGGCCATCGCGAGATAAACGAGCTGCACGTTCCGGTTGGCCGAAAGGTAAAGCTGACCATGACCACCGAGGATGTGATTCACAGTTTATTCGTGCCGGCTTTTCGGGTGAAGCTGGACGTCGTGCCCGGCAAGTACAGCACAATCTGGTTTGAGCCGACTAAAGCAGGCCGGTATCACCTGTTTTGCGCCGAGTACTGTGGAACAAGCCACTCGGGAATGATCGGATGGATCGACGTCATGGAAGCGCCCGAGTATCAGGCGTGGCTGAGCGGCGGCGCCGCGGGCGGGTCGCTTGCCGCAACAGGCGGGAAGCTCTTTGAGCAGCTCGCCTGTAACACCTGTCACAAGAGCGACGGAACCGGGCGCGGACCGGCGCTGGAAGGCGTGTACGGTAAACCGGTTCAACTGGCGGGCGGGCAAATGATCGACGCCGACGAAACCTATCTGCGGGAGTCGATTACCAATCCAAAGGCTAAAGTTGTAGCCGGCTACGAAGCGATCATGCCCACATTTCAGGGGCAGGTCAGCGAGGAGCAATTGCTCCAGTTGCTCGCATACATTCGGTCGCTCGCAAACGCACAGGGACCGGCGCGTCAAACCAGCACATCAGGCGTACAGAAATGAATATCGAAGTTCAGAAACAGCCGCCGCGGACGAATTACCTAAACGCGACTTATGGCATCAAGTCGTGGCTGCTGACAAAGGACCACAAGAGAATCGCGCTTCTGTACCTCGCGTCGGTCACCTTCTTCTTTGCGCTGGGCGGGTTGTTTGCGGTTGGAATACGGTTGGAGCTTCTGACGCCGCAGGGCGACATGATGCAGGCCGAAACCTACAACCGTGTGTTCACGATGCACGGCGTGGCGATGGTGTTTTTCTTTCTGATACCGGCGATTCCGGCTACGCTTGGAAACTTTCTTGTCCCGTTGATGATCGGCGCGAAGGACCTGGCGTTTCCGAAGCTCAACCTGTTGAGCTGGTACATCTACAACGTGGGCGCTTTGTTTACGCTGATCGCGATCGTCACCGGCGGCGTGGACACCGGGTGGACCTTCTATACTCCGTACAGCACGACCTATTCAAACGGCAACGTTTTGTTGACCGGAGTTGGGATTTTCATCACAGGGTTTTCGTCGATTTTGACCGGGCTCAACTTCATCGTAACGATTCACACGATGCGCGCGCCCGGATTGACGTGGTTCCGGCTGCCGTTGTTTATCTGGTCCAACTATGCCGCAAGCTTGATAATGATTCTCGGCACCCCGGTTATTGCGATTACGGTACTTCTGCTCGCGGCCGAGCGCATTGCTCACGTAGGCATCTTCGATCCAGCGCTCGGGGGTGACCCGGTCCTGTTCCAGCACCTGTTCTGGTTCTATTCGCATCCGGCGGTTTACATCATGGTCTTGCCGGCGATGGGCGTGATCAGCGAGCTGATCGCGAACATGACTCGCAAGAACATCTTTGGCTACCGTTTTGTTGCGTTTTCCAGCATGGCGATTGCGGTGTTCGGCTTTCTGGTTTGGGGCCATCACCTGTTTGTGAGTACCCAATCGGTCTACGCTGGGCTTGTGTTCTCGTTCTTGAGTTACGCTGTCGCAGTGCCTTCAGCGGTCAAAGTGTTCAACTGGACCGCGACGCTCTACAAGAGTTCAATCTCATACAACACGCCGATCCTTTATGGGTTTGGATTTATCGGGTTTTTTATTATTGGCGGGATGACCGGGCTATTTCTGGCGGCACTGGGAGTCGACGTGCACGTTCACGATACCTACTTCGTAGTGGCTCATTTCCACTACATCATGGTTGGCGGCACGATCATGGGTTATCTCGGCGGTTTGCATTACTGGTGGCCGAAGATTACCGGTCGTATGTATTCGGAAGGCTGGGCGAGATTCGCGGCGCTGGTGATATTCGTGGGGTTCAACCTGACGTTTTTCCCTCAGTTTCTTATGGGTTATATGGGCATGCCCCGGAGATATTACGCGTACCCGGAGGAGTTTCAGGTGCTGAATGTAATGTCTTCGGCGGGCGCGTCGATCCTGGGTGTCGGCTACCTGATTCCGTTGGTTTACTTCGCGTGGTCGATGCGATACGGCCCGCGGGCGACTGAGAATCCGTGGGGCGCTTTCGGTTTAGAGTGGAGAACAAGCTCGCCCCCGCCGACCGAGAATTTCCTAGAGACTCCGAAGGTAACGTGGGAGGCCTATGAATTCCGGCCACGCGAGGAAGCGGAAGTGATTGATATTACGAGGCACTGAGCAAATAGCAAATAGCAAATAGGAAATAGCAAATAGGAAATAGCTTGGCTGAGAGTCACTCGACAACATACGGACTAGCGCATCACTTCGACGACATCGAGCAGCAGCGCGAAGCGGGCACGCTCGGGATGTGGGCCTTTCTGATCACCGAGATCCTGTTCTTCGGCGGAATGTTCCTGGCGTACATCCTCTATCGCGCGAAATTCGGCGACGCCTTTGCGGCTGCCAGCGCACATCTTGACTGGAGGCTTGGTGGCGCTAACACCGCAGTGCTGATTATCAGCTCGTTAACCATGGCGCTAGCGGTTTACTACGCGCAGGTCGGCGACAGGAAAAAGCTGATGCTGTTCCTGGTGTTGACCATGATCCTTGGCGCGACGTTTTTGGGTGTGAAAGCCTACGAGTACTATCACAAATACCTTGATCATTTGATTCCGGGTTTCGGGTTTCAGTGGAGCGGGCACGGCGCTCCGAAGCAGGTTGAGATGTTTTACTTTATCTACTTTGCGATGACCGGAATTCATGCGCTACACATGATTGTCGGGCTTGGAATAATGACTGTGATTTTAATAATGGCGAAACGCGGCCGCTTTACCCCCGGATATCATTCGCCGGTCGAGATATCGGGGTTGTACTGGCACTTTGTGGATATTGTCTGGATTTTTCTTTTTCCGCTGCTCTATTTGCTGGGTGCGCATCTGCACCAGTGAAGGGATTGAAATGTCCGAACACGTAGTCTCGAAAAAGACTTATTACTTGATCTTTGGCGCCTTGATGGTGCTTACGGCTGTGACTGTTTGGGTTGCCAACCTCGACCTTGGCCGATGGAACGCCATCGTAGCGTTGTCGATAGCGGTCTTGAAGGCGACGCTGGTGGTTCTTTACTTCATGCACGTTCGCTACAGCTCTAAGCTAACCTGGGTGTTCGTGTGCGCGGGGATTATCTGGCTGTTCATCTTGTTTGCCTTCACACTCTCTGATTACCTGACGCGCGGTTGGGTGCCTATTGCAGCGGAATAGTTAGCGAGGACAGCCTGATAAAGGGCGGTCAATCAACTTAAGGTCCTCTCAAAGTTCAAATCCAAGTGTGAGCACCTTGAGCTTCCCGTTCTCCTCGATGAAATAGAATTCAAACACGCCTTTTCGTAGATAGTAGACATCGGTGTTGTTTGGAACGTCATACTCTGGGAAGCCCTGAGATATTCTAAAACGCTTCTCGTTTTCGTCCGCTTTGTCCTCGGCGCGGCGCAGATTCTGGCTATACCTGGGGGCGGAGAACAGATCAGGAGTGAGGTACTTTCGATAAACAGCGGCTGCGGGTTTCAGAATCTCCATTAGCTGAACTACTTGTGTGCGACGGATCATCTTCTGGTCGAGCTTTGGCATTTGAGGCCGTTTGAACTCAGGTGGTTCCGGAAAGTCCCCGTCGTCCGGCTTGCCGAGAGCAAGCTGATATTCCTGAGCAAGGTAGTAATAATTCCAAAAGGCAAAGAAGGCGTCTCGCAAGAGCGCTTCGTCCACGCCTTTCGCGACGCCGGGCCCATACGCTGATGCGCTTAGTTGCTTGTAGACCCCACCAAACAGCCCCACATTCATACGTCGCTGCTCTGGGTTCGCGACGTACTGCTCATCGAACAGGATGTTCAGATCAAGCGTTTCATGCCAGCGCTTAATGAATCGCTCCGCCGCCTCCTCGACGCGACGCTCTTTGGCCGCTTCCTCAGGAGTGAGTTCAAAAGCCTCTCCGTTACAGAGCTTCTCAATCAGTTGCCTGGCCCTGCCGTCCGGAGTGAGCTTCGAATTTGTGTACGCCCTAAAAATGGTAATCAGAAGCTCGGTGAGTTCGTATTCTTCTCGGCGAAGTTCAACCAGCGATTCCACCAATACCTCATTCGCGCGGTCGTCGCGCGAGATGTTGGTATACTCGATTGCTATGTCTGCCAGTTTTTTAAACCTCGAATCGGCGCTGCCATGTTTGTCATCAAGGGTAAGGGTCAAGCACTGATCGAGCAATTCTGTGGCGTTTGCCTTGTCGCCGGTTGAGATGTAGCGGCGCGCGATCTTCAAAAAGGCATCCGCCCTGGAGGGCTTATAGCGTATCGCGGTAGCGACATCCATAGCCTTTTTGTAGAGCCCCGCATTTGCGTATGCGTCGGCAATGGCTTCCATTGCCGACATATTGAATTCGATCCTTCGAACACTTACAAGCGCTTGATCCAACAACCGGACCGCGGTCAACTTTTCACCAATGTCTATTTGCGCTGATGCTATTTGCGCGAGAACCTTGTACTTCTCCTCATGCAGATACTTGGCGTTCATCAGTCGGGTCACACGAAGCGCCTCTGTAGCTAATCTCGCAGCTTCCGCTTTGGATCCATTTTTGGCACATTTTGATGCGAGACTGGCGAGCTCGGGAGCTTTTACATACGGCCATTTGTCCGACACCGACAGGGCAATGCGCCTTGCTTGCTCACAATCGCCTAGCTCGGCATAGCCGCTCGAGATATCGACGAGCGTCCAACTCTCTTCAGCCGGATTGGTCACCGTTTTTAGAGCCTCAAGCAACAAGCCAGTGGCCCTCTGTTTATTGCCAGTCGTTGCCAGCTCCGATGCGATCCATGCAAGATGCCTGGCCCTGGACGGCGGCTTTAGAATACGGACAACTTCAAGCGCATCGTCGAATGCTCCAATCTTGAGATAACCTCTTGCCAAGGCGCCCCGGCGCTCGTCCGGGTCGCGGATTAACGGCGGAGGCGGCTGCCGCGGCTTTTCTGTCTCGGCCTCCCGGCGAGCCCGATTCATTAGCTCAACAGCTTTGTCCCGTTTTCCTGCCAGTGCATAGACTTCAGCAAGTGAGATTATTGTGCCAACCTGAGACTCGCCCTGATTTTTGGCTTGGGAGAAACGCAGTATGCAGTCGAACGGATCATCGTCACTATTCGGAACAGGCTGTTGCGAGTTGGGCAGATGGAGAGGGAGATGGGTTCTACGAGGCTGGAAGCCGGCTGAGAACAGTACCAGTGCTGCCCACGTTACAATGGTTCGAGTCAACATATGCCTAAATCCGACGGCCGTCATCCCGAGCCACAGTATATGAACGTGGCGGCCGTGCGCTACTGGGTTTGTGACAGCTTCTACATTGTCACAAACCATATATTTCGAGTTTTCCAAGATGTCATGAATCCTGAATGACTTTACCATTCGTAACCCGAGAGAGTATTCTGCACGCGACAATCCACATCGAGGAGCTGAAACCATGCTTAGACTGCTGACCTTCGCTTCGACTGCGATTCTACTTGCGATTGTAACGACCCGCGCCGCCGACCGACCTGCTGTTGTGGTCTACGACGGTAGGCTAACTCCACTAGTCACCTCCGGCGAGGCGTCAAAGGATTTGTGGATCACGATGAAAGACCTGAAACGCGCGACCGGCTTCGTCGTCAAACCACAGGGCGTCTGCCGCGACGAATTGTGCTTTCCACTCCCGGCGAAGAGAAAAGCTGACTTCATCTCGAAACGAGGCGCCGAAACCTGGTTCAACCTTACGTCGTTCGCTGCATTGGTAAAGCAACCCGTAGCTCGAGACGAGAAAAACGGCGTCTGGTATTTCGGAAAGCGTGAGGATGAACGGGGGTCGTATCTCGCTTCACTAAAAGCTCCGAACTTCACGCTGCCGGACATTAACGGAAAAATGCATTCGCTTGCCGACTATCGCGGCAAGAAGGTTCTGCTGGTAACCTGGGCGTCGTGGTGAGGATGCCGGTTTGATTTGCCAGGATGGCAAAAGTTCTATCACGATCTCAACGACAAAAACTTCGAAATCATCTCGATCGCTCAGGACACAGGCGGCGCCAAAGATGCCGCACAATGGATCACTGCAGCCAAGCCCGAATACACGGCGTTAATCGACGACAAGCATCTGGTCACTCAGCTGTACAACATGGTGAACGTTCCCACTGCTGTATGGATCAACGAGAAGGGAATGATTGTGCGGCCTAACGAGGTGGCTTATGTCGATAACCGCTACAAAGGCATGCACCAGATTGATGCGGGCCCGTATCTTGACGCGATTCGCGATTGGGTCGCGAATGGTGATCGAAGCGTTTTTGTCATGAACGAACAAGAAGTAAAGGAACGGCTCAAACCGCCGAGTGCCGAACGCTCGATGGCCGATGCCGAGTTCGCGCTTGCGGAATATCTGCACAAGAACGGTAAGGCCGAAGACGCGATTGCGCACTTCAAGGAAGCACAGCGGCTCGATCCGGATAACTGGAACTACAAACGTCAGGCGTGGGCTTTGACGGATGCGGAGAAGAACTACGGTACGAGTTTCTCGAAGGAAGTACAGAAGCTCAACGGCAAGCCGTATTACCCGCCGCGCAAGCTGCCTGAAGTGAAGAAACAGCCATAGCAAACGTCCGTGCGACACCACCGGCTTTTAAAGCCGTTGGGTCTGGAGTTTGGACAGTTTCTCTTGCAAATCCCACCAACTGCGAGACTGTGTGAAAAACCGATTTAGCCGGCCCTCCACCGACCCCGTGTCGGTGGAGGCGCGACTGCCACGCTAAACCCTCGCGAGAACCGCCAGCCCTCCACCGACCCTGTGTCGGTGGAGGCAACGACTGTCGAGGCTAAACCCTCGCGAGAACGCCGGCTCTCCTCGACCTTGTGTCGGTGGAAGCGCGACTGTCCGTCGTTGCCTCGTGGCGGCGGTCGCGTAGCTTCCAGTCGTTGCCTCCACCGACGCGGGGTCGGTGGAGGGCTGGCGTTTCTCGCGAGGGTTTAGCGTGGCAGTCGCGCCTCCACCGACACGGGGTCGGTGGAGGGCCGGCTCAATCGGTTTTTCACACAGTCTCTGCGTTGGT
>Ga0075418_10003971_pt1 | contig 16835 bp, 12 predicted proteins | sample SoiMetdeltSBSDD2_FD_81776 | JGI IMG/M metagenome (GOLD analysis project Ga0075418, IMG submission 81776) | Bulk soil microbial communities from a Populus tree surrounding site in Tennessee, USA - Soil MetaG P. deltoides SBSDD2 | ecosystem: Environmental > Terrestrial > Soil > Tree plantation... | reverse complement strand
CGGGAATGATCGTGCGGTATGCGGGCTGGTAGTGCTTCAGGTTCGCGCGAATGGTCCGGTGCCAGTCGATCTCCGAGTAGCGCGGGCGATTGTTGCGCACCGCGCGGTTGAGCGCCCCGATGACGGCCTGGCGGGTTGCGTTGGCGAGCCGGCGCTGCAGCTCGTCGACGACGCGACGCACGACGAGGCGCGCCGTGTCGCGCGTCCTGTTCGGGATGACGTTCTTGAGCGCGATGAGGGTGGAAACGAGGTGCACGTCGGGTTCGACGGCCTCGAGCATCTCGGGCTCGAGGAGCATGCGCTGCAGGTCGAGCCGCTCGAGCGCGTCCTTCTGCATAACGCGAACGACCGATGACGGAAAGTACGAGCGGATGTCACCGAGCCAGCGGGCAACCGACGGTGCCGAGCTTCCAAGGCCGCCTTTGCGGTCCGTGCCGCTCGCGCCGCGCATGCCACCGCCGGAGGCGCCATAGAGCGCCTCCAGTGCGCGGTCCATTCCCGCGTCCGCTCCGCTCAGCGATACGCCAGTGGACTGCTCGGCGTCATTGCCGAGCACGAGTCGCCATCGACGGGCGCGTTCGGTGGCGTGCGCGTCGCCGGTCGGAGCTGTGGCTGAGGTCGGCGGAGTCATGGTCTTTGCATGATGCTGGCCGACATGCCGCGCGTCCAGCGTTGCTCCCGCATCGGTTCTCGGCGCCAGTCATCACGGTCCGGGACAGGCATCGCGTTAGGTAGACTTTAAGAACGAGCGAACGCAGAACGCGCAGAACGGCGCTTCGCGCCGCCGCAGAAGGACGCAGAAGGGCTCCGCGACTCGATCCAGCTCCTCTCACAACGAGCCGGAATTGAAGGGGAACAACCTCGGTCAGCTCTTGCTTCCCGAGGTCGTTCCCCTCTTCAAACGGCCCCGGTGCGAGGCGGCCTGGATGTTCGGTGGTCCTTCTGCGTCCTTCTGCGCCGCCGGCGCCAGCGGGCGTTCTGCGCGTTCAGCGTTCCCTTGTTGTTAAGCCGTCCGGGTCGCGATGCCATTGGCGACGAATGCTTTTTGTCGGGTTATCTTTGCCGGGAAGAGATACCCAGTCGCGGAGATCGTTCATGTCTCGCTACCTCGCGGCAGCTCTCGCGATCCTGACACGCGCGCTCGCCGCTCAAGCGCCGGGTCACGACGCCGGTCACCTCGGAACCGTGCACTTCGAGACGTCCTGCGCGCCAGCAACTCGGCCGGCGTTCACAAAGGGCGTTGCGCTGCTCCACTCGTTCGGCTTCTCCGACGCGGTCCGGTCGTTCAACGAGGTGCTCGCCACCGACTCGACGTGCGTCGCCGCGTACTGGGGGCTCGCGCTGAGCGCCTGGGGTAACCCGTTCGCCGCCGGGATCAAGCCTAACGCGCAGCTCGCGCGAGGGCTCGAGGCGGTCGAGCATGGCCGCGCTGCTCGGGGTGGGACCGAACGCGAGCGTGCGTTCCTCACCGCCGTCGCAAAGCTGTACGAGAACTACCCGACGGCCGATCAGCCCACTCGCGTCGTCGCCTACCGCGACGCGATGGCCGATGTTGCTCGTCGCTACCCCAGTGACGATGAGGCTTCGATCTTCTACGCCGCCGCGCTCGCCTTTTCGGCCGACCCTAACGACAAGACCTACGAGAGCCAGAAGAAGGCGGCGGCCATTCTCGAGCCGCTCGCCGCGCGGTTACCCGACCATCCGGGGATCGCACACTACCTGATCCACACGTACGATGTCCCCGCGCTTGCCGACAAAGGTCTCCCCGCCGCGAACCGCTACGCGACGATCGCCCCGGCGGCCGCGCACGCCCTGCACATGCCGTCGCACACATACACGCGGGTGGGCAAGTGGCACGAGTCGATCGCCACGAACCTCCGCTCGGCCGACGCCGCGAGCGCCGAAGGCGCGGTGGGCGAGGTGCTTCACGCGAACGACTACCTGATGTACGCCTACCTGCAGACCGGTCAGGACAGCGCCGCGGCACGAGTGCTGGCGGTGCTTCCCGCACTGTCGGCGCGTTACGATCCAAACGGCCCGACGTCGGGCGCGCCGCCGGCCGCCGCATACTTCGCGATGGCCGCGATCCCCGCGCGCTACGCTCTCGAGCGTGGAGATTGGAGCGCCGCGAAAACGCTGGAGGTGCACCAAACGACCTTCCCGTTCGCGGAGGCTATCACCTGGTTCGCGCGCGGTATGGGCGCGGCACGGACCGGTGACACGCTGCTGAGCGCCGAATCAGTCAGGCAGCTCGCGCGGCTGCGGGATGCCCTCACGCAGCGGAAGGAAGGCTACTGGAGCCAGCAAGTGGAGATCCAGCGACGAGGCGTGGCAGCGTGGCTCACATTCGCTCGCAGGGCGCCGGCCGAAGCGCTCGCCGAGATGCGCGCGACTGCCGATCTCGAGGCGACCACGGAGAAGAATGCGATCACGCCTGGGCCGATTCTCCCGGCGCGTGAGTTGTTAGGCGAGATGCTGCTCGAGCATGGCGATGCGGCAGCCGCGTTGAGAGAGTTCGAGGCGACGCTGCTCACGGAGCCCGGTCGCTACCGAGCCGTCGCGGGTGCACTGCGTTCGGCCAGGGCGTCCGGGAGCTCCGGCACCGCGCAGCGGTACGCAGCGTTGCTGGCTCAGCTCACCGCCCATGGCGATAGACCAAAGCCGCGATGATCACCGCCGCCGCTCCGGTATCGCTTCCATGACCAGCGCGTTCGCGCGCCGAAGGTCTATCGTTCCCGGCTGCATGCCGATGAAGTGTCCCATTCGCACGATCACGAGGTCGCGCGACGGGATCACGTAGACATCCTGAAGCCCTGCACCACGAAACGCGAACGCGTCGCGCGGCAGCTCGGGCCACGCGCCGCGCGCGTTCACCCACACCATTGCGCCGTAGGCCGAGTCCTTCCACGCCGGCGCAGGCGTCGATACCAGCTTCGTCCAGCCCTCGGGCAACAGGCGCTGGCCCTGCCACATGCCGTCGTTCAGGTAGAGGATGCCGAGGCGCGCCCAGTTCCGCGCCGTCCCGTAGTCGTAGCCGTTGAGGAGGAAGTTGCCGTACGGATCGGTCTCGAGGACCTGGCGCCGAATGCCGATCCTGTCGAACAGCGCCCGCTGCGGCCACGTCAGGTACTCCTCCCCGCGCTTCCGGACCGCGTCGCGGATGATCATGCCCAACGCCAGCGGGTCCGAGTTGCGGTACCGGCCGAACGTATTCGGCTCGAACTGCAGCGGCCGCGTCGTCGCGAACTGGAAGGCGTCGATCGCACCGGTGTAGCCCAGGTCGTGGTCGTGGTAGCCGGGGATGTCTTCGGGGCTGCCGCGGCTGAAGCGGATCCCGCTCGACATGCGCATGAGGTCGATCACGCGAATCTTGCCACGCGGGTCGTCCGGCGTCTTGTGCCATTCCGGGATTGGAGCCGGATCGTCGAGCTTCACCACGCCTTGCTGGACGAGTATCCCAATGAGCGTGCCGACGATGCTCTTCCCCATCGACCAGCTCTCGAGCTGCATGTCCTTGTTCGCGCCGCTGCCATAGCGCTCGGCCACGATCCGGCCCTTGTACGCGACTACGAACGCCGCCGTGAAGCTCGCCGGGTTGGCGAAGGCGGAGTCGACGGCCTGCCGCAGCTTCACCGTGTCGATCTCGGATGGCAGTGGCGTGTCGGGGAGGACATCGCCCATCGGCCACGGCATGGTGGACGCGTCCGGCAGCGTCGTCACCACGCGCGCGGGTTTGAAGAACACGGAGTCGCGGCCAGGCTGATGAATGATGCAGCCCTGGTCGCCGTACACTTTCGCTTCTCGCGATATGCGGTTGGCAACGGTGAGGCGGACGAGCTTGCGGCGGCGGTCTACGGCGAAGCTCGTGATCGAGTCGATCTTGTTCCCGAGGAAGTATGGAGTGACGTGGGCTAGCGCTTCCGAGGAATCCCGGGCCGAGACGAAGAGGGCCGAGCAGAGGATCTTGGCCGTGCCGGCGACGCGCCAACTGTCGGGGTCGTTAGGGGGAAAGCCTGGCTGCGCGACCGCCGACGCGATCGGCATGGCAAGCGCGAGCCCGATGGAGGCAGCACGAAGTCTGTTCGGCATGGAGGTCCCGGTTCGTCGTCGCAACGCCGGCTGGCCTGGTGGCGTAAGGGGGCCGGTCGTTCCGCGTCGCATCGACGAAAATCACTTCGTGCGCGGGATCCTGATAGGGGCAGTGCTAGACAGCGTATGGCAGAGCTCGTCGTTAGGCGCGAGCGAGCTCGGTACTCCTCCGCGCTTCCGGACGGCGTCGCGAATGATCGGGCCTAACGCCAGCGGGTCCTGGTTGCGTTGCGGTACCGGCCGAACGTGTTTGGCTCGAACTGCAGCCGCCGCGTCGTCGCGAACCGGAAGGCGTCGATCGCGCCGGTATCCCGGGATCTTCGAGCTTCGGGACACCCTGCTAGAACGAGTATGCCCAAATGAGCGGCTGAATGCCGTTCCCCATCGACTCAGATTGGAGCGGACTAACCTGGGTCTAACCGGTGCCCGTTAGACTGTCTTAATGGACAGATGTGATTCACGTCACACATGTCCTGCGCGCGCGGCCGGATAACACGGCAAACGAACGGTTGCGTTGAGCGAATGACGTCTTCGCGTGGAGCGATGCCGCTCCAGCAACCGTCCGGCCAAAAGTCGTTTCGGACCCAGTTCCGTAGCAAAGCGTGTTTGCTCCGGTCATGTCCGTAGTGTGCCCCATCCAAGGAGATTCATCATGCGGTACGACCGGCTCTTCCCTCTCGCGGCGTTTGCATTCATGGCCGCCTGTACCACCACCGACACCATAACGAGTCCGGCTCGCGTCCTGACAACCGCGCCACGGCTCGCGGTGACGGCGATCGAGGACGCGAATGCGCCATCTGGCACCCATCTCCAGACGGGTTCGATCGGATGCACGGTGGGCTCGAACCTCTCGGTCACGTGCACCTCGTTCGAGCTTGCTGGCGTCGGCCACACGAACGCCGACGTGAGTCTGGTCGCCAACTACACCGCCGGCATTACATGCTCCAACAAGGGCGTTAACCCGAATAACGACGTCGAGTCCCAGGCGACGAGCTTCTCATCCGAGGACAATTTCACCGCGACCTCGTCGAAGAACGGAAGACTGAGCGTCAGGCAGGGGGCGGCGAACCCAGCTGCTAGCGCCGCGAACGCCTGTCCGAATAAGAACTGGACGGCCACCATCACCAACCTCACGCTCGTGAGCTTCACGTACAGTGTCACCTTCGACGGATTCACGCAGCCCTACATCTTGATCACAGGGCCGTGACCCCTGAGCCGCGAGGCTCGACGGGCGGGAGGCCTCGTTGGCTCCCCCGCCGGGTCATCCGACCAGCCGCTCATCGTGCTTCGAGCAACTGACACGGTAAGTGACACAGGGCAGGAAAAGACGAAGCGCGATGCGACTCTAAGTCGCATCGCGCTTTTGGTTGCCCCTCCTGGGCAAGTGCGGTAACGCTATTGTCGTTGGCAGGTGTGATTTTCCCGCGTGTTTTACCAGGCAGGAAGCGCAGGCGACCCGGGGTGCTTGTTTTACCGGCACTTGCCGCTGTTGCCACGGGACGTGCAGGTCCCGGGCGGCTCTGGCATCGTCGCGCCCGTGCCCGTGTACAGGTACTTGTTCGGCGTGCCCGGCGTCGGGGGCACCGACGGCTCGTAGGACATGTTGACGACGGTCGCGCGGCCCAGGATGTCGGCCGCGATCTGCGCCGGCGTCCAGTCCGGGTGCGCCGACCGGACCTGCGCGATATGCCCGGCGACGTGCGGTGAGGCCATTGACGTGCCGTTGGCGCCGCCGTAGTAGCCGGAGCTCGAGAAGCTGTACGGCACCGCCGACACGATCCCCATCCCCGGCGCGAACAGGTCGGCGCACGGCCCCGAGTTCGACCAGATCGGCATGAAGTCCTGGTTCGCGTCAACGCGGCTGCCGCCGAGGAACCCGGACGCCATCACCGTGAGCGCCGGCGGCACCGACGCGGGCGTGTTGTAGCAGGCGTCGTGGCCGTCGTTCCCCGCTGCCACGGCGAACGGGATTCCGGCCGCGATCGCGTTACAGACCGCCACGTTGAGCGCCGGGCTCGTGCACGAGCCGGGCTTCGAACCTGTTCCGCCGGAGAGCGACATGTTGACGACCGCCACCTGGCCCGGGTTTGCTTGTACCTGATCCACGACCCAGTCGACCCCAGCGATGACCGAGCGGTTCGTGCCGCGCCCGTCGCAGTCGAGCACGCGCACCTCGACGAGTTGCACCTGGTTGGCGATGCCGACCGTCGCCCCGCCGATAGTGCCGGCGACATGCGTGGCGTGCCAGGCGCAGTTGGGGAACGACCCGTCCACCGCGTCGTAGCCGTTCCGCGCGCGGCCGCCGAACTCCGGATGTGTCTCGTCGAGGTCGACGTCGATCACGTACGCGGTGACGCCGGCACCCTCGTTCGGGTAGTTCGCGTACGCAAGGTCCAGCGCGTAGCCCCGCTGGTCGGCCCTGTCGGTCCCCCACGACCGCGCATAGCGGTCTGCCTCGACGACGCCGTTTGTTTCGACCGTGACCCCAGCGCCGGCGAGCGCGGCCGAGTCGTTAGGCGAGAGCGACGCAGCGAAGCCGTCGAGCGCCCGAGAAAAGACCCGGGACGGCCGAATGCCGAGTCGCGCGGCGGCCGCGACGGCGATTCCACGGGGACGGCCGGGGACGTAGGCGATGTGCGTCGCGTCATCTCCGCGCTGGACGGCGGCGGTGGGGCGTGGCGGGCGGGCGGCCGGGCTGGCCGGGCCGACCGGGGCCGAGTCAGAGCAGGCGAGCGCGGCGGCCGCGAACAGCGTGACGGGGAAGGTCCTCAAGCAAACCTCCCAGCAGGTGCGGAGTGCAGTGTTCATCATGCTTCCTTCCCTTCCTTCCCTTCGGTTCAGTTCCGTCGTGCTGTCCGTCGGCGAACGCGAGGCCCTCCGCGTCGAGCGGGGGCGGTGGCACGACTCGTTACAGCCGCGAGGTCGATCGCGCCGATCGTTGGTGTATGCAGACTGCGGACGCGCGTGTTTGCGGCGCCGTCACACAATGCGCCGATCCTTGCAAACTGCGTCCTGCGAAATGAGTTCATCGCCCCAGTGGGCGTGAACGTGACAATGAATTGGTCAGTCGCGGTGTGTGCGGCGATTCTCCGTGTCTGTGATTGCTGTCACTAAACCGCGACGTTAGGCAACGACCGTACGACATTAGCGCTTTGCAATCGTGCGCCCGAAGCTGCGGACCATTTGTAACGGACTGACGTGCAGGACGCGGCGAGCCAGCTCAATGCGCTCATCCTATATCACATCGGAGACCGGACACGCGTAACTGCGAATCGCGCGATTGCCGTGTCTCGGCTGACTGCTGAGTCGAACGTCGGTGAAGAACACTTAATGAAATGGCGTTAGGCGTCGCTAATGAGTTTTGCCAGCACGCCGTCGCGCAACCGTGCGTCGGATCGCGTCGCCGAGGATGATGCCTAACGTCGGTGGTCGTCGCGCTCTGGCTCGCGGATGATGAGCGGCGCGACCTCGAGCGTCCGAGCGCAGTCTGCCGGGTCCGGCGGCTCGCGGCCGGAGACCGCCGGATTCGACCGTCCGCCGCCCGGCGCGGTGGATAAGGTCTGCCCACGCCGGTCAAAACGTCGCCTTCGCCCACCCGGAGCCGAGGTTGTACACCTGGTGGTGAATCGCCTGACCGTCGGCGACCTGCGCGGCGGACAGCTCGTCTCGGATCGCGATGATGAAGTCGACGTCGCTGTGCTGGTCGAAAATCACCCACCGCAGAGAAGCCTTGGACGTACGCCCGCACGAACGTGTCGCCTAACGCACGTTGGACGCTTGAGACCAGCTCGCGCTGGACGGCGTTGCACGCCACGACGACACGTCAACCCCGCGGACTCGAGATGCGCAGCGTCCGGTGCTGGCGGAATCGGCGTGCGCAGACGCCACGCTCGCGTTAGGTGGAGGTGGCGTGGCACCACGACTGCCTGACGAACGCCCGACAATGCTGGCGGGCTCGGCGCCGCGTTGGATACTCGGGGAAACCCTGAGGCTCTATCTCTGGGTGACGCGATTGCGCAGCACGCCCACCCCTTCGACTTCCACCTCCACCGTGTCCCCGGCCTTCATCTGCCGAGTCGTCCCGGGCGTGCCGGTGTAGATCACGTCGCCCGGCATGAGCGTCACGTACTGGCTCACGTAGCTCACGATCGTCGCCACGTCGAAGATGAGGTCCTTCGTGCGCTGCGACTGCACGACTTCGCCGTTGAGGCGCGTCTGCAACAATAGGTCGTCGTAGTCGAGGCCTGTAACGATGGCCGGGCCTAACGGGCCGAACGTGTCGCTGCCCTTCGCGCGAAGCCATTGCAGGTCTGCGCGCTGCCAGTCTCGCTCACTCACGTCGTTGCCCGCCGTCACGCCGAACACGTACGACTTCGCGTCCTCCTTCGACACGCGCGACGCCTTGCGGCCGATGACGACCACCAACTCGCCCTCGTAGTGGACGTTCTTCGCGTCAGGCGGCAGCACGATCTCCTCGCCAGTCGCGATGATCGACGTCGGATATTTCGCGAAGAGTCCCGGGTATGTTGCCGTCGGACGCTCGCCGAGGTGGCTCTTGTAATTGAGGCCCACCGCGATGACCTTGCTCGGCTCGACGGGCGCCAGGAGCTTCACGTCGCTCAACTTTGCCGTCGCTCCCGTTGCGCGCGGGCTCGAGAAGAGATCGCCGCCGAGCTCGCGCACGCGATCGCCCTCCAGAATGCCGTACGCAACGCGACCGGCGAGCGAATAGCGAACGTACTTCACGGGTGGCTGCGCTTCGGCGCGATCCATGGCGAGCGTCGAGACGAGTGCGAGAAGAACGAAAGGGCGCATGGGTGCGGTCCCGAGAGTCGAAGGTGAAAGTATGGTCGCGCCCCCGCCCACTCGCTAGGCAAGACGTCTCGTGAAGAACGGCCCGCCATCTCCCAGCGTAGCCGGCCGTTCGTCCCGAGCTATCTAATCGCGGTAGTAGTAATCGCGCTCGATGCCGTCGTATTCACCGGACTGCATGCAGCAGTTCTTGAAACCGGCGGCGTGAGCCGCATGGACAGAGGTCGTTGCGTCCGAGCTTCTCGACGAGCTCCTTGTCGCCGTGGACGACGCGGTCGCCGCGCCTAACGCGCGACTCGCTCAGGGAACCCCCTTCGCCGCTTGCTCGTGCGCTCAAAAGGAGTCGAGACTGTCAAAGTCCTGCTCGTGGTTCCTGGCCATCGGGCCTCCTTGCGAGTGAGCCTGCAATTTAGCGCGGACCCGCCTCGGGCTGCGCTATCGTTTCGCCCAGGAGTGACCGCCGGCAGAGTCAAAGCTGGTGAACTGCTGACACTTGCACCCGCTCCACGGCGCGGGCGCGGCACGCAACCGGCAGGTCGCGGGACGCCACGAAGAACACGCATGACGCGACCAGACCGCTCTCCGGGCCGGTCGCCAGCCTGGGCTCGTAGCGGAAGGTGTCGTGAGACCCCTTGATCAGTCGTCCACATCGGCCCCTCGCCGCGTTCTGTCGACCTTCGACGGCGTCGTGCTCGTCGTGGGCCTGGTGGTAGGGGCGGGGATCTTTCGCTCCCCACCCGTTGTTGCTGCCAACGTTTCGGACGGGTGGAGCTTCTTCGCCGTGTGGGTCGCCGGCGGGCTGATCGCTCTCGTCGGCGCACTCTGCTACGCAGAGCTGGCGACCGCCTACCCGCACCCCGGGGGCGAGTATCATGTGCTGCGCTACGCGTTCGGCCACTCGACCGGATTCATGCTCGGCTGGGCACGAATGACCGTGATGCAAACCGGGTCGATCGCCTTACTCGCGTTCGTGTTCGCCGACTACGCCGTGCGCGTCCTCCCCGGTGGACTTGCCACGTCCGTGACGGAGCCGGCGCTCGCCGCGGCTGTCGTCGTAATCCTGACGGTGGTGAACGTGGCGGGGCTCCGACCCGGCCAGCGCACGCAATTCGTTCTCACGGCCGCGGAGGTCGGCGGCCTGTGCGCGGTCGCTGCCGCCGGGTTCGCCCTCGCGCTCCGCGGAGCACCGACCGAGCTCACGCCGCAGGTCGGTCAAGCCGCGACGCCATCATCCAATCCGGCGCTGGCGCTCGTGTTCGTGCTCCTTACCTACGGCGGATGGAGCGAGGCGGCCTATATCTCGGCGGAGCTGCGTGACCCGCGCCGGGGAGTGCGTCGCACGCTCACGTGGGCGGTCGCCATCGTCACGACGCTCTACCTCCTCGCCAACGCGGCGTACGCGGGTGCGCTCGGACTCGATGGAGTCGCGAGGTCGACCGCCGTCGCGGTGGACGTGATGCGCGCCGCCGGCGGCGAGTGGGGCGCGATCGTGGTGGGACTGATCGTCATGGCGTCCGCGCTCTCGTCGGCCAACGCATCGATGATCACCGGCGCGCGGGGCAGCTTCGCTGTGGGAAGAGCTGTCTCGCCACTCGGCGCCCTCGGCGTGTGGCGTGCGACCGCCGCCGATGACAGCGGCACTCCTCGCCGCGCGCTCATCGTGCAGGCGATCATCTCGCTGATCCTGGTGGCGTTCGGAGCGGCGACACGCGCCGGGTTCGAGACGATGGTCGCGTACACCGCACCTGTCTTCTGGCTCACACTCCTCCTGATGGGCGCCGCGCTCTTCGTACTGCGCCGGCGCGAGCCCGAACGCGACCGGCCATTCCGGGTTCCGCTCTATCCGCTGACGCCGCTCCTGTTCTGTGTGGCGTCCGCCGGAATGCTCTACTCGAGCGTCGCGTACGCCGGGCGCGGGGCGCTCCTTGGCGTCGCCGTGATGGCCGCCGGGCTTCCGCTGCTGTTGATCCGGCGCTCGCGCATCGCGCCCGCGGATTCGTCGCTCGGTTCAGTGGAATCGACACCGTGAGGTTCGCATGTCCATCTTTTCGATCTGCCCCGATCGTCTCCGGCCGCGCGATGACGCCCGGCTGCCGCGTCGTCTGCGTTCAGAGACCGTCTCCGCCTTGATGGCGGTGCTCGCGCTGGGGCTCGTCCCTCCAGGTATCGGGGGCCAGCAGCCGAAGCGCACGCCCGACGTGCAGTTCGTACCGACCCCGTTCGATGTGGTAGGGGCAATGCTCTCCGTCGCGCGAGTGACGAAGAACGATCGACTGTTCGATCTCGGCTCCGGCGACGGCCGCATCGTGATCGCTGCAGCCAAGCGCTTCGGCACGCGCGGCGTCGGCATCGACATCGACCCGCAGCGGATCATCGAGAGCCGCAAGAACGCGGATACAGCCGGCGTGACGCAGCTCGTGGAGTTCCGAAACGCGGATCTGTTCGAAACCGATCTGCGCGGGGCGACTGTCGTGACGCTTTACCTGCTCCCCGCGCTCAACGTCAAGCTGCGCCCCAAACTGTTCGCCGAGCTGCGACCGGGGTCGCGCGTCGTCTCGCACGCCTTCGACATGGGCGACTGGGCGGCCGACACCGTTCTCGAGGTGGGCGGTCGCGTGGTGTTCTACTGGGTCATGCCGTCGAAGGTCGAGGGAATGTGGACGCTGAGCGTGCCCGCGGGCGGGAACGCGAATGCGTACGAGCTCCGGCTCAGCCAGAGCTATCAGCGCCTCGCTGGAACGGCGACCACCGGTGGCCGCTCGCTCTCGGTCGACAGTGCGCGGGTCGTTGGCGACAGCGTGGTTTTCACGCTCGCCGACACGACGGCCGGTGCACCGGCGGGCGGTCAGCAGCGGATGCGATTTGCGGGTCGGCTGAGCGGCGGCACCATGACCGGCTCCATGACCGGCGGCGGAGCGGGGGCTTCAGGTCAGTGGCGCGCGACGCGGAGGCCTGGGCAATAGGGGATCAGTACTCGCGGTCTCGATCCACCGCGCGCGCCGGCGTCTGCCCACGCTCGATTTCGCCCAGGCACTCGAGAAACCCCGCAACCGCTCCCTCAGGAGTCGTGAGTCCCGAGATGTGCGGCGAGATCATCACGCGCCGATCATCCCAGAGTGGCGACGCGGACGGCAACGGCTCGACCTCGAACACATCGAGCGCCGCGCCAGCAAGCCATCCCTTGTCGAGCGCCTCCGGAATCGCGCTCTCGTCGACCGTCGCACCACGGCCCGCGTTGATCAGCACCGCGCCACGACAGGCGCTCAACACGTCGCGCGAGATGAGCCCCCGCGTCTCGGACGTGAGCGGCACGGTGACGATCAGCCAGTCCGCCGTCCGAGCGAGCGTACTGAGCTCCGACACGGTCGACGTGACCTTGAACACCGACGGGTCACCCCTGCCCGACCGCGACACCCCATGCACCTCCGCACCTAACGCGGCGAACAGACGCGCGATGTGGGATCCGACGTCGCCCGTGCCGACGACGACCGCCCGCGACCCGCGAACGTACCCGACCTCACGCGGCGCCCACTCGTGCCGCCGCTGGCACTCGGCGAGATCGAGAATCTGCTGCTTGACGGCGAGCCCCCGCGACAGCGCCCACTCCGCGATGTACACGCCGAACGACTCCGACGTCCTCGTCAGCAGGATGTCGCGCGACAGCTCGTTAGGGTGCAGCCACGCATCGACGCCGGCGCCGGTGCAGTGGACCCATCGGACGTTACCCATGGTCGGCAGCGGCGGCCGCATGAATCCGACGTACGTATCCGCCCACGCGAGATCGTCGGCAGTGACGTTGCCGGTAGAGCTCCCGCGGATCTCGAGATCGCTGCGAACGAAACGCAGGCGCTGCGCGAGCTCGGCGTGCGCCCGCGCGCCGATGACGACTCGGTGTGGCTTCGGAAGCTCGATCAACTGTGCCTATGTCCGCTTCGTGAAGGGCAAATGCGTCTCGAACCGTGCGGGCGTAACCTAGACCAACCTCCGGAGCGCGACAACCAACGGAGGCGGGTGCGCATGTCGGATCAGCGAACGACATCGGCGACGTATTTGCTCGGGCACAGCCCGGAAGCCGTCCAGCCCCTCGTGAAGATGGGCCGCGTCCTGAACCCTGGCCGAGCGCCTGCGCGCGGAGACTGTCGGCAGCGGGGGGGGGTCGCGCGCGGACTTGTCCTCATCTCGGCCTGGACTCGGGCCGCCTAACGGCTCGTGTCCGAGATCCAGGGACCCCTATCGACTTGGCCGCAAGACTCGCGTGCCAGCCGGGCCCAGAGTAGCTTCATGCCGGGAGATGGAAGCAGCCACGTCGACGTAGTCTTCGCGGTTCTGCGTGTTGCCCCCCCATGGTCCCCTTACCGGGCATTCGGGTTCGACTCCCTCCTGCTCCGTCTCGGCCGGCCGGCGCGAAAGCGCACGAGTGACGTCGCCCTGCAGGGTAACACCTCCGCGACGTCGTTCGGGCAGGCCGAGGCGGGGTTCTCCCGCCTAACGCTTTCGTATGACGCAGACACTCATCGCGCTACTCGCAGTAGCCATCGCGGCACTCTACGTGCGCGCCCGGCTGCGCAAGGTCACGGTCTTCGAATACGAGCGCGGTCTCCTGTACGTTGCTGGCAAATTCCGCCAGCTTCTGGAGCCGGGCGAATACTGGCTGTGGACGCCGTCGCGCACGGTCGTGAAAGTGGACGTGCGTCCGCGCATCACGGCGGTTCCCGGGCAGGAGATTCTCACGGCGGATGGCATCGCGGTGAAGGTCAGCGTCGTCGCGCAGTACCGGATTGCGGACCCCGTCGTCGCCGTCAACGGGCAGCTCAGCTACGAGAGCGCGCTCTACACCGAGCTGCAGCTCGCGACTCGCCGGCTCATCTCGACCGAGTCGATCGAGTCGCTGCTGGAGAAGCGTCCAGGGATGGGTGCGCAGCTCACGGAGGCCACGAAAGCGGGTGCGGCGCGCATCGGCCTCGAGCTGGTGCAGGCGGACGTGCGTGACCTGACGCTGCCGGGTGAGCTCAAGAAGCTGTTCACGCAGGTGACGAAGGCGCGGCAGGAAGGCCTCGCCGCGCTCGAGCGCGCTCGTGGTGAGACGGCGGCGCTTCGCAACCTCGCGAATGCGGCGCGGCTCGTGTCCGACAACCCGGCGCTGATGCAGCTACGGCTTCTCCAGGTGGTCGGCGAGCAGTCGGGGAACACCGTCGTCCTGGGCATGCCGCAGTCCGCGGCGCCGTTCCCGATCGCGCAGGCCCAGCGCGATCGGATTCAGGGACCTCAGGCGCCCGAGCCGCCGGACGCCTAACGCGCTTCGGTCGGCGCCGAGCTCGGCGCCGATTCCAGCAGCGCCAGCGTCCGCTGGGCGATCTCCTGCATCTGCCGCTCCCGCAGCCGCGCCCACCGCGGGAGGCGGAGCGCGTTGACGGCGATCGCGCCAGCTCCCATGCTCGCGATCGCGAGCATGCCGGGCAAGCCAGCCGGATCGCCACCGAGCATGAAGGCGACAACGACGCTCATCGCGATCGCGACCATGCCCACGCGATTCATGGCGAAGCCATCGGCCTTGAGCGTGCCGAGTCGCAGGCGGTACCCGGTTCGCGTGGGCTCGACGACGGCGTGGAGGTTGTTGTTCCACCACATGCGCGTCTCGCCCTGCGAGCCTTCGTTCCCCCACGCGCGGAACGTCTCGCGGAGGTCCGCGAGCACGAACGACCACTCACGGTCGGTGAGGGGTCGGGGGATCTCGACGATGTGCGACGCGGACATGGGCATTCCGAAGTCCGTGCGACGTGGAAGCGGCGGCTGCGCGCGGTCGAACGCGGCGGCAGCATGCGCGATCCGTTCGGGAGGGATGCCGACCTCGCGCCCGATCTCCTGCAGCTGGGCCAGCGTTAGGCCCCTGCGCGATGTGGGATCCGCGGGTTCTTCACGCGGCGCGACGGGCGTGGCGGCAGCCTCGAAGATCGCGGCGACCTCGTCGTCCGTGTAACGACGCTCGTCTGACATGGAACTACTGCCTCAAGCCGGGATGACACATGAATCCTGTCACACCGCACGACGGAAGGCAAAGGTGGCGGCGTCAACCGCTCCGTCCGCCAGGCGATTTCAAGGGCTCTGACCCCTTGAAATCACCCCTTGAAATCGGCTTGAAATCACGCGCTTACCCGACGCGCTCCAAGCGCGGAAACCGTGCGCGGTGAATCGGCCGTAGAACGCCACGCTGCGACGAACAATGCACCGAGCGTGAGGTCGAGCAGCCCGAAGAAGAGCACCGAGCCGGGGAGCTGGCCCTGCACGTAGAGGACGATGGCGGGCACGCCGAACGCCAGCTTTTCGAGCACCGCCGGGATCATGAGTGGTCGGTAACGCTCCGGATCCCGGCCAATCAGGAGGAAGACGAACTGCCACGCGACGGCCACGCCCAGGAACCCGTAGAAGTACTCGAGATGCGTGATCGGCGGCGGCGTGTCGCGGCCAATCCGGGCGGCGAGAAAGTATTGCGGCACGAGAACGATGAGGCCGTAGGTGCCGGCGACGGTGAAAGCCCTTCGTGCGAATCGACTCATGGGAGGTATCCCAGCGGTGACTGGTGTACGCGGGCGCCGAGACGGAACCCACCGGCGCAAACGAGCATTTTCAGCGAAGCCCGTCAAGCATTGAACGAATCAGCCAGCCACTCGCGGCCACGTCACGGCCGCGGATCGAGGCGCTCGTCCCGCCAATCGCCGTCACAACGCCTGACGATCTCGTCGACGACGGGCACTTCGCTGGCGGTACGGTGCGCGGCAGCGCTACCATTCCGATACAGGAGGGAGCGCGATGGCCGACATACGACAGCCACCTGCCGACGCCGTCGAGAGCGACGTCACCGCGCTGCTGCTCGAGCTTCGAGACGGCAACCGCGAGGCACTCGACCGCATCTTCCCGGTCATCTACGCCGAGCTGCACCGGATCGCCCGCGGGCAGCTGAGCCGCGAGCGGGACGGACACACGCTGAACGCCACCGCCCTCGTCCACGAAGCGTACTTCAAGCTCGTGGACGTCACGCGCGTCGAGTGGCGCGACCGCGCGCACTTCCTGTCCATGGCTGCGCGTGCGATGCGGCGGATCCTGATCGACTACGCGCGCCAGCACGGCCGGCAGAAGCGCGGCGGCGATCTTCACCGGGTGACGCTCGACGAGTCGCTCATCGCGGTCGACCACCAGGCCGACACGCTCCTCGCCCTGGACCTTGCGCTGGACGAGCTCGGCCAGCTGAACGAGCGCCTCGTCCGGCTGGTCGAGTGCCGATTCTTTGCCGGGCTCACCGAAGAGGACACGGCCGCCGTGCTCGGCGTCAATGTGCGGACGGTGAGACGCGACTGGGTGAAAGCGCGGGGCTGGCTCGAGCGCGCCCTTTCCACCTCCTCCGCCTAACGCCGCCCGCCATCCCTGGATGACCAGCCCGTCGGCCGAGCGCTGGAGTCGCATCGAGTCGCTGATGGACCGGGCCCTCGACCTCGCCGAGTCCGATCGCGATGCATTCGTCCGCGACGCGTGCGGTGGTGACGATGACCTCGCAGTGGAAGCCCTCGCCATCATCGAGGCCGGCGAGAACCCCCGCATCCTTGCCGACGGCTCGGCGACACTGCTTGCCGCGGACCTTCTTCGCGAGATCGCCAGCGCCACTCCACTCGCCGATCGAACGCTCGAGCGGATCGGGCCGTTTCGCCTGATCGCAACGCTCGGCGAGGGCGGAATGGGTACCGTCCACCTCGCCGAGCGTGAGGCTCACTTCACGCAGCGCGTGGCGCTCAAGCTGATCCGACCGGGGCTTCATCTCGACCGCGAGCTCGTACGCCGCTTCGTCGACGAGCGGCAGATGCTCGCGTCGCTGGATCATCCCGGCATCGCGCGGCTGCTCGACGGCGGCGTCACGGACGACGGCCTGCCGTGGTTCGCGATGG